>Ga0209223_10000230_pt1 | contig 65457 bp, 64 predicted proteins | sample COG_06_FD_184750 | JGI IMG/M metagenome (GOLD analysis project Ga0209223, IMG submission 184750) | Pelagic Microbial community sample from North Sea - COGITO 998_met_06 (SPAdes) (version 2) | ecosystem: Environmental > Aquatic > Marine > Neritic zone/Coastal water | place: Helgoland, sampling... | reverse complement strand
AAAAAGTCAAGGGAATTAAATGAAGTATCTTGGCTGGTATTTGTAGGGGTGTGACACTGGGAGATTATCTGAAGTACCCCACTTGTGGGCTAAATACCCTTCCATCTTTTCTTGGACTGAAGAGTCTTCAAAGAATACGAGCTCAGCAATGTATCCATTGATTGAAGAAAACTCTCCCTCATTAGCTCCAACATTAAGTGATGAAAATGGATTGGTGCCAATGTTCCCTGAATTTTTAATTTCTCCATCAATCCTGATATGAGAATTACTTCCGTTAAATTTCACAACAATTAAAAGATCCTCTCCCTCATTGGCGGTGTTTTGGGGCGTGCTAAGGGCGATATTTGAACCTGTTCCACTGCCCCCTAATACTTGAATTGAATTGAAGCCAACTGTCCTCCTTGCAGACATTCTATTACCAGGCGCGGTATTTTCAGTGCCAGCAATAATGAAATCCTGCTGGTTATTTATATTGCATTTGAAAATTACGGCAAAGTATAATGCCTTGGAGTTTTGATCGTATGCAAAAGAATTATTCTCAAGCACCTGAGCAGGTAAGTCCCAAGTTAGTACATTTAAATTATTAAGTGTCTCTACGCCCGTCTTGGGTCCAACTTTATTGGCGGTTAATACATTTAAGTGGAATCCATTGTCTGACTTATCGTCAACTTGAGACACGATTCCAGCAGATTCCGTTATGGTGGATATGTCGCTTGCGTCATACCAGGCAAATAGCGAACTTTCTTCTGGGGTCCAGCGATATTGAAAATTTTTGAGCTCAGTGTCGGGGTAAAATTTAGTCTGGTATGCGGAAGTTTTACCGATGAGCCTGAAGCTTGATATATCCCCCATTACAAATCATGCTTTTCCTGCAACAAGCAAGTTCCTGTAAAATTAGCATCACCTGTGAAGGTAACCCTGCTGTATCTGAAGTTGAATTCATCGTAATAACTAAAAGTTGTATCGGTAGAGGACTCGATTGTCCTTGTTTCTATTGACGCCCAGTTGGCCCCATCCATGCTAGCTTCAAATATAAAACTACCAGTAAAGGTATTGTTGGCGCCAGTATAGCAATGAGCTATGTAGCCATGCTTGCTATAACAAGGGGATGCAGTCGGATGAAGGTCCGTCGATGCACTACTACTTCCAAGGTCCGCACTGTCAAAATTTGTAGAATCTGTAAAGCTGATATAAGTCTTTGGGTCAAAAGATGGAACCGGATTAGCGTCAGATACATCTACGTCGCCCACCTGTAGGTTGGCGCTAACAAAATCTGTGTCGCTAGCCAGATCCCTAACGTCTAAGTCTGTAGACTCGACGTTGATCGCTTGATTTTCACTGGTATAGATGTTTACGGAGTCTTCGTCTTTGTCTAAATTTACGTTGATCTGCGCATCTTCTATATTTACAGTCAGTAAGTCTCCAGTATTTAAAGGTCTCCAGCCGCCAGCCTCAGAATTAATTCCTTGATCCCATATGTATTGTAAATTTACATCTGGAGAATGTGATGCTTGACTGCTTCCGCTAAAAAGAGGATTATCGTATGTTTGCGTAGGTATTGTACTCATAATTTTATTATCTTATAAGAGTATACACTTTTTTAGCGCCTTTTGCTGGGAATTGCATAAAACCCAACAACCATAAAGCATAAATCCATAAAGGACGAGAGCATCAAGCCTCCAGTCATTTGAACCAGCTCCCAGTCTTTAGCTCCGAATATCCAACTAAAAAATCCCCATCTAGTTCCTTCTCCTTTTGGCACTATCAGATTATAGGTTATGTCTGGGTTGTGGGCATAGTAAATCATCAAGTAACACATAGTGAAGGTTATTGACATAAAAAGTATACGTCTTGAGATTTTCACGAAGGGGTCGCTGGCTTGAGCAGATTGGTTTTTGCAAATAGCATCAAACATAGCTGCATCTTTGGCAGCTATAAAGAGTTGGTCTTGGCGTTTTTGCTCAAGCCAAGAATTAATTAAATTGCAGAGCAGCTTGATTCCTGCTCCAAGAATTGTATTTAATATAGGCCCCATCAGTCCGGAAGCTTATCGTAGTCAGCCTTGCTGCAGAATTTAGTCAGCTTAGTGCCGTCTTCATCTACCGCTTTTAAGGCGTATCTTATCGATTGCTTTCCGGTCTTGGTTGTTTTTTCGTAAGCGTGTTTTGAAACGCTAGACTCTTCAACTGAGACTTTCTTTTTCTTTTTTACGTTGTAGAATTCGATCATAGTAAAAGTATTTACACTTAATACCCTGATGAGTCACTGCAATTTTGCATCTGATCGTAAATCCAGGCATAAGTTTTCTCGAGTCCGTCTTGTAGGGTGATTGATGGAGCCCATCCAAGCACCTCTTTGATCATTTCATTGTCGCTATTTCGACCACGAACTCCTTGCGGCGCATCAAGATTGTAGTTTCTTTTTAATTTAATCCCACCAATACCTTCAGCTATATCAACCAGCTGATTGATTGAAACCATTTCGTCACTACCTAAATTCAATGGACGAGTGTCGCCTTTTTCCCACATCAAGTCCATTCCGGTTATACAATCGTCGATATACATAAAAGAACGAGTTTGCTCGCCATCACCCCAGATTTCAATTTCATGATTGCCTCTCATCTTAGCGTCAATAACCTTACGGCAAATAGCTGCTGGAGCTTTTTCGCGGCCTCCGCGCCATGTGCCATAAGGGCCATAAACGTTGTGGTATCGACAGACCCTAGAATCAATATTAAAGTCCTTGCCGTAGTAAGAAGTTAAAATCTCGCTAAAGAGTTTCTCCCAGCCATATCCATCTTCCGGATTTGCCGGGTATGCAGTGTGCTCTTTTAAGCCCTGTGAGGCAGCATCTTTAATGTCAGACTGAATCTCTTGAGGGTAAATGCAGGCAGAGGAGCTATAGAGTATTTCTTTGACCCCGTTGTCTCTGGCAGCCATAAGCATGTGCGCCTGAATTAAAACTGATTCCATACAAAGAGCATGATTGTTTTGAATGAAACCCATGCCACCCATGTTACAAGCAAGATTGTAGATTCGCTCAACACCTTTTGATAGATTGTAACAATGGTGCTTTTCCCCAAGATCACAGTCAAAATGATTTTCAGCAGCATCAAAAGTTTGATACCACTCTTCTGATGGTTTAATATCGGCAGCAATAACTTCGTGCCCTTGCGCTAATAAATCTTTAACTAAATAACCGGCAATAAAGCCGCCCGCTCCTCCAACTAATATTTTCATTTTTTTGTTAATACGAATTGATATTCTATGATTTCAAAATTTTCTATTTCGTCAAAAAAGTCTTCTAAGAATGAATCTACTGCAGGTATAACGCCAAAGTCAAGAAGCCTAATTTGAGCATCATCATCTTGGTAGGCGTTTCCGCACATTGTTCCGCCAGGCTTTAATTTTGTCCACCAATTTTCTAAATCCTGCTGAATGAAAGAATATGAATGATTCGCGTCAAGATAAATCCAGTCAAACGAGCTATCTTCGAAGTCATCAAGTGCATCAATTGAGTATTTTTCAATAATTTCCACACGATTGTCTGAAGAGAATTTATTAACGACGTTTTGCTTGATCAAATCTAATTCACCCTGATCAATTGCGTGCCATCTAGCTGGAATATCCATTATGCTAACCCATGGATCAACTAGATAAAGCTTACTTGGGTCCATCTTCAGCATGAATTCAGAAAAGTCGCCCCTGAATACACCTATTTCTGCGCAAACATCTCCTGGTTTAATCTTTTCCAGCAGAGAAAGCCTGGAATCATCTAGTTCGAATTCGTATGGTAATGGCATTTTATTTAAAATTTGTAGTTATATTTTTTTATGTCTTCTTTGTATGTATTATACACAATATTCTTGCTATCTTCTACGTATAATTCTCTATAGTCTTTATTGTTTGTTGAGTTTGTTTTTGGTAGGTTCTTTATTGGAAGGTTTAATTTGGATCTAATGCTGAAGTAATCATGCTGTATGTTCTCGTGTCGACCAATAAAATCAACAGGCTCATCTAAGAAATAAGAGAACGGTTGAAAGTGGATGCCGGACTCATAAGAGCCATCTTCTCTTTTCATTAGCTGCTTAAAGTCGTCTATGTGATTAACGAAACCACTGAAGTCTAGTTCGTTAGCTAGGTCAGCTATAATGCTATTTCTTTTGTACCATCTATGGCCCGGAACTAATTTTTGAAAATACCTATAAGCGGAAGCAACCCTATCGTATGGATTTCGAATAAACGTAAAAGAAAAATAACCTTGGCCGATGTAATCAAAATGACAAGAAGCTGGACTATGCCCAGAAAAACCCACAGAAGTTAATTTTAAGTCAAGATTAATTGAACTGCCGGCACACTTAGGAATATGCACGAAAACGCATTTCAACTTTTCTGAAATCATTTCTTCTGGAAAACAAATTGATCTTTAATTAATTCCGAATGATTAATTTCGGATTCTCGCTCTTGTCTGAACTCGTCAACAGCCTGCACGATGCCGAATTGCAATTCTTCAACTTGATATTTTCCTTCGATATAGTCATCGCCGCACAAATAGCCTCCACTCTTAAGCTTTGGCCACCAACCATTAAGGTCTTCTTTTACGAATTCATAACTGTGATTGCCGTCAATATAAATCCAATCTACAGAGCCGTCTTTAATGTCAGCCATTGCGTCAGCGGAAAATTTCCGTATCAATTTAACCTTTTTGTTGAAGAAAAACCTTCTCTTTACTGTGTTGTAAATATCATCTAAGTTTTTTTGCTCAGTATTATGAAGGCGGCCTTCTACATCGTTGATAGTTTGCCAAGGATCAATCAAGTAAAGCTCAGAAATTGGAAGCTGAGCGATATGCCTAGACAAATCACCCTTCCATACTCCGACCTCCACGCAAACTGCGTCGTTTTTAATAAATTGCAATACTCCTTTGTTTCCTAAGCTCATTTTTGGTCCTTATATATCATTGTTTTTTCACATTGAGGTAGTTTTGGTATTTTAAAACCATCCTTCCTCATATTGTACACTAAATTTTTTGTCATTTTGCCGGCGTCCAGAGATTCAGCTATGTTGATTTGATTACTACTGGTGGCGTATAAATCTTTGACTGGCTTGAAGTTCATTATCGGGTAAAGCTTTAATAGAGGGTAGTGATCTTCTAGCCTGTCGTTCAAGTATAAGTATTCGATCACCTCTTTCTTGAGCAATTGTGGTTGGAATATCTGGTGATGATTTTTCTTTTGTATTAATTCAAGCTCACCGAATTTTTTTTTGATATTTGTATATGAAGTTTCAGCGTCAGCGTTTTTTGTAAACATAAAGCCGCCAATATTCGAGGCGTTAAATTGATAAAGGTCTTTTATTATTTGTTTGTTTTTAAAATCCAATATGTATTTGTCATCTTGCGCCCACCATATAAATTCATTAGGCTGAGCTATTGATAAAAGAGTGCGAATAGTTGGCTTAACTCTGCTATCAGTCTGCAATAGCTTGATTTTGTCGGAGCCGTATTTTTCTACTAAATGATCAGGTTTAGTATTATTCCATGGAACGTAAAAAACAAAAGGATTATCTGGCCAACATTTAAAGTATGTATATAAGACATATTCCAGGATTGGCATATTCCGATCAAAAGTAAAACATAGCGCTTTCATTTATTAATAAACTCATAGCCAAAATAATCAATTTCTTCTTTGTACATCTCCCCTACTTTCTTTACAGAATATTCGTTATAATAATTACTATAATGATTGTGGCTGGATTGATTTAATTTCGGGAGCGATATATTATTAGTGACACCGATACTATCCAAAGCAAAAAATAAGTGCTCTTCTATATTTTCAAACCTTCCGATAAAGTTATAGAAAGAAGGGTTTTTTAATTGAAAAAATTGAGAACGCGCATGCCATAAAATATTTTTTTGGGGTAATGGATACTTTCTTATAAAAGTATTGAAGTCATTAATGTTTGGAAATCTTCCCGAATCAGAAAAAGGAAGAGCATGCTTTTTCCAAACCGAAACTATTCGGTCCCAAGGATTTCGGACAAAAGAAAATTTATAATAATCATCAATATGATCAGCGTATTTTTTTTTGGCTTGGTCAAATAAACTAACAGAGTGTTGATTCTGGTAAAAAGCTTCTCTAGAACTCTTCTGAAAGCCGCAAGATGCTAAAACGCGCTCAATGGAAGTTCCCCCACATTTGGGCATATGAAAAAACAAGGCTTTATGCTCGTGAGAAATCATAATTCTGGCAAATAATAATCAGGGAACCAGTCTTGCTTGCACTTGCTGGTTCTGTACATTTTAATTTCAGGATTGATGATCTTTGCCCAACTCGAAAATGCGGATTGATTTTTAAGTACATACTTGCATCGAGAAAGAACGAGCATTTCTGCTACAGCATTTTTTGTTAATTCTAACTTGTTGTCAAGTGTTTTTTGAGATAAATGGAAAACTGGTTCAATGTTAGTGAAAAACACAGGGACATTAAGCATTTTTAAGATTTCATTTTTTAAAAATTCCTTTAGAGCAACTTCATCAGACAAAACAAAAACGCTTTCAAAATCATAGCGCTCAGCAAAAAGTTTTATTTTTTCAATGTAAGCATAATTATCTATAGGAACATTCTCCTTGTCATTCTTTCTAGACTTATCATTGCCTCGAAAATGTATACCAAGACAATTATCGAAAGGTTTGCAAATTTCAAAAGACAAATCAATAATGCTTTGATTCAATTCAAAATAATGATTAAAGTAAAAGCTTGCCTCATTGAAGTCGGTATACTGATATCTTTCTATATCTAGCAGGTTTACAGTTTCACCTGGATTTGCGTTTTGTTTTTTAGGCTCAATAATATGAGGGATAATCCTATCTTGGTCCGAAGGGTTTCCATGGTTTACGTTTCTAATATCCCAATGAGGGTATATCTTATTTTTATATAAATAAGGCAGTCTTGCGTTAATCCAGTTCATCGAGGAACCAAAAAGCCCCTCTTTGCTTTTGTTGAAGATTTTCATTTATTAATATTAAATTTTAGCACGGGTTTGTCTTGCCATGGGTTTATTTCTACTGGTAGTATGTTGCATTTTTCTAGATATTTAGCTACTGCAAGGTCTTCATATATATCGTAATTTCTAATTTCTGAAAGTTTATAAAAATTTTTCCACTTGTTTAAGGCTTTAGAACTAAGGAAATATGTTGTGCCGCCATCCATCCAGTCGGGGTATCTTCCATTATATCTTTTGTTGAACCAGGGCGAGTCTTCTCTTACTCTTCCGATATGCCAACCACGCTTACCTTCTCCACTTTTTAGTTTGAATCCAGCGTAGTTTAGGCCGTTGAGCGAGTTAACTAATGCTTCTTGGCGCCCTTCGTTCCAGCGCATGAAATCAACATCATCATCTATTTTCCAGAAGTAATCATAGCTGTTAGCGTATCCGTTATCTGCTAAATATCCATAGATAGCAAACATTTTTTCTGGCAGGTCTTCGTATAAATCACGGCATTTTAATTGAATAACATTTTCTTCTAACTGTTTTTCCTCTTCGCCGCCAACAAAAATTAAATAATCACCAAGATTCCATTTATTGACGCGAGCCTTTATATCTTCAACTCTATGAATATATTTATGACAACAGACGAAAATTTTAAATATTTTTTTCACACTAGCCAGTGATTGAATTGTTTCATTTTGTCTATCTTTCCTTCTATAGAGTCTACACTATTGTAATGAACAATGGATGGATTTAATCTTTTATTCCATTTATACCAGCGATATCCATTGGGGAAAGAGTCTTCATTAAGCTTGTGGACTTTTAGGCTAGAGTATTTGTCTGATTGTAATTTAGTATGGATATAATTTTGATCGCTTTGCTCACCATCTAAAACAAGTTTCTCGGTTGTGTCAAAAAGATCTACTGTTAAATCAGAAGATTTGACCATATAAAAACCCGTGCAGAGCCTATCAAAATCATTTTGCCCAACAATATCGAAATTATCAAGTAATCCATGCATGTATTCTATGGGATCTTTTAGGTAGAAAATATCTAAGTCGGTGCAAAAAACAGTGTGACCTTGTTTTAATAACTGATGGGTGTGATCTAATTTTTTGTATACGGTATCCAGGAAGCCTTGACTTTGCCAGTCCCCCGATTTTGTCTCAACATTTATAACCTCAACACTGGAAATAATTGAATCAAAAGAAGATGTGTTGGCTAAGAAATTATCGCGAATAGATTTGTATCTATTGTCTCCCGAACTAATTACAGAAATTAATTTTAAATTAGTCATAGGTGATATAATTTTTAAAGACAGGATAATTTTTATCGAATTTTTCTGATTGCTTTTCGCCTTGAATGTCAAGCCCTGATTTAATTCTAAACTTAACGATATCGATATTTTGTAACAATTCGTCAACCCATTCTTCTCCATTGTGGGCGAAGCTTTTTAATTTAACGATTAAATCTTCAGTTTTCATGAACCAAGACGCATGCCAGCCAGATAATTCCTGTTTCTTGATCGGCTGGGGGAATTTAGGATGATCCCATCGCCAACCGCATTGCATGCCCCTCCAGTGGGGCATTCTTTTTTGAAGCTCCCTCCAGTAGGAGAAAATAATACTGTGATGTTGCCATGCTCCTAGGTAGCAATCCCAGGATACGTTAAACCAATGAGGCTGGACAAGCAAGACTGTGTCTTTGGGTAACTCGTTTTTGTAGTTAGTGATTAATTCTGTGTCTATAATTTCATCTAGATCACAAAAAGAAACGATATCTTCGTCGTTTAAGTTTAGCAATGAGACTCCTTTCAGTAATACCTCATATCTTTGGGCATATTCCCTTTTCCAGTTGTCTTTTCCTCGAGTGTTACTTTTTATATGAACTATCTTGTCGGAAAATTTAGAAAACATTTGTTTGTTCTCCTCAAAGTAAAGTGGTTTTTTATTGCCGCTGAAAGTCCATGAGTTTTCATATATAACAAACTTATCTACATAATCGTTTAATTCATGTAGCCTGAAATTAAGTATATCAAGCTCATTATTAAACATGAAGGCATCTATTATCTTAGGCTTTATGACCATTTTTGGTTGAAATAACTTTTACCTATTGACCGAGTTTCGTCTCTATTGATCGTCTCATGATCAAGATGATACCCAATACAATTAGTATTAAGGATGGTATCATGCCCATCTAGTTGAGCTCGTCGGGCAAAATCAAAATCCTCTCCACCCCAACCTTTAAACTCTTCATCTAGACCTCCCAGTTTTTTAAAAATATCAGCAGGGCAAGACCAGTTGCCGCCATACATATATCGCGGAGGTATCTTTTTACCGTGATGTAATTGTGGTTTTTTGAGCCCAGAAATGTAATCCTTTCTTCTGTCCTCTGTCGCTATTAAATCTATCGACCAAAAGTTGTGCCGTATTTTTTCTTTTGTTATAGATTTTACATAATCAATTGGTATTGATGGATAACTGCCAGCGATTAAATAGTTATTAAATTTTGAATGCTCCTCTATTCTTTTAGGGTGAGATATAATATCCGAATTACCAAAGATAAATCTATCCCCTTTTGCTAGATCGGCTCCGCGATTCCAAATATACGCAAGCCTGTAGCCTTCATTGGGGCGGCTAAAATATTGTATTCCTTCTTTTTCTAAATATTCTATTGTGCCATCTGTTGAGCCATCATCTGCTATAATGATTTCAAAATCTTTTTCTGTTTGATGTTTCAAACTTTCAATACTTAACTCAAGTGCGGATAAGTTATTGTAGGACGATAATATTATGGAGGCTTTAGGCATAACTAACGCTTCCTCCTGTTTTGTTTTTATTCCATTTTTTTAAATTATATTGTTCTCCCCATTTTCTGCCAGCATCTTCAAATACGCCGTTGAAGTTAATTCGGTTTACATCCTTTAGGTGGCTAGAATCTTCTGATCTAGTTTTTTTATGGTGATTGATTAATAGCTGCTCTGGATCAATTGAAGTCTCTGAAGTAGCAAAAGGTTCGTGTACATTTTTTACAAAAAAATCTTTGCTCCACATAGTTGGGTTAAATGAGAATTCAAAAAAGTGATGAAAGTGAAAGCCAATATATTCATAATCACTACCTATTAATTCGCGCATGTTAAAGGGAATAAGTAAATCCCAGTCATCTTCAAGCCACATGACGTAACCATCAAGATTGTCTAGTTCATTATACGCAGAACTGATCACGTGTTTTGCCGCCGAATAAAAACAGGCTTTATCTGAAATATGCAAGTCTTGGGAGCCTCCATTGAAAGATTTTAAGTTATTTGTGGCTTCTTCTGTTTTTTTAAACGGAGAATCTAAGTTAATAAACCATTTATAATTGACACCCTGATCTTCCAGTATTTTAAAAAAGGGTGGCAGTGTTTGATTATGCAGGTCGGGCCTATCGATTGCAGTAGTTAATATGTAAAGGTCGTAATTCATTATTTAGCCAACCCTCTCATGTGGAGAATTATATTCTTATTGAAATCAAACCCCTCTGATAGAAGTTGTTTTTTTTCTGCAACACGAAGGTTCCATATTTTGCTGTCTAAAATTTTAATTGAGATCGGGTCGATAATTTTTTTTATATGGATTAAATTTTTAGGAGGATTTTTATGCTTGAACTTAATGATATTATTAAAGCAGCCTTGGTCGCAAACTTTTTCATGGTTATTATCCATTGATTTATACCAAAAATCTATAAAAGCTTTAACCAAAGAAGACTTCTTGAAGGAAATAACTCCAGTATTGAAAGCAGAGGTAATGATAAACTCTTTTGCAAGGCAAAGATCATTACCATTAAGATATGAGAAAATAGGCTCTATCGAGCCTTTTACTTCGGTATCTGTATCTAAAAAAACTGTACGCTTATAGGGTGAATTTTTTATGCCAAAAACTTTAGGTTTAAGGCCGAAGTCATTTTTAATTTGATTTCGCTCAAAATCTAAAGAAGAGTCAAGAATTTCCTTGTAGTCAGTAAAAACTGTCGCAGAGAGAGATGGGTTAGTTAGCCTTAAGGAATTGAAAGAATGAAAAAATTCTTTGAGTATTTGTTTCTTGTCTGGGTTGTATTTTCTCTCTTGGGGGGCTGTGTTGGGGTCTACAGCAACGTAAATTACTCCCTTATCATTCACTATTCTTCTTTATTTGGGTGTATTTATTGGAATAGAAATCACTAATAGCTTCGTCTAGATCAGTAGGCCTAGCTAAAGGATTCTTATACATTGATATCTCTCTAATAAGTAGTTCGGAAATATGAAGAGACAATAAGAATGGAGAATTCTCTTCGTAGAATCTTTTGAATTTAGGATTGCCGTTGTTGATTAATATGGTGAAGTCAGATATGTCATCAACCTTAGACATTGATTTAGATTCTTCCTCTCCAAAATCAATAATTCTATACCTTAGCCTTTTTGATTGTTTTAATTTTTGGTTTTTGTATTTATTCCAGAGGGGAGGTATATTATTTTCAGGCTCTGGATCTTCCGGTTCTGGCTCTTCCGGTTCTGGCTCTTCCGGTTCTGGCTCAAAAACCCATTCTTTATCAATTGTGAGCTCTGCGAATTTTTCCAACTCTTTTCTTTCTTTCTCTTCTTTTTTCTCATCTTCTGTTAGTTCTTCTTCTTCGTCGTCCTCCTCTTCTTCAGTGTCCCATAAATCAGAAAAGTCTTCGTCTTCAAAATATTCAGCAAGCATGCTTGATACCTCGTTAGCAAGAGCGTCAAGGATGTTCATTTTTTCTTCGGAGTTCAATTTGATATATTCAACGATCCACTCGAGTAGAACTTTATAAACTCTTTCGTAAAAAGGGTTCGTTATGGGGTGGTCACTCCTTAACCCATGATGAGAAAGATCTTTGGCTGGCATTCCAGTACTATCCATAACTTCAGAGAGGTCATCGCAAGAAATAAAACCAATCAACTTATTAAACACATCATAAATTTTATCTTTATCTTTTATTTCTTCTTTGTTTTTTTCTTCCAACCATTCTAGTGTTGATTCTAGTAAGTCTTGGTCGGACAAGTTAAGCGAGCAGATTTTAACCTTTGATATTATTTCAATGTTTTTTAATGGATGGTTTTTAATTAAGCCGCGATTATAAATTAATGATAATCTAAATTCGATATTGCTGGTGCGCTTTTCGCCGTAGTAGTCGTATTCAAATTCGCGCCTAATAATAGGAATATTAGAGCCAGGAAGTTTGTATGAAAAGTCTAAACTTTCCCCATTAAGGATTAGGTCGAATTTCTTACCTTCTTTTTCAAGCTGCGGCAAAAGGAAGCCAAAGAAAGTGCAAAGCTCATTTTTAATTTGACCAGAAGGCCAGCCCTCTTTTTGTATATGGTCTTTTAGGGTTGCAATAGTTATCTTTGTTCCAGACTCTGTGAGTATAGAGCATTCTTCTGGGCTTATTTCAGTAAGCTCAGGAGAATAATCGTTCAAAAATTCGACGCCAGAAGGCTTGTATTCAACAATAAAGCATTTGCCGTGGATATTCTTTGTTTCAATGATCCAATGTATATCAATCTCGTTGGAGAGTTTGTCGTTTGCAAGTTTGCCACCTATTCCCATTTGACCAAGCTTCACGCCTTTACCGCCAGTCATATCGTAGGAATTTCCAAAGACAAAGTATTTCTCAAAACCACTCATGCCGTTTTCATCTTTTTCATGATCAAAGCCTTGGCCGTCGTCGATTATAGTTGCGCATGCATCGTTAAAATCAATGCGGCAAAATGTAGAGAAATTTTGTATCGAGTTTTTTACAAGCTCAGTAAAGGCTTGAGGTATGTTTACTGTTGATTGAAGCAAGCGACTAAGGTTTGCTCCTGTTTGTATTTTTATTTGTTCCATGATATATTATACACTATACAGAAGCTCTGTTCTGTTTTGTTTTATAAATTTAGCTTTATCCTTCATGAATAATTCTATGTCTTTTTTGTTTTGTTTAAAATTTTTTGTTTTTACTGGGTTAATAGCTATACAGAAACGCTTGATTGTATACTTGGAAAAATCGATAGACTCTAAAACTTCAAGCGAGATGTCAGGGTCAAGTATTGATAAGAAGTCAATAGATGTTGATGAATCGGATAGAGATTTGTAAACTTTATGCCCCAAATACTTTTTCCCGACAAATACGTTTGAGTCTTTTGTGTTTTTGAATGGGCTGATTTCGACACATGTCAAATGTTTTGCAAAGTTTGTTTCGCGCAAAAACCAACGATCACTTAGCCATTTACTTGTTGAATTGACAACTTCGCCGCTATCAAGGTTTATTAAATTAATAATATGCTTATTCGGGCCTTCAAGATGTGAGATTAAATTTTCCATAGTCCTCTATCTATAAACGATTGTTTTTTATGCTCGGCTTCTTTTCTTGTGTTTGGATGCCAGACGTATGTTTCTTCTTCTATTGGGCCGCGCTTGACTAGAGGCTTTGATAGCCCAAGCAATGAGACGTTTAAGTCATTGGTAATGATTAGCTCATCTCCATTGTCGAGCGGGCTAATTGATGGATTATTGCTCAATAAGAATTCATTGAAGTTTTTCTGATCTGAGCCCTTGACCTCTCTAGTGTTAAGGAATTTATCTAGATAGTTGATTGTGTTTTTATTGCTTCGAAAAAATATCCAGCCCATGCAGCATGTAAATCCAAAAGCTTCGCGAACCTCTGGTGGGAATGCTCCTTTATGCCTAACCGTTGATACAATAATATCTTGACTGTTTGATTCGATCAATTCAGGTATAGGGTTTTTGAGCCAAAGCGCATCAGTGTCTGAATGAATAATGTCACAACCTTCTTCTAAGTACTTTTTAAATATCAAGGTGCGGCGCATGGTATGCTTGCAGCCAGAAATCCAGTCACCATTAAATTCATCTAGAACTCTTGAGTGGCAGCCGTGGGATTTTAAATATTCGTCAGATTCAGAATCGAGACATAAAACTTCGTAATTATCTATGGACAAAGCTTCTAAGTGCTTGACCCAGTTTAAGGCTATTTCTCTGTAAGGATAGTTGCAGAATGATATAATTTTAAGGTTCATCTTTGGTCCCATGTAAATAAATCTAAACCTAATATGTCTTCTTCTGAATCGATGAAGTTTTGTTTTGTTTGCGGCTTTGCTATAAAATTATAATCTTGTAAATACTGGGCTTTTTTAGCCATTGATTTATCTTCTGCGTATTTCATTTTTTGTTTGCTGTGGTGTTCTATTGAAATTTTTGCATTTTTATTAACTTTATAATGATAGAAGCAAAGTTCTTCTTGACTTATATTTACACTAGTTCTGTTTTTACTGGGAGGGAAGTGGGGCGAGTTTTTGTATATCAAGTTTGCGTTTTGAGCATTGAATATATATTTAGGGCCAACTCTTGAGAATTTATCTAAGCATTTTGTCTTCTGCGCTACCAAGTCGCCGACATGAACAAACACAGATTCAAAAAACTTACAACCTAATAACGAAATATCTTGTTTGTTTTTATCTAAAAAACTTGTAATGTTGTCATGTTTGTCGCTATAATAAAATTCATCGCAATCTATAGTTGATACTCTGTCGTGTTTTTTGGCATAATTTTTATAGAAATGATTAAAAGCCGTGGCTTGTTCGTAAGCATGAATTTGATGGTGCTCTAGGTAGTTACCGTTTTTATCCTTTGGTAACCATTTGATAAAAGTGCAGTAATCTTTATACCTTTCCCTAATTTCATCGTAGTATTTATAAATACGACTGTACGGAATATCGCCAACTAAGGGTATATCTATTTGCCTTTTTGTATCTTTTGCTAGGCAAGGTATTCCCGAATGAGAACTTTCGTAAAAGTAAAAGTGGTCTACTCCAAAATCAATATGATACTTCAACCATTCCTCAAAATGAAAAAGATTGGGCCTGAAGAACAAATGAGTGAATATGCAAAATTTCATTTTTCGTAATTAAATAATTCAAAATCTTTTTTGTAATAATTATACATCTTATCTTTTAACTCACTCGACCATATGGCTTCTTTTTTGAACGTCTTTGAATTATATGCATGAGGTAAGTCAAACTGATTTATACCAATACTAGACCAGGCCTCATTGAGATCTTCGTGAAGGTTTTCAAATCGACCAATAAAATCACAAGTAAATTCAGGCTTTATTGTGTCTGTAAAATAATGACCGCCATTTAAATGAGGGAAGAATTCAAACTGTGGCAGCGTATGGTATTCGTCGTATTCGCTCCATAAGTTTTTATTGTTTTTGCGGTAATCGATGTCAGTAGTTAGTAGAACATATTCCTCGAACGATACTGATCTTTCTTTATTATAGAATGGTAGGCCGCCTTCTTTTTCGAATTTTAACTCGCCCCATTTCCATGCAGATACGAAGCGGTCATATGGATTACGAACAACAGAGAAGACATAATAGTCCAAGTGCTCGTTTAAAAAATGAGAAAAGCCACGTTTTCTTGGAACTTTTTGGGGTATATCTATGTCGGCTCCAGATAAAAGCCGCTCAATTGAAGTGCCGGCAGCTTTAGGGATATGAAGGAAGATGCATTTATACCTGTGACTAATCATTTAATAACACTTCTCCTGGAAATTTATATGAAAATTTGGCACGCCTTTGTATAAGCAGAACTCATTAAATCGACTAAAGTTCTTGAATAGAAAATTAGTCTCCTGTAGTAAATAGAAATCAACAAGAGCTTCTTTGGCTATTTTTGTCTTGCCGTAAACTTCTTCTAATTTTAACTGCTCCTCTGTTGAGCCTTCACCTATTTCGTGACCGGTGCCGCAACCTGGAGGGGCAAAATACCTATCTATTGAAACGGTATTTGGGAACTGATCCTTGAATATGTCTACGAATTTGCTCGAGTCAGAAGCTATAAAAAATTTATAATCCTTGCAGGATTTCAAAAAAGCACGAGGAGCGTTAAAGAGTATATCGTCGATCTTTTCTTTATAAAACAATACAGCGTCTTTCATTGGGCGAGCCCCTTCAAATCGACTCTTAACTTCTCCATTCGACATTCTAGCGTGAACTCCGACCATGTAATTACCTTTGAATTTTTCGCGCACTATATCTTTGACGGTGTTAGTCACCGATTCACTGGGCTTAATGCGAGAAAAGGTGTTGTAGAATAACTCGGTGTCTTCTTTTGATTTTAAGGGGTTTTTAATTTTTACAGTTTTATTTGTATGTTTTTCTGAATCTTTTTTTAATTGGTCTATAGATTCTTCATTAGTTATAATGTTTATATCGGTATCTATGGAGCAGAAGTATTCATTGAATAGGTTTTTTTCACCTTTGCTAGACCAGTGGCCGCGCAAATCTATAAGCATATCTTGCTTTGAATTCTCGCAATGAATTAATGCATTAGTTAAGTGCCATATGGTGTCGCCCCAGCCAGCATCCCAGGAGAAATAATAATACTTGCTCATAATATGATTTTCTCACGGCCATATTTATCAAACATTTCTTGATAATTTGGTATTTTATTATAGGCTTTTTTGCCGAATACTCTTCTGTCTGTGCCCAAGAAGTTTTCTACATTATTTTCATCTATCTCGATGTCTAGGTAGTCTACTATCGAGTTGAATTTCTCTAGCCTTTCTTGGTATGTTTCTAGTCTGTATAGGTCTTCATATTTAGAGACAAGACTGTTTGGCGGAAGTAGGGAGTGGTAGTGAGGGATGTATTTTTTGTACCAGGCGGTTCTTCTTTTTATGGGGGGCTCTTCTAATTCTTGATAATCAAAAGAATCCACTGTAGACTTATGCTCTTTGTTTTCTCCTAGCTGCCAAATTTGCACTTGGTTGGCGAGTTGCCATGAAACGGCAGGGTCAAAAGCACTTTCTCGATATTGGAAAATTATTTTTATACCATGCGCTTGACAGTAGGAGAGGAAGTTTTCATTTCCTTCTTCTGAGGATGTACACCATACATGTTTTACCCCGTCAAAGGTATTAAACAGAGAGTCTAGGAAACTCCAGAGTCTTTCATAATCTTCAGCTATATTGTTAAATTTATTAAAGTATGGAATGTTTTTAGATTCAGGTAAGTTATTGGGATCCATCTTGTGATCCTTAATTATTTGGGAATACCTAGGGTTGTGCTCAAGATCTCCTGTGAGTGAAGATAATGGCTCGTGCACTATTCTGTCATTTTTATTCAACGCGGAAATTAAACTGGTTGTTCCAGCCCGCTCCTGACCAAATATAACAAATTTAGAATCCATAACCAAAGTAATCTAAATCACGAATGAAGTGATCTTCTATATATTCACGACTGTAATCAGAGTAGTAATCTCTGTAACTATTTTTCTTTTTGTATTCGGAGCTGCTATTCTTTCGCCAGTCATCGAACCCAGAGGAGCTACTGAAGCCAAAAACATCTTTTAATGCATCAAGACATCCTTCTATGTTTTCCATTTTATAAAACTTATCAATAGCAATATCTCCATTAATTTTTATGCGGTCAACATAGTTTTCATAGTATCCAGCGTGAAATTTTAAAATAGCTTTTTCTTCGTAGGCGTATTTAATAAAACCATCAAAATCATCAGACATGTAATACTGGTGAAATTTCTGAACATAAGGCATCATTGGTGATTCTATATTGTTTTCAACAAAATAATCGAACTTCCATCCGCCAAGATAAGAAAACATTGATACGACTCTATCAAATGGATTACGAACAACTGTGAACTTGAAGTAATCTTCGTAATCTGGCACATCTTGCGCGATAGCATTAAGAGCTCTTTCGCAGGTCACATGATATTTGTCGTCATAATCCTGCTGGTTTTGATTCTTTGCATAATCTGACTCTATATTGGAAAGCAAATAATGCTTTACAAAAGTTCCTGCAGACTTGGGCATGTGAACGTATATAAATTTATGTTCGTGACTATACATCAATTCTATCCATTACTTCTGGGTTGCTTAGGTTGTCCAGGAGGAATTGCTTTCCGTCCTCTCCGCATAAATGGCACAGATTAAAAGATTTATTGTCTTCTCCTTTTTGAAAACAAGCTTGGTAATTTGCGTTCCACACCCAATCTAATGGTTTGTGCTCTTTAAGTATATCTGTTTTTGTGTATGCGTATGCATATAAATCTTGATCAATAAAATCTTTTCTCTCTCCTAGTACTTCTAGAACTGGATTATCTATCAACCCATGATGCTTTAAGAAGTCAACAAAGCTGTATTGGTCGGGCAGTACCTTTGTCATTTTCCGTACAACTTCTCGCCCCATAACGTAACATCCTAAATTTAAATTGTATTTTGGTATATCCCTGTTGGTTTTTTCATTATGCCAGTATACATTTTCATCTTCTGGTATGCTTTTTAGGTATTTCTTAAGGAAGATTTCATTCTTCTGAACAACTGCTGGGTGAAATCCATAACCCATGACGAAATCGTTTTCTTCGTAAGTTTCAAAAATGTCCGTAGCGTCTTTGCTAACGACCATATCTAGATCAAGAAGCGCAAACTTATCATAGCTAGTCTTCATGAATTCATGCAAGAATAAAATCTTAATGAAGGTGCTCTTCTGGTAGAAGCTGAAGTTGTAATCATCTATTTCTTTGAATGCAGGGAAGTCATTCATTGAGATAATCTTAAGATCACAGTTTATCTTTGATGCGTATCTTTCTAGCGACTTTAAACAGTGCGGTACCCAAGCGACATCTTGATAGCCTGGATTTGCGAAATCCGTATCAGACGGTAGGTTGTTGATAATATATATTACGTTACTCATACTATGGTTATTTCTAAATCTTCGTCAAGCAAGCCCCAGTTGTCTGGGTTTGGGTTATCTATCATTTTATTTCTGATATCTAGGTCGTTGGTCTTGCGCTCCCCTTCTTGTTGTGCGTGAGGCTGCGTGGTATCGTTGGATGCTCCTTCGGATCTGTCATGATTTTGATGATAAAAATCAGCATCTATTGATAAACATAAATTATATATATCTTCTTTCGCCGCAATACGATTAAGGAACTCTGTATCCATACTATTCATGTAGACCAGCTTTTCATTAAAGCCTTTATGTTCCAGGTAGCATTCCCTGTCAACCATCATAACACCAACTGCACCGCCATAAAAAGGGAAAACTTCGCCGTTTGGCATTAATCGGCTATAGTGATTGTGCTCGTGACAAATATCAACCTTCCTGGATAATTGTTGATCGTATATATAATCCCTAAAAACAGAATGATGAGATTGGTCTTCACTTAAGTTTCTGCGACTGCAAAATGCCGCCCTTGGCCAGCTCCAACCATAGTCTTTAACTTCATACTCGTGATAAAACCAATCCATAAACCTTTGACCTATCAAGGTGTCTTGATCAATTCTCGCAAAATGTTTACCCTCCATGTTTCTGAATCCAACATTCATTGCGTGAACCTCTGAGAATGGAGAGTCTCCCTGGTGCCTGTCAGCTACCTCAGGTGGCACGGTAACTATTTTGAGTAGACCTTTAGCTTCTGGAGCCAATCTAGAGGATATAGACTCCTTTAAAGAGCCGCTACGAGAGCACCAATCAACCAGTACGACTTCAGATTGATCAATAACATTATTCTTTGCAATGATTTCACAGGCATGATTAACTGTGTTGACACAACGGCCAACCGAATCGCCATTGTAATTATCATTTCTGGAAACTAATATGTAAGATATTCTTTTCATGATCCTGGAACTAATCTTTTAGAGTTAAAACAGAAAACGCGATTTTGATTAGGCACTGTAACTTGTATGCCTCCAATTTCTTTTAACATGTTCATGTGCACAGATTCTGGAGTGGATACGTGCTTTTCAAGATGCTTTAAGCAGTGAAAATTTATACTATTTCTGTATTGTTTATCTATGTTGTGATTGTATGTATTTGGAACTATGTAAAAAATCTTATTCATCCAGTTAAACACATCATTTAATTTTAAAAGAATATCTTCTGAGTCGGTAACCACAAAGAAATTAGCTTTTCTCGCATTGATTTGAACTTTATTCATTTGCGCGATATAAACATTAATATCACTAACTTTGTCGGCCTCGAGAATAACTCCCCAAGTATGCTCGGTAATCCTTTTATTGATTCTTATTATTTCTTCGATAGCTGTTTCCGGCATGGAGCTAAGGCTATGGATTTCGTTTTCAAATTTGTAAGATTTGTATTCCATTGTTAGTTTTTTTATTTTGTCTTGTTCAGTATAGTATTTAAGTGATTGTTCGTAGTTTAATTCTCTATCTAGGTATTTTAATATTTGAAGGCTTTTATTTTCGTATGCTGTTTTGGCTTTATTTAGTTTTTTTTTAAAATAAGATATCATTAAGTTGATGGAGCTGGAGGGTCGACGACCTGATGAACTACCATTTTTGATAGTTTTTTGACTATTAATTTGGCGGTTTTTTTTATAATTAATAAGGCCATTGTGATCCATAAAGTAAGTTAAGCACAGTAAATTATGAATTATTAATTAATTTAAAATCCGAAAGAACTAGAGAAAAATAAAAAATAGTTGAAATCGTACAGAGCATCGTTAGTTAGATTACACATTATTGAGTATAAATCTTACTATAATATCTCCCCTTTCTTTTTTAGAAGAGAAGGCCCACAGCCATACGTAACTATTCCTGATGTCAGATATAGTCTTTTCAGTTTTGATTATGCTCTCTTCTATATGTTTAATGTCTGAGAACTTCATTTTATTCAAGTCTATTTTTAAATCTTTAGCTATTGAGACTAGTTTGTCTATCTTGTTTTCTTTTTTTGCCTCTGTTGCTTCTTGGTATGCGTCTAGTTTTTTATCATTATTGGCGACTTTATCTGGGTGAGTTTCGATTGCTATCTTTCTGTATAAGGATTTAAACTCGGGAGCAACTTCAGGCTCACCCTTCTTTTCTTTATCTTCTTTGAGTTTTTCTAGTGGGTTTTGTAGGTCGTTTCTACTGCAATAATCACAAACCTCAGAACAAAATATGGGAACTGACTCTTCGTATATAGAGTTAACTTCCGATAACTCGCCGTTGAGTTCAGAGCATTTAGCTTTTAGTTTTCTTAATAATTTTGATTTATAATCATCCACTTAATGGATTATAAGTTAAAAGAGAATATTTTAAAAAGCTAAATTGTTTTTATGGGTATGATCTGCTGGTAATTTTGAAGTAAGACCCCATTTGTGAGCTAAGTAGCCCTCTATGTTTTCTTGTTCACCTATATCTGAGAAAATAATAAATTCAGCAACATAACCTTCTAGGTTTGAGCCACCAATAGCATTTCCGCCTAATTTTATAGAATTTAAATGATTGGTTCCTATGTTGCCAGTATTTTTAAAATGTCCATCTATTCTTATTTGTGAGTTCGATGAATTCAACTTTGAAAGAATTATATAGGTCTCGCCCTCTAATACTGTGTCCGCACCGGAATCCATAGCTATGTTTGTGCCAGTACCGCTACCGCCTAAAATTTGAAAACCATTACTTGTGTTGAATCTTCTTAACGCCATCCTATCACCAATTGCAGATGATGTCGTGCCTGCAAAAATAAAATCTTGATTACCATCTACATCAGCTTTAAATACCACAGCTATAAACAAGGGGGTCGACGCTTGATCGTGAGAGAAGTTAAGATTTTCAAGGAATTGTCTGTCTTCGTCCCAGTCAATGACATTTAATCCATTGAGTGTCCTTCTTCCTGTTTTTGGGCCAGTCCTTCCAGGGGTTATCACTGTTAAATTTAACCCATTTCCAGACTTATCCTTGACCTCGCTAATAATATTTGAAGAAGAGGTTATAGTGAACGCATCTGCAGCATCATACCATGCAAGCGTATTGATGACAGCAGGACTCCATCCCGCGCTAATTTTTAAAAAGTCGCCCTCAGATCTCCATACGTCCCCTATAACCAAAGGGTCAAATGTGGGTAGTTTGTAATAGTCCAGATTAAGTTTTTCTGAGGTAACTCTTGTGGAATTTAAATTTAAATCAGCAATATAATCAAAATTATACACGCGAACTAGTCCTTTATTTACGCCGTAAAGATTGGCGGAGCTGCAAAGAAATGAACCATTTGAATTAAGAGATACAGACTTACCAAATCTTTCATCTTGTGATTCACCCATTAGGTCTTGTCCAATTGGCTCCCAATCTGAGTGGTATCCGTAAGTCCTGCACAAACCACTCCCAAGATTAGCTTCAGGGTGACCCACAGAAAGAATACTGAAGTTAGTATTAAGATCAAAATTCTTGCCACTAGGTAAGTTTTGATGCAGATTCCACGAATTTACGGTTGATGTGCTGTGAAATTCATATGCGCGTATAGATCCATCTCCGTTATTTCCCTCAACCCCTCCTGCTGCAAAATAATGTGAATCACGCATTTTTACGGAGGATCCAAATTTTTCATTATTTGACCCATTAATAGTTTGACCTAATTGGTTCCAATATGGATCGATACCACCCTCTGTTAGGGTCGGCCCGGAAGATATTATAGGATCCAATTCTAGACCGCTAGCCATGGATACAGAAAAGCCAGCGGAAGAAAGTTCAGCGGAATTTGCGGGGGAGGATAGATTGATTGCTACACCGCTATTTGTGGCTTGCCCATTGTTTATGTCGGCAGATACGATTAGATTCGCTGGGGCATTATAGGCAACAGTAGCTGGAGTCGGTGCGTTAGGGGCAGTTGTGCCTCCAGCTATTTGAGAAACTGAAATAGAAAAGTCATTATAAGAAGAATCTTCTTCGTTTGAGGTAAAAATCAATCCACCTAGCAGTCCGCTAGAAGCAGCTCCGCTATAATGGTAAGACCTAACTAGCCCATTGCCGCCATCATCTCCAGATCCACCAACCAAGATGGTTTGCCCATCTGTAGATATATCTATAGCAGAGCCTAAATGTTCTTCATCGGAAATTCCGCTAACACCGTTGCCCATTTCGCTCCACGATCCATTGACCCAATTATAAACACGAGAAATACCTGAATTTAGATTGGCTGAGACTCCGCCAATTGCAATATGATCGCCGTCTTTACTTAAGGAAAGTGAACAGCCAAAATTCTCAATAGATTTCCCGCTAATAGATGGATCTCTAGCAATCCAGGAAGAGTTATCCCAGTCATAAATTTTAACTAAACCTGAATTTAGATTTGCAAAAGGAACCCCAATCGCTAACATGTCGCCTTCTTTGTTTAAATCTATAGAGGAGCCTAGACCTTCAGGAAAAGCACCCTCTATATCTGCACCCAGCTGCTCCCAATAGTCTCCATCAGAAGAAAAAACTCTAACAAGGCCATTTCCAGAAGGAGAGCTTACGGCAAGAACTTTTCCGTCATCATTAAGTTTTATGGATTCGCCAATAAAATCGGAAGATTCGCCTGAAATATATGGCTCTTTGCTTGAGTAAAAAAAAGAACTACTAGATGTTGTTTCTGGATACTCATAGTTAATTGCATAATTCTTATAACCCTTGTGGAAACTTTCTGAGTCATAAATTTTTGCGTTAGTAGAACTTAGATTCGTTATATTACCATTTGTGGAATAAATCTCTGAAGTGGTTACTCTGTGAGAATTTGATATTGATTCACTGGATATATAGCGAAGAGTTCCAGTTTCTCCACTTACGCTAGATAATATATATATACGACTGCATGCCACTATGTAAATTACACTACATGCAAGCTATATATCCAATAAAATTAAACTCCTTGAAGATGAAAACATGAATCTTGATCAAACAAGATGATAAACAGAATCTCCAAGGCGCTTTTTAGAATTTAAAAGTCGTCTTCTAAAGAGCCGCTTTGTTGATACTCGCGAACTCTTCTTTCGAAGAAATTACCCATCGCCTGCACGTCAACAACCTCTCCTAGCCAAGGGAATGGGTTCTTATCACTAGGGAACCTGTAATCTAATCCTATGGCCTCTAAGCGTCTATTGCCGATATAATGCATATAGTCTACGAACATGTCTGCATTCAACCCAAGTATTCCAGTGGGAAGAACATCTTTTGCGTAAGCAATTTCAAGGTCAACTGCTTTTTTAATGTGTTCAATGAATTCCTCTTGAATTTCTTTAGTCCAAATAGAGGGGTTTTGATCAATTAAAGTATTGATGAGATAAGTTCCAAATGCAATGTGAGAGCTTTCGTCCCTCAAAGTATATTTAATCTGATCAGAAACACCCTGTAATTTATTTTGACGACCAAGCGCAAGAAGCATAGCAAAGCCACTAAAGAAAAAAGTACCTTCGCATATAATCCAATAGGTTAAGAAGTTTCTTAGTATGGCCTGCTTGCCCTCAATGCTAGTTGAGTTAAAGTCATTAGAACTAATATCATCAGTAATCTGCATTAAGAAGTCATCCTTAGCTTTAATGCTTGGAACATTTTGATAGGCCGCATAAACCTCATCAATTTCTAAATCAAGACTATCGCATATATATACAACAGTTAGGTTGTGAAGACTTTCTTCAAAAGCTTGACGCAATATATACTGGCGACACTCAGCGTCTGTAATATAACGAAAAGCGGACAAAAGCAAATTATTGCCAACCAGAGACTCACTTCCAGCAAAAAATCCAAGACATCGTTTAACAAGTAATTTCTCATCTTCTGTAATTTCATTGTTCTTCCATTGGGCTATATCATTTTGCATAGATATTTCAGTGGGCATCCAGTTGTTTGCACAACTCTTAAGGAATAGGTCCCATGCGTATTTATGTTTGTGGGGTAAAATTCTGTTTACTCCGGCGATGTTGTCTGTTAAAAGTTCTCCTGTTTTATCTTTCATGTATAGTATAACGAATGCGATTAATAATTAGATCACATAACTATACAATAAAAAACAAGAAAGGTCAAGTAAAAAATCAAGAACGATTCTTGAATCTTTTAATTAAAGACGATAAATAAGAATAAACTATCGGCCAAAAACAAATAACCATAACAATGGTCGACAGTATAGAGAAAACTGCAAAAGGAGTATTGTAGTCTATTGAATTGTTTTTATTAAAAAATTTAATTGATTCATTTTTATCTATAACTTGGTCTTTATTTATATCAGCTTTATTGAAATCATTAATACTTGGTATAACTTGTTGTATACTTGTTGAGTTATTGGTGTTTTTACTTTTTTTAAATGTAGAACAATTAAGCAAGAAGGGAATGATTAAAATTAATATATATTTTTTCATTTATAGATTTTCTGATATTCTTTTGAGCCTGGTTATTATGTAGTTTAAGTTGAGCGCGTTTATTCTATCTACGACTATATCTCCTTTTTCTGGATGCATTAATGCGCCAGATTCCAACTCTCCCTCGTGGAGAACATAAGAGATGAAATCATGAGCGCCGTTATTCTTTAACCAGTTCCAGTACATAGATCTTGTGCCCATCTTGCAGGAAAGTAGTACGTTTTCAAAATGAAACACTTTACTATACATAGTTACGTCCCTGAAGCAGGATATCTCGCTGGGAGGTTCGGATAGGGTTGAGTCTATGATCAGATTCATTACTCTGCTTGCTGTTTTTTCTTAAAATCGCGCAAGTATGAGTCTCTATCTATGCCTTTCTCTTTAAACTCTTTTTCTAATTTTTCATCCCAGTTCATTGGTAATGCTTCGGGGTCAGAGGAGCTGGAAAATATAATTAATGCTAGAATCACAATTATTGCGCAAATTATCAATGGTATGTTTTTGCTTTTCTTAGGTTCTGGTTTGATGGGTTCTGGTTCTGGTTCGATAGGTTCTGGTTCTGGTTCGATAGGTTCTGGATCTGGTTCGATAGGTTCTGGATCGGGGTCAATTGGTTTTGGATTAACAAACCCATCCGAAAGCTCTACATAGTAGGGGCCAATAGAGTTCATGATAGAAGACCTAAATAAGGAATCCTCCATAAAAAAGTAGCCAGAGTTTCCAAAAAATAAACCCCAACTGTTTTGAAATTCCCAATAAAGCTTGTCGTTTATATACTTCCATCCGATAAGACATACTGCGTGGCCGCCAGCAACCTCTGATGCTAAGTATTTTTCTGTGTCAACAATGCCGTCATATCCAATAGAGAAAAAGTAATCCCTAACCTTGAATGCATACCAAAGTGGCCGGTCAATCACCATCCTTTTGATCTCTTCTGTTTCGGAGCAGGGTATAACGTGGTAGGAGCTAATCTTCTTTAGTCCAGCGTCTTCTTTTGCCCCTTCTTTAGGGCTGCTGGATTCGCTATCTATATATGGCCAAAAGCTTTCAAAGCAGCAACCTTCGTTTATTAATGCGTTAGCAGCCCCCCTGATCGATGTTCCTGAGTAATCTTCGCCAGCCCATGGGTCGTATTTTTTAGCAGTCTTGTATATCCACATAGGGCTTGGCTCTTCAGCCTTAAACGCACTAGCCGAACCAAGAACAACCCTTCCGCTGTGACCCACGCATGAACCTATTGACCCTTGGTTAGCGACGCTTACGCATAGTGATCTTCTGGAGAATTCCTTACTGCTAATACTTTCAGATTTTAAATACTGAGAGACGTGAACCCAATCTCTTTTATCGGCAGGATGCTCGGAAACATTTAATTTTTTTTCTGAAAATTTATTTTTTTTGACGTATTTGGATACTGGATTGTCTAGTAATACGGAAATTATTGATTGTATTAGTTTTTTACTCATGTATATAAATACACATGAAATTGTAATTATATACTATCTAGCAGCCTAACTATGTTGTAGTCTATCAAGTCTTGGAAGTGAACCAGCTCGTTGATTTTAAACCAACCAAACTCGGTGTGTTCTTGGCAAAGCTCTGGAATCACTATCTTGTTGGATCTATATATGTGAAAGTAGAAATCGCAAGATTCATCTCTTATCACATCGATAAACTCAATAAATTTAAAGTCTGCAAATATTTTAGACTCTTCTAATAATTCTCTTCCGGCGCATTCAATTGGAGTTTCGCCTTCGTCTATTGATCCACCGAAAACAGACCAGTAACCTCCGTAAGGATATGACCTTCCGGTAACGTGGCACTTCTCTGATCTCTTCGCTAATAGTACTGAATTTTCAAATAGTACAGCAACCCCAGAAGCTCTTCTATTGGCAGCTTTCACATTCTCCACCATTCTTCATTGCTTCAATACTGCAGGAAGTTTGAGAGCTAGAAGAATTTGACTCTTCGGAGGTTGACTTCTCCACCTTACTGGCGGCCCTATTCCTTAAATAATACGTTGTCTTTAGTCCTAATTTCCAGCACTCCATATAAATGTCGTTTAAGTACTTCAAGGATGTTGACTTGTTGTATAAATTAAAGCTAATCGCTTGGTCGAGCCATTTTTGCCTAGCTGCATTGCATTCTATTAACTTGAACATATCCCTGTCAAAGGCGGTTTTGTATTTTTCCTTTATCCACTGTGGGATATCGCCATCAAGTAAAGAAAGATCTCCGTCAACATCCTTGACTAGCTTTGCCACCTCTGGGCTCCATAAGCCTTCGTTTTTCATGTCATCAATAAAATGCTGGTTGGTAATAAAGAAGTTGCCGCTTTTATTTTCATAAACAAAGAGTACGGAAAAGTTGGGCTCAATGCTTTGCTCTACTCCGTTAATATAACCTATGGTTGCAGTTGGCGCAATAGCCATAACATTAGAGTTTCTCATACCGAATTCAGAAACATGTTGCCTTGAGATTTCCCACTCGTCTTTCTTGGTTTCACCATTACCAAGTGGAGCTTGACCCTTGTAGGACATTAGGTTATTGTAGGAATCAATTGGAAAAATGTTTTGACTCCATAATGAGCCTTCATAAGTTTCATAGGATCCTCTTTCCTTAGCTAGTATGGAGCTAGCATATATAGACTGGCAGGAATAAAACTCAAACAATTCATCGTTGAATTTAATAGATTCATCGCTATCAATATTAATATTTAATTTATGAAGCACGTCGTGTATCGCCATCATACCTAGCCCTATAGGGCGATTTTTTAGATTTGAGTTAGCGGCTTCTTTTGTTGGATAAAAGTTGATATCAATAACATTATCAAGCATTCTTACGGCCGTGTGTATTGTTGATTTTAGTTTATCGTAATTAATGAAATAACCAGACTTACCGTGCGTGGACTTCTCCTCCACATGGTTCAGTAGATTTATTGATCCTAGGTTGCATACAGCAGTCTCGCCAATTTCAGTCTTCTCGCCGGATTTATATTTAGAGGCTTTAGTGTGGAGTGTTATTTCTGTACATAGATTACTACTATGGACAACTCCTTCGTGCTGATTAGTGTATCTTATATTACACGGATCTTTGAATGTGCACCAAGGATGTGATGTCTCAAATAATACCTTGAGCATTTTTTTCCACAACTCTTTTGCTGGAGTTTTTCTAAAGTTTTTAACATTTCCGTCTTCTGCTGATTGACACATTGCTTGATATCTATTGTCAAAATCTTTACCAAAGGAATCGTGTAGGCTTACATCGCTATCAGTGAGCTTTTCGTTCGGGTCGAAGAAGTACCAATCCTCATTAGCTTCAACTTTTCTCATGAAGATATCTGGGATCCATGAGGCGGTATTCATATCGTGACATCTGAGTCTATCGTCACCAGTATTTCTTCTTAAGTTTAAGAAATCCTCAAAGTCTAAATGCCAAGGCTCTAGGTATGCACAACCTGCTCCTGGACGCTTTCCACCTTGGTTTACAGCAACCAGCAAGTCGTTGTAAATTTTCAACCATGGAATTAAGCCTCCAGAAGTTCCATTTGTTCCCTTGATGTGGGAGCCTGAAGACCTAAATGGAGTTACATCAAAACCTAGACCACCCGCAAACTTAGATTTTCTAGCTTCCTGCCAAGCTCCATCAAATATGCCATCAATACTATCATCAAAAGTATTGAGATAGCAAGAGCTAAGTTGCGAGTGGGTTGTGCCACTATTGAATAGTGTGGGGGTAGAAGCTGTGTATAAAAATTGACTAAACAGATTGTAAAACTCTATTGCTTTTTCGTTTTTATCTTCTTCGTTAATAGCTAGACCCATTGCAACTCTCATCCAAAAAGCTTGAGGAGTTTCCATTATTTTCTTTTCACTTCTTATGAAGTAACGATCAAATAGTATCTGGATTCCTAGGTATTTAAACTTCTTGTCCCTGTCTATCTTTAGCGCCTCTGAGAGTTTGGTGAAATCAAAGCCAAGTAATCTTTCGTCCAGCATCTCTTGCTTTACTAATTTTTTAATGTTCTGTATGAAGCTTTTTCTGTACTGCAATTCAAAAGCTTCTGAGTCGACCCCTTCTTTGAATACTTCTTTGTATAAGCAGTTTAATAGTAACCCTGCAGCAGCGTAAGAGTAGTTTGGCTCTTTTTCTATTTTTTCCCTAGCAGATAAAACTAAAGCTTTGTCTATTTCGATAGTAGTTATTTTGTCGAATAACTGTAATTGGGCATCTAGAACTATTTCGCTTGGAGAAACGTTGTCTATGTCACTGCACGCTCTTAATGCGCTTGCGTTTATTTTATCTACTTCAAATTCTTCTAGGCGGCCGTTTCTTTTCTTAACTTTAATATTCATGAAATTGTTTTTACACTAAGGGGTTGTGTTGTTTTATAAAAAATGTAAGTTTTGTTAAAGAAAGCATACTAACATAAAAAAACGTGTAGATCAAGTAAAAACGAAAATAATTTATTAACAATAAGAGAACCAAGGATGAATATGAGAATCTTAAACAAACAAGATGATAGACAGAATCCCTAGTGTGCTTATTGTTAAATTTATGAATCGCTATTGTCTACGGCAGAAGTTGAGTTTGCCCAGTCCAGGTCTTTCCTTACGTCTAGATTAACTGACCATGCTGATTTTAAAAGTTTCGCATCTAGCCCATTTTTCTCAAAGGTGGATATTAATGCATTAATGTCTTTTGGGAAGCATGTGCCACCAAAACCTTTGTCTCCGTCGTGACCGGGAACTTGATAGTGGGACTCACCTATTCTTTTGTCACTAATAACTCCATTAATAATAGAGTTCCAATCTAATCCAAGTTTATCAATCAGCAAGTGTATCTCATTGAAAAAACTAACCTTGGTAGCAAAGAAACAATTAGCGATATACTTTACAGATTCAGACTCAACGCTTTTCATTATAAGACATGGCACATCAGGAAAATTGTATTTAAATAAGCTGGCAGCTTCCTGTGCGACGTGCTGGTATTTGGTATAGCCTATTATGTGCCTATCTGCATTAATGAAATCTTCTTTTGCGAATTTAGCGGTAAGAAATTCTGGGGAATGGATGATATGTAATTCCGGATGCGCTTCCTGTAGGCTTTCGGTTGTCCCAATTGGAACCGTTGATTTTATTATGAAGGTGGCGTTCGATCCGATGGATTTAATTTCGCTAAAGCAGGACTCTATAATTGATAGATTGCAGTCATCTCCCATAACATCCCTCATTGGCGTTGGGACGCATATGAAAACAAAATCCTGAAGTATTACATCTCTAAGTGGGTGAGTTGACGAGTCTGGATTTTTATCATATACCTTTACTTCCTCAGACGAAAATCCGTTGGCAACTGCGGAACCAACGAAGCCATTCCCTATAACTCCGATTTTAATTTGGTCTGTTCTTTTCAATCCAATCTTCTATTTTGCGGGATGGGTTCCATCCAAGCATAGTTTTAGCCTTAGTGTTGTCCGCAAGAGTTTCCCTTGACTCTCCTGGTCTTGCTGGGATATGAACGTGTTCACCTCCAGTTAATTTAACCAAATCTAAGACTGAATGATTTGTGCTAGTTCCGAGATTAAAAAGCTCTCCTACGATTTTCTTATCATCCGACTCTCCAGCAAGAAACATTGCCTCGACTATGTCTTTAACGTGAGTGTAGTCTCTGGTTTGAAGGCCATCTCCAACAACAGTCATTGCTTCGCCTGATTCTTTTTGCCTAAAGAATAGGCCGACAACTGGCGCGTAATCTCCAGCTAAAGGCTGACGCTCCCCGTAGACGTTAAAGAATCTAAATAGAACAGTTTCTAGGCCAAAAAGTTTTGTATACATTTTGCAAAGCTCTTCACAATTAGACTTGCTTACAGAATATGGGTTCAAGCAATCATTCGGCATATCCTCCTTTAAGGGAATTGGATTTTTAAGTCCATAGCAAGAGGATGTCCCTGCGAACATTACTTTTTTGCAGTTATTTAATCGCGCGGCCTGAAGAACGTTGCAAGTTCCTAGTGAGTTGTTCTTGACAGCATCAGCTGGATCCTGTACGCAAATTTGTATCCTGGACCTGGCGGCTAAATGAAAAACTAAGTCAACACCCTTGAAGAGTGGATTGAGTTTCTCGAAATCGCAAATATCTACTTTGTGGTTTTCGCAATCATCTCTCCATGTAAAATTAGAATTTGCAGTGGAGGATTCATCATCAACTACGACGACATCGTGTCCGGCTTTAAGTAATCTTTCAACAAGATGACCGCCAATAAACCCGGCGCCACCTGTAACTAAACATTTTTTCTTTGACATAATTAGTGTTACACTTGATCACAGTCAATATTTAAATTTTTAAGATACCATTTGTATGTTTTAACTATCCCGTCCTTTAGTGCGACTTTCGGCGAGAACCCTTTTGATTTGATTCTTGTGTTATCCATTTTTTTTCTAAAAGTTCCGTCTGGCTTGGAGCTGTCAAATACTATTTTTCCGTCATAACCAACTGCGTCTTTAATTAAATGCACTAATTCTAATATACTAACTTCATGCTCTGAGCCACAATTTATATGGGAAATGCCGTCGCTATATATGTCTTTTGCATTTATGTTTTCCATGCAATGAATAACTCCATCGGCCAGATCTTCTACATATAAAAATTCACGCATAGGTTTTCCAGACCCCCATACTTCTATTGATCTGTCACCTTTTTCTTTTGCGCAATGTATTTTGTTTATTAAGGCAGGTAAGACGTGCGAACTCTTAAGATCAAAATTATCCCTAGGGCCATATAGGTTGCACGGCATTACCGAGTAAAAGTTGCAACCATATTGATCGTAAAAGCTTTCGCACATTTTGAGCGCGGCTATTTTAGCTATAGCGTAAGGCTCGTTAGTATGTTCAAGCGGGCCGGTAAGTAAGTATTCTTCCTTGATTGGTATGTCTGCATGCTTTGGATATATGCATGAAGAACCTAAGTTGATTAACTTCTTGACTCCAAATTTTTGCGCAGCCTTTATTATTGTTGATGAAATCTGTAAATTATCATAAAGGAAGTCTGCTCTGTATGTATTGTTGGCTAGAATTCCACCAACTTTAGCTGCACAAAGAATTACCGTGTCAATTTTTTCATCACTAAAGAAGTCCATGACCTTATGTTTGTTCATGAGGTTCATTTCCTGCCTAGTCCTAGTTATGATATTAGAATAGTTTAGGGACTCAAGCTTCTCAAGTATAGAAGAGCCGACCATTCCTCGATGGCCAGCTATGAATATTTTTTCTTGCTTCACTTAGATAATAACGAATAATCGTTATGGTACATCTTAGAAACGAGCCCAAAAAAGTCTACCTTCCTGACCCAACCAAGTTCCTTTTCAGCAAGAGAGCAGTCTCCGCAAAGCTTGTGGACTTCAGCTGGCCTATAGTATTTGGGACTAACCTCAAAGAATAATTTGCCTTTTTTTGTGTAAAATTTTTCATTATCATCTTGACCCTCAGAGTAGAAATCTATTTCTGCGAACTCTAAAGTCTTGGTTAGGAATTCTCTTACGGTGTGCATTTCCCCGCTACCCAATACGTAATTCTTAGGCTTGTCTTGATTGAGCATGATCCATACGCCAGACATGAAATCTTCGGCATCACTCCAGTCTCTCTTAGCATCAAGGTTTCCTAATTGAAGAATAGGTATATCTCTTCCATCTTCTAAGGCAATTTTAATTTTCGCTATACTGTGGCTAATTTTTCTGGTTACAAAATCAAGACCTCGCCGAGTACCTTCATGATTAAATAGCCAACCCTGTACTGCATATAAATTGTAGGACTCCCTGTAGACCCTGACAATATGCCTAGCTGCGCACTTAGCAGCACCATAGGGAGATTGTGGTCTCAGTGGGTGATTCTCATCTTGAGGAACGCACACCACATCTCCGAATTCTTCAGATGATCCAGCATTATAAAATCTACATTCCGGAGCAAATCTTCTTATCGATTCCATGATATGTAGAACCGCGTCAGCGTCAGTATCCCATGTCTGGATTGGATAATCCCAGCTTCCAGCCACAAAAGATTGAGCTGCAAAATTAATAAAATAATCTGGCTTAATATCTAGTATTACGTCCCGAATACTGTGCGCATCATTTAAATCCATGTTGATTAACTCGAATCTAGGATTGCCTTCTAGATGCAGGATATTCTCGTGGTTTTTAACGCTCAACCTGCGTACCGAGCCATAAATTTTATGATCAGTGTTCTTTAATAAATAGTCGACCATGTGACTTCCGTCTTGACCGGTTACTCCTGTTATAATTATTTTTTTCATTTAGTGCATTGTGGCTTTGTGAAATTGTTGATCAATAATGATTTCTATGTATTCTTTTTTAAGACCGCTAGCATTTGTCCTTTATCTATTGTCTTTATTATTTCGTATTTTTCAAGTATTGTTTTGTACCAGCGTCTCTGATTGGTTATGTGAGAAAATGGTAAAATAGATGGGTCCCCATCTAAGTGAGACATTGAAATTTCGAGACTATTCATTGATTATAGATAAAGTTTTATTAAAAGATCCTTCAATCGAGCAATTTCTTTCAAACCAATCTATGCAATTATTAGACATGCGCACCCATTGTTTCTTTGTTGTAGATTTGATTTTCTCAAGAGATATTTGCAAGTTCTTGCCGCAAACATAATGAACGTTTTCAATTAAAGGTTCTGGATAATCAGCACACACCCCTTCGGTAAAAATAGGAACCGTCCCCATTCCCATTAATTCTATATCTCTAAGGCATTTTGGCCCGACCCCCCTTAAGCATAATCCATATTTCATGCGAGAAAGAGATCTAAGGTAATCTATATGATCTACTTTTCTGGTTTCATAATGGAATAAATCGCAATGTTTTGACCACTCAAAAGAAAGTTTGTGCCTTTCATGATTGGTAGGCGTACCAATAAAGCCTATATTTATCATTCTAGATTCATAACTTAAGCGTAATTCGTTCTTTAATGCTTCATAAGTTTTTGATCGCCAAGGCCAGAAGATCCACTTTTTATTTCCAGTCCCATTTTTAAATGTATTTGAAAAAAGACACATATCGTAATCATGCTTTAATCTATCTAGGAGGGGAAAATCATATAATAATACACCTCCTTGTTGTTCTACCCAGCACTTTGCCTCTGGAGAATCTGGATCTGATTGGAATCCAGGAGACCTATGAGTTGGCCCATTTTCAATATCGCAAAAACCTTTTTCCTCCCATGCGTCAAGCAGTTCCCTGAATGATGATCCATCGTGGCCGCCTATTAGTGGTTTTATTATCTTCATTTTAGGGGGATGTTATTTTTCAGCCATAGCTATGAAGGAATTGTTTAAATCTACATTGGATACAAAAATATTAGAATAACCTTTATCTTTTAGATAGTCATGAATTATATCTCTGGAGAAAATATGTATATGTTTTCTGTTGTTCCATGGCCTCCAATAAGTTTGACTATAATCTGGTAAGTATAAAAATAAAGTGCCGGAACTTTCGATAAAATCATACCAATAATCTAGTGTATCAACCCAGTGGGGAACGTGCTCAAGGCAGTGACTGGAAAAAATATAATCAACCTTTTTGTTGCTAGGTAAATTATTTGCATCCCATGGATCATCAAAAGAAATATCTATTGGTTTTGCTCCAGGGTAGCTCCATTCTTTTTTCATGCATCCCACATCGTACCCACTACCCTTGCACACATGCTTTGCAAAAGGAATGCAGAATTGGGATGCGTAACCTCTGCTTTGAAATAGTGGATAGGATTCATCTTTGAAGCAAATTGTTTCAATCATAATATATGATATTACATCATCATTCGATAATATTCCATATCTGATCACATTCTTTTGAGAAATTAAAGAATGGATTCCTGTGGCTATAGAAATAATTCTTAGATTTAATATTTAACTGTTTTATTAATTGAAATATTGAACTGTCTATGGTGTGTATTTCTTCAGCTTTTTCAAGTACACCAATCCAGTCAAAAATACTATCTGTAATTGGTGATAGGAAGATTTTACGTAAAGAGCTTGTGAAATTTATTTCAATTTTTCCGCCGCTATATGAGTTGTTGTGAAATGAAAACTTATCGGCAAGCTCTAGCTTTTGTTCTAATAAATTTTCTCTCTCATAATCTCTTTCGATAAAGAAATGTGAAAATCGGTACGAATAATCTATATTCATTTGATCGTAAAAAGATTCCTCCCAATTGGGCAGCTTGCAATTCTCAAAACCAATTCTGATGAACTTGTTATTTTTATACATTTTTTCGCAATCGGAATCCGAGTTTACGGGATAAAGTTCTACATCAATATCTCTATATAGTTGCTTTACGCTGGATAAATTATGATGTTTCACTGCGAGTTTTATTTTTTTATATTTTTTATGAAGTTTTCTAACTATTGCATTGCAAACAATATGATCTCCGAGGCCGAGATGGTGATGAATAAGAACGCTTTTTGTGTTTAACTCCATTTTTCTATTGGCCCAATTTTATTATCTGATGTTATACGCTCACCAACAAACGAGCCGTATTTAAAAGGTTGATGATTAGGGAATTGTATGCCTGAACCCCTTCTGAAATCATCATGTTCTAAAAATAGAAATCGGATTTTAGAATACATACTTTTTAGTCCATGTTGATCATTATGATATTCATCGCCTTTGCGAAAACTAATTAAATCTTCGTAAATTTCACTTAAGTCAGCGCAACCTGATCGCTTGCAACCCCACATGCCAGCCATAACTGGCCAATCATTATGGAATTTATGATCCCTCATGCAATGGAACTGCATTTCGCTTTTTTCCCATTCAATTACAGCTTGATATTCTTTATCCGAAATTCTTGAATCGCAATCACGACTGACGAAAACAGATACATCGTTGCATGTCATGGGCTTGAATCGAGCGAAAGACATAGAAAAATCTGAATTATCATTTGTCAAAATAACCTTTCCGCCTTCTTCTTTAATCCTTTCTTGATTTTTTTTGCTTACGAGCGGATGCGTATAAAACCAGCTTTCCCAGCCTGCATAAAATTCACTACCAATACTTTTTGCGTTTTCAATTGCGCCGACTGTGTAACGCTCGCAGTCTCCCCAAAGTGAAAATGATACTACTTTTTTCATGTTTTATATTTTGCCTGTATTTCTTTATCATGTAGTTCTGACTCTTTAAGTTTCGCTTGAGAGGTTGAATCAGGTCTATATAAAAAGTCGCCAATGATATCTTGAGTTCTTTTAAACCTCATGCCCATCGAAAACATTCGCAACCACATGTCGTAGTCCGCAGAAGAAAAATATTTTTCATCAAATTCACCAGCATCCATCAGGGAGGCTTTTTTGACTAAAGGAAATGGCCCACAGGGATTAATAGAAAACATTAACTTTTCTTCTGATTCAGACAGTAAGGAGTTGGTTAAATTTCTCCAGTACTCACCTATTGGCAGATTGGGTCCGCCAATTTCAGACACGAAGTTATGCACTCCGTAAAATAAATCTACTTCTGGATGTCCCTCGATGTAATTATGGTAAGTTGAAAGTGTGTGAAAGTTAAGCCTATCATCTGTATTAAAATTAACTAAATATGGAGTGTTGGATTTAGCTACCGCAAGATTCCACGCTTCATAAATAGATAAAAATCCAGGCTCAAAAATAGAAACATTAATATGTCGATTAAATTTGAATTGTTTAATTTCTTCAAGGGAGCCATCCGTAGAACCTGCGTCTATGAAAAATAAATCAAACGGCTCAGAGATCTGAGAGTTTATATTGTTCAAATAGCCTTTAATCCACTTAATCGAATTATAGGTCGAGCAGTAAACTGTAATTTTACTTGTGGATAAAGTAGACATCCTCCCTTTCGCTTTGGTAACCTTTAAACTGACTACACACAGGTTCGCCCATAATAAATTCACAAGGTTGAAGTTTGGACCTTAATAAGTATTGTAGTATCCACATGTCTGAATTGAAATCTGGTTGCCCCATGGACTCTCTTACTTCAACGAAAGTTTTATAAAATTTTACCATTTTCTCAAATGATCCGCCCACAACGCCCATGTTAATCAAATCCCATAAACCGTAATTTATATCAAAGTTAAAACTATCATCCCAGTTAAAGTGATCATGTATTTTTTTATACGGAAACTGGCTTAATGGTATTGAATCCTTGCAGGCAAAATAATCTATCGAATCGTTCTGATCAATGAGACTTACCGGATCCATAACGACCTTAACATCTGATGCGTCAGTATGAAATACCACACTGGGCTTTTCACTCAAGCTCTCAAGGTAATTACTGAAGCAAAAAAATCTATAATCATTGTTTGAATATTCAGTTGGTGATACTTTTTCAAAAGATACATAATTATTTGAGTAGTCCCTAATCAGGTCATCCTCTAGGTTGTCGTGAAAAACTACAGATTTTATTTTATTCCTAACCACAGAATCGTACCATTCTTTTATGTAATTAATGTCAGATTTAGCAACCATTCCATCTGGACCCCTACCCACTACTGCACTATCACCCGGATCATTCGGGTGCGGCTTTACCGAAAAGTAGGAGGTTAATATTAGGGTTCTATTATTTTTGCTTGACATTACTTAAATTTATGTTATAATGCTTCAAAAGCTTTAGCTATTGAAGCTATTCTCATGTTAATCTTATTTGTCTCACGTTAGTCTAATCAATTAGTAATCTTACGGAGACCTCATATCTTACGAAGACCAAGCGCGCGAGATTTTTTTCTTTCTTTTTACTTGACATTACTATGATTATATGTTAGTCTCTTATTTATTCTAAATAAAAAATGGAAATAAACTCCTTATCCGATAATGAGCTAGTCTGCAATTTGCAGGTTGGCGTAGAACCCGAGCAAAGCTTGGGCGAATTGGTTCAACGTCATAGTGGTATATTCATAACGATGGTGAATAATTACTCTCCTACTAGCACGTCCGGGATAGTCTCAGACAGGGTAGATCTACTGAAGGATAGAAATTACTATATTTATAAAGCGGCGCTAAAATACGATGACTCTAGAAATACTAAATTCTCAACCCATCTTGGTAACGAGACTAGATGGTTGTGCTTGAACTTATATAATAAAAATAAGAACTCAAAAGAAGTTCACATGGATTATGCTGATATCGGAAAGAGGTCAGAGGATAAGCCTGAAGATAAAAAAGTAGACCTAGAAGTTTTAAGCAAGATAATGAACCTAATAAATAAAGATCCTGACACCAGGGTTTCAAAGATATTCAAAATGAGATACATAGAAGGGCAGAGAAACAACGTAATGCCATGGAATAAAATATGCAAGCCACTAAAGCTTAGCATACAGGGGTGCATAAACATCCACGACAAAGCAATCACTAAAATAAAAAGAGAACTAAAAAACGAATTATGATAAATAAATTTATAGGAATAGGTCACCTAACAAAAGACCCAGAGACTAAATCATTCGAAAGCAGCAACACTAAATGTTCATTTTCATTAGCAATAAACAACTCCAAGGACGAAGTTCTTTTTATGGATACGGAATGCTGGAACAAAACCGCAGACAACTGCAAGAAGTTTTTATCAAAGGGATCTTGTGTTTATGTTGAGGGTAAAATAAAAGTCAGCAAATGGGAGGACAAAAATGGAAACCCAAGGCAGAAGTTCTACCTTGGCGCAGACTTAGTCAGGTTTCTACCAAGCGGAAAAAAAGAATCAACCAATGTTGTTATTGAAAATCCACAACCAAGCCCTACTATACAATCAATAGTAGAAGAAGAAGAAATGCCATTTTAAATATGAATAAGATAAATTTCAGCGCACCAATAAACTCATTAAGTTTTGGCAATGTTTCGGTAAACATGCTAAGATCCCTCCATAAAAAAGAGGTAGAAGTCTCTTTCTTCCCAATGGGTAAGTCTTTGGACTTCACAGCTTACGATAAAATTGACACTAAATTAAAGTCCTGGATAGAAAAGTCTTCAAATGAAAGATTCTCAACACTATCCCCAGATTCTCCATCCTTAAAGATGTGGCACATCAATGGATCTGAGTCAGGCATAGGCAACAATCAGTTCCTTTATACTTTCTACGAGTGCGACTCCCCCACTATTGTAGAGAAAAGTATTTGCGGGGTCCAGAGGAAATGCATCTTCAGTAGTTCTAGCGCCATGAATATTTTCAAGAATTCGGGATTAAAGAATACAGAATACATACCAATAGGTTTTGATACTGATTTTTTTGAAACTAACAAAGTTTACCTAAAAGGTAGAGTTAATTTTGGGCTAGTTGGCAAGTTTGAAAAAAGAAAACATACAGCAAAAATCATCAAACTCTGGGCCGATAGATACGGCAACAATAATGACTACCAATTAACATGCTGCATAACTAATCCATTCTTCAAGCCAGAGCAAATGAATATTGCGATAAGTCAAGCCCTTGGCGGCAAGCGCCACACAAACATAAACTTCCTGCCATACCTTAAAACTAATTCAGAAATGAACGAGCTTTACAATTCCATCGACATCAACCTGAGCGGCCTAAGTGGGGCAGAAGGTTGGAATTTGCCCGCATTTAATTCTACTTGTTTGGGCAAATGGAGTGTTGTCTTGAATGCCACCTCCCATAAGGATTGGGCTACTAAAGATAACTCTATATTGGTCGAGCCAGAAGGTCAGGAAGAAATTTATGACGGAGCATTCTTCCAAAAAGGCCAACCGTTTAATCAAGGAAACTTAAATACATTCTCCGATCAATCATTCTATAAGGCACTAGACAAAGCTATAGATAAATACGACAAAAGAAACGAAAAAGGTGTTGAAATAAAAGAAGTATTTACTTACGATAATACAGTTGAAAAAATCTTAAACCTAATAAACAAATGAACATTAAGAAACAAGGCGAAGGTATTCTCCTCTGCTGCGGCAAAGGAAGATGTCCGGTATTAAAAAAATCTAAAGAAAAAACAGACCATTACACGCTCACTGATGATTTTGGTGGGGAAGTATCTTTGACTCAAGAGCAGCTTCTAGTTATCAAGGAAGCGCTAGAGTCCCTCAATGGTAATTGAATTGATCTCCTGTGTCGGCTTAATGTGGATCCTTAGGTATGGGTCCATATTAGGCCGTCTGAGAAGTTTTATTTTTAAACATTCTAATTTATTAAAAGAATTATTTAATTGTAGTTTATGTTTAGGCTTTTGGTGTGGTTTCTTTATTGGTTTATTAATGTATAATTTTAAAGAAAGTAATATTTTATATTTGTTATTTCCTTTATGCTCTAGTGCTTGTTGTTGGTTATTTGATTCTCTATTGGATTTAATACAATTAAGCTGTAATAAATTAGATAAAAAATAGTTGACAATGTAATAAATATTTGGTATAATCTAACACTATGCCAATGTATATCTTTCAAAACCCTGAGACCCAAGAGGAAACAGAGGTGTTCTTCCACATGAATGATGAGAAGAAATATGTAGACGAAAAAGGATTAGAGTGGAGGAGAATCTTCACGTCTTCCCAATTGAATACAGAGGGGTCGATTGACCCATGGGACAATGCAAGTTTTGTAAACTCTACTGCAAACATGAAGGGTAGTGTTGGTGATATGTTAGATAAGAGCGCCGAACTTTCATCTATGCGCGCCGAAAAGAATGACGGCGTAGACCCACTAAAGAAAAAATACTTTGAAAATTACTCTAAAGAGAGAAATGGAACAAAACATCATATGGACAAAGGTAACACATATGAAAGTAAAAACGTTAAAATAGACTTCGATTAATTATGAGCTTACAATTATACAAACCAAATAAATACAACTCTGGATTCGGTTTCAGTTTTTCAATGGGTCACGACAAGAACAGCGGCGAACCCATCTTGTTCGTGTCGGCCATAATGCAACACAGCTGGGATGAGAAAGCTAGGAGAGGAACCTTCATCAAGAACAAAGAAGACCCAGAGAAAAACATTACCCTGAAATTCAATGAGTTTGAGTGCGGCTCAATAATCAACGCAGTAAAGAATAGATTTGCATACGATACCTTCCATCAATTCGAAGGCAAAAAAACTACTATAAAATTTACTCCATGGGATAAAGAATCTAAAGTTTCTAAGTTTGACGCAAAAACAAAAAGCTACAAAGAAGAAATTCAAATATTACCAAACTTCGGATTAACAATTATAAAAAACGGAAGCAATACATTTAAATGCTCACTAGAAGCTGGGGAGGCAGAATGTTTATCTAGATTCCTAGAAACTATTTTAACTAGAATATACAACTTTCGCATAGAGAAAAATATTGAGTCATTTTCTAAACCTAAATACTCTAAAACTGAAGAAGACTGCCCGATTTAATGAAGAAGATATTATTTCATAGTAATCACAGTAAGGCTTTTACTGGCTTCGGTAAGAATTGTAAAAACGTATTACGCCACCTACACTCTACAGGCAAATACGAAATAATAGAAGCGTGCAACGGGATGACTAAACTCCACCCAGCTTTATCAAAGCTGCCATGGAAATGCGTAGGAACTCTGCCTGACGACCAAGAGAGACTCAAACAATTAAATAAAGATCCTAATATGGCTAGAGCTGCTGGTTACGGCGCTGAAACTATAGACGACTTAATCAAGGAATTTAAGCCTGATGTATATATAGGGGCAGAGGACATATGGGGCTTTAATGGATATTGGAAAAGAAATTGGTGGAATAAGACCAACTGCATGATCTGGACAACATTAGATTCGGAGCCAATTTTACCACTAGCCATAGAGGCCGCCCCATTCGTTAAAAATTTTTATGTATGGGCAAGCTTTGCGGAGAGGGAGCTTAAGAAACTAGGGCACGAGCAAGTGAAGACACTAAGAGGAGCTGTTGAAACAAAGAGCTTCTTCAAGATTCCAGAAGAAAGCAGGTCAGCATTAAGGAAGAAATTCTTAATTGACACAAACTGTTTCTTAATTGGCTTTGTTTTCAGGAATCAACTAAGGAAAAGCGTACCGAACCTACTAGAGGGCTTCTTTGATTTTATCAAACAAAACCCAGAATCTAACGCTAAGTTACTACTCCACACACACTGGGGCGAAGGATGGGATATCATAAGATTAATAAAAGAAAAAGGAATCCAAAACTCCCGAATTCTCACCACCTACTACTGCCCATCCTGTAAGCAGTATGAAATAAAACCATTTCAAGGTCAAAAATTAGATTGCAAATTCTGCGGGTCAAAAAAAACCCAGAGCACTACAAACGTACAATCAGGCGTTTCAGAAAAACAACTTAATGAAATATATAACCTCATGGATGTATATTGCCACCCGTTTACTTCTGGAGGCCAAGAAATACCAATACAAGAAGCCAAACTTACCGAGCTCGTAACACTTGTTACAAACTATAGTTGTGGAGAAGATACCTCAAGTACGGAATGCGGATCTTTCCCATTGGATTGGGCTGAATACAGAGAGCCTGGAACTCAATTTATAAAAGCTAGCACGTACCCGTCAAGCATATCAAAACAATTAACTAAGGTCTTCAAAATGAAGCGCGTTAAGAGAGATAAAATGGGCAGGATTGGTCGCAAGTTTGTTGAAGATAATTTCTCGTGCGGCGTTATTGGATCCCAACTAGAAGGAATAATAGACTCGATGCCAGACAATGATTGGGATTTTGATTTTTTAGAAAAACTAAGGAACTCAAAATACAATCCTCCCGCAATTGAGTCTGACTCTGAATGGTTAATTGATATATATAAAAACATATTAAACGTAGATGTTGATCCAAATACTGACGATGGCCATAAATACTGGATGCAGGAAATTTCCAAAGGAAAAAGAAGGGAGGGGATAATTGAATATTTCAAAGATGTCGCAAATAAAGAAAACTCCACCATCGGTAAATCTTTAGATTTTAAGGACTTACTCGGTGACGAAGGTCCTGAAAATAGACTTGCCATTGTTATCCCAAGAAATGAGTCTGATGTTCTAATGATTAATGGACTATTAGGCGAAGTTAAAAACCTTTATCCTGACCATAATATTTACATAATAACTAAACCTGAATTCTTCGATTGTATCGAAGACAACAGTAACGTACATAAAGTCATAGCGTACAAAGAGGAGCTTGATAATTTATTATTCCTAGAAGGCTGCGGTGACCATAAGGGGTATTTTGATTTAGCCTTTCTCCCGCATATTGGCACCCAGAAAATATTCAACTTCCAGCACAACGGAAAAGATAAAAACCAATTCGAATTAAAAAGCAAATTATGAGTCATTTAATTGAAGAGTACGCAAAATGCCTAGGAGTCAAAATAGGGCGCCCACAAATTTCTGATCATTTTTATCCAATTACTTCCGATAAATACATAACCCTACAAACGTCCAAAGGCATACAATCAAGAAATTATTCTCACTGGGAAACCGTGGTTTCCATGATTAAAAAAAACGCCAAAGGTTATGATGTAATACAAGTTGGCTCAAAAGAAGATTACCAATGTAAGGGTGTAGATCATGATCTTAGAGGGTCTACATCTTTTAAGAATATCGTTTATATATTGAAAGGCTCTTCTCTGCATATTTGTGTTGACAGCTTCTCCTTGCACTTGTCTTCATGTTTAGATATTCCATCTATATCAATATTTTCAGATATGCTTCCAGAGCAGTCTGGCCCAGTATGGAATAGAGAGTCTAAGCACTTTTGCTTATCCCCTGATTTGGAAGGTTCAAAACCTAGCTACTCAAATACGGATAAAAATAAATCAATTGATAAAATAAATCCTGAGGAAATATTCTTCAAAGCTTTAAACTTTATAGATGCTAACAACAACCTAGATGGTTATAAAACCTTAAATATAGGTCAGTACTATAATAATAGTATACTAGAGGTTGTGCCCGACCATCATTGCCCATTAGGTTTTTCGCCAAGATCTATAGTTAATCTTCGGTGCGACTATACTGACGATGACTCATTTATTCACGAATGGTTTAATTTCAAGATTAACCTAATGACCTCCAGGAAGATTGACTTAAATTTAATCTACAGGAATAGATCTAATATTGCAGGAATTACATTATTTATGGAAGATTTAAATTTCGACGAAGATTACCTTTGTAGTCTAGATTCCATGAACATTAAATACTCATTAGTTTGCAGGGAGCGCGAGAATATATCTGAATTAAGATTTAATTTTTTTGATAGAACCATAGAAGAATATATAAAAAAGAAAAACAAAGACCTTGACTTTTGTTCTGAATTGTGTGATAATACTTTCTATCACAGCAACAAGTTATTAATATCGAATGGTAAAGAATACTCAAGTAAAGCTTCATGGAAAGATGGAGTCGAAAAAGGAATTGAAGACCAAAAAATTATTGATAATGATGATTTCTGGGAAGAAATAAATCACCTAAATATTTATAATCATGACAAAATCAAAAAAAAGTGAAACAACAACCGAAAACTCCTCAACCATTTCAGACTCTAAAATAGATAACTCTATCGGTCCATCTTTATTCAACAGAGACGAAAACGGCTTACTAAAAAACATTCAATATGTCTTCAATGAGGACGGATCAGTTAACTGGAGGGCAATGATAAAAGAAGAACATTTATTCCCAAATAAGCTTTGGTTTCAGGCCCGAAATAAAGACATGCCAAGATCCATAGAAGGGCTAAAAGATAATCAGTTATTAATTAAGCTTAGCGGAATCAAGGAGCTTGCCAGGCTAAGAGGTTTTTCAAATATATCTTATTCTATCGATAAATGCGAAGAAGATCACGTTGCAGTCACCTGTAGCACGATCTTTATACCTAATTATGAAACAGGAAATAATCCAGTTTCATTCCAAGATATGGCCAATGCAAGCACAAGAAACACAAGTAGTTTTGCTACCAAATTTCTAGAGACCATAGCTTGCAATAGGTCGTTTGTTAGATGTGTTAGGAACTTCCTTAATGTCCATATAGTTGGAGATGACGAGATTGATAAATCAAACCCAAACGCACCTGCGCATCAAGATTCGTCTAAAAAAAGCGACCCATTTAGCCCAGTAACGACCTTAAGGAATAGAGCTAAAAGCGTTTTATTTACTGATTCATTTGAAGACTTTAAACCTTTTATTAAGAAATGCTGGCAAGCAAAAAAAGAAGGAGTGTATCAAAACAAAAATATAGAATCATGGAAAGACTGGGACGATATATCAGTAAAAGACGCCAAGATATTAATCAGTTTAATATCTTAGCCGCTTAACTTACGGATCTAACGTTTAATGCGTATCCAGTGCTTGGGGGAGGGCTTGTTAGTACAAACCTAACTGAAGACTTACTAGGCTCACTAGCTATCATTGCGCCCAGGTAGGATACATTATCATTGCTCCCTGTATAATTCAATCCAAATGTAACAACAGGCACATTAGGGTGGTTGAATGGAAACTCCACATTTATGCAATTTGATTTATTAAAATAAAGCCCATCCAAACTTATAATTGTAGCTTGGTCGGTTGAGCTAGTCGTAATAGATCCTTGTCCGGCTAATTCGTTTACGTTGGCTAATATCCCCGAACCTATTGTATCAAACGGCATTAACTTAAAATATTCCGGAACTGAGTACCCCTGATTAATTTCGTAAGAAATAGAGCCTTGCATTAAATCACCCCCATTTGATCCATTGTTCTGTTCTGTTATGTAATGTGTTGATAACAAACTACCATCATTTGCGATAAAACCTTCGCCTGTACCTCCATATAGGTTCATTTGTACCACGTTATAATTAGTATTACCAGTTTCGAAATATTGATTTGTGAATTTATAATCAAACTTTACTGTTTGATTTCCTGACTCAACTGTAATCTCAGAAATTTCCATCGGCGGGGCTTCCGCAGTGTATCCAGTTGAGCTAATAACCCTACCATCAATATCCCTAATTATGTCAAAGGATATATTTGCGCTTCTCGTCTTTTCATAACCACTTCCCGCATATTTATATATATGAGTTCCACTTGAATTAGTCCAACACCAATCACCCCCTACGTTATTAACTTCTAATCTTGACCTCTCTAAATCCCCACTTGAATTAATAAATTCTAAATCCCTGCTAAATTCATTATCAAAATTCACTCCATCAAAAAATGATTGATTATCAAAATCTTGATTAAAAATTCCGGTAAGCACAGCGACCTTATTTCTTCTCAAACCAACCCACCCAATGTCGCCGCTAATATTAACTAACTTATTTAATTGCGAAGGGTTTAATATAACCGCCGGCATTTCTCCTATTGAATTCAAATAAGAAGCTGCCTGTTCATATGTTTTTGTGAAATTTGAAGTTGATCTATATTTTATATCATAGCTATTTGGATTGTTTTTTGGCATTGAATATATGCCAACAGGTTCCTGATTTTCGGATTTCACTTCGGAATAACTTGCGCATTTAAATTTCCCCATGTATGGGTCAAAGTACCCATAATCATAAAAACCCCCAGAAATTATTTCCCCTCCTGCACCGGTAGATTCGTAGCCTGTGTATTTCGGAAAACCTTCCTGCCAATAATGCCCAGCTCCACTTCCATATGTTCCAGAGCCGGTAAACCCAACTCCAGTTACCGTTCGCACGTCAATTAACTCACCAGTAAAAAAACCGCTCTGCAGGCTAAGTGAGTTATCATAAATATACTGCAATCCAGTATTACTCTCATTATAGCTTGGATTAAACAAAACCCCACTATCGAAGAATATTTGCCCATCGTAACCAGAAACAGAACCAGACGTTTGACCCGTTCCCGTTATACCATAAACAGTATGAAGTAAATTACTGCCAGTGTCGTAATTCACTTCGAATTCATAATGATATGCATCAGCTCCAGATATTCTACCACCACTAATAGAGCTAACTTCAGGGTAGTAATCTATTAAAAATGGCTCATCATTCCTGCCTACGTAACCAGTGAATCCAGTGCCGGTTAAATATTCCTGATCTTTAAAGAATCCATATGGACTCCCAGACGAATAAGAATCCGAAGCTATGGACATTATGTAATTCGCAGTTCCAGGGGTTAATTCTATTTCTAAATAACCATTTTTTGACAAGACACTTCTTGCACTATTGCTCGCCCCAGGGAAGGTCCCCATTTGCAATCCAGTAAAATCATAAAAAGTCACATACTGAAGATCATGAGATTCATCTTCGCCATTTTCCCCTGTGGGCTTAATATAATTGCATCTAAATATACCGGATTCCACGCCACTTACGGGAACAGTAAACTCTGCATACGGATTCTGCGTCGTAAGCAATCCAACACTCTTGTTGCCTGTGAAATCAACAAGCGTCACTTCAACAGAATAATTTCTATGAAAATCATTATCATTTATTTCATATTCTATAGAATTATTTTTTATTCCAGTTGCTGAAAATACTTTCTCACCGTTATCTATTGCATTTTGTCCAGTTAATTCTCCATAATTTTTATATATATCTACATTAAAACCGCTTATATATTTATTACTTTCTATATCTGCGCTTACCTTGTACTCGTAGTCGCTTCTAGGATCTATTACGCTCCAACCCACTGATAGGTATTTATTCTCGAAGTCTTGACTGTAATAAGATGTCTGAGATGAAGATGGGCTTAGATCATTTACCCTCTGTTTCTGGCTTGAAGAATTTAAATAAATATTAGATACCCTAAAAGTTTTTCCGTATTTCGGGATTGGGTCCGACAATGGCACCTTTACTGTTCTGGAATTTGAGAATGACATTATGAAACTACAGAGTATACTCTCCCGTAATAATTACCATCTTCCTTAATTGCTTCATTTCTATAACTATAAGAATTTACCTCAACCCCCTTATCATTTGGTATTTCAAATGTAGATATCAATATATTTCCATTAAAAAACTGAATCTTGTAACTTGCTGCAGACAACACGGTGTTCCACGAAAGCTTAAGTCCGTATGGTATTTTCCTGGATACATCCTCGCTCAATATCTCAATGGTTATTTCTGAGGGTGCATCTAGGACGCTTTCTGTAAAAATAACAGGAGATTCTGGATGTTTTATCGACATATTTTTTTCTATGTTGTCAAATTTTTCTTTATTGTATTCTAGCCCCCTAACTTCAAAAATTCCATTCGATGATTCTGTTATGTTTACAACTTTAAATTGCTTAGGTTTAGCAAGGTTTACCGAGTCTTCCATCATAAATGTCGAACCCTTGACATCTTTTAAAGAGAAAAGAGAATCATCACTCTCTCTCTCTAATATGTATCCTATTTTACTAACTCCTGATAGCGTTACCCAATCTCCATTAATTGAATTATCTTCAGACCCACTTGCAGCTATAAAATTACCAAAACCATCTGGCGGGTCTGTCATTATTTCAAATTCATCACAGTCTGTCACTATGGTTTGATCTTCATGGTCTTGAAGAGAGTCTCCTATTTTTGGAAAACCTTCAGCCCAACTATAGAAAGATATTTCATCAGTATTGCAAGCTTCAGGCTGGTCCCATATGAATCTAGGAGGCGGAGGTAAATCTATGAAATACCCACCTATCCATCCAGTTTGCCCAGACTCAATGGTTGATTGCATTAATAACTGATCAGTATCATTGGTAATTGTGGCCAACCTTCCACCCCTATCTAGTGCGTCTTCTTTTGCCTCCCTCCAAGTATACTCTCCTGAAATAAAACTATATGGATTACTTACTAATAATAACTTCTGATCATCCCCGTAAAGGCTTGCGGCTGTAAATGTTTTTATCTGAGAGGATCTCATGTTTGATATCTCTTGGTCGCTTGGCTTAATTTTCTCATCCAGAGATTTTATAGTTTCATTTCCAGATATATTATATAATGTTATATTTTTCCATGTATCCTTTTCGTCTTTTTCAATAATTGCATTGATTGGGTAATCTATTGATATCTCAGCAGACTTACCGTCTCCGTATATTGATATGTCCGTTATCTTGCCTGCAAACCTTCCTATAGTCCTCTTATTATCTAGTACGTCTATCACGTCCCCCGGTTTCAAATAAGACCCGATTGAACTAGTCGTAAAAGATAATATCTCTGACTCCATGTTGGCGCTTTTGACGACAAAATCAGCAGCTCTCTTGGCTTGCCCTTGAGAAGTTATCCCAAAACCATCTATTGTCTGCTCTATTATTCCATTTTTCTGCACCGACGCCCTTTCCTCGGAATATTCTATCTTTGATTTAAAATTATTAAACCTATCGACATATTTTATCTTGCACGAATTTGTCCTACTGGTTTTTGGAGTATTTGAATAAGAGAATCCATCCTTAGATATGTTGTTGTTAGCGAAAAGCATCACTGAATCCTTCTTTTCGTCTTGAAAGAAATTAATTGCCCCACCAGACCAATATGCAAATGCTCTAAAAATTGCCGCAAATTCATTTATTAATTTAAACGCATTATCGGAATTCATTAAAAAAGCATTAATAGTATATCTAGGCTCCACAAGAGGGTAATCTATTTCTACTGCGCATTTACCAAAATCTAAAGATGGATTAATTTCTAGCCTTACTTCGTTTCCAGAATTTGAAGTCCCATTTATCTTTATTGATTCATACTTGTTATTATCATAATATATAGCCAACCTCTTATTCGGATGGTTAAACTCTTTATTGAATTTTGCAATATCTAAGTTTTCTGTAGGGTCTATTTTTATAGTTCTATCTCCATATAGCTTAAACGCTCTCTGCTTGTATTTTGAGCTATAACCAGTCGGAACAAACTCGTCGCAATATTTAGCAATTCTATAAAGGGTCCACCTGTCTATATTCTCAGGCCTTACCCCAAACTTACCAACCCCGTATCTCTTGCTTGATATTAAATCATACAAACACCAAGCCGGATTGTCGGTCCATTCTTTAGCTGCATCAGGAACTTGATCACTGCTTGAGGATTGGCCCCTAAATAGCCCATTCCAACTTCCATCGTATATTCTTGTATCCGGATTATAGTTTGAGGGTATCGCTAGTTTTTTTAATTTTAAATTGTAATTTCTTTTAGGTATTGATGGAACATCTTTTGCGTTAATCCTTGTTCCTATAACAACTGAATTAGGATAACTCAACTGTACTGGTGAAATTTCCGTTATTCCAGCTAGTAGCATTTTCTCTTTGTATCTTGCAGATTGCTCTCCTTCTTTTACTGGGTTCCTTTCCCTGTTTAGTTTGTATACTTTTATTGATCGGTCTTTTGCGGAGGGATTTGGTGGTAGATAAATTTTTACATCTTTCCTATATGGCGACGTAGCTACCCCATAAATGTATACATCTGTTGAATATTGGGATTCTCCTTGGTTGCCATATTTAATTCTAAATCTTGCCCTATTAGGCCAGGTCTCTCCTGAGTTTTCTACTTTTGTTCCTATTTTAAATTTTGTATTGTTTCCTAATACAGCTCCCAACGTCGTTACCGCCGCTATCTTAGCTAATGCTTTTGCCATTTCCTTGCCTCCCATTACTTTAGCTCCGGGCTCAGTAGGTAAACCTATAGCTGCCAAAATACCACCAGCCACAGCAGTAGCATCTTCGGCAACTATCATCAATCCAAAAAGGGCACCCATTAATGCTCCAGGTTTGTATGTCACGTTGAGCTCGTCACCTTCATATATGTAAGCTAATTCGTCAATCTGTAGCGAAACATAAACCTCCTCAACTAATGGATTAATTATAGAGTGGGCTACATAATACTCCTCCTCTTGAGACTTTACTAATTCAACTGAATCGTTATTTGCAAATTTAAACAAATTTAAATCTCCATCATATTTATCGCCTTGGCTGCCCGGACCTATAGGTCCATTCTTAATTTCATCCTGAGGGGATGTTATAACTATAGACTGCCACAAATTAGATGTGGATGGAGTAATATCCTGCTCATCCCCTATAATTCTATTTCCCGCCAAATCTTCATCTTCTGTGTTTTTTAATATATATATTGGATCGTTAGAAACAATTTTTTCTTGATTGTTTTCGTCTCTATATTTGTGCATTAATAATTTAGCAAATTCCCCTATCGAGTCATTCTCGGCGGGGTTGTAATCTCCAGTTATTTTATATATGGGAGATGTAGAATTTACGTCGCCCTGAGATTTCATTATTACATATCCATTGAGGCCAGCGTAAGTTTTTTTGTAATCAAATACGCCTAAAAATTTCTCAGAATCAGGGCCCATTTCGTAGTATTCAACACCCCCCAAGAAACTTTCTGACTTTATCTTATCCCCAGGTAGATAATAATTATCGTTTTCAATGTCCACATAACCTCCGTCGAATGCATTATATTCGTTTATTAATTGCGTGGCAGCATAAAAAGTCTTACTATCTCCATTCTCTTCGTAAACTATCTTGACATCATCTGCCGCATAGTTATAGTCCTCATTTTTTGAAAATTTATTCGACAAACTATTGCTTAATTTATAATTATAAGATTGACCGTCATCCTGATAAGATACCAATTCCCCTAACTTGTAGGTTTTGTTTTGCTTGAATGGACCTATATCGCTTTGCTCTGTAATTATAGCTCCTTGATTAATTGATCTTGGCCCATACAGCGGAGCGTTTATGTCCTTAGTATTTGCTGTAAACAAATACTGAGGTTCCAGTAAAGATTGATCGTTTGACCCAATTAGACCATCCTTATTCATACCTATGTCTATATCGAATTCGTTTATATTGTAAGAATCTAAATTTGTCGCATGATTGACTTCCTTAGCTTGGTCGTCATTCAAGTATACCCCTTGCAGGTAGTCATCCATACTGTTTCTCATTAAAGCTGGATCGTCGTTTCTCTCTAGTTCTTTGCGAAACTTTAATGTATCCCCATTGTTGTCTGAAAAACCATCAATAGGTCCCTCACACACTAAGTCCACGGCCTTGTAAACTGAAGCGGATTCTAACTTAAACCAACCTACTCCATTATTCTTATCTGCCCCCTTCCACCTTTCTCCAACCTGTATTGGAGCAAAACCCTGATTGTTCCTATCTATAGGATTTCTTGCACTAGTAAGCTCGCCATCGGCAAACATTATTGGGTAAAAAACTTTTTCTTCATTTCCAGCTATTGGGCTTGACTGAAGGCATACTAACGAACTCTTTATTGCAGCCGCCGACGAAACCGCCAATGTATTGTCTAAAATATTCGAATCCTGAAACCAATTACCATTAGCTTGAGCATTTCCAAGTAGTGACTTATTTAAACCTTTAAAATAATTATACTCATAATACATGTACCCACCAATAGCATTACCGTTTTTACTATCTTGAGTAACATACCTATCTTGTTGTGCTGCCGCATCTTCATACTGACCATATGATCCATCGTTTGAACCGAATGTATTCAATGATGGAGCTGTTTTCAAAAATAAATAAGCAGGATCTGCAGTTTTAAATTTGCTACTACCATCGAATTGATTAACATGAAAAGAAGAACCAAGTGGTCCGTATTCGTCATTGTAGTATTTGCTGTACGTTGGTATTAAACTATAAAGTCCGCTTGTGAAATTAAATATATCTCCCTTGTCTGAGTCGTAATCGTAATTGACATTACAAGCAGATATAGTATTACTTCCAACCTTCATTCTTCCATAACCTAAAGGAACGGTTGCCCCCTGCTCGTATCTATTCTCACTACCGTTAAATAAAAATGATTGAGTCTGAGCTTTTACAGTTTTATCCTCCCTCTGCATAGCTTCAGCCATTTTCTTAGAAACGTACATGCTAGCGGCAGTGGTTGCTGCGGTCACCAATAATCCAACCACCGCCCCCCCAGAGCCAAGAGGTATTGGGAACAGGTGGAAATCTTCATTAGTCCTTGCGCTCATTTCTTCACTCGTAAGAAATGACTTAGATCTCCCACTTCTTACCCCGTAAAATACGTCATCCTGCTGCTTTTTGTTTAGGTAAACTTCTATTGAACTGTTATTGGCAAACAGGGCAGACAAAGCCTCAGAAGCAGATTTAACATCTAAATTCCACTCCCTCCCAAACTCCTTGCCGAGCTCTCCGTGTAAAAATACCTTTTTCATCCTTTTTCCTTGTGTATATTTACACTAACGATGAGTGCCTGTACACTTCTTTTATTTTTGCTTGCCAACGGTGATCAAGTAATTCCTTTCTTGATAAAATTTTATCAGCCTGATGTATGAAATAATCATCACCGCAATATACACCAACGTGACACCTATCATTACGCCCAACCTTAAACACTATTACATCATGTTTTTGTATTTTTTTATCCTCTATTTTATTTAAATTCTTATTTAATATATTTATTAATAGTTTATTCGCATCTTTATCTTCTTTTGGAAGCCAATAGTTTTCATTCCATTTGGATATGTTTATGTTTAGTTCTTTTTTGAAATAGTCTTTAAGTAAACAGGTGCATTCAAAGAAACCCTTGATGTAGGGTTTTCCAGTAAGCTTTTCTGGCTCATAGCTTTCGGGGTAATAAAGAAAAAACTTCTTGGTTATTACGCTGTAGATTAAATAAGGAATACCCATTTCCTCAGACATAGCTATATCTGGCGGAGAAGGCCTCTCGTTGCTCCTTGGATGAGAGTGGTATATTCCTACTATTGTTTTGTCTATAGAATGTTTTATGAAGCTTTTTGGCGATATCGTAAAGCAATCTCTTGGCGCCGAATGTTCATTTATTGCGGGCTCAACTGATACAGTTAAATCTTTATGAAGCAAAACAAATCCGCACACCTCTTCTTCTGGGTTACCTTCTGCATGAACTATGATACTTTCTTCAAACATTTACTTAAATTCATAAGGGTCAACTCCAGGGAAACCTCCAAACGGAAGTCCATCTTTTGACTCTACGTGCAGCCCCTCATTAGAGGATCTTGATCCGCCTCCGGCCCCTGTAGCTAAATCTGAGAATCTCAACCTACAACCGCACAATGTTCTATCGCAATCATCTAGGGCCCAGTTTTCTGAGTCATGTATAGGGTTAGATCTAACTTCATTATTCAAACATACATATATATCTATTGGATTAAGGTCTGAGTCGTTATCGTATGGAACCACTTTGACAACATCACCCTTTTGATATGTTTCTGTTATAAGCCAATCTTGATAACTTTCGTCACCTTCCGCTTTAGCAAACTCCTCACCTTGAAACTCGTCTTCAAAATAAACATCAGCTCCAACCGCTCCACCTGGTAAAAACTTATCGCCTATTTTTACAGGATGATATCCGCTCGGCACAAACCTCTTATTCTTCGCGTCCGATATAGGTTTTCCGTTATAACCGCAGCCAATTGCGCCCCTGTAGTTCCACGGGCAGTTGTTGGAATAAATTGTTCGAGCTGGAACATTTGCATTCTCTAACTCGAGCAGGGATACAAGTTCAAATTCCACTATATTATCATCTTCTTTTGTTTTCTGATTAACAAAGAAAACATCCTCTCCAAAAGCCGCATCAGGATCAGGCTCGGCGTGAGGATTAACACCATGGGGAAAATTAACTGCATCTAAATACTTAACAAACGTCTTTACCCTAGTAACCTTATAATTAATAAAATCGTCAAAATAATTAAGCCGCAAAGAAATTACTCCTTGGTGATTGGTAAACGTCATCTTTGGTCTAGGAAGCCTTCCGTCTCCCGGAGTTTCAAATCCATCAACCTTTATAGGAAAAAAATCGTACTCTTGGCTATTGAATACTAGTTTATTTTTATATCCATTTTCTCCAGCATGAAATAAATACTGACCCTTCTCTCTTAAGTTTATTCTATACAAACATATAATAGCAGAAGGATCCAATTCAAATAAAGTTTTAATATTCTTTTCTGTATTACTCATGATATATATATTATAAATTAATCAATCAATAAAATCAGCAATATTAATATTGTTTTGTAAATTATATGAATAAGTTGTTCTAGGTGGCAAGCCATAAACTTTTGTTACTTTTTTAGTTTTGGATATGACTGGGAGGTAACTCAACTCAGTTTTCATTGACCTTATGTTGTCTGAGAATAAACTTTTACCACCAAGACCGATATACCAACTCAACCCCTCATTAGCATAAAAACTGGCATTAGAAAGTATATTTATATCATCAGAAGCTCCAAAATAATAAAAACAATAAAATATATGATTCTTTAGCGTTTCCGGATCTCTTGAGCTTAATTCTATATTTTCATTATCTATATAATCCCCCCACAAGTTTCTCTTTAGCTTGTTGTGCCAAGTGTCATCTAGGTATGACTTTAATTCTTCTGCAAACACTTCGTCTCTATTTTTTCCGTTTTTAAATATAGAGTCAGCGTTGCAGTTTTTATTTATTTCAAATATACTATTCCACTCGCTGATTGTATCGTTTTTTCTTACTGAGCTACTTGATTTTGTATCAATCTGATCTGATAGAAGTATACTGCCCGCCTCATTAGCCTCTCCACTTATGAAATTCCTCTTTATGTCGATGCTAAAAATGCAACCCTTTAGAGAGGATGAATATAAATTTATAACACCTGTGGACTCTATATCTTTATTCTCTATGTCAACAAACGGCATGTTTCCGTACTCCGAATAAACATTTGATACTTGAATTATACCCTGCGGGCTCCATTGTTCTTCATAGTGTTCTTCTAGTACTAGGTGTCCTGATTTTAGATATTGCGCTCCATTTAAGTCATCCTTACTTGTAAATGATTTCAGGCCACCAACCTTCACTTCCTCCGAGCTCGATAGCGGCGATATCAACGAACCAGGGATCCAGGATATAGATTCAGGGTACCCAACCCTTTGATTCTCTGAAGCTTTTAATGCTCTTGTGTCTTCTGATATGTATTTAATTCTCTCGACCTTCCATGCGTAATCAGAATTTGTACTATATTTAACGACCCCTGCATTGCCGCTATTGAAAATTGTGATAGTTGAACTTGAATCTGCATCCATAGCTATATGCATTCTCAAAAAATCATTATTTGGGTCACTATCTCCCGATGACATATTATATATACTCATATTTTTTCTTTCATTGGGTATAGATTAAAATCGCCGCTATCAACTATAAACATTCTGACATCTTCTTGAGGTCCCGAAATTACCTGGGCATTAAAAAACACCGCTTGATTTGTCAAGTCTCCAGCATTTTTCACCGACTTATTCTCTATGACCATGCCTGTCCATAGGTATCCATCTAGTTCCACTTGTCCTGTATTATTACTCGTGTAAGATACTTGAATCTCGGCGTCACCATAATTTATATTCGTTGGAGGTAAAGTTGACATAATTAAATTATTAATATCACCGTCTTGCCCCGCTCTGATTAGCCCATCAACCAAAGAATGAAAAGCGCCAAGAGATCCAGATATCCCAACATCTCCATAAGCTTCGTGCCAAATTGGATTCATGTTGTTCAGCATTGAAGCGTAAGCCACAGAGCAATCCCTAAGTCCTGTAAAAATATTCTGCACAGAGGTATTGTTTGCTATATTTAGCTCTATCGTTTTTTTCTTACTTAATGAGTATTGGTTTTGTATTTTTTTGATTATCGACAAGTCTGGCTCTATGAAGTTGTCATCATTGTTTAAAAATTTCCTATCAACGGCTTCGCACAAAAACTCAGCTTCAAGCTTAAACGATGCGGAACAATAGTTTGATGGAAGCTCATAGTCTTCCGTTAATGTTACGTCTTGTCCTGTATGATCAAAATATTGAGCGGCTTCTTGTTCTGGGTAATATATTCCAGTCCTTACTATATATGAATCTAACCCTGATGGCTCAAACCATTGGCCAGAACTCTCGATTGGTTGATCCATTAGTATTAAGTTATCTCCACCTCCGCCACATGATCCATCCCACCAAAGCACAGAAACAAAGTTTTCCTTCTGACAGTTCAAGACTTCGAATCCAGGAAGAATATCTATTTTTGCTCTAAATTTATCTCCATTTCTATTCTCTAACTTTCCAGGAGTCCCACTTGTAAGTTCAGATATTAATGGATGAAAAAATGCATTAACCACTTTTCTCTGAAAGGGCTCAACAGTAAAAGGTAATTCTTCAGTGTTCCCCGTTGTGTATTCAGAAAATCCGGCATATTCAGGGTACCTCAATATAGAAAACCTTTCGGGGTCTGAATTTCTAAAACCAGTAATAGTTATTGGCAAGCTGCACGTATTTACAATTGATACAAACTTACCACTATCAACCGTTTTCCTACTAGAGTCACAATCAAAATTAGTAATCGGTAAACAATTCCCTTCTGGAAGTATTCTCTTGCTCTCCTCCGTATTCAAATACCGCTGCCCATATTCATCGATAAACCAATTGCATGCAGCATAGACAGTTCCACCGGAAGGAGAGAGACATACCCCAGATTGTTCAGTTATAAAACTCATGGGCAATATTGCAACCCCCATACGAGACTATAGTAACACTCAGCGGTGTTTGGCGTTAAAGTTATACTTGTATGTTCTCCTGGAAACTGAAGGACTCCAAAAGCCTCTGGCCCCTTGAAGCTAAAGTCTGTATCAACAACTATAGTAGAATGGTCAGCTGATTTTGCTCCTCCCGAATAATCGATAACTTTGGTACTTGTTTTTATGGTCACGCTTAAACCAGGGTTCCCCAAACTATAAACAGCCAAAAGAGGATTTCTTATTGGTTGAGAAAATGTATATGTTTGAGCTGAAGCTATGTTGCACATCTTGAAAGAATTACCCCCTGATGTCGGCGGCTTGTCTGCGAAATTCCTTAAAGCCCAAGGGTTGTATGTTGGGGCGATGGGCAACTTAGGGCTGCTATCAAAAGAAACTTTTCCATATTCTGGATGATCTATAACAAGATTTGAATTCATCCATACACTCTGGCAATTCTTTGGACCCTTGTCTTCGGTTTTGGTATCACCTACAATCTCTTTGCTTGATGGAATGAGTATGTCGAACTCATAATTAGCATAACAGTCCATCTGCCTCATCGTTCCATCGTCTGAATTTATTAATAATTGCACGTTCTCAGAAAAATCGCTCAGCTTGTTAGTTTTTATTCCAAAAAACAAATCAAGTTTCTCCCCAGGTTTAATCACCGGCAAGTGTGAATAATCGCCTCTGTATTGGTTGCCAGCGTGAACATTGCCTATGTTATAGTCCGTTATTTCCAAACCTGAATCCGCCTTAAATACCCTTATAGGCATTCCCTTGAAAGCGACACCCACATTCTTTACTCCCTCACTTAGTGTTGAATTCTCAGCCCAACCTCCATTTATATTTTCAATAAACCCTTCCCTAGATACTTCGTACTTCGTATTAAATGAAGACCACAATATATTTGAATCTCTTGATTCGTCTGAAAATAAATCCTGATTATTTAGATCTCCATAATATTGACCACCATAACCTTGATTTATTAATGCTTTACTTTGGTATGGTTGGGTATAACTTAAGTCACGAACGTTACCACCCTTAGGTATTCCTTCCTTTAAGATTTCGGTTGTATATTTTAGCGGGCCAGCTTGGCCTTTTATGTTTACTAGTGTATTCTTAAGTTGCACATCATGAGGCCCGCAATTATATAACACTATTGAGAACACGTTTTGATAACCATTATCATTGGTGAGCATTTCTACAATTTTTATTAGGTCCATCATTCTAGTTACTTCGCCATTCAAGTCGCCCGCCTGCGTTATTGGAAAAAAGAATTGAGGAGTCTTGCTTGGTGGCTCTAAATACGGCGCCGGTTTATCATAATCATAAACATAGTTTGGAGCGTAAGTTGATAATTGGCCAGGTATACCCACTCTGGCAAACATAAATACCGTCGGCATTTCTTCATTGTACCAGACAGGGTTTTCTTTTTCAAGGTCTGGGTTATTGTATTGAGATACCCCCCCATCTTTTTCTTTTGTTTTATAATTCTCTAGCTTATTAAAAGGCGTCTGACTTCCGTATCCATACTTCTTGAGCACCTCGTCAGATGGTCTTCTAACCGCCAAATCTCCACCTTTTCTTAATTGAGCGCACATGTCAAGAGTGTATTGACTATAAAACTGATCGTAATTAGTTCCTGGCATAGCCGCATCATCGCTAGTAAAAACTCCATCGCTTAGCATTATAACTATTCTATCTGTCACATGTTCAGCTCGTGGACTATTATAAAATTGAGCCAAAGCCTGACTAACTGCTCTAGGCGAATCTTCTTTTAGTACGCTTTGTGGATCTTTTACGTTTATACTTTTATAAGACTGCACCTTGTCGAATGAATTAGGGTAATCTGATACGTCCTGTATCACCTGCCTAGGATCTGCCATCAGTATAAAACCAAGATTTACTCTTTTTTGGTCTATTTTTATTTTAAATCTATCTAGGTTTTCTAAATTATAACCCTCATTTTCAAGAGAATCTCGCAATTCCTTTAGCGGATCGTAAAGTTTAGGTAACAAGCTATTCAAGACTTCATTATCTGCTGGCCATGGAGGTATAGTGTCATCACCACTATTCGAACCAAAGCTTAATGCTGGAGTGTTAAATTCACCATTATATGATTCGGTTCCAGGCATGATATAGCTATCGTGAGCTGTTATCATTTTCAAAAGTATATCTATACATACCTGATACTTTGTTTTAGTGACTCCATTCGTCTCTATACTCTGGTTAGTCATACTGCCCGTCGTATCAACTATAAAAACTAAATCAACAGCTTTAGGCTTTCCGATCAATTGCTCGTTCTCACCTTCTACTACCTGGAATCCAATTCCATTTGTGGCCTGCAATATCGAAGAAAAGGTGCATAATTCAAATTTAGTAACAGGGTCAAAAAGCTCAGCTCCATAGCAAGGCTTCTGCTCTTCCCTGCCTATGCCAAAAACATTACGTAAATCTTCTTCTATTGAGGTTGTGGACTCTATGAAGGTTGCCGTAATACTATGATTATTCTTGTAAACTATATCGTGCCCCCAGCTAGGACAATAAAAAGTTGAAATGAAAGGTCTACTCGGAGAAGTCGTCGCGCTTGTATCTTTTAAATATGGCCTAGGCATTTGAAACCTAAATTTCTTGTGCCCAAGATGACTCTCAAGGAACTGCAATATTTCGGCAGCCTCCTGATCGCTCCTTTTATCAAAAACTACATTAAATGTAGATAGATTAGAATTTAATTCTTTCTTATATTTCTTATTGTAGTATTTAAGGAAACTTGTTTGTATATTTTCTGGAGTGTGATTTATGTTGAAATTTAAACTTGGCTTGTGATCAAAGGTTCTAACTTCTAACCAAGGGTATTTTGGAATTTCGTCTGGATCTTTTATGTATAAGCTGCTCCTGCCTTGAACAGCAGAAATAAGCAGCCAGAAGTCATCCTTTGCTTCCAGTGTAAAATTCTCCATAGGAGTAAACTTAACAGTTTGAGTCTCCGCAGTGATCTCTGAGTCTATTTGTAGCCTTCTGTAGTTTTTTAAATATACTTGCCTCTTTCTGCTTTCTCCGGTTGCCGGATCTTCGCTAGTTGCAGGTATAATAGACACTCCCTCTGGCATCAAAACCTTACTGTCTGCACAATCCTCAGGGCACACAGCCATTCTGACTATTGATACATTATCAAAAACAATATCTTCTTCTCTTATCTTCAATTGGTTACTGACATCCTCATCGAACCATTGCGCTGAAGTATTTTCTCCAGCCGAAGATGTAGCCCTTAAATTTACCACGTCTTCATATGACCCCTCTTCCAATAACGGGTGAAAAACAAATTCAGTTTGAGATATTTTTTTATATATTTTTGTTTTCCCTACATTGTATATAGAGTTTTCTGGATCTTTTACTTTTACAAAAACACAATCCCCTTCCTCGAACTTTTCTGGCTCTTTACATATTATTAAACCTTTTGTAAGTTCTCCCGGTTCGTCGTATCTTTTTACTCTTAATATATTACTTGGCTCTATTTTCTTTGCTCCATCGTCCCCCTCGAGAGTGAATGTATTTAAGCTTATTTGCTCTCCTTTTTTAAAGTGAGTTACTTCGTCTATAAATATAGGTATCAAAGCGTCAACTCTTTTGTTGTATCCAGCGTGACTCTCGAAGCTAGCCAAAGTGCTCTCAGTATTGCATACGAATTTAGCCTTGATATTGTTTTTATTTCTATAAACTATCGAATGATCAAATTCAGTACAAGTATACTTTAAATCATCCTTATAGGGGTAACTATATTTAAAATTAAAAGAAGCTACATCGCTTGACAATAATCTATTACCTTTATAATCTAAACTAAAAATTGAATTATAAGCAAATGACTTTTCTTGTAAAAAATGAACTATGGCTTTAGTTTCAGAATCTGTTCTATTATTAAAGTTCAAAGTCAATTCCATTGGTAAAGAATTTATGGCCATGCTAGTTACATAATTCTTACCCTCTCCCATCTTTAACTCATCATTTATAGCTACAAAATCTGACTTTGACCCATAAGAAGGTCTCCATACAAAATCTTGAGTCCAATACCTTGAACCTACTTCTGAATTTGGCTCTTTCCCAAAACCAGAATCATGATCCTCAATGCAATAAAAAAACCTACCCAAATTAGATGCAAAAGGCTTCTTGAACATAAAACCACCAGACCTCATACCGTACACAAATACAAATAAATATGCGCCAACCGCACCATCAGGTATTGAACTTGCCTCTATATCTAACAATACGTTATAATACTCACTATCATTAAGCTCGCTACCAGCCATTAACCTGTGATTATCCCTAAGATTTGAAACTTTTATTTTCTCTCCAAGACTGTCTAGGAATTTAACACCTATTCCTACGCCTATAGAACTATCCAAATCAACAACTCCCTCAGATGGTTGAGTAATATATGTTTTCTGGTCATCTATGGTTGAAGACGATTCGGTTAATTTCTTAACCATACATCCTATCGAGTAATTCAGGTTTTTGTTGATATTAAAATATGTACCTATGGTAACTTCTTGGCTATCTATTACATCTACCTCGCTCAAGACATCTGCAGATATTACGTACTCTTTATCTGTTTGTAATTGAAGATAATCATTAGTAGTGATAGGTTGAACTAGATCTCCATCCTTGTCCCTATATTCATCACCAGGAAGGGCCAAGTTTGCGATTTGAACTATATCGTCTTTCTTATACCGCCTTCCAGTATTCCATAATGAAGCTGGTATATCCATTACCTGTAAGACTGCTTTATTGTTGCAGTGCCCTTTAAAAAGCCACCCTCTGAAACGCTTAAATTATCTTCCTCTACAACCCCGTAATCCCTTAGCTTTTGAGATGGCATATCAGGATAAATCAAACTTCCGGCTAGAGAAAATTTATTCATCAACCCTTCGTTATTGTCCGTGAATTCCTTATTGAATCCAATATCAGAAAGCTCAACTGTGACGTTAGCTCTTTGTCCTGATATTTTTAGAAATGGATCAAGCTTCTCTCCTTGAATTTTTATAGTGATATCTATGTTATCTTTCGTGACCCGAACTGGCACCTCTCCATCTTCGCTAATTTTACCGCTTAATGGGACCGGCACCTCTGGGGATCTTTGTGACGATATAGTATAATCAAAATTAAGCGGGTAATTTATGCCAATTCCGGACGCACCAACAAGCTTAGTATTGACTGCGTGAGGTATGCTAAATTGATTCTCTTTCAAGCATCCATAATCGTCAAGTATTGACTGCGACAACCCCTCACGGTATTCCATTTTTCCATATATATCTATGCTTAGTCTCGACTCTATTGGTTGAAAAGGTTGTGCCGAAAAATTCAACTCCCTCAAGTATGCGTCTTCAAAAATATAATCACCAAATGATCCTGTAATTTTCTCTTCATTAATTTGTGGGTAAATATTTGGATCCAATAATCCAGTCAAGTTTGCAAACGTATGAAGATTCCCAGTGTTCATATAGTAGGAAATATTCAACACACCCCTTACAACATTTGATGCCGCATAATTCCTCAAAACATCGACTTCTCCGTATTCTATATCCCTATCATAATCCAATAATGTATCACCGGTAGACCTCACCTTAATATAGTAATCTCCAGCAGATAAATCTTCGGTTAAATATAAAGATTGTCCTCCTGGATACGCTATCTTGTAACCACTTGGTATAGTCTCAACCGATTCAGGCATTTTTACGCCTGGGCCATTTCTTGGGCCCATCAAAAAGCCAGATTCATAAGCTCCTGTAAAATGCACATCCCCAGTCTGTAATGCAAAAGATATATTATGGTCTTCTAGGAATTTTTTAGCCTCTATCGGTTGGCTCGCAGAAAGTCCAGCAGAACTAGCAAAAACCATAATTGGCTCACTACCTTTGGTCGCTAGCAACACTGGAACATCTTCGTATCTGTAAAAAGGCTTGCTCATGTATTATTATATTAAAAGAAAAAATGTTATTTTATAGTTTTTGGACTCAAAGAAAGTGGACTACTTTTCCTCCTACAATTGCAGCAACTACATTTTTATTTCCGCTTAGTACGACCTTAGTTGTCTCTGTGCTTCCCCATGATGAAATTGCTCCTCCCGACACTTTGCCTATATTGCTCCACTGGCCACCACTATAATGGTAAACGTAAATATGCTCGTTACCCGAGTCGGAAATATTCGAATAATTTTCAGATATAACGCAATAATTACCTGAATCATCTAAATCTACCTTGTACCCAAAAACCATATTATTAGTACTCTCCGCCGATATAATCTCACTGGAGTAAGAACTATTTGCGTATCTATATATTATTACAGATCCGTCGCCACCAAAAGAACTATACCTCCCCGCAGAAAGCACAGATCCATTACTGTTTATAGAGAAATCAAATGGCGATCCCATTTGATTGAAGTTATTAAAAGCGCTCACACCTGTTCTTTCTACCCATGTGTTCGAGGCCCACTCATATACATGTAATTTATTCCCATCATGATCGTTGCTCCAATAATAATTAGTGAAGGCTACAACCAAGCCATTTCCGCTTATTCTCACCTCGTCACCATACCCTAAATACAGACTCTCTCCCGTAAAATCTGCACCTAATTGGCTCCAGTTTCCATTAGCAAACTGATAGACTTGAACTCTCCCTCCCCGATCAAAGAAGTATTCTGTGCTTCTATGAAAGAATGAGCCTGCAGCCGAATAAGATCCCACAATCATAGTGAGTCCGTCGTTACTCAACGCTAAACTATTACCAAAACGATCTCCTTGAAATTGATAATTTTGAACGCTCGAGCTATTTCCTACCCATTCTCCTTTTTCTCCAGTAAGTTGCGACCCTTTTTGTTGCCAATTTCCATTATCATTTTCATAGACAACAACTTTACCCTTTTTATCATCAAAGTTATTATAACCAACAGCCAGTATTGTCCCATCTGCAGATAAGGAAACTTTATACGCGGTTATGGTTGTTGGCGCCCATTCATCTTCCCATGTATTATTTGTAGTATTATAATTTTGAACAATAGGTTTACTCCCTTTTATTACGGCCCTAATTTTTCCATCTTGACTCAAGGACACGTCAGTGCCTACTATACGAGCAGTAGGGGCTCCCAATTCTGATGAATAAGCTGGCTTCGCTTCAAAAACCGCTTTTATTTCAACATCTTCTGCAGGCATAGTGAATGTCGCATTATTTACAATATTAAGGCCTACCGGAGAAACAACCTCCCACTCTTTAATTTGATACCCCGCATAAGGAGTACTAGTCAGAGTGATAGTTCGATTTACCGCAATCGCACCCAACGATGACGCAGAGCCATTTCCATCATTCGTTATGGTTACCGTAAACTCTTTTAGTTTATAAGCGGCCTGTATTACAACATTTTCTGCAGGCATAGTAAACGTTGTATTTTCAGCTGATACGTTTTGCAGGGTAGTGCCGCCACTAGCAACACTCCAGCCATCAAATTCATACCCTTCAGCTACTACGGCGTCTATACTAACCGATTGATCCATAGTATAAGTGCCACCACCAGTTGGGACTCCTCCCGAAGTTTCACCTGACTTTTCAATTGTGACAGTAAATTCCTTGAGCTCAAAAACCGCTTTTATTTGAACATTTTCTGCAGGCATAGTGAATGTCGCATTATTTACAATATTAAGGGCTACCGGAGAAACAACCTCCCACTCTTTAAATTGATACCCCGCATCAGGAGTACTAGTCAGAGTGATAGTTTGATTTACCGTAGTCGCACCCAACGATGACCCAGAGCCATTTCCATCATTCGTTATGGTTACCGTAAACTCTTTTAGTTTATAAGCGGCCTGTATTACAACATTTTCTGCAGGCATAGTAAACGTTGTAT
>Ga0209223_10000228_pt1 | contig 65725 bp, 62 predicted proteins | sample COG_06_FD_184750 | JGI IMG/M metagenome (GOLD analysis project Ga0209223, IMG submission 184750) | Pelagic Microbial community sample from North Sea - COGITO 998_met_06 (SPAdes) (version 2) | ecosystem: Environmental > Aquatic > Marine > Neritic zone/Coastal water | place: Helgoland, sampling... | reverse complement strand
CTCCCTTACAGAATGCATTTGGAAAAACACCTTTATCAATGTTCTTGATGGCATTATGAACATCTTCTTTTGAGGCTGAAACACCTCGTTGCATGTACCGCTCGTTCATAGAATTAGGATTGTGGTACAAAAATAGAAAAGCCGTTGGATTAGGCCGAGTTTTTGGAATTATTTAACCCTTTAATTTCTAGTTACCCTCTTTATTGTACTCTGTAACTTTAAATTCTGTCCTTCTGTTGACTTGGTGTTGCTCATCAGTACAGATTACATCGTTGGTACATCCATTTAAAAGTTGGGATTCACCATAACCTTTTGCCACTAAACGCTTTCTAGCAATACCTTTTGAAACGATGTAGTCAACAGCAGCTTGTGCCCTTCTTTGTGACAAACTGATGTTATAGTCAGTTCCTGATTGAGAATCTGTATGCGAGCTTAGCTCTATTTCAATTTCCGGATTATCAACTAACAACTGCACAAGCTTATCCAATTCAATTGCAGCACTCGGCCGTATTTCTGATTTATTCAAGTCATAGAGTATATTTTCTAAGACGATAGCCGCATTCTCAACAATGGGGGTGAGTTCAACAAAAGAATTAAATTCTATTTTGGTATAACGCTCTGTTAAATCTTCTTTATCAATTCCTCCCCCAATGGTCGACACTTCATGTCGCGAGGTAAAGAAGTTTGTTTTTTCACCTATTAGCACGTATTCTTTTTCTGGATCAATTGGGAATTCGAAATTCCCGCTTTGTGATGAAATCATATCATCTATTTGAACCAAATCTTTGGTCATTAGTTTTACATGAACTTGAGGTAGTATAACTTGAACACTGTCTTCATTGATCTGAAAAGATTTCCCTTTTAAGACATAGTCAATTTTCTTCAAATCTGGTGAGTTATCCACTAAGGTATAGATGTCATCTTGTCCGGTACCACCTGGTCGGTTTGAAGTGAAAAACCCTTCGAATGGATAATCAGAGTAAACTAATCCAAAATCGTCATAAGGGGAATTTACAGAAGGGCCCATGTTCTCAACTGAGATTTTCCCGTCCTTCCTTACGGCCACAAAAATGTCTAACATACCAAAACCTACATGACCATCAGAGGCGAAGTAGAGTTTGTTATCAGGGGAGATATAAGGAAATACATCGTCCTCACCTGTATTGATGGCAGCACCCATATTGGTGACACCGCCCCATCTGCCTCTATCGTTCAGGGCAGCCCTATAAATGTCAGATCCACCAGAGCCTCCAGGCCTATCAGAGGCAAAGTAGAGTGTCTTGCCGTCTCTACTAAAGGCAGGGCTTGTGTCCCATGCATCAGGGCTATTAATCGGCATAAGTACTGGAGTACTCCAATTGCCATTCTTCTTTGTTGAAATGAACAGGCTTATGTTATTTCTGCCTCTTTTATCACTTGAATTGCCTTTCGCAAAAACAATGGTATTTCCATCAGGAGAAAAGGTCAATGAACCTTCATTAATCTCTGGATTATTAAATAGTGGAGGCAAAGCAATCACAGAATTATCTTCTATGGACAACCCATTTAATTTTGCTTTGTAAATATCACTGTAGGGCACACCATACCGTTCAAAAGTTGCTTCTTCGCGCGCAGTAGCAAAGTACAATTCATTATTATGAACAAATGGACTGTATTCTAAATTTTCTGTATTAATACCTGTTGCCTCTGAAACCTCCACTTTTTTAACCATTAGTGATAGGCTGTCAATTTTTTGAAGGTTTGCTATCTCTCTCCTGGCACGTTCAGCGTATTTTTCGACAGTCATGAAATCCAGGTAATCAGTCAAAACTTTTTCAGCCTGAGCATATTCTCCATTGACTTTTAAAGATTTGGCGTAATTTAATTCGAGTTCTTCGTCGTTGTAACCACCTTCAATGGCTTTGGCATAATAATCTTTTGCCATGTAGACTTTGCCTAGTCTTCTGTATGATTCGGCAACATAATAATTGTAAGTCGGGGATGCTGGATCACCTTCTAATTCCTCTAAGTAATCGCTTAGAGCTTGGTTGTATTCTTCTTCTTCAAAACTTTTTTTGACCTTTTCTGATTTTTTTGATTGCCCATCAACTTCAGCATCCATTGTGGCAACAGCCGGGGCAGCGGCATCTACTTCTAAAAAGTTCACATTGGATGATTGGCACCCTGTGTAGATTAAAAGTGCAGAAAGCAGAAGTACCGATCCAATTTTTTTCATTTGAAGCAAATTAACTAATTATTATACGCTTTCATGAACCTTAAAGTATCTTTTCAACCAACTATTACCAGCTTTAACGAGCCATTGTTCATTTAGATCGCCTTTCTTAGTGATCGTATTATTGAAAAATGGACTTTCAATTCCGATGTTTTGACCGCTAATTTCATTTTTCAATTCATTCAATGGAACAATTTTCACTTCATTTTCTACCAAAAAAGCGAGCTTCATTCTATCAAAAAAGTCAATGCCATATTTATGGGCAAGTGCTTGTACAAAGTGAACAGATGAGTCTATAGAACACCCTGATGCTGCATTAAAAGATTCATCAGTGCCAATAATTAAAAAGTGATCATATTTAATGGTTGCTGAAGCTTTGAGGTCTTGCCCATGAGCAGCCCATTTGGTCATGAAATCAAGTGCAGTGCTTAGAATCGCCTTTTGTTCATCAGCGTTGATCTTTCTGTCTGACTGATAAATCCAAATTCTTGAGGAATCATCTAAAGCGTTAAATTCTGTCTGCATTCTCTTTTATTATTAATGTACAAAGGTTGTTTCGATGTTAATGAGAACCAATGTTTTAGGAGATTAATTCCTTGATGTTCGTTTAAAGGCCTTCGTTTTTAGCAATCAGTTCGGCAATGTCTAAGACCTCAATGTTTTCTTCTTTGTTTTTTGCTTTAACACCGTCTCTCATCATAGTCATACAAAACGGGCATGCAGCTGCTACAATTGCTGCTCCTGTACCAATGGCTTCTTCGGTTCTTTCAACATTGATTTCTTTATTACCCTTCTCAGCATCTTTGAACATTTGTGCACCACCAGCACCACAACAAAGTCCTTTGGACTTGCAACGTTTCATTTCAACCAAATCCGCATCTAAAGCAGCAAGTACATCACGAGGTGCTTCATAAATGTTATTTGACCTTCCTAAATAGCAAGAGTCGTGGTAGGTGATTTTTTTGCCCTTAAATTCTCCACCGCCTTTCAGCCCAACTTTTCCATCATTGATAAGTTGTTGAAGAAAAGTAGAATGATGGATGACTTCATAATTTCCTCCAAGTTCAGGGTATTCGTTTTTCATTGTATTAAAACAATGAGGACATGCGGTAACGATTTTTTTAATTTGATAGCCATCCAATACTTGAATGTTAGACATGGCTTGCATCTGAAAAAGGAATTCATTTCCAGCCCTTCTAGCGGGGTCGCCAGTACAAGACTCTTCATTACCAAGTACAGCAAATGAGATACCCACTTTATTAAGTATTTTAACAAAGGATTGCGTGACCTTCTTGTACCTATCGTCAAATGAACCTGCACAACCCACCCAAAATAAAATTTTAGGAGTTTCTCCTTTAGCCAACATGTCGGCCATTGTGCTTACCTGATTTAAGTTATCGCTCATTTCTTAATTAGATTATGATTTTTTATTCGTTTCATCGGCCCAATTGAATCGATCAGTTGGCGCAAATTTCCAAGGGGCAAAATTGGTCTCTACATTTTGGAACATGTTGTTCCAAGATGCCGGAGAACTTGATTCTTCCATGGACATGTACCTTCTCATTTCCAAAATTATGGCCAATGGGTCAATGTTTACCGGACAGGCTTCTGTACAGGCATTACAACTTGTACAAGCATTAATTTCTTCTTTAGTAATGAAATCTCCAAAAAGTGACTTGCCATCTTCCAGCCCTTTTCCTCCTTTTGCTATACTTGCGCCTACTTCTTCTGCTCTATCACGGGTGTCCATCATGATTTTACGTGGAGATAATTTCTTTCCAGTCATATTTGCTGGGCATTCAGATGTACACCTGCCACATTCGGTACAGGAATAAGCGTTCATGATATTTACCCAACTGAGGTCATTCACGTCTTTAGCGCCAAACCTCGCTATCTCTGCAGGTGGATCTACAGCATTCTCTGTTGGCATGCCGAGCATCATTTTTACTTCGTTGCTAACGACAGGCATGTTGGCGATTTTCCCTTTTTTATTCAGGTTGGAATAAAAAGTGTTTGGGAATGCCAAGGCAATATGAAGGTGCTTGGAATAAGTGACATAGACCGCAAAGCCTAGTATTCCTACTATGTGAAACCACCATGCGGCACGTTCCAATATTATTAGACTTCTCAAGGACATGCCGTCGAAGACAGGAATTAAGTACTGACTAAAAAGGAAAGTTCCTGTTTGGAAGTAATGGTCGTCTTGACTTTGAATGAGTGTGTCGGTGGCATTCATGGTCAGAATGGCGAACATCAAAATGATTTCTATAACGAGAATTAAATTGGCATCAAGTGTAGGCCACTTTTTCATCTCTTCACCCGAGAAGCGTTTCACCTTTACGATGTTCCGCCTTATTAAGAATACAACACAAGACAGTAATACCGCAACTGCTAAAAACTCAAAGATATTTATCAAGACCATGTAAAAATTTCCAAGGATTGGCGCGAAAATTCTATGCGTTCCCGCAATTCCATCAATCACGAATTCTAAAACTTCTAAGTTGATGACTAAAAATCCTAAATAGACAAAGAGATGGAGGACTGCAGGAATTATGCGTTTGAACATCTTCTTTTGCCCGAGGGCCACCAGTAGCATGGTTTTCCACCTTTCGGACTTATTGTCAGTTCTTCCTGATGGCTTTCCCAAGAAAATATTCTTTCGAATTTGACTAATTCGTTTGTATAAAAAGTAGGTGGCTATGGCTACTATTATGACAAAGATTAATTGTGGTACGTACTCCATAAAATCACGTTCGATAGGTGGTTGAAAAAGATATTCTTGAAATTATTAAAAATGTTTTGCACCGAATAAGTTTTTATATACTTTTGTCGACCCAATCGGGGTGCTGTAGCTCAGTTGGTAGAGCATCGGACTGAAAATCCGTGAGTCGGTGGTTCGAATCCACTCAGCACCACTCCGAGTACAAGCCTTCTCATTTATGAGAAGGCTTTTTGGTTGAATAGCCCTCATAGGTTTATTTTTTCCTCTTTATTGAAATTAATTCTTTTTCAGATAAGAAGCGCCATTTTCCTCTTGGAAGGTCCTTTTTACTTAAACCAGCAAAGACAGCCCTGTCAAGTTTGACTACATTGTATCCAACGTTTTCAAATATTCTATGCACAATTCTATTTCTGATAATATTAATTTCTATTCCAATAGTCTTGTTATCCTCACTGAGTGACGCCAGGTCATCTACCTGAGCAACGCCATCTTCTAGTTTTAAACCATCCTGAATCGCTTCAAAATGAGCTCTAGTAATTGGCTTGTCCAACTCAACTTGATAAACTTTTCTAATCTTAGTTGCTGGATCGGTTAATTTCTTTACCAATTCACCATCGTTTGTAAGCAAGATTAATCCAGTAGAAGTCCTGTCCAACCTACCAACTGGGAATATGCGCTCATCACAGGCTTTTTTCACGAGGTCCATGACTGTTTTTCTGTCCTCAGGGTCGTTGGTAGTGGTAATGAAGTCTTTGGGCTTATTCAGCAAGACGTAAACGTACTTTTCTCTAGAGAGTAGTTTGCCCTTGTATTTGACTAGATCAGAAGTCTTGACCTTCAAGCCCATCTCTACAGCGACCTTTCCGTTAACAGTAACCTCACCTGCTTCTATCAGCTTATCCGCTTCTCTTCGTGAGCAGATGCCAGCATTGGCAATGTACCTGTTCAGTCTAATACTGTCTGGAGTTGAATCTTTTTTGAAGACTTCGTGATTATAAACTGGTGCGATTGTTTTTTTCGGACCAGCTGGATTGAAAGGTTTAGCTTTCCTTTTATTGGGATTGTGTTTCTTGAACGCCATAGTTTTCAGCATCACTGCTGTATTTGGCATAAAGTTACTTAAACAGAGGGGGATTCTTGGTCGCCACCTTCAATATTTCCTATTTCATTCTCCTGAGGAGCAAAGTCCTTTGGAGTAGGCAGCTCATTCAATTCATTAATTCCGAAGTAGTCCATGAACATTGGTGAAGTTCCATAAAGTATGGGTCTGCCAATATTCTCAGATTTCCCTTTGATCTCAATCAGTTCTTTTTCTAATAATTTTTGAACAGAATAATCACAGTTCACACCCCTGATTTGCTCCATTTCGGTTTTTGTCACAGGCTGTTTATAGGCAATGATGGAAAGGGTCTCTAATGCAGAGGTCGACAGTCGTTTTTTGGATTGTTGTTTGAGTAAAATTCCAATGCTTGCTTGATAGGCAGGTTTGGTTAAGAACTGATAACCACCGCCAGATTTGATCAATTGAAATGAAAAAGCATCATCCTGAAATTTTTTTTCGATTCCTTCTAATCCTTTAATAACATCTTTTTCTGGAATATCGGCCTCAAACATTTCGGTCAAGCAAGTTTGTAGCGCTGAAACTTTTATGGGTTTTTCAGAGCAGAAAACAAGTGCCTCAATGTGATTTCCTAGGAAATCCACTAGTTTCTTTTTGCCAGTTTTGCAGCGATTGAATGCATTGTGTGAGGAACAGCCATTAGCCTTTCCTTAGAAATTAAATTTCCTGAATCAACACAAATACCATAAGTCCCGTTTTTTATTCTTATCAAGGCGTTCTTAAGGTTATTAATAAATTTTTGCTGCCTTGCAGCGAGTTGATTTGTGCTTTCTTTTTCTAAAGTATCGGCGCCATCTTCTAGTGTTTTGGTAGTAGCACTAGTGGCATCTGTCCCTGAGTCGCCGCTTTTATTTAGACTCTTCTTTAATTCAACCAATTCGTTTTGGGCCTGGTCAATTTTATTATTGATTAAGGCCTCAAATTCTTTGAGTTCACTGTCTGAATATTTGGTCTTTTCTTCCTTGCTCATGTTGTTGTTTTAATCGTGAACGTAATTATTAGGGGCTAAAATACATTTACGGAAAGGGATTGCAAAACCTTTTAAATAGTATTTGAAAAAGGGGACGGTTTTTATAATTAAAAATGGAATAGGTGGACTTAAAAAAAGACCGGCAATTCGGTCTTAATTATTTTCGGTGAAACAAGGAATATTAAGCAACGTACTCCAAACCATAGGTTTGAAGTCGTTTTTGCATTGCTACTTTGTCTAAACTGACTTTGTATTTCAACTTAACATAACGTGCAATCACTTCTAGTTTACGACCTTTTTTAAGGTTTGAGGAGATCGTTTTATTAATTAAACAATTCATTAGGCAGAGTGTTTAAAAGGTTGATAAAAGACTCGAAATTAATATATAGATTTTGACTTATCGATCAAAATTTAAAGGCAGGTTTCAGCATGAATTCGCGGAATAATCATTTTTATAAATGTGATATTTACAATTTTAATGTTGTGGAGTATCTACTTGCGCTGAATAGATTTATAATCGTCCACCGACAGCCACTTTCTTTTTTTTGATGGTGATTTTTCCTTCAGGAGAGATGATTTCAAAGAGAATCATATAATAGCCAATTCTAGCTTTTAGACCTCCTTCAGTAGTGCCATCCCACCTGAAGAAACCTGAAGTGCCGGTTAATGAATTTTTAGCCACTTCCTTCACTATATTTCCTTGAGCATCATAGATATTGACATTGATGACGTTTCCAGGTTCTTCAAAAGTATAGTTCAATGTTGTAAAGTTCGCTTGACCCGGTTCATTTGGAGCAAATATTACAGGTAGCACCTCAATATTGCCTTGGATTTCTTCTCCAGACTGAAATTGTGAATTTTGATAACCAGGTGTTGCATGGTTTTTAATACTTGATGCAGAATACCAATTCGACATCGCGATGGAACTACCACTAGTCCGGATTCTTTCTAGTGAAACACCATTAAGATTATTTAACAATACTGAATGATAATCTTCTGAGTAGATCATTTGGTCTATAACTTCATCCAGATTGTTTATTAAAGTAATTGAGCCTTCACTTGACGCAATGTTTGGCATTGAATTCATAATTATGAAAGTGGAATCAATCGCTTCTGGGTAATCGTCTTTGAGTTTGTTTTGATCTTTTGTTAAAATTTTGAAGGACATTGGTGCTACAATAGTATTATCTACAGTAATAATTCTTTGATTATTGTGCCCCGCCAATGACCAATTTTTAAGATTTAAATAGTTCATAGACTGGTTATAGATTTCGACAAACTTTACACCGCCCGATTTGGGATTAAATAGTACTTCATTGATGACAATATCAAGGGAATCTGCAATTGCAGGGATGATCAATGAAATGTTTTTGCTATCTGTGCGAATTAAATTGCCAGAACAATCAGAAAGGTTATCAGAATGAATAGAGTAAACAGTGTTTTCTTGAAGTAAATCTGTTGATAGGATGAGAGATTTTTTTGCAGCTTCGATTGTAACATTGTTGATATTCAGAACTGGGGAGATCTTAAAATTTCTTAGATCAATATTGGCAGTGGAAAGTTTTTCATCAAAGGTCAATAGAATTTGATTATCTGAAATGGCAATGGCTTCTGTAAGCGCCGGTCCAACTATGTCAGGATTATTATCATCAACTGAATTGACTTTACCTGGCGTACCGCCAATAATATTTTCAGAAGCTATCCAGTTCATAGCTTCATAACAGGGGTAGTTTCGGTCTATGATTTCAAGACTAAAACCACCATTTGATCTTTGAGTGGAACGATACCATTCATCAGTATAAAAGACTTCAAAAACTAGGTTCCCATCTAAACTCAAATTGAGATAGTCTCCAGATGCATTGAGCGTTATCCAATTATTAATTCCTAAAACCTCACCATATGGACTCATTAGAGAAGTAGCAGAGAAGGGCGTCAAGATGGCATAGGCACCAGGATGAATACTTTTTTCGGGTAATGTAGTCGATCCTCTTAGGTCGGACAGGGCAATTCCTCCAAGGGAAAGGATCTTGTTGGAAGCGTTATAAATTTCTAGGTATTCTACTCCAGGTAATCCTTGGCTAGGCTCTGGACGCGACATTATTTCGGTAATAATTATTTCATGAAACGATGGAGAAGCTCCCAAATAGAAATTCTCATTAGTAGTTGGAAGAGAATTCCCGGAACAGTCAGAAAGACCAATTAAGCTTAGAGAATATGCTTTTCCGCGACTAATCGGATGACTAAGATTGATAAGTACTTCGACGCCAAACGCATCAACAATATTTAAATCCGATATATTCAATTCATCAGACAGGAAAAAGTTCTGCTTGATGATTGTGGAAATATCCATTGATTCACTAAATGTGACTTTGATCTGCTGATCTGTGATTACTTCGAGGTTGGTAAATGCTGGTGCATGAAGGTCAGGGTTTAAGTCATAAACCGAATTTTGAGTGCCAGGTGTTCCTCCTTGAATATTAGTTGTTGCTGTCCAGTTTGCATTGTCAAAACATAATGTTTCTGGATTGATCATCTCCATGCTATACCCGCCATTATCTTTAGTTGCATCCTTGTAAAAAGACTTGTCATAATTGACTTCGAATATCAACTCTTGCATTGAGGTTTCAAGTTTTACCCTGTCAGTAATCCCAAAGGAGGGAAAATTATTGACTGCCAGCGTATTACCAAATGCTTTGAGTCCGTCTATGGCATTATTACTAGTTACGATTAGATACGAGCCTGGATAAAGGTCATATGCACCCAAGGTGACAGCACTGTTACCATCAGAGAGTCTCATTCCTTCAATTGCAATTATAAATTCAGTGGCATTGTAAAGTTCAATGTATTCATGCTCAGGAAGTCCAATGCTGGGGTTTGGCGAGGCCATGATTTCTGTTATAATAAGGTCATGGTAATGCGGATTTATACCGCTTAAGAATTCATAATCAATTTTCGAGAATGAATTTCCAGAGCAATCGGCAACATTATTTATGGTCAGTGTTCTTGGTAAACCTTTTCGAAAGGCTTTGTTAAGATGAAGAATGATATTACGCCCAAAATCATCATGGATATCAATCGATGTAACATTAACCCCATCTTCCAATTGAAAGTTTGAAGGAATCAATGTACCAATGTTCATGGATTCATTAAAAGTTATTTCTAACTCCACAATTGAATTGACTACCAAATCATCAATAACTGGATTAATAATATCAGCTGTATTGTCAAATAAGGAGTTGACTATTCCAGGTGTGCCACCGTTTATATTAATTGATGCAGCATAATTATCTAAATCGAAACAAGACCTGTCGGGATTGATAAGCTCTACACTGAAACCGCCATCTTTTTTAGTGATGTCATTATAAACCTTGTCATCAAAATGTAGTGAGTCTATTATTGAAGCGCCTCTATCAAAAAGCTTAATGGTTTCACCAGTATTAGATAATGAAGGAAAATTTGGGATACCAATGACATCTCCATATGACTCAAAACCACTTACCCCAGCTAATGAGGTTACAATTAAAAATGAATTTGGATTGAGCTTAAAAGCACTGAAAGTAGCGGTGTCTCTTAAATCCCCTATTGAAAGACCTCGCAACTCGAAGCTTGTTGCGCTTCTATTTAAAAGTTCTACATATTCAAAGTTTGGAATACCTGCACCTTGGTCTGTATCAAAATAAACTTCGTTGATTACTATCTCTCTAAAATTTGGTGCAAGAATATCTTCAAAAACAAAGCTGAAAGATACATTTTTGATTGCTTGCCCTTGCACATCTTCGATGCGGTCAACTGTCAGTTCATAGTTAGTTTGATCAATCAAATCGCATGGGAATTGTAAGATTATGGTGTTCAAATTAACTTTTGAACGTATGGCTGATTCCGGAGTTCCGATGCCATTATCTAGTGAATAATGATTGAGTGTCTGGGCGGTTGTTTGATCAATTACTTCATTAAAAACTACTTCAATTTCATTGGAGAATGTTGCGTTTATAGCTGTGATAAATGGTGGACTGCTATCATAATTAATTTTGAAGTTTGACCCACTAATTGGCCTTTTAAAAAAGTCAAGTAGATTTTGAATTTTGAGGTTATAATCAAAATCTTCTAAGAACGAAGTTGTGAAAAAGAGTGTGATCTGATTCTTTAATGTATTATTTCGAACTGCGGTTAAAGGTGCCCCAATACCACCATCAATGAAGTAATTCGTGGTTGTCTCAGCAGTCACTTCGTCAATTTCTTTTTCAAAAGTTATCAGGACAGCATTAGCATTTAAAATACTGAGGGAAGAAATAAGGGGATCGTATTGGAATTCATAGCTAATTGAAGAAGAAGTATTACCATCAGAATCCATTAAATTGTGAGCTTCTATGCTATAGTTGACGCCTTCAATTAGAGCCAAGTTAAGGTTCATATATAATATTGAAGGATCATCTTCATCCTGGCGAAGAGAATTTAAACCAACACCGTTGTCAAATTGGAAATTAGTGATTGCTTCTGCTGAAGCTGTGGTTAAATATTTACTAAACTGAAATTGAAGCGTTGTATCAGAAAGAATAATTAATGAACCAAAAAGGGAAGTATTAGTCGCAAAAGTAGCCATAAGATCTGATGTCAATCTATTGGAAAAAGTATCTGCAATTTTTGTAATGGTAAGTGTGTTCAAGGCATTATTTCCAAGGCTGGTGAACGTTAATAAAACTTCATTTTGATTCTCCGAAGAACGTGTGGCCGTTGAGGGGTTTCCAATTCCATTATCGACATAATAGTTACTAATCTCCTCTGCAATTATTTGTTCAACAACCTCAGAGAATTCCACTAAAACCGTTGTGGGGCTCAATACCGTAATGCCAATTAATTCTGGGGCAAGTCGATCATCTATAAAATAATAATTACGATTATTTAAAATTTTATTGCCTGAAGGGTCTTCAATTCCAGTGACCGTCAAGGTGTGCTCTAATTCTTGTTCAAATGAAAAGGAAAACTCTAGAATAACAGATTTTTGATCAGCTTGAAGAGAAACAGAAGATGGGATGCCTATGCCATTATTAACAGAATAATTATTTATGGCTTCTGCAGAAGTTCGGTCTAACTGTTCATCAAAGTATACTTGCAAATGCTCCCCATCAATTACTATGATAGAATCGATGTCCGGATAATCCGTATCATAAATAAATGTAGTATTGAGTAATTGTAAAGCAGAGTTGTCTATTGCTTCAATTTCATGGAAGAAAATTATTTGGTTAGTGTTTTTATTAAATGATTTATCGAAAATCAAGTGAACGAGTTTTTGATTCTCAATATCAAGAGATGCCGTTACTGGAGTGCCTATGTTTTTGTCGACGCTATAGCTCAATCTATCCTCAGCGCTAGATTGAGTTACTTCTTGATCAAAATAGACATCCAAAAGTTGACTGGAGACAACTATAACTGTATCAATTTCATTTTGGAATGTGAATACAGAATTAACAGGGCTTGAAACATTGTCTAACCTGTCCTTTAATTTTTGATGAGACAAACTATAATCAGTATTTATAATTAAGGCATTATCGAAACTTAGAATAATTCTTGTACTGTCTATGGGGTGTAGGGTCGCCTTATTAGGAAAGCCTATGTTCTTATTAATTGAAAAATTGGAGGTTATCTCTGCGGAGTTTTTTTCAACCTCTTCATTAAATATTGCCACAATTGTTACATTATCTCTAAATATGAATCGCTTAAATTCGGGAGGTTCTACATCGAACAAAAAAGTTTTGGAATTGATATTAATTGCATTGCCCGGACAGTCCGTAACTCCTAGAATTGTTAATTCATATACCTTTCCCGATGACATCGCTTCATTAAGCGTTAAAGTAGCGCTGTATGCATTGTTAACTGAAACGGATGTTACGGTAAGCCCATTATCAAGTGTATAATTTCCACTTAGCAGGGTTTCTTTGTCCATGACCTCATCAAATTTCACTCTTAATTCTTGACTTGAATAGTAGTCAACACTTAATAAGTTAGGTGATGTTGTATCTGTAGTATTGTAATAAATAGCATTTTGTGTACCAGGGGTTCCTCCGGCGAAAGCAGTTGAAGCTGACCAATTTTTTGAATCACTACATTTTGATTCAGGATTAACTTGTTCTATACTCCATGCACCATCAGACTTAGCCTCTTCATTGTACCAGGTTTGATCATAGGTTAAACTATCTATCAGGTTTCCTAGGTTGTCTCTTAAGACGATTTGTTCGCCTCCGTTAGTTAATGTGTTCCATGATGCCACGGCTACAACATCTCCATAAGCCTGAAAATCTGTAAGGTTACTTGCCGCGGCTAATATCACATAACTGTCTGGGTGAAGAACAAAGTTGGCAATTGTACCGCCTGTAATACTAAAACTTCCTATGTCAATTGCGAAGGAGCTTGTGTTGTACAATTCTATGTATTCATCCGAAGCACCATTAGGAAGCACTTGTGGAATGGGTGGGTTGCTTCCTGTTGGATCAGCAAAGAGCTCATTAATTACTATTTGCCTATTACCTGTTCCTGTGTTATTGGTGAAACTAGATTTTAAATCACTAGAGATGGCGTTACCCGAAATATTGGTCACGTTATCAATGGTCAATTCATAGGTGTTATTAACAAGGGGTGAGGTATAATTTAGAATAACAATAGCCGAATTTCCCCCCTCTGGTACAGCTGATGTTGGAATACCAAAATCAAAATTTAAAGAGTAATTGGCTCGTGTACTGGCCTGATCTGAATCAACATCTTGATTAAAAGTAAGCTGAATTTGAGTATTTGAAAGTACTCTTAAATCGGTTACCTCTAATGGCAGATACATGGCAGTCCCATTTAGACTTTCTGCAGTTGATAAAGTCGAAACATCAGTAACGGAATTGACTGTTGCTTCATATGTGTTATTTGAAAAATCAGTGGACAGTGATAGGGTGACTTTTTTGTGGTTTAAAGTGTCTAGAACCGCAGTGCTAGGAATTCCAATTTCATTGTCGATACTATAGTTAGCCACAGTTTCGGCACTTGTCTTATTAAGGTTTAGGTTGAAAAAGAGCTCAATTGTGTTTTTGTTGAGAATATTAGCCGAGCTGATTGCAAGAGGAGTTATAAATGTAAAATTCTCTTGAAGACCAAGTGCGGAGCTATTAGTTGCAGCATCTTCAACACCATTAACTGTCACTTCATAATTGTTATTAGGCATCACACTCGTGCTTAATGTAACTTGATTAGATGCACTCTGATTTGCGTTGATAACCGAGATTCCGTTATTGATGGCATAATTATCAATAGCTTCAGCAGTAGACTGCGTTACTTCTTGATTAAAAGTGACTAGAACAGAGGAGCTTGATAAACTTGTAGCGGAGCTAATTGATAACGGTAATGATTGGTCCTTGATAGTCAAATCGTCAATTACCAATTCAGCCGATGAACCAGATCCTGGGCCGCGTTCAATTTTGATTTTTAATATTACGTTTGTTTTACCTGCGGCTTGAGTATTAATGTCATAAGAGTATAGATTAAAGGAGGTGGAATTGTCATTTGGAAAAGTAGAGTCATCTCCAATACTTGTATTGTCTAAATAATCATCGCCCCCATTGACAGAAGTTGAAAATGACAACAGTGCAGGCCTTGTTGAAGTAGTACTACCGTTCTTTTTTGAATAGGCGTAAAAACTAACTTGAGGATTGTTTATACCTGTTAGGTCTAATGAAATGAGCATCTCCCCACTGAAAGAGGATATAGGAATAATATTAAGAGAGGATGAGCCAGTGTATGGATTTGTACCTTGATAAATTCGTTTGCTAGAGGACACTTGATTACCAGTCCAATTGCTGATAAAGGAGATGTCGTTGCCCGCGATAAAAGCTGTCTCAAAACTTTCTGAATAGGGGAAAGAGGAGACTTGACTAAGCCCTATATTTGCAACATAGATCAGTATGAGTGTAATGAAATAACGCATTTTGAGATTCGCAATTCATTTAATTCAATACAAATTAATTAATTTTCTATTTTTAATTCAATTATTTTAGTTAAAACACTAAATAAAGTAATTATAAAATGAAATTAGCAATAATTGGTGCCACAGGATTAGTAGGAGGAGAGATTCTAGAAGTGCTAGAAGAACGTAGCTTTAGCTGTGATCAACTTCTATTAGTCGCTTCAAAACGTTCTGAAGGTCAAATCATGCAATTCAAAAACGAAGAAATCGCTGTTATCGGGATGGAAGCGGCCGTAAATCAAAAACCAGACATTGCTATATTTTCTGCTGGAGGAGGGACTTCGCTTGAATGGGCACCCAAATTTGCGGCTGTTGGTACCACTGTCATTGATAATTCATCGGCATGGAGAATGCACCCAGAACACATGTTGATCGTTCCTGAAATAAATGCAGCAGCACTTACAAGCGAAGACCGAATCATAGCGAATCCTAATTGTTCGACAATTCAGATGGTGGTTGCATTAGCCCCTCTTCATAAAAAATATGGACTTAAGCGCATTGTAGTCTCTACTTATCAATCTGTGTCAGGTTCGGGTAAAACTGCAGTGGATCAAATGAATAATGAACGACAGGGGATAGTAGGTGAAATGGCATATCCACATCAAATTGATAAAAATGTTTTGCCTCATATTGATGTCTTCATGGACAATGGCTACACCAAGGAAGAAATGAAGATGGTGCATGAAACCAAGAAGATATTTGAGGATGAAACAATCCAGCTTACGGCGACAACGGTTCGTATTCCAACGGTCGGTGGTCATTCAGAGGCGTTGAACGTTGAGTTTCATGAAGAGTTTGACTTGGAAGACATTAAGCAGCTATTGGACAATGCCGAAGGGGTAGTTGTTCAAGATGATCCTCTAAATAACTTATATCCAATGCCACTTACAGCGCATAAAAAGGACGAAGTGTTTGTAGGAAGGATAAGGCGTGACGAGACACAAGCAAAGACCTTAAACATGTGGGTAGTTGCGGATAATTTAAGAAAAGGCGCAGCTACAAATGCTGTCCAAATTGCCGAATATTTAGCAGAAAAAAAGAAGGAGATTGATTAAAGCACTGCTCCAGCAAGAAGCCCAAGAATTTATTCGGGATCATGAAAATGATGACCCTGCAACTTTAATGCTGCAAGCAAAAAAGCATGTTGCGCTGCCTATGCGAGAAATAGTAGCGCAGATTGTCGCTAGGCAAAAGGCAAAATATAAAATACCATTTTGGTATGCTACTGATGGCCTTTTATTCCCACCACCCTTGTCATTGGAGCAGTGCTCATCAGAATTAACAGCCATTTACAAACAACAATTAGTTGCCGGCAATAAAATGGTAGACCTGACTGGTGGTATGGGAATTGATACTTATTTTTTGAGCCAAAATTTTCAGAAAACTGAATATGTAGAGCAGCAGGAGCCGCTTGTGAAACTAGCGAAGCATAATTTTTCGGTACTAGGAGCCTCATCGATTAAGACACATTATACAAGTGCTGATCAGTTCTTGGAAGCATGCGATTCTGATTTTGACCTAATCTATATTGACCCAGCGAGAAGGGATTTGAACCAAAATAAGGTATTTCGACTGTCGGACTGCGAGCCGGACATGGTTGCGGTGCTTCCAGCCATTCTTAAGAGGGCTAATGTGGCGCTTATAAAGGTTTCTCCACTATTGGACATCAAAGGAGCAATAAGAGATTTGGGAGGCGTGAATGCGGTCCATGTCGTTGCAGTAAAAGGTGAGGTAAAAGAACTACTGTTTCTAATTGATGGCGCTTTGAGGAGCAATGATCCCATTATTCATTGTGTTAATATCCTCAAGGATGAATTGTCTCAATTCAATTTTTCATTTTCTAGCGAAGAAGAATTACACAGGGCGTATGGAGTGCCAAGGCAATATGTCTATGAGCCAAACGCATCGATTCTAAAAGGCGGAGGTTTTAAAAGTATAGCAGAGAAATTTGATTTGATAAAACTCCATCCTAATACGCATCTCTATACATCTGATGCATTGAATATGGATTTTCCCGGGCGAATTTTTAAGAATTTGGAGTCAATTAGTCTTTCTAAAAAGACATTAAAAAAGAAGTTAAAAACGCTTCAAGCGAATATTACCGTTAGAAATTATCCTTTGACTGTTGAACAGATTCGCAAGAAATCTGGATTAAAAGAGGGAGGAGAAAATTTCATTTTTGGATTTACTGATTTAGAATCACCAAAGTTGATCTTGACTGAGAAAATCAAATAATTAGGATCAGCAATGTTATTATGAACGTTGTTGTGCCGTAATATTTAAGTACCATAAACCTATTTTGATGGCTCATCCACCAGAGTACCCACCAAGGCTGAATTAGACCCACAATAATAGTGAAGACATTAAAAGCCAATAAATAGAATAGTATACTTTCCATAAAACAAAAAAGCCACCCAATACAATTGGATGGCTTTTTTCATAAGGGCCATAATTAGACCAACTTTCTTTTTACTTCTTCAATTTCAAAACCTTCAATTACATCGCCAACTTTGATATCATTGAATCCTTTAATGCTAAGTCCACATTCGTAACCAAATTTCACTTCACTCACATCATCCTTGAATCTCTTCAACTGACCAATGTTTCCAGTATAATTAACAATACCATCACGAATAACTCTAATTTGATTGTTTCTCTTAACAAAGCCATCAGTTACATAACAACCAGCAACAGTTCCAACTTTAGAAATTTTAAAGACTTCTCTAATCTCTATGTTTCCAGTAATAACTTCTTTTTCTGTAGGTTCAAGAAGTCCTTCCATTGCCGCCTTGATCTCGTCAATGGCGTCATAGATAATTGAGTACAATCTGATTTCAATCTCTTCGTTTTCGGCTATCTTTCTTGCACTACCAGAAGGTCTCACTTGGAAACCGAGAATAATGGCATCAGATGCAGAAGCTAATAACACATCAGATTCAGAAATCTGACCTACAGCCTTATGAATGATATTAACCTGAACTTCTTCAGTAGAAAGTTTCAATAACGAATCGGAAAGTGCTTCAACAGAACCATCCACATCACCTTTTATGATAATGTTGAGTTCTTTAAAGTTCCCAACTGCCAATCTTCTACCAATTTCATCAAGCGTAATGTGCTTTTTGGTTCGAACGCTTTGTTCTCTTTGAATCTGCTCTCTTTTGTTCGCAATTTCTCGGGCTTCTTTGTCCGATTCCATCACATTGAATTTGTCTCCAGCTTGTGGAGCACCAGGTAATCCAAGCATTTGAACAGGAGTAGCAGGGCCAACACTTTCTAGCCTAGTTCCTCTGTGGTTAAACATAGCTTTCACCTTTCCAAAATGTGATCCAGCAATAACAATGTCTCCAATTGAGAGTGTGCCAGCTTGGACCATAATTGTGGTTAAGTATCCACGTCCTTTGTCTAGAGTAGCTTCAATCACAGAACCAACAGCCCTTTTTTCAGGATTAGCTGTCAGTTCAAGTAATTCAGCTTCAAGCAATACTTTTTCAAGTAGTTCATCAATACCTTGACCGGTTTTGGCTGATACTTCTTGACATTGGTATTTACCACCCCAATCCTCAACAAGAATGTTCATTTGAGACAATTCTTCTTTGATTTTATCAGGATTGGCGTTTGGTTTATCAATTTTGTTAATCGCAATGATAATTGGCACTTCAGCCACTTGAGCGTGGTTGATAGCTTCTTTAGTCTGAGGCATGACATTATCGTCTGCCGCAACTACTATCACTACAACATCTGTGATTTTTGCACCACGTGCACGCATCGCTGTAAACGCTTCGTGACCTGGTGTATCAAGGAATGCAATTCTTTTTCCTGTTTCGGTAGTAACATCATAGGCACCAATGTGCTGAGTAATACCTCCAGCTTCACCTTCTGTTACCTTTGAATCTCTTATATAATCAAGTAAAGAAGTTTTACCATGATCAACGTGACCCATAATAGTTACAATAGGGGCCCTGTCTTGTAATTCAGAGGCTTCATCTACTTGTTCTTCAATATCAACTTCTTCCTCAGTATTTTGAAATTCGACATCAAAACCGAATTCATCCGTTATCACTGTGATGGCTTCAGCATCTAGTCTCTGATTAATCGAAACGAACATGCCTAATGTCATACAAGCTGAGATTACATCATTCACAGACACTTCCATCAATGATGCTAAATCACTGGCAGAAATGAATTCTGTAACTTTTAATACTTGAGAAGTTTCCTGTTCTCGCAGTATCTTTTCCTCGGCAGCTTCAGCAACAGCAGATCTTTTGTCTTTTCTATATTTTGCTCTGTTTCCTTTTCCAGCTCCTTTACCACCGCTTAATCTTGCGAGTGTTTCTTTAATTTGAGCCTGAATTTGCTTATCAGTAAGCTCCTCTTTAGGGACACGTTTGTTGTCTCTTCCTGCAGGTCTTCTGGTATCACCCGGACGCGCTGGTCTTTCTACTTTACCTTTCTGGATACGTTTTCTAGGTCTCTTCTTTTTATCAGCTGCCGCTGCCGCTCCAGTTTTAGGATTCTTTGAAGGGTCAGGTTTTCCTTTCTTAGGAGCTTCCTTTGGCAATTCAATTTTGCCTAATACGGTTAGTCCTTTTAAAGCGCCTGCTTTTGCAGCAATTACTTTTTCTGGAGTTGGAGTAGCTTCTTGTGTTTTAGGTTTTTCTTCATTAACGACTTTTGCTGGTGCTTCAACAGGTGCTGCTGTTTCCTTTTTCTCAGGGGTTTTAGGCTCAGCAGGTTTAGGATTAAGATCAATTTTCCCTACTACTTTAATGCCACCTAATTTTGGAGGGTCTATTTTTTCTTCAACTGGCTTGGCTGGTGCTTCCTTTACTTCTTCGGCTTTTGCAACCGGTTCAGCTTCTGGCTTTGGCTCTGGCTTAGTTTCAGCTTCAACGGGTGCTTCTTCTTTAGCGACCTCTTTTGGCTTTTCAGCAACCGGTTCAACTACTTCCTCTTTCTTCTCTTCAACAGGCGTGGCTACAGCCTGCGTACTAAGATTTTTGATTAAGATCTCAGGATCTTCCTTTGGGACTTTTGACGTTTCTGTTGTAGAACCACCTCTGACATAATTATCTGTCATTTTGGTTCCGATAGTCAGATGGGAAGCTTCTTCCTTTTCTGATGCAGATGCCGCAAACTCCTTAGCGAGCATATCATATTGCTCGTTGTCAATTTTAGAGTTAGGACTGCTGTCTACCTCAAAGCCTTTTGCAGAGAGGAAGTCAACAATGGTGCTACGGCCTACGTTGAGCTTTCTAGCCACTTGACTCAACCTTACCATTTTTTTTTCTGACATACTTAAATATCCCTTTTTTACTAAATAATTATTTCTCTTGCTCGAATTCTTGCTTAAGGGTATTGTGAATAAACTCCACTGTTTCCTCTTCTAATTCTGTCCTTCGAACAATATCTTCTTTGGTAATGGCCAATACGCTTCTCGCAGTATCTAAACCAATACGCTTTAATTCATCAATAACCCAGCTTTCAATTTCATCGCTGAACTCATCTAAATCAACATCTTCTTCCTCAGAACCAATTAGCTCACGGAAAACATCAATTTCATAACCAACAAGTTTAGAGGCAAGCTTAATGTTCTGCCCTCCTTTTCCAATCGCCAAAGAAACCTGATCAGGTTTAAGATAGACAGAAACTCGCTTAGTGTCTTCCAAAATTTTCATATTTGAAATTTTAGCAGGACTAAGTGATCTTGTAATATAAAGCTCCATGTTATCTGTGAAGTTGATTACATCAATGTTTTCATTCTGTAATTCTCTCACAATACTATGGATCCTTGAACCCTTCATTCCAACACAAGCACCAACAGGATCGATTCTATCATCATAAGATTCTACTGCTACTTTCGCGCGTTCTCCTGGCTCTCTAACCACTTTTTTGATTGTGATTAGACCATCGTATACTTCAGGAACTTCACTTTCAAATAATCGCTCAAGGAATTGACCAGTAGTTCTGGAAAGTATAATCTTTGGACTTCCATTAACCATATCTACACGGTCAACAATGGCCCTAACTGATTCACCTTTTCTGAACCTATCTTTTGGGATTTGCTCAAATTTTGGAATAGAAAGCTCATTGCCTTCTCCATCAATAAGGAGTACTTCTCTGCCTAAGATCTGATAAACTTCAGCATTGATAATTTCACCCATTAAGTCTTTATACTTTTGGAATAAAATATCTTTTTCAAGGTCTTTAATTCTTTGAATTAAGGTTTGACGCGCCGTCATTACAGCCCTTCTACCAAAATCAATCAATTTTATTTCCTCAGAAACTTCTTCGCCTATTTCAAAATCTGATTCAATTTTTCTGGCGTCAGTCAAACAAATTTTGTCATGGTCCCAGATATCCTCAGAATTGTCATCAACAATTTCCCTGAATCTCCAAATTTCTAAATCCCCTTTGTCAGCATTAATAATGATGTCAAAGTTGTCGTCTACTTCAAATTTCTTTCTGATCATCGTTCTGAAAACATCTTCCAAAATTCTAATCATTGTAGGTCTGTCTACATTTTTAGTTTTTGCAAATTCTGCGAACGATTCTATTAATATTGTATGGTCCATTTCTCTTACTTAAATGACACTAAAATACTTGCTTTTTCTATTTCATTAAAAGGAATAGTCATTGTTTTATAACTCACCTTTTTCTTTTCTTTAATCTCTTTATCAAACTCAATTGATGTCTCAGCTACTTCAATTAGCTTGCCCGTTGTAATCTCACCGTCGGTTTTTGTTATTTTTAAACTTCTACCGATATTTTTATTGTACTGTCTTTTCATCGTTAACGGATGATCTAATCCAGGTGATGAAACTTCTAGAATAAAAGCAATGTCCATCAACTCATCTTCTTCAAGCTGATTTGCAATGTTTCTACTTAATTGAGCACAATCATCAATATTTAGCCCATCATCACAATCCAGCAGTACAAGAATTTTGGTTTTTTCTGATACACTTTTTACAACAATATCTACGATAAAGAAGGAATCATCTTTAAGATGATCATTTGCTATTTCCGTAATTGTCTTATTTATATCTATCAAAGCCTAAAAATAAAGATGGGGACTTTTGTCCCCTTCGTTAGTCCGTTAAGTGGTGCAAAAGTAGTAGATTTTTGATTCAAATCAAAAACTGATTCTATTCGTAGTTTAGAAATAAAAGGATATTAACTTCACGAACTGATTAATTGAAATGAAAAAGAGTATAACAATATTTTTCCTGGTACTACTTGCAACGGCTTGTTCGGATTCTGGCTCAAAAAATTCTGCAAGCGAGATAGTTCAAAAGGACCTTATTAAGGCGCCAGCATTGAATGCTGACTCCGTCTATAGTTTTGTGCAAGCGCAAGTAGATTTTGGACCGAGAGTACCAAACAGTGAAGCACATCAAGCAGCGGCTGATTATTTTGTGAACAAATTTAGGTCATACGGTGCCAAAGTTGTTGTTCAAGAGTTTGAGGACCAGAATTATGAAGGGAAAACATTAAAGCTTAAAAATATTATAGCTTCATTCAATCTAGCTGCTAAGAAGAGAATATTGCTCGCAGCACATTGGGACACGCGACAGTTTTCTGACAAAGACAAAGAAAATGTCTATGGCAAACTGGATGGAGCAAATGATGGTGCAAGTGGTGTTGGAGTATTGCTTGAAGTGGCCAGAGTGATTAGTGTTAATGATGCACCAAGTGTTGGTGTTGATTTTATTCTTTTTGATGGGGAAGATGGAGGTGAACATCGAGACATGGCCTCGGTAGCATTTACTGGCGGCAAAGAAAGTTGGTGGTGTTTAGGATCTCAATATTGGTCTAAAAATAAACATGCCGCAAATTACACTGCTTATTATGGAGTACTATTAGACATGGTAGGCGCTTCAGGTGCAACCTTTTATCAGGATACAATATCAAAAAATAATGCGCAGCGAATAGTGGATAAGGTTTGGAACAACGCTGCACAACTAGGTCATGGTAAATTTTTCATAAATAAACCAGGGCTAGAATTAATGGATGACCATCTATTTGTGAATAAGTATGCAAGAATACCGATGATTGACATCATTGATATGAGAGGTGGTGTGGCTTTTGTTCCTGAGCACCATACTCAAAACGATAACATGGAAGCCATTGATAAAAACACTTTGAAGGCTGTTGGTGAAGTTTTACTGAGTATGCTTTACAATGAATAACCTTAATTTACCAGATTTATAAGGTATTTACCATAGCCAGATTTCTCTAGCGGTTTCGCGATTTCAAGTAATTTTTGGTCATCAATGAATCCCATGCTATGGGCGATCTCTTCAATACAGGAAATTTTAACACCCTGTCTTTCCTCAAGAATTTGAACAAATTGACCTGCCTGCATTAAAGAGGCAAAAGTACCTGTATCAAGCCATGCCGTTCCTCTATCCAAGACACTTACTTTAAGCTTCCCTTGTTCAAGATAAATTCGATTAACATCTGTTATCTCTAATTCACCTCTTGGGCTCGGTTCGAGATTCTTGGCAATTTCAACAACTGAATTATCATAGAAGTATAAACCGGGTACAGCCCAATTTGACTTAGGTGTCTCAGGTTTTTCCTCAATGGAAAGTGCTGTCATTTCATCATCGAATTCTACAACACCATAACGTTCGGGGTCATGAACGCGATAAGCATAGACTATTCCTCCAACAGGATTCACATTTGCCTTGAGTAGTTTTGGTAATCCTGAACCATAGAAAATGTTGTCTCCTAAAATCAGTGCTACACTGTCATCACCAATAAATTCTTCACCAATTATAAATGCTTGTGCCAGACCTTCGGGGTTGGGTTGCTCTGCATATTGAATATCACATCCAATTCTACTGCCGTCTCCTAATAATTTTTCAAAAAGAGGAAGATCATGAGGAGTAGAAATAATTAAAATCTCCTTTATGCCTGAGAGCATTAAAATCGACAGTGGATAATAGATCATTGGCTTATCGTAAACAGGCATTAACTGTTTACTTACTGCCAAAGTCAATGGGTGCAATCTTGTACCTGAACCACCTGCTAAAATTATTCCTTTCATTGTTGTTGGTATTGTTTGGTATAATAATTTTGGTAACTGCCAGAAGTAACATTATCCAGCCATGTTTGGTTTTCTAAATACCAATCTACGGTTTTTTCTAGTCCCTCTTCAAACTGAAGCGAAGGTTCCCAATTTAGTTCTTTCTGAATTTTTGAGGCGTCAATCGCATACCTCATGTCATGACCAGCTCGGTCTTTGACATAAGTGATGAGTTGTTCGGATTCTCCTTGAACCCTATTGAGCTTTTTGTCCATAATTTTGCAAAGGAGTTTAACGATGTCAATATTCTTCCATTCGTTAAAACCACCTATGTTATAGGTCTCACCGATCTTCCCTTTGTGGAATATGTCGTCTATGGCCCTGGCGTGATCTTCGACAAATAACCAATCTCTAATATTTTCACCTTTCCCATATACAGGAAGAGGTCTTTCATGCTTTATATTGTTAATACAAAGCGGTAGTAGCTTTTCAGGAAATTGAAATGGACCGTAGTTGTTTGAGCAATTTGAGATTACAACCGGCAATCCATAAGTATTGTCATATGCCCTGACAAAATGATCTGAACTTGCTTTTGATGCAGAATAAGGTGATTTTGGATCGTAGGAGGTGTCTTCAAGAAAGAACCCAGTTTCTCCTAGGCTTCCATAAACCTCATCAGTCGACACGTGATAAAAGAGCTTGCCTTGATAATCATCTTTCCATGCATTCTTAGCTGCATTGAGAAGGTTTACTGTGCCAATCACGTTGGTGTTTACAAAAGTTAAAGGGTCAGCAATAGACCTGTCAACATGAGACTCTGCGGCCAAATGAATGACAGCATCAAAGTTGTGAGTAGCAAAGAGACTTGTTAAACCGGCTGCGTCTACAATGTCATTATGGAGAAATTGATAATTCTTTGAATCTTCAATGTCTGTCAAATTCTCTAGGTTGCCTGCGTAGGTCAAACTGTCCAAATTATAAATCTGGTATTCTGGATATTTCTGTACAAATAGGCGAATTAAATGACTTCCTATAAATCCTGCGCCTCCTGTTATAAGTATATTTTTCATAAATGTTATTTCAAATATAGTGGATTGCCTCGTTTGTAAATAAACCCTCTTAGTTAAGTAGTCTTAAATATCAGTTCAAACTATCTAAATTATAGACAACTGAATTACCTAACGATCGTTTGTTAGGTCATAGTTTTTACCTAATTTTCGATTATGGATTTTGAACTGAATGAGAGTCAGCGAATGATCACAGATATGATCAGAGCATTTGGGGAAAAGGAAATTGCTCCTTATCGGGATCAATGGGACGAGGAGCAGTTTTGGCCGGAAGACTTATTCAAGAAGTTGGGAGCACTGGGTCTCATGGGAGTCTTAATTCCAGAAGAGTATGGTGGAGGAGGCTTGAGTTATACTGAATACATTACCATTGTTTCTGAGCTCGCTATTCTTGATCCAGGGATCGGACTCTCCGTTGCTGCGCATAACTCACTTTGTTCGGGACATATATTACAGTTTGGTAATGATGAACAAAAGCAAAGGTTGCTGCCCAAACTTGCAACAGCTGAATGGATAGGTGCTTGGGGTTTAACAGAGCCTAATACTGGTTCCGATGCGGGCAACATGAAAACTACAGCAAAACTCGAGGGCGACTCATGGGTACTGAATGGAACTAAAAATTGGATTACACATGGTAAATCAGGAAACCTCGCGGTTGTCATAGCGCGGACAGGTGAAGTGGGTGATTCACATGGAATGTCTGCTTTTGTAGTAGAAAGAGGAACTCCAGGGTTCAGTGCTGGCAAAAAGGAAAACAAATTAGGCATGCGATCTTCGGAAACAGCTGAGATGATTTTTGCTGATTGTAAAATCCCTTCAGAGAACCTTTTAGGTAAGGTTGGAGAAGGCTTTATTCAATCGATGAAAGTTTTAGATGGTGGAAGGATCTCAATTGCAGCTTTAAGTTTAGGAATTGCAGAAGGAGCATATAAAGAAGCATTAAAATATGCGCAAGTCCGTCACCAGTTTAATCAACCTATTTATAACTTTCAAGGGATATCGTTCAAATTGGTCGATATGGCCACGAAATTAGAGGCTTCGAAACTATTGACATTTCATGCTGCAGATTTGAAGAATCGAGGGATAAACGTGACTAAGGAATCGGCAATGGCAAAATACATGGCCTCTGAGTGTGCCGTGGAATTAGCTAATGAGGCGGTGCAAATATTTGGTGGGTACGGGTATACTAAAGATTATCCTGTAGAAAAGTATTACCGCGATGCTAAGCTTTGTACAATTGGTGAAGGCACTTCTGAGATTCAAAAAATTGTGATTGCGAAACAGTTATTAAAGGATTAACGCTTATTTGGCGTTTCACAATTTTTTTCATTAACAGCATTTGTGGGAATCATTAATTTTATTCCTACCTTTGCCATCCGAATTGAGAGGAGGTGTCTTAAATAATGATTATAATAAACGTAAAGGAAAACGAATCAATTGACAAAGCGTTAAAGAGATTCAAGAAAAAATTCGAGAGAACTGGAGTGCTTAAAGAACTTCGTTCGAGAACCGCCTATGAAAAACCTTCTATTTCAAGAAGAGGCGTTAGAATTAAAGCAGCCTACAAGCAAAAGATGTACGCTAAAGAAAATTACTAAGCCATTCCATTTTTGGCTTTAATTGACTATGTTAGTACTGTGGCTTTGACGCAGTGCTGACATGGTTGATTCTTTTATTAAATACATATCCTTCGAGAAACGCTATAGCCAGCATACGGTCAATTCATATCAGAATGACCTTAATCAATTCTCTCAGTATTTATCCTCAAATTTTCAAATATTAGAACTTCAAGAAAGCACACAGTTGATGGTGCGGTCCTGGATATTGTCTTTGATGGACAGTGGTATTGCAGCCAAGAGTGTTAATAGGAAAATTGCTAGCTTAAGATCTTACTATAAGTTTCTATTGAAAAGAGAAACAATCTCTAAAGACCCTACTGCAAAGGTCAAATTACTTAAGACACCCAAACAACTTCCGAATTTTGTGGATGAGTCTGAACTGTCAAATTTTTTGGACAAGACCGAGTTTCCAAATGATTTTGAAGGACAACGCAAGAAATTGATCCTTGAATTGTTTTATGGAACGGGTATTCGATTGTCAGAGTTAATAGGGTTATTAGAAACTAATGTTGACTTAAGACAGAAAACAATTAAAGTTTTAGGCAAGAGGAACAAGGAAAGAATAATACCTGTTTCTGAATCTTTGTGTGAAGTGATAATAAATTATAAAAACCTGAAAAAAACTTCATTTGAAAATGTCTATTCTACTTTTTTAATCGTAAATAACAGTGGAGAGCAGTCTTATCCAATGATGGTTCAAAGGATAGTTAAAAGTTATTTGAATGGACTCAAATCAATTGATAAAAAAAGCCCACATGTCTTACGACATACTTTTGCTACTCACTTATTGAACAAAGGGGCCGATTTAAATGCCGTTAAAGATTTACTTGGCCATACGAGCCTTGCAGCAACACAAGTTTACACACATAATTCGCTTGATAAGTTAAAATCAGTTTTTGATCAAGCGCACCCAAAAGCGTAAGTTTAACCGTTAAATATTATTACTATGAAAGTACAAGTTCAATCTATCCATTTTGATGCAGACGCAAAGTTAATTGACTTAATACAGAGGAAATTAGACAAACTAGATACATTTTTTGACGCTGCTATTGATGCTGAAGTTATTTTGAAATTGAATAATGAGGGCGTTGAGAATAAAACAGTTGAGATAAAACTTAATCTGCCTGGTGAGCAGCTTTTTGCAGAAAAAAACAATGGCTCCTTTGAGGCCGCTACAGATGAATGCGCTGAAGCGCTTAGAAGACAAATGAAAAAGTTTAAAGAGAAAACATTAGCGCACTAATTTTGATGGCATAAAAAAAGCCCCTTGAACATTTGTTCAAGGGGCTTTTTATTTTAGAACTAGTCTTACTAAAGTCCGAAAGCTGTTTTTACTTGCTCTTGATAATCAAGTTTTTCCCATGTAAAAAGTTCAACCTCTTTATCATGCGATTTCCCATCAGCTCCGATAAATGATTTTGTAACGATCTCATTTTTTCTTCCCATATGACCATAGGCCGCAGTCTCCAAATAGATTGGGTTACGAAGCTTTAATCGAGATTCAATTGCCACTGGTCTCATATCGAATATTTTTGTGACTTTTTCGGCAATTTGTCCATCAGTCAAATCAACTTTTGCTGTACCATAACAATCAACGAATATTCCCATTGGTTCTACAACACCAATAGCATAAGAAACTTGCACCAATATTTCGTCAGCCACACCAGCAGCTACAAGGTTTTTTGCAATATGTCTTGTGGCATAAGCAGCAGAACGGTCAACTTTTGACGGATCCTTGCCTGAAAATGCTCCACCACCATGGGCACCTTTTCCACCATATGTATCAACAATAATCTTTCTTCCAGTTAAACCTGTATCACCGTGCGGCCCACCAATCACAAATTTTCCTGTGGGGTTGATATGGTATTTAATTTCGTCATTAAAAAGCGCCTTTAAATTTTCAGGAAGTGATTCCTTTACTCTTGGAATTAGAATATTGACAATGTCTTCACGAATTTTGGCAAGCATGACCTCATCAGTATCAAAATCATCATGTTGTGTCGAAACGACTATTGCATCAATCCTTTGAGGCTTATTATCGTCTGAATATTCAATTGTCACTTGAGACTTTGCGTCAGGTCTCAGGTACTTAATTGCATCCTCTTCTCTTCTTAGCGCTGCCAGTTCTATGAGTATCTTATGAGAAAGGTCTAATGCCAACGGCATATAGTTCTCAGTTTCTTTAGAAGCATAACCAAACATCATACCTTGGTCACCAGCACCTTGCTCTTCTTTATCTTCTCTATCAACACCTCTATTGATGTCATCAGACTGTTCATGAATAGCCGATAGAACACCACATGACTTGCTGTCAAACTGGTATTCGGCTTTAGTATAACCGATTCTATTTATTACATCCCTAGCAATTCTTTGGACATCAAGGTAAGTCTTAGACTTAACCTCACCAGCAAGAATGACTTGCCCCGTAGTTACGAGGGTTTCACAAGCAACTTTAGCATCAGGATCGAAGGCTAGAAAGTTATCAATTAACGCATCTGAAATTTGATCAGACACTTTATCAGGGTGCCCTTCGGAAACAGATTCTGAAGTAAATAAATATGACATATAAATTAATGTTTATAATTCTTTTTAAGCGGCCTCAAAAGTAATGGAATAGTAATTAAAAACGAAAAAAAAAAGGTTAGCGATTATTGACTGTAAGGCTATTGACTGTAAAGCAAAAATATCACTGGGACTTTGTTCATTGAGACGTCGCCTTTTTTCCATTTGGCGATTGGTTTGCTCAGAATCTGTTCTCCTTTTCCAGTTACGTCTTTTGCAATGCAAAGGAAGCTGTCTTTTCTACAGGTCTTGATAATGTCAAGAAAAAGCTTTTCATTTCTATAAGGAGTATCCATGAAGATTTGAGTTTGATCATTTTCAAAAGAGTCACGCTCTATTTTTTTTATGGCCGTAACCCTTTCTTTTTTATCAATAGGTAAATAGCCATGAAATGCAAAAGACTGACCGTTGAAACCTGATGCCATTAGGGCTAATAAAATGGATGAGGGTCCAACTAATGGGACAACTTTTAGCCCGAATTGATGCGCAAGGTGTACCAATTTAGCACCAGGGTCGGCAATACCAGGGCAGCCAGATTCAGAAATAACTCCAAAGTTTTTACCATCATTGATGGCCGGCTGGAGGATTTCAAATATCTCATCAAAGCTGGTTTTTTTATCGAGTACTTGAAATTCAAGTGATTCAATTACCAAGCCCAATTTTAATGAACTGATATACCTTCTCGCTGTTCTTAGATTTTCCACCAAAAAAACATCAGTTTTTAGAATTGTGGTTTTGACTATAGATGGAATATTAGAATCTTGTGTGTCATCAGCAATGACATTGGGGATCATGAAAATTTTGCCTTTACTCATTGTTAGTTATTCAAAAACTCTAATGACAATGCCATGAATTGCTCAGGCTGCTCAGCATGAAGCCAATGACCAGCATTTGCAATTGTTGCTATAGTAGCATTCTTAAAAATGGAATGAATTTGGTTGAAGTCGCCATCTAATACATAATCAGAATTCCCGCCCCTTACGAATAAAGAGCGTTCTGAGAAATGAGCGTTTTGATTAATTCCTTTCCCTACCTCTTCAATATTTTTGGCTATTCCTTCCAGGTTTATTCTCCATGCAAAACCATTCGAATTTCTTGTGAGATTTTTTAAGAGAAACTGCCTAACTCCAATCTCTGGAATATAATTGGACAATAATGTGTCTGCTTCTTTACGGGATTGTAGTTTCCCAAGATCGATCGAAAACAGTCCTTTTAAAATTGTTTGATGATGAGGAGGATATGCTTTAGGTCCTATATCTGCCACAATAAGTTTGTCAATAAGTATAGCATTATTGACCGCAAATTCCATGGCAGTTTTACCACCCATTGAATGACCCAAAACATGAGCTGAGTTTAAATTGTTCTCTTGATAAAATTCTACCAAATCTGAGGCCATTAACTCGTAACTAAATTCATCACTTTGAAATGATTGTCCATGATTTCTTTGGTCAATGATGAACACATGAAAGAACTCGGCAAATCGCTTTCCTAAAGTGAGCCAATTGTCAGAAGAGCCAAAAAGGCCATGGAGAATAATTAATGGTTGCGCATTTTCCTCGCCTAATTCTCTATAAAATAATTGCTCCATTTACTTTAATGCATTTAAGTATTTGTGAATAGTATCTTCAAGTCCAAAATATAAGGCATCGGAAATTAGCGCATGACCAATTGAAACCTCGTCAAGGAAGGGAATGTTTTTACTGAAATACGGGAGGTTCTTTAAGTCTAAATCGTGACCTGCATTAACACCTAGCCCAATATTCTCGGCCAATTCTGCAGCTTTTACATAAGGTGCAATCCCAGCTTCTTTATTTTTTAGATAGCTATTGGCATAACCTTCAGTATAGAGCTCAATTCGATCTGTTCCAATTTCTGACGCTCCCTTGATCATTTGTAAATCAGGTGCAACAAAAATGGAAGTTCTGATACCGAGTTTTTTCAATTTTGAAATTATTGGTCTCAATTCATTGGCCCTTGCTACAGTGTCCCAACCAGCATTAGAGGTTAAAACATTTGGAGGATCAGGTACTAATGTCGCTTGTTGGGGCATTATTGTTCCTACAAGCTCCATAAACCTGTCGTCAGGATACCCTTCGATATTGAGCTCAGTAGTAACCACTTCCTTCAAATTAAAAACATCTTCCTTAGTAATGTGCCTTTCATCTGGACGTGGATGAACCGTGATCCCTTGGGCACCAAAAAGCTCTGCATCAATGGCAATTTGAGTAACGTTTGGGTTGTTCCCTCCACGTGCATTTCTAATGGTTGCGATTTTATTAATATTGACGCTTAACTTGGTCATTCAATTCACTATTTATTTGTATTAACTTTGCGCAAGTTAAGAATTCATTTACAGACAAAATATAATATGATGGGCTTAAAACAACAGATTGAATCTGACATAAAAAAAGCAATGCTCGAAAGACGAAAAGGTGACTTGACAGCGTTAAGAGCGGTGAAGTCTATGATATTGCTTGCAGAAACAGAAAAAGGGAGTGAAGGTCCTTTAAACGAAGAAGCTGAATTGAAGCTGCTTATGAAGGCCGTGAAACAAAGAAAAGATTCTGCTCAAATCTACAAGGATCAGGGTCGTGATGATTTGCTTGAAACAGAATTAAACGAAGTTGCAGTTATTGAGAAATACTTGCCACAACAATTGTCAGAAGAGGAAATTAAGGCTGAATTGTCTAAAATTATCCAACAAGTTGGTGCTACCGGACCACAAGATATGGGCAAAGTGATGGGGATGGCTTCTAAAGCGATGTCAGGAAAAGCGGATGGTAAGACAATTTCAGGTTTGGTTAAACAATTATTGACAAGTTAAATCTGAAAACTTTAGACATCATATTACTTATTCCTTTAGTCTTTGGCGCCATTAACGGTTACAAGCGAGGACTGATGCTGGAAATTATAGGAATTCTGGCTTTCGTTTTGGCGATCATTGGTGGCTTCAAATTAATGGAGTATGGAATGACTTACCTCGATGATTATTTCGAGGACTTTGATAACCTGCTGCCTTTTATTTCTTTCTTAGTGATCTTTTTAGGGATCCTTATTTTAATTAATATGCTGGGGAAGGTTGTCAAGAAAATGATTGATTTAACTTTGCTAGGAGGAGTTGATAACTTTGCAGGAGCGATCATTGGGATTGCAAAATGGGCTATTGGCTTGAGTATTGTTTTATGGTTGACACATCATTATGGAATTGAACTCCCAGGTCAAAATGAAGATTTGGTGCTCTATCCTTTTTTGACTGATTTAGCTCCAAATGTTATTGAATCGGCGGGGGTGATATTGCCTTTTGCAGAAGAACTTTTTGATTCTATTAAAGATTTGATCTCACCAATTTAATTGATTCTACTTTTAGACAATTTTGATTCATTCACCTTCAATCTGGTGGATTATTTTAACCAGCTTGGTGTTGAGGTTAAAGTGTTTAGAAATGATCGAAAACTTGAGGATTTAACAGCCTATAGCTATTCGGGGGTTGTGCTATCACCAGGCCCGGAAAACCCTATGAGTGCAGGTTGTTTAATGGATGTAGTGGGTCATTATGTGAATAAATTGCCGATTATTGGTATCTGTTTAGGCCATCAAGCATTGGGGCAATATTTTGGTGCAAGTTTAGTAAAAGCAACCAAACCGATGCATGGCAAAATGGATAAGATTGAAGGTTTGGTGGGTAATATTTTTAGTGGAATATCAAATGGTGCGGACATTGTAAGGTACCATTCGCTCATTTTGGAAGAGTTACCAGATGTGCTTGAACCAATTGCCTATTCAGCAAATCAGGAGATAATGGGTTTTGAACATAAAGCACTTCCAATTACGGGGCTTCAGTTTCACCCAGAAGCGATTCTTACAAACTGTGGGTTAAAAATGTTATCGAATTGGATTAGTTTTAATAATATTGTTTAAGATTAGAGACAGAAAAAATTCAATATATTGCTATATGGCATTAGAAATTAGAGAAGAACAAGGATATCAGTACATAGACGAAGGGGAAGGAGAGTCTTTGGTGCTGTTGCATGGCCTATTTGGAGCTTTGAGTAATTGGGAAAGCGTAGTGAACAGGTTTAAACTTGAATATCGTGTTATTATTCCAATGATGCCGATCTATGAAATGCCTATAAGAGAAGCTGGCCTGGAAGGCCTAGTAGAACATCTGGAAGGTTTTGTTAAGATGAAGGGATTGAAAAACATGCGCCTCATGGGGAACTCCTTAGGTGGGCATGTGGGGTTGATCTATACTTTAGCACATCCAGATCAGATAAGTGCCTTAATCCTTACAGGTAGTTCAGGATTGTTTGAAAATTCAATGGGAGGAAGTTTCCCTAGAAGAGGAAGCTACGATTATATAAAAGAGAGAGTAGAGTACACTTTTTATGATCCTACAACAGTCTCGGAGGAATATGTGCAGGAAGTGTTTGACACAACCAAGAGTATCCCAAAGTGCATGCGTATTGTGGCGATTGCAAAATCAGCACAAAGACATAACATGGCGACGGAAGTACCGAATATTAAAATTCCTACGTTATTAATTTGGGGACTAAACGATACAATTACGCCACCGATGGTAGCGCACGAATTCAATCGTTTAATTCCAAATACTAAACTCAGGTTTATTGACAAGTGTTGTCATGCTCCGATGATGGAACATCCTGAAAGATTTAATGAATTGTTGAGTGAATTTTTAGAAGAATTAGTAGCTGCATGATAGCATCAGAATTGATTAATTATTTGATTCCACCATTAAAGTTGTCTGATGACGGGCATAAAGCTGTTGTTTGGATGGAGGAATTACGTACAAATCAACTTCCGGTAGTCGACAAGAGTAAATTTCTTGGATTTCTCTCGGAAGACATAATTTTGGAAGAAAACGATTCAACAAAAAGAGTTGAGAATTATGACCTTTTTGCTCAAGAGTGTTTTGTATTTGAAAGCCAACATTTCTATGATGTAATAAAGGTAGCCTCTGAACATGATGTTCAATTGGTGGCGGTATTGAATGAAAAAGGTAATTTTGAAGGTGTAATTGCAATAGAAGATACAATTGCAGCTTTTGCCCAATCTACTGCAGTACAAGTTCTTGGAGCGATAATAGTTTTGTCGATGAACCAACAAGATTATTCTCTTGCAGAAATTAGTAGACTTGTTGAAGGGGAGAAAGCACAGATATTAAGCAGTTGTATTACAAATGACTTAATGGACACATCAAAAGTAAAATTGACATTGAAAATCAATAAAACGGATCTTTCACATATTAGTGCCACTTTGGAGAGGTTTGGATTTAGAATAATAGGGAAATTTCAAGAGGCAGAAATTAAGTCCAATGAGCAAGATCGTTATGATATGCTCATGAAATACCTCGATATTTAGGTTGAATTCAAAAAAAATGAAAATTGCCATTCACGGTAAAAAAATTACCAAAAACATTTCCCCCTGCTTAGAAGATTTATTTCAAATTTTGGCAGAATTTAAAGTGGAGATTGGAGTTTCTACTGAATATAGAAAAGAACTTAGAAACACAGGGTTTGATTTGGAGGGCATTTCTTCCTTCGAGCTAGGTGATGACTTGAGAGAATACAATTTCATTCTAAGTGTCGGTGGGGACGGGACAATGCTAGATACTGTTACCTATTCTGGTAGCTATCAAATTCCAATTGTTGGGATTAATGTTGGCCGCCTTGGTTTTTTAGCTACAACTCCGCGTGATGAAATATCAAGAGCGATAGGTGACTTACACAAAGGGAATTACAAAATTGCTTCTCGATCACTTATTCATGTCGATTCAGATGTTGCACTTTTTGACTCATTTAATTTTGGTTTGAATGAATTAACGATTGTTAAAAAGGAGACTTCATCTATGATTGTAGTACACACTTATGTTGATGGTGAATTCTTAAACTCTTATTGGGCAGATGGACTAATCGTTTCAACGCCTACAGGTTCGACGGGATACTCCCTAAGTTGCGGAGGGCCATTAGTTGATCCATCTTTGAAGAATTTCATATTGACACCTGTAAGCCCACATAACTTGAATGTAAGGCCCATGATCGTTTCTGATGAAAGTGAGATTACATTTAAAATAGAAGGAAGAACTAAACGTTTTATGGTTTCGCTTGACTCTAGGTCTTGTAGTGTAAACGATAGCGTGGAGATTTCCGTTAGAAAGGAAGCATTTGACGCAAAGCTAGTTCAGTTTGATGGGTATGAATATTTTGAGACTCTTCGGAACAAGCTGAACTGGGGTGTTGATGCGAGGAATTAATTAACATTATTTAACTCAAAGAGATAACTGAAAACATGACATGTTGGGTAGCTTGCATCATTATATTTTAAACCCTTTGCTTTATATGCGAACCTTGATTAGAGGCACAGTCCTTGTTATGATCATATTTGGTTCGAGTAATTGCATCGCTCAAGATTCTGAAATTGGATTAGAAGTTGGAGCATACAATTACATAGGAGACTTAGCGCGAAAATATGATTTTAATAGTCATTCTTTTGGCACGCAGTTTTTTTATAGAAAGCATTTGAATGATGCATTTAGTACACGACTGGGTGTTGGTTTCGGAAGTCTTAAAGGAGAAGATGACGAGGCTTTTGATGTGTTTTCTGCAAATAGGCTCGCTTCTTTCAAGAGTAATTTTCAGAACCTTGATGTCTTGTTTGAATATCATTTTCTAGATTTTAGAAATGCGAAAATGCAGCAACGTTGGACGCCTTACCTTTCTTTTGGTTTAGGGGTTTACCATTTAAGTGGTGAAGATAATTTGGGAAACTCCTATGATTCAGGTGTTAATATGAGAATTCCAATTGGATTGGGTATTAAGTATATTTTGAATAGAAGATTGATACTTGGTTTTTCTACACAAGCAATAAAGACTTATTCGGATGAATTAGACAATGTTTCTAAGTTCAATCCGAATATAAAAGATTATAAAGGAGGTAACCCGAACAATGATGATATTATGTTTTTTACGAGTTTCTCTGTTAGCTATACTTTCTACAGAATTATTTGCCCTCAAGGTAGATGGTAGTAGCTCTGATAAAGAATGCTTTAAGGTTTAAAAACCTAATGCATTTTTGTACTTTTGCGTCTGTTTTTTTGACACGTATCAGGAATGAAAGATAAAATTCATATCGAACAATTACCAAAACACATTGCCGTGATCATGGATGGCAATGGTCGTTGGGCAAAAAAACAGGGTGCAGCAAGGGTTTTCGGTCATAAAAATGCGATTAAGGCAGTTCGAGATGTTACAGAAGGATGCGCTGAAATTGGTGTAAAATATTTAACACTGTATGCGTTTTCAACAGAAAATTGGTCAAGGCCAAAATTTGAAGTTAATGCGTTGATGCAACTTTTAGTGTCAACAATAAGATCAGAGATTAAAACCTTGATGGACAACGAAGTAAAACTGGAGACAATTGGTGATAAGAAAAGTCTACCATTGAAGTGTCAGGAAGAGTTGCGAGAGGCTAAGGAGATAACTAGAGAGAATAAAAGAATGACTTTAATTCTTGCCTTGAGTTATAGTGGGAGATGGGATATAGTTAGTGCTGCGCGCCAAATGGCAAGTGATGTTAAAGATGGTAAAACGAATCTTGATCAAATTGATGAAGATATTTTTGCTAATTATTTAAACACCTCAGGGGTGCCAGATCCTGAGTTGTTAATAAGAACAAGTGGCGAGCAAAGGATTAGTAATTTTCTTCTTTGGCAAATGGCATACACTGAGTTTTATATGACAGACGTGTTGTGGCCAGATTTTAGAAAAGATGATTTATACGAAGCGATAGTTTCTTATCAAAAAAGAGAAAGGCGATTTGGAAAGATTAGTGAACAAGTGAACAGCTAGGTAAGTGATGAGAAAGGCTCTTTTGTTGGTTTTATTTATATCTGTATCAGTTTTTGCATTGACTGCGCAGCAAAGGTTTGGGGTTAATGCTGGGCAAGGTGTTCAGATTGACTATACAAACCCAAAAATGTTCATCATCGCTGATATCAAGTTCACAGGACTTGTTACGTTGGATGAGCGTGCATTAATTGGCTATGCTGGCATTCAAGTAGGCGATAGAATTCCTATTCCTGGAACCGAGATTTCAGAGGCAATTAAGAAACTTTGGGAGCAAGGTTTGATAGCTGATGTATCGTTTTGGTTGACGAAAGTAGAAGGTGATCAAGCATTTATTGAAGTAAAATTGACTGAAAGGCCAAGAATTTTGGGTCATACTTATGTGGGGTTAACGGGTACGCAAAGGAATGAATTGAGCGAGAAACTGGCCATCGAAGGAAGACAGGCAAGTGCTCCAGTAATCAAGAATTCTGAATTAGCAATAAAAAAGTACTTCATTGAAAAGGGATTCCTTAATACTACTGTTAAAACAATTCAAATTCGTGATACCGTAGTTTCTGATGGTGTGAGATTAAGGTTTGAGGTTGAAAAAAATGCTAAAGTAAAAATCGATAAAATTAGTTTTGAGGGGAATGAATCCTTTTCCAAAAATAAACTCAAGAAATCATTAAAAAATACTCATGAAAAGCCCAGATTTTGGCTGTTGCAACGGTTAGTTGAAGAAGTTACTAAGTCTAGACCAAAGACCATAGTAAACTATTTTGGTTCTTCCTACCCGGTATCTAACGACGATTTTAAAACCTACATTAACAACAATGTAAAATTGAATATTTTACAAGGTTCTAAATACATCCCGAAAGATTTTGAAGTTGATAAAGGAACTTTGATTGATTTCTATAATAATAAGGGTTACCGGGATGCAGAAGTAGTAGACTCTGAAGTAACATCGGTTGATGACGAATTCGTGAATGTTGATATTGAAGTAAAAGAAGGAAACCAATATTATGTACGAGATATTGATTGGATTGGAAATTTCAAGTACTCTGATGATACATTGGCATCAATTTTAGCGATTAATAAGGGAGACATTTATAGCCCACAAAGAATAATTGAAAGGACCGAATTTGACGGCCAATCAGGAGATGATCTAAGTTCGTTATACATGGATGATGGATATCTTTTCTTTAACCTTGATGTGGTCGAAATTAGAGTGGAAAATGATTCTGTCGATCTTGAAATGAGAATCCGTGAAGGTGACCAAGCAACTATTAAGCGGATCATTCTTAAGGGCAACGACCGTACGAGTGACCATGTTGTTTTAAGAGAGATTAGGACTTTACCGGGTCAAAAATTCAGTAGAAAGGAATTAATTCGAACAACAAGGGAATTGTCACAACTCGGTTTCTTTGACCCTGAACAAATTAACCCTAGACCAATCCCGAATTTAGCTGATGGTACGGTGGATATTGTTTATGAGTTAGTTGAAAAATCAACGGATCAAATTCAACTTTCTGGTGGCTTTGGAGGACCTTTCGGTTTTGTTGGAACAGTTGGCCTTACATTGAATAACTTTTCAGTAAAGAACATCGGGAATTTCGATAAATGGAGGCCTTATCCTTCTGGAGATGGACAACGTTTGTCACTTCAAGTTCAATCGAACGGTAGTAGGTTCAGGAGTACATCAATTGTCTTTTCTGAGCCTTGGCTTGGTGGTAAAAAGCCGAATAACTTCTCAGTAAGCTATAACCATACTGTGAATAGAAATATTCGGTACGGTACAGATGAGGTTCAGGGAAAATTGGAAGCGAATAGTTTCACAATAGGACTTGGTAGAAGATTGAGATGGCCTGACGATTATTTCACTATTTCAAATAGTGTTTCTTGGAATGCTTATGATGTACAGAACTTTGGAAATTCATTAGGGTTTAACTCTGGTATATCACATAGTTTCACGTTTAATACAGCCATTAGTCGAAGTAATATTGATAGTCCAACTTTTCCAAGGTATGGTTCTCAGTTTACTATGAATATTAACTTGACACCTCCTTGGTCATTAATACTTGACAGGTTTGATAAACCTGCTGATCAAATTACCGATTCTGAGAGGTATGAGTTTGTGGAATACCACAAATGGATGATGGATGCTTCATTCTTCCTACCATTGCCCGCTAAGATGGTGGTTAACGCTAGGGTTCATTTAGGATTCATAGGAAATTATACAAGTATTACGGATAGTGGTCCTTTTGAACGATTCTTCTTAGGTGGAACTGGCTTGAATGGTGGAAACAACTTTGTTATTGGACAAGATATAGTTGGGCTTAGGGGTTATGATGATAATAGTATTGTTCCAGTTGATCCTAGTACAGGATTCAGGGGGGGATTAATTTATAATAAGATGGTGATGGAATTAAGGTATCCTATATCGACTGCTCCAACATCAACAATTTATATTCTTGGTTTTATGGAAGCAGGAAATACGTGGAATAGCTATGACGAATATTCCTCAAGAAAATTATTTAGATCAGCAGGTTTTGGTGCACGTGTATTCTTGCCTGCATTTGGTCAACTTGGTATCGATTGGGCATACGGATTTGATTCAGACAGATTATATGGCATTAGCGCTGGATCACAGATACATTTCACTATAGGACAGCAAATCAGATAGCGCTATGAACAAATATATTCTGCCTTTAGTTTTTTTATTCATATTCTCTAACTTTGCGGCTGCTCAAAAGTTCGGGTATGTGAATTCCGAATATATTCTCAGTCAAATGCCTCAATACGCTGAAAAACAGAACGAATTGGAGCAGTTAGCCAAGAGCTATGATAAAGAGGTACGAAGTTTGTATAATGAAGCAGAAGTGATGCGTTCCGAGTTAAGAGCGAATCAAGTTTTGTTTACCGCTGTGATGATAGAAGAGAAACAAGCGGAAATTGACAAAAAAGCAAAAGAGGCATTAGATAAGCATACTCAGGTATTTGGATATGATGGGCTCTATTTTAAGAAGCAAAAGGAATTGCTCGAACCATTGAGAGATAAAATGGCCAAGGCATACGAAGTTGTTTGTAAAAAAAATAAACTGGCGATAATGTTTGATAAAGCTTCAGACATATCAATTGTTTATTCGGACCCTGTACATGATTATACAGAGTTTGTTTTAGAAGAACTTGGATTAGTTGAAATAGATAATTAGGAAATACTTAAAAATTAATAATAGAAATTATGAATCGAAAGTTGAAAATGTTGGTAATAATGCTGTTGGTAAGTGCATCTACCTTCGCTCAAGGTTTCAAGGTTGGGTATACTCAAATTGATGCAATTGTATTTAGTATGCCTGAAATGGTGCAAGTGAATGCTGACCTTAAAGTATATGAAGCGCAGTTATCTAGCCTTGTAAACACTAAAAAAGTTGCGTTTGATAATAAGATGAATGAGTATCAAGTTATTTCACAGCAGCCTACTACGCTTCCTGCAACGCTTCAGGAGAAACAACTTGAGTTACAAAGATTGGATGCTGATCTTAAAGATTTTAATGCTAAATCTCAGCAATCTTTTGCTGCAAAACAGCAAGAATTATATACTCCAGTGTATACTAAGGTTCAAGAAGCAATTATTGCAGTAAGAATTGAAGGAGGATACGCAATGATTCTTAATAGCCGGACACAAGATGGATCGCAAGTTATTTTAGCTGCAGAAGATTCAGATGATATCACTGAAGCTGTTTTTGCTAAGCTTGGTGTTCCAATGCCAACTCAGGCAGGTGCTGAAGGAGATACTACAGGAACAGGAAATTAAAAAAACACATACTTTATAATAAGGAACCTCTTCAATCGAAGAGGTTTTTTTATTTTTGGACTATGCAAAAACCTTCATTTCTTAATTCTGGAGATAGTGTTGCCATTGTGGCAACAGCCAAACGATTACAGTCAGGAATCGAAAAAGGGATAGACTTGCTAAAAAGCTGGGGTCTTAATGTAAATGTGGGTGAACATGTTTTTGATGAATCTAATTTATTCGCAGGCTCAGATTCAGATCGATTAAATGACATACAATTAGCATTAGATGACCCTAGAATAAAAGCGATTGTAATGGTCAGAGGAGGGTATGGGACAACACGAATTCTTGATCAATTAGATTTTACAGCTTTCAAGTCTAATCCAAAATGGATCTGTGGCTATAGTGATATAACCGCGCTACATCAAAAATTGAATAACCTGGGGTTTAGCTCAATTCATTCAACAATGGCAAATGTGATGGGGCTAGAGGAATACGCTTATAGTGATGAGACACTTAAAGCTGCACTTTATGGGGAGTCAATGGACTATAAATTCAATGCCAACTATGAAAACAGAATTGGTGATTCTTCAGGTGAGCTATGTGGTGGAAACCTTTCAATAATTTGTAATTCGATTGGCACTTCGTCTGAGATTAATACATCAGGCAGGGTTCTTTTTATTGAGGATGTAGGCGAGTACTTATACAACTTAGATAGGATGTTGGTTCAACTAAAAAGAGCTGGAAAATTTGATAACCTCAAAGGCCTTGTTGTGGGCCATTTTACGAATATGAAAGACCACCAAGATACTTTTGGTCTGGGTGTAATGGCGATTATTCAATCACAATTGACAGAATATAAATTCCCAATTGCATATGGTTTTCCCGCTGGGCACGAGACGCCAAATTGCGCATTGTACCTTGGTGAAACAGTTCACTTGAGTGTTGAAAAAGACAGCGCTTTTTTAGAGTATAAACCCAGCTAATAGACCGGCAAGGATAATAAACGGTGCAGGTATCTTTGTCGTGGTAAGGAGGATAAATGTTCCTATTACAACACCAATATTTAGTCCTGAGTTTTGAATTGGTTCAAAGAGTATAAAAGCGGCAGCAGCAACCATTCCAGCACTGGCAGCACTTATACCAGCCAAAGAGGCCCTCACCACCCGATATTTTTTTAGTTCTTCCCAAAAACGTATGACGAAGAAGATTAGAAATGTTCCGGGAAGGAAAACACCCGCAGCAGAAACTAAGCCCCCTAAAATTTGTCCTCCAATTCCAAAGTCACGTACCGATAGGGCTCCAATATAAGAGCTGATACTGAATACTGGTCCAGGTAAAGCTTGAACCATTCCTAATCCAGACAGGAATTCTTCTGAGCTTAAGAAACCTTTAGACTCTACGAATTCTGTATTCAGAAAAGGAATAAGTACTTGCCCCCCTCCAAATATGAGACTTCCATTTCTATAAAAATTCTCGAATAAGAGGACAAATCGGTCATGAGTAAATGCTCCAAGTAAGGCGGCAGCTGCTAGGACTACTGCCCACAGAGTGAAATTTCCCCATTTGATCTTTATCTTTACTTTTGATTCTTCCTTTTCGTGGTCCTTATATTTAAGTGCTGTTATCACTCCAGCAAAAAGTAATACAATAGGCAAGATATATGGTTCTGTAATGAAGTAAGTCAGTACTGCCGATAAGACCATTAAGGTTACAGTCATGGGACTGTTGACTACTTTAGAGGCAAGTACATATGCTCCATAGGCAATAAATCCAACTGCCATTGGCTGGATGAACTTTGTAAATTCTAAATCAATATTTTTTACCTGATAGAGATTTACTAAAATTCCTAAAGCAGCCATGACCAGTACAGCAGGAAGTATCCAGACAAAAAGTGTCAGATATGCCAACCTTACTCCACCTAATTTGAATCCAATTGCGGTTATTGTTTGCGTTGAGGTTGGTCCAGGTAAAATTTGACAAAGTGCATTTAGCTCAATTAATTCTTCTTCTGTTAAGTACTTTTTCTTCCCTACGACAAGCTTTAACATCATTGCTATATGAGCCTGCGGACCTCCAAAGGCTGTTACAGACATCAAAAGGACATCTCTTATATAAGTGTGATATATAATTTTTGAACGCAAAAGAGAGTTTATTTTTTTAATCCTATTTCAGCCAGTCTTTGGTTAAGAAAATCTCCTGCTGTAATGTCAGTATATAGTTTTGGATTGCTTTCATCAACACATTTGGAAAGACATGTCAAATCCATTTCTGAACGAGGGTGCATGAAAAAAGGAATAGAATACCTCGATGTCCCCATTAATTCCCTAGGAGGGTTTACAACTCTGTGAATTGTTGATTTAAGTTTATTGTTAGTGAGCCTAGCCAGCATATCACCTACATTCACTACTACCTGATCTGGAAGTGCGGTAATTGGAATCCATTCTCCATCATTGCGTAAAACCTGTAAGCCATCTGCACTGGCGCCCATGAGCAATGTAATCAAGTTAATATCTCCATGTTCTGCTGCGCGTACTGCGTCTGCTGGCACTTCATCAGGGTTTTCGATAGGGAAATAATGTATGGGTCTTAAAATGCTGTTGCCATTATGAACCTTTTGATCAAAATAATGCTCATCAATCCCTAAATAAAGGGCGATAGCTTGCAGCATTGTTGTTCCAGCACTTTCTAATTTACTGTAAGCCTCAATTCCTATAGTTTCTAACTCAGGTAATTCATCTGGCCATACGTTATCAGGGTATTGGGCCTTTATGGCATCTCCATCAGTTACATTTTGACCAACATGGTAAAACTCTTTTAGATCACCAGTAGTTCTTCCTTTAGCATGCTCTTTGCCTTTACCTATGTATCCTCTTTGACCCGCCAAACCTGGAATTTCATACTTGGATTTAACCGCTTCATCTAGGTCGAAAAAGTGCTTTATTGTGGAATACAATCGGTCCGTTAGTTCATCTGATAAGCCATGATTTTTAATTGCAACAAATCCGATATTAGTATAAGCAGCTCCTAATGCCTGAACAAATGCAGCTTTTTTCTCAGGATCCCCACTTGTAAAATCCGCAAGATCTAATGATGGAACCTCTGTGTATATATTGTCACTCATGATTTAACAGTTTAAGCGCTTCAATTTACCAAAATATTGATTTATGTGCATCAATAAAGTACCTCTTTAAGGATTTCTAAGGACTTAATATCTCCTAAAGACTCTATATGTACCCTAAAATACCTAATTACATGATTTAATATATCTCTCCTGCTTTTGTTTGTAATTAAAATGTCCTGACCCAGGTTCAGATTCAGCAAATCAAGTAGTAATTGGTAATCAGAAGAAGACAAACTACTTGGCAAACCTTTCTCGATCAATTGTTGATTAAAATCGGCTTCAGATTCAGGTTTGAATCCTAAATATGTAGATGATTTTAAAAGGATTTGAATATGGAAGTTTTCTACATTTTTGTCCAAACGGTCAAAAATTGAAATAGCATTAAATAAGAATTCAAAAAATCGCTCATTTGTAGCTTCATGCCTTAGTGTTTTACCAAAAATCTCAGTTAAGAAGATAGTAATGCCAGTTTTGATAGGGTCAAAAGGAATGGAGGTAAATGGAATTGCGCATTTGGCCTCAGAAATTCGATGTAAATCTTTATTTGGCTTGTGATAAACGACTAAATCTATTAATGTAAGGGGCTGGTATAACGCTATTTTCCCCTTTGATTTTGTGCTTCTGGCGCCATTTACGATATAGCTTTGCATTCCAAATGCGGCTGTATAAATTCTTACTATGATCGATGTCTCTCGATATTTAATGTAATTGATTACAACGCCTTTTGTATGATGTAGCATTAGATCACGGCAATTTTTGCTACATAGGTTTCTGAGCCATCAGAATTTGAACTAAAAACTAGATAAACACCGGTTTGGACTCTTATACCATTATAATCTTTGACATCCCAAATGGCAGCACTACCCTGTGACTTAAGTTCTTTAACAAGTTTGCCTGAAACATCAGTGATTTTCACGGTAGCCGAATTTACTAATCCTGAGATAGTTACGACACCGTTGAAATTTCGTGTTACTGGATTTGGAAATACTTTGACATCTGAATGCTGGTTTTGGCCCTCTATAGCATCAGATTGGAATGAGACTAATCCAGTAGCCGTCCCGATAAAAACTTCTCCCGATTTAACATCTATATGGATTGATTTAATTTCATCGGAGAGTAAGGCACTGTTCTTTTCTGTAAAATGAAATACCAATTCCTCACCAGTTTCGCTGAACAGCCATATTCCATTCGTTGCTGTTCCAATCCATTTTCTGTTTCCTGGATCGATAGCAGCACTTGTAATAAATTCATCTCTCAATAAAAAGCTATTATCAAATATTGGGATGCTTGCCGACAGAGAGCGTCCTTCAAGTACAGTAAATGGATTAGGATAAAACGCTATCCCAGCATTTGTACCAACCCAAAGAAAATTATTTTGATCTATCACCATTGAAGTTACTTCCCTTCCAGGAAGCCCTCCCTGTCCCCCATTAGTATTTAGGTACCTGCTAAGCTTTGAATCTTGGTTGAAAACAAGAATACCACCACCTCTGTTTGCATCCAGTGAGACCCATTTGTCCCCGTTATTCAATACTAAAAGATCCATTGGATATTTGGCCTGTGTAAAGCCAAAATTATAGTCTTGCCAAAGATTGGTTTCAAGGTCCCATCGATGAATTGAGTGGTCAACACCGTGGGTACTCATCCAGAGGGCACTGCCTTCTTTGGCGATACTTGTCATACTTATTTTGCCATTGATTCTTACAAGTGTAGAGCCGACAGTATTCTCATCAACGACAGTATTTGATGTTGAAACATTAACTAATCCTTCTTTGAAGGAGGCAGCAAATAGATCGGATTCAAAACGGTTATTATTTAATAGTTCCAAATCAACCATGTCTTGTATGGGTTGACTATCAAATTCAATTAGGCTATTCGACCATTGTCCTTGTGTAAAAGTCGAAAGATAACCCGGTCTATTGAAAGGTTGCCTTGTAGTAGAATAGCCACCTGCGATGTTATAAATATGATTGTCAATGTCAAAGAGCTCCCAGACAATGTCAGTGCTTGGACCGGAAGGAGAGAAATTTTGAAAGCTGTTATTGTTATAATTTAATAGCCCAGATTCTGATTTTCCAATCCAATAACCCAGCTCATTGATTAGCAATTTTGTACTGGAGTTTGAATTATCAATTGCGACAATTTCTTCAAGGGCATCTCCATTGACCCTGTTTATTTCACTATCGGTTAATATGTATAGCGCATTGTTTGCGAAGTAGAAATCCCTAATTGTTTCGTTAACTGTGATGTCATTAATGCTCCAATCACTACCTCTAAAATCAAACATAGTATTTTCTGCAGAAGCGGTTAGTCCAGTATTGGTTTTTATCAAGCTCGTAAATTCGATATTAACGAAGGCCCGTTCCCAATTATTGAAATCTTGACGATTGGTAGAAGAGTTCATGCTTGCCGAAAGAAGTCCTTCAGGAGTGGCTGCATAAATGCTGTCTGCTGTGAATGAAATTTCGGAGATAAGCAGTGTTGTACCTTCTTTATTTAAATTCAAATAAGATTCAACTATTTCCCTTCTTTGGGTATTCAGCACAAAAATACCTTGATCATTTGAAAGGTAAACAAGGCCATCATTGACTTTAATATCGTAAAATCGTTTTCCGCCAATTAGTGTTGCGTTCTTTACAGTCGGGATGTTTATTAATTGGTCTTCATAGATTAAATCGATATTTCCATTTGTATAGCCTATAATTAATAGGTCAATTTCTTGGTCATAATGAATGGCACCAATTGACACATCAGAAAGACCATCATTTTTTGTGATCTTGTTAATGGAAAAGTCATCTTGATCTATGAAAAATAATGAATTTTCTGCGGCCACATACAAATTCTGACTTGAAGAAGAGATGTCAATAATGTTATTATAGCTTAAATGAGAGCGCCAAGAATGCATGGGTATATCAGTCTGTGCCACAACTATGTTAACCCCAAGTAAGAGGGTAATTATTATTTTAAGAATTTTACGGCTGGTCACTATTTGTTTTTCTTCGCTTCAAGGCTCTCATAGAAGTATTTCCTATTTCTGGCTTCATAAGTTTCCTTCTCACCAACTTCTACAATATTTTCTGAATCTGTAAGTCGGTAAGAGAACGAAGCCAATCCACCGCTTATGGTGCAAATGGCGTGTAATTTTGTGACAAACTCTGCTATTGCTAATAAATATGGCATAGGCCCAAAAGGCTTACCGCTAGAATCCATGTCTAAACCAGCAACAATTACACGTTTACCCCTATTTGCAAGTTTCTGACATACCTCGACAATTTCGTCATCAAAAAACTGTGCTTCGTCTATTCCAACTACATCACTGTCACCACAAAGCAGGATGATATCTGAAGAAAATTGCACAGCGGTAGAACGAATTGATGTTTTATTGTGGGATACAACATCATCGTCATCGTATCGATTGTCTATTGCAGGTTTAAATATTTCTACTTTCTGCTTGGCAATTGTGGCCCTTCTCAGCCTTCGAATAAGTTCTTCAGTTTTACCAGAAAACATGCATCCACAGACAACCTCAATTGAGCCTGAAGTATGTTTACCTTCTATTTTGTTTTGAGGTTCTAAGAACATATTAGTTCGAATAAGTCATATGCGGGAATTTGTTTTTTTCAGCAACCGACACTTCAATATCTCCGGAAATTGTACACTGACATGCAAGCCTTTCATTTGAAACCAGTCTACCAATTTGATGAAATTTTTTCTCAATTTCATTGGCCTCGGAAATATTATTCATGCCTTTTTGTACAATTATCTTACAAGTTGTACATCTTCCGTTGCCACCACAAGCAAACATCCAATCAATCCCATGATCTTGGATAATATTCAAGACAGATTTTGAGTTATCTTTACTACCGATCATTTTGTTGTTTAAGTTCTGGATGGTAATCTGGTTTTTCGTCATATTTACAAATCAAAACAAAAGTCTAATGAGCTACAAGTTAAAGCAGGATTCAATTGACCTATTCGCTAAAGAAGTTAGTGCAGAAATCTGCAAGGAATTCTTTCAGGAGAATGAAAAAATTGATGGAAACCAGCTAATGTCAATTACCGGCTCAAAACAGACTAATTTATTATTGGTAAAGATGCTTTTTGACAAATGGCAACTTGAAATGGCGAAATTGGAGAGTCCATATTTTGCCTTTGAAAAAAAGGAAGTGCAAACAGCACTTGATGCCTTTATGAAAATACTTTCTAAGTTTATTCAAGTTGATAAACAGCATTTTGAACCTATTCTTAATGCAGCAATAAGTGCATCAATTGTCCTTCATTTTGATTCTAAGAAATTCTACAAAAATGATTTAGTCTCGGATCAGGGATCAGAATTGTCGGTAAACTCATTGAATGATCTAAAAAAGTACCTAAAATTTAATGCGACTCCGCTCTTTGGCTTGCTAGACAGCTTGAAGACTGAAACAATAGCAAGTGAGGAATTTAAAACTCAAATAGAGTCCGTTTATTCAGGTGCTGACTTAAGTGAAATGGATGCCCTAGATTTCCTTAAGGATTTAGGTTTTGCAGATAAAATCGATTCATTATTTGATGAAGAAGTGAAGATTGAAGAGGTAAAGGAAGAGGTAAAGGAAGAGGTAAAGGAAGAGGTAAAGAAAAAACCCTCTAAAATAAAATTGATAGCGGATGATGATGATGAAGTCTCAGGACTTAATCATAAATTTGAAAAGCCCACGTCAACCTTAGCGGATGAATTGCATAAAAAGACCAAGAAGGACATAGAGAGCAGCCTTAACTTGAATGATAAATTTATGTTTATTAATAACCTTTTTGGAGGTAATAAAACTGACTTTAAAAATGCTTTGAAAGACTTAGAAGCATCTTCTGATTTAGTCGAGGCAAAATCTAAAATTGAATCCACCTACGCGAGTGACTGGGATATGGAAGGGGAAGAAGTTCAAGCGTTCTATGAAGTACTTGAAAGAAGGTTCTCTTAACTCCTTGTTAAGACCTGAGAACGGTGCATATCAATTTTTAATAATACGAAGAGCATTATAGTGAATGACCAAAGAGAAGACCCTCCATAACTAAAGAAAGGCAATGGGATTCCTATTACTGGGAAAAGGCCAATTGTCATTGCTATGTTAACAGTAAAGTGGAAGAAGATAATAGCTGCCACACTATAGCCATACATCCTTGCAAATTTGTGTTTTTGCCTTTCTGCCAAATGGACTATTCTAAATAATAAGAATAAGAATAGGCCGACAAGTGCAAGACTACCGAGCCAACCCCGTTCTTCAGCCAATGTGCTAAAAATAAAATCTGTGCTTTGTTCAGGGACATATCCGAACTTTGTTTGGGTGCCGTTTAAAAATCCTTTACCTGAAAAACGACCAGATCCGATTGCAATTTTAGATTGTTCTAAATTCCATCCTTCAGCTTGTTTATTGACCGTATTTGGTTTTAGAATAACATCAATTCTGCTGCGTTGATAATCCTTAAGCACGTCATTAAAGACATAGTCTGCCCCAAATACAATACCGATACAGACGATTCCTACAAAGACGACAGAAAGAATTTTCTTACGGGCTTTCCTTAGAAAAAATATGAATATTGCTGCGAGACTTGCGATTCCAATTACTAAAGCTGATATAGAGAGTAAATAGGTTAATATTAATATAGTTGCCATACTTAAGCCAAGGGCGATATAAAAAGGTGGGAAGCCTTCACGATAAAGCGGGATTAGTAAAGCAAGGAATACCATTGCCGACCCTGCATCAGGTTGTATAAGTATAAAACCTATAGGTAGGCTTAGAATAAGCACTGAACGAAATTGATCTTTAAAAGTATTGAGCTTAATGTTGTTGCCTGAAACAAATTTTGCAAGCATTAAGGCAGTAGCAAATTTTGCAAATTCAGCTGGTTGAAGCCTAAATGAACCCATTTGAAACCAAGCCCTCGCCCCATTAATTTTAACACCAAAAACAAGCACAGCAGCAAGAAGTACAATGAACAGAATATAAAGAATAGGAGCGAAGGATTCGTAAACTCTGAAATCAATAATAAGAATAAGGATGATTAAAACCACCGCTGTTCCGATCCAAAGTAGTTGTTTTCCTGAATTAATTGATAAATCAAAAATGCTTGCCGCAGTTTCTGAATCATATACAGAAGCATAAATATTAACCCAACCCCAAATGACTAGAATTGAATAGATCAACACAGTAACCCAATCTAAATTCCCAAATATGCCACTCTCTTTTCTCAATTGTCTGTTTCATCTATGAAGTCACCCTTGAGGACATATGCTTCTCTATTGTACCAATTCTTCTTTATGTAACCTCTAAGGTATTTTTCAATAATCAAACTTGCCGTCATACCAGCAGCACGTCCTCCAAATCCTGAATTCTCAACATAAACAGCTATTGCGATGGTAGGATTCTCTCTAGGCGCAAACGCCATAAAAACAGAATGGTCTAGAGATTCATCTTTAACACCATTTTCAGCAGTACCGGTTTTACCCAAAATCTCAATGTCATTTATGACGGCACGGGGTGCAGTCCTTTTAACGGCCCTTGCCATTCCTTCATAAATGGCGTCATAATATTCATCATGGCTGCCTGTGCTTATTTTTTCAAATTCTAAGTTTTTCGTTACACCATTTTCCTCTATCCCTTTGACAAGGTGCGGGGTAATATAAGAACCTCTATTAGCTATTATAGCCGCTAAATTAGCAACTTGTAGTGGGGTCACGAGCACTTCTCCTTGTCCAATTGCCAAGGACCTAATTCCACTATAAGCCCATCTGTGCTTACCATGAATTCTATTATAGTAGGCGGTGTCAGGAACATTGCCTCCTTTTTCTCCGGGCAAATCAAGGCCTAAAGGATTTCCAAATCCAAATTTTTCAATTGCTTGACTCCATTCGGCAAGTCCAATTTCGCTATCAACGAAGAAGTTTGGGTCTTTGCCCTGATTAACAACACGCCTCATTACTTCAAGGAAATAAGTATTTGATGAGAATTCGAGGCCTTTTGCCATATCGTAATAGCCAGAAGGGGCATGGTCCCCCATTCTTGAGTCGACAACTTGAGCAAAAAACTGCTCATCTGCTTTAATTACGTTTTTATCCAATGCAACCAGTGCTTGGACAGTCTTAAAAATAGAGCCAGGAGGATATTGTGCCATTGTAGCCCGATTAAAGAGGAGGTTATTTGTATCTCTTGCTATTAATTCAAAATTATTGCTAAAGTCTCTTCCAGATAAAGAATTGGGATCGTAAGAAGGACTGCTTAACATCACGAGAATCTCACCAGTTGCCGGTTCAATTGCCACTACGCTACCGCGTTTTCCAACAAATAAACGCTCGGCATATGTTTGAAGTTCGCTGTTAATTGTGGTGATAATGTTTTTTCCTGGAACAGAAGCCGTGTCGTACTCGCCACCCTTAAAAGAGCCTTTGTCGATCCCTCTGACGTTAACCATTTTATAGCTAACGCCTCGTTGGCCTCTCATGTCATTCTCATAAAACCTTTCAAGGCCTGTTTTTCCACTAAAATCACCTGATCGATAGTAATCCGAAGTATCTTTTTCCAATTCATCCTTATCAACTTCTGCTATATATCCGAGTTCATTGGCTAGGATTGGTGTGGCATATTTTCTTACGGTCCTGGCGTTAACAAAAAACCCGTTATAATTATAAAGCTGGTCTTGAATTTTTGCGTACTCCTCCTGAGATATTTTTTTAATAAAAGTAGATGGTTTTACTGAAGAATATTTTCTTGCTGTTTGAATGTTTTCTTCAAATTCTGAAGGTGTAATTCCAAGAAGTTCACAAAAGGCAGTAGTATCTGGGATATAGGCATCCCTCGGAACAATCATCAGGTCGTAAATAGGATCATTGTAAACAATGGTTTCCCCATTTCTGTCATAAATTAACCCTCTAAATGGGTATTCAATGATCGGATGGATGATGTTTCTTTCTGCCTTAAATTCGTAAGACCTGTCAGCTACTTGAAGGGCAAATAATTTTATAAGAAAAATAAGACCAATAAAAACGAATATACCTTGAACGATGTACCTGCGATTTTCCATTGATCTACTTTTTTTTGTTAAAGAAAAGATACTGTATCGAGATAATAAAAACCAATGAAAGTGTGCTACTCACCAATATCTTTAATAGCGTGCTGCCTAAAAATTGGGTTCCTCCAGCCTCTATCAAGAAAAAGACAGCGTGGTGAATAATCAGTAATGGAAAGGCATAAGATATGAACCATGGGGCTCCATAGGCATGGACTGTTGGTATTACATTCGCCTCATAGTTACCACTTCTTGGGGTAATTATTTTTGCCCAAAATGGTCGGATAAATGCCAGTGCGACACAAGCTGAGGCATGAATGCCCAATGTATTATAGTATATGTCTACAATAAGTCCAGTACCAAAACCAAGAAACATTACGGTTAGAAACCCGAATTCTATTGGTAGCAGTAATAGACAAATCACATAAACGAAGCTAAATCCAACATCAAAGAGCACAAAGTTCTTAAACGCAAAAACCTGTAGTGCGATAAACACTAAGAAGTTAATGGCGATTATGATCGTGTTCTTATTCATTAAAGTCTAAAGGGTTACTTGCTTCTAACGAATCGGTTTCCACTTTCAATCTGTTTTCTATTACATAAACATAGTTAAGTGCACCAAAATCTACACTTAAGGTAATTTCAATTTCGTAATCACGTTTATGTTGATCTGGTTTTGCGCTTTTTACTACCCCTATCATTTCATGTTTGGGAAATATAGAATTGAAACTTGAGGTGACAATTGAATCACCGATTTGAACCTCCACATCAACGGGGATATATAGTAATTTGGCTACTCTTGGATCAAGGCCTTCCCATTGAATAGAGCCGAGTCTATTTGTTCTTTTTAAAGTGGCTGAAATTTGATTGTTCTTATTTAAAACAGAGATCACTTGAGCTCTGTTTTTTGAAGTTGATCGTATTTTTCCTACAACACCATTTTCGTTAACTACTCCCATTCCAGGTAGAATACCATTATTACTGCCTTTATCAATTGTAATGAAATTACTAGTATTCCTTATGGAGTTGTCGATTACTTCCGCGTCTCTCACAAAATATTGAACAGAATTGAGGGAATCTGAAGGGATTGAAAACTGAATAGAGGAATCACTCGAAATAGTTTTTTGATTCAGAGTTAGAGTTTTAAGCCGCGCGTTCTCAGCAGCTAAGTTCTCGTTAACACTTTTAAGGTTGACAAAATCAGAAATGTTATCTATTCTCTCAATTATTGAACCTGTAAACTGGGATGTGGTATTGAGATAAACCGCGCGTTGATAATTGTTATTGGCCACAATCATCCAAGCACACAATGCCTGCAAAATCACAAAAATGAAAAATGCCCGGTATTTAAATAAAAACTCTAATAATTGACGCATTCATTTATTAGGAAATTAATACAGCTCTAAATTTTTCAAGATTCTTAAGTGCTTCTCCAGTTCCTTTAACAACAGCCCATAAAGGATCCTCAGCAATATGAATATTCAGTTTGGTTTTTAGGGCGATCCTCTTGTCGAGCCCTTTGAGCATTGCTCCGCCACCAGTTAAGTAGATACCCCTGTCGTAAATGTCAGCAGAGAGTTCTGGCGGAGAAATTTCGAGTGCCTTAAGTACAGCTTCTTCGATTTTAGTTACAGATTTATCTAAAGCAAAAGCTATTTCAGAATAGGAAATGTTAATCACTTTAGGTATTCCTGTCATTAAATCTCGGCCTCTGATTTCATAATCTTCTGGTGGTTCGTCCAATTCGGTCAAAGCAGATCCGATTGCAATTTTTACTTTTTCAGCCGAACGTTCACCAATTAGCAGGTTATGCTGCCTCCTCATATAATCGAGAATATCTTTTGTAAATGTATCACCGGCTACCCGAATTGATTGTTCACAAACAATTCCAGAAAGTGCTATGACTGCAATTTCAGTAGTTCCTCCTCCTATGTCCACAATCATTGAACCCATTGGTTCATCGATTTTTATTCCTGTACCAATCGCCGCAGCGATTGGTTCGAAAATCATATATACTTCTTTAGCATTAGCATGTTCAGCGGAATCCCTTACAGCTCTTTTTTCAACTTCTGTGATACCTGATGGGATACAGATTATCATCCTATGAGATACGGGTAGGAAACCTCGTCTTTTGACATCAATCATTTTGATCATGCCTTTAATCATTAATTCTGCCGCTTCAAAATCGGCAATCACACCATCTTTTAAAGGCCGAATAGTTTTGATGTTCTCATGCGTTTTTTCGTGCATGTTCATCGCCTCTTTTCCAATCGCCAATACCTTGTTAGTGGTTTTGTCTATTGCAATGATAGAGGGTTCATCAACAACGATTTTATCCTTGTGAATGATTAGTGTATTGGCTGTACCTAAGTCGATTGCTATGTCGCTCGTTAGGAAATCAAAAAATCCCATCTTCGTATTTCTCCTTATGCTTTTATGTTCAAATCGAAGTTACAATTTACTTCGAACAATCAATTCTATTATAAAATTTAATGTTTGAAATGTCGGGTACCCGTAAATACCATGGCCATTTCATTTGCGTCACAGAAATCAATTGATTTCTGATCTTTTATTGAACCACCTGGTTGAATGACTGCTGAGATTCCTTCACCATGTGCTATTTCTACACAATCAGGAAATGGGAAAAAAGCATCTGAGGCCATTACGGCTCCATTCAAATCAAAACCAAATTGTTTCGCTTTATCAATTGCTTGTCTCAATGCATCAACACGTGATGTTTGACCCACTCCACTTGCCAATAATTGACCGTCTTTTGCAAGAACAATCGTATTGGACTTAGTATGCTTAGCAATTTTACCAGCAAAAACCAATGCCTTGTCTTCACTGCTCGTAGTTGATTTCTTAGTAGCAAGTTTAAAATTTTCAACAGTATCACTGACCAAATCTCTGTCTTGTACAATTACACCATTCAATAAATTTTTGAACTGCTTTTGAGAATTGAGGGATTGTTTTTTCACTAATAAAATTCTATTCTTTTTACTAGATAGAAGTTCAAGCGCATCAGCATCAAATCCTGGAGCAATCAGTACTTCAAAGAAAAGTTTATTCAATTCATCAGCCGCGGCAACATTAATTTGCTGATTTGATATTAAAACGCCTCCAAAAGCAGATATTGTATCCGCAGCGAAAGCTTTTAAGTAGGCATCTTTTACAGAATGTCCGATTGCTACACCACAAGCATTAGTATGTTTAAGTACTGCAAAGGCGTTCTCTTCAGCTGAAAATTCTTCAATTAAGGAGACTGCGGCATCTACATCAACTAGATTATTGTAAGAAAGTGCTTTACCATTAAGTTGTTCAAATAATTCTTCTAAAGGCCCGTAGAAGTGTCCTTGCTGATGTGGATTTTCTCCATAGCGTAATGTTTGGCTTTCTCTCTCACTTACCTTGAACCGCTCTATCTCTTGGTCCCTAGCCATGTAATTAAAGATGGCCGTGTCATAATGAGACGAAATGTCAAATGATTCAGCGGCGAACTTTTTTCTATCTGCCAACTCTGTAGTTCCTTCTTTTTCTTTTAGCAGGTTTTCAAGTGCAGGATATTGTTCCATGGTGGAAACCACCAAAACATCTTTAAAATTTTTAGCCGCAGCTCGAATAAGAGAGATTCCACCAATATCTATCTTTTCAATAATGTCTTGCTCGCTTGCGCCAGAAGCTACAGTCTGCTCGAATGGATAAAGGTCTACAATAACCAAGTCTATTCCAGGGACCTCAAATTCTTTGGCCTGACTTAAGTCGCTTTCATTGTCTCTTCTATGAAGTATTCCTCCAAAAACCTTCGGGTGTAATGTTTTAACTCTCCCACCAAAAATTGAAGGATAGCTGGTCAAGTCTTCAACGGCAGTTACAGTTCCGCCTAGCCCTTCAATAAAACTTTGTGTTCCCCCGGTAGAGTAGATTGTTACCCCCTGAGATATAAGTAATTCAACAATAGGGGCTAAGTTGTCCTTATGGAAAACCGAAATAAGTGCTGAACTAATTTTTACTTGCGACATGTTTTGGGGGGTAATAAGTATGTCACAAATCTATAAATTTTATTCTATTTTAGTACCAGATTTTCAATGACTTCTGGATAAAATTTATGTTCCAATTTTAGGACTTTGGCAGCAATTTCTTGTTCGTCATCGTTGGGCTGTAGTTTGCAACGATATTGCTCCACAATATCACCTTCATCATAGTTGTTATTTACCAAGTGAATCGTGATCCCACTTTCACTTTCCCCAGCTAATTTGACTGCTTTATGTACATTTTCACCATACATTCCCTTGCCTCCGTACTTGGGAAGGAGCGCTGGATGTATGTTTACAATTTTATTGGGAAAGGCATTTATCAAATTTTTTGGGATCAACCATAAGAAACCGGCCAATGCAATAAAATCGATTTTATTCTCTTGCAGGACATTCAATATTTTTTCTGAACGGTAAAAATCATCTCTATTAAAAATGACCGAAGGGATGTTGAAATTTTTAGCCCGTTCTAAAACATGAGCGCTTGTCTTGTTACATAAAAGAAGCGTTACTTCAACGTCTCTATTGTCTTCGAAATGTTCAAATATCTTTTGAGCGTTGGTACCACCGCCTGATGCAAAAACTGCTATCCTTTTCTTCATCATAAATAAATCATACTTGAAACACCTAGTAACATTATAATTTTACAAATAGTACTTAGCCTTCCATATGCCTTAACCGTATCAGCCCTATGTATCGCAAAGATGAGCATTATTAAAATCCCTAAAAGTGTAAGGGGTAAGAATTGGCTGAGTGGCCAAATCATTAAAAAGACAGTGGTTACAAATAATACTAAAATTAGATAAATGAATTTTTTGGTATTTGGTATTCCCCAGACAATTGGTAGCGTTTTGCAACCGAATCTCTCATCACCCTTCAAGTCTTCCATGTCTTTAATAATTTCTCTTACCAACGTAATGAAACCAGCAAATACAGCATAACATAGAATGAGATAGGCTCTTTCAGAAAAATATTGACCTACAACGAGCACAGTTAATCCAGTTAGCCCGCCTATTATCAGGTTCCCAATAAAGGGCAATCTTTTCAGTTGATTAGAATAGATCCAAAGTGAAAATGCAGCGATAAGATTAATGATTCCAATTGTAGTAGAAAGATAAAATCCAATCCCAATTGCCGCAATATTGAGTACTAAATGTCCAATGACTACCCAACGTCTACTAAGTGTCTTTCCGACTACAACTCTTTTAGGCTTGTTGACAAAGTCGATTTTGACATCATAATAGTCATTAATGATGTAGCCAGCACCTGCGATAAAAACAGTTGATAATACGAGTAAGAAAAACCCCTTGTCCAATACAACGGACCTTAAATTATCGCCAGGGCTTGCTAAAAATATAGCTGTTAAATATTGAGTAACGGCTATAATAACCAAATTAGCTACTCGAATCATTTTCAAGTAGTTGTAATAAAAAGCAGGACTGGTAACCGATGCCGTTTTCATTTCTTTGACTTACGTTACAAAGTTAAAGCAGTTTTTTTAAGGCTACTATTTTTATTCCCCTTCAGAATAATAATTAATGATATGTTGAGAAATTAGGCGGTATAATTCAGCGACCTCTGGGTCATTATTCAGTGCTTTATGTTGTTTGTCAAGCGTTTCAAGGTCATTGCGCTTCGCAGGACCGGTTTGAGCATTATCAGGACCTACTTCCAAGGATTTGTTTAGCGTTTCTGCTATCAGAGGCTTCAATAGCTCAAAATCCAAGCCTTGGTGATTCATAAGCTCCTTGGATAAAGTAAACATGTGATTCGCAAAATTACAAGCAAAGACTGCTGCTAAATGTATGGACTTTCTCTTTTCAGAATTTATTAATTGGACATTTGATGAGATGCTTTTAGCCAAAACTGATAGTTTTGTTTCGGTATCGGTATTAGTTCCTTCTATGCAAATTAATACTGATTCAATGTTGACTTTTTTATGCTTGCTGAAGGTTTGTAGAGGATAAAAGACGCCAGTGTTTTCAGTATTTGAATAACCAAGTTGATTTAAGCCTGCTGCCCCAGAAGTATGCGCCAAAATAGCATTAGCTGGTAATTGAAGATTTTGTGCCAATGTTTCAATCGCGTCGTCACTTACCGCCATTATAAATACTTCAGCAGTGGACTTTTTAAAATCTAAGGCGTCAGTTGGTTCCGCATGGTATAAGGCCTTGGAAAAATCAGTCGCGTTTTCCTTTTTCCGACTGTATACATCAGTAATCACATGACCCGCATTCTCAAATGCTATGGCTAAATGCCAAGCTACATTGCCAGTTCCGATTAATGCTATTTTTTTAGATGAGTTTATTTTTTCCATTAATCTATTGATTACTAAAACCATTAAAATGGTTTTGTTTAAAACTCAATGTTTTTAACCCACGGTTTAAACCGTGGGTTAAAAATAGAACTGAGATTTTCTGAATGGTTTTAACCATTTATTTCAACATTATGGATTTTCAAAAATTGATTATACTCATCATTAAAACTAATTTTTTGATGATGATTTTTCTGATTCTCAATATATGATTTGACTTTGTCCAATTGAGATTCGCTGACGGAGAATGCTCCATAACCAGTTTGCCAAGCAAATTTTTGAGTAATTAAATCTTGCTGATTAATCCAATGTGACGAAGCGCCTTTTATTTGTTTGAGAATATCAGCAATAGATAATTTTGGATTTGAAGATATTAAAATGTGAATATGATCAGGCATTCCGTTTATTACTTCTACTTGACATTCTAATTTTTCCAGTTGTTTGCTCAGGTATTTATACAATGGTTTTTCTATTGATGAAGAAATCAGCGGCAAACGGTTTTTAGTTCCGAAAACAACATGTAGCCATATTTTATAAAAAGAATGAGACACCTGATAAAGATACACTATTGCTGATAAACCATTGAAATGGTTTAAAAAAATGTAGACGGGTCAAAACCCACGGTTTAAACCGTGGGTTAAAAAATATTGATAGGGTAGTAAAATGGTTTTAACCATTTATGGGATTAAACGTCATCTGCAATATTTGTGATGGCAGTTATTAGCCTGTCCAAATCATATTTTGTGGTATAGACGTGCGGAGTAATCCTTGGCCCATTCACCTTCTCCCATTTGATAGGGCTAGTGTGAATTTTATAAGGGTTAAATAATTTATTGTGAACAGGTCCTGCATCCAGTCCTTCAATAGAGAAATTTGCTAACGCACAGCTGTAGTTTTTATCTAGTGAAGTATTCATTTTCACCTTTGGGTGATCTTTTACAGCGGCTGTCCAATAAGACTTTAAGTAATGCAGCCTTGCTTCCTTACGTGCACTCCCAATGGAATTGTGAAAATTAATGGCATGTCCAATGGCTTGTTCTGTAGCAAATGAGCGCGTGCCAATATTCTCGAATTTCCGAATGTTGGTTGCTTGATTTTCTGGAGAAGCCAGCAGCGGCCAGATGTTCTTTATTTTTTCTTTTCTGATATAAAGCATTCCGGTTCCAAAAGGTGCGCAAAGCCATTTATGAAGGCTCGTACCAAAATAGTCACAACCCAAATCAGGGATTTTAAAATCGAGGTGCGCAAAAGTATGGGCCCCATCTACCAGCGAGTCAATTCCTCTTTTTCTTGCTTCATCACAGAGCTTTTTAACCGGCATGATTTGTCCTGTCCAATTGATCATATGTGTAATATGAAAGACTTTTGTTTTAGGAGTTACGGCATTTTTGAAGGCATTAATCACTGTTTCGTCTTCTTCAAAAGGTAATTCCAAATCAAGCCAAACTAATTTGATACCATCTCTTTTTTCTCTTTGCCTCCAAGCATTTATCATGTTCGGATAATCATATTTGGTAAGGATGACTTCATCACCGGCTTTGAGATTCATTCCAAAAATGACGGTATTCACCGCTTCAGTTGTATTGCGATTCATTGCTAATTCATCAGGAGAGCAGCCAGCCAAGTCAGCCAATTTTGCTCTCAATGGTTCGCGGCCCTGATCTAATATGCGCCACATATAGTAGGAGGGGGCTTCATTGGCGTACTGGTAAAACCTTATAGCAGCATCTTGTACCACCTTTGGTTGTGGGCTAACACCGCCATTATTTAAATTAATCATGGTACTAGAAGTGGTATAAGCCTGCTGGATTCTTGCCCAAATCTCTTCGTCTTGTGCAGCTTGCATAGGAGAAAGCGTGTTCATCTCGACAAGGGCGTTTTTGACATCTTCTGCCACTGCCTCTTTAAAAAATGAACCAATGGATAATGTTCCCGCTGTTAAAAATGTTTTGCGAATAAATGACCTTCTGTTGGACATGCTTTTTATGATTAAGTTATTCCAACTTAGTCATTTTTGAAAAGAATGAAAATAGAACTGTGATGAGTAACTCAATCCAACTAATAATCGTCCAACTCTATTGACTAACCTACTCCTTTGTCTCTCATTTTAATAAATTCAGAATAGCGTCTTCTAAGGGCAATTATGAATCCAGCAACCATCACAAGTGTACCTATCCAAAGCACATTGATATGCGGCTTCTCAAGTGCCTTGATTATGATGAATTCCTTTTGCGTGGCATTTAGCCCTAAAGTGACCGTGTTAGCCTCGGGGTTAATGGCTTCTATTGTAATTTTTGAAGCTAATTCTCTAATTACGTCTGGCTGTTTCCCAACACGATTGTTTTTGATGATATAAACAGGTTCGGCAAGGTACATCTGGTTGTTTTCCCCGAAAAGGTTAATCGTTGCTCTGACTGCGACATCGTTAGGACCTAAATCTTGAAAATTAACTGCATCGACCCTTTCTAGCCCTTTAAATTCTGCTACATAATCATTGACAAAAAAACGGTCACCAACTTTTACTTCAACCTCTTCTTTTTCACCCCAATCTACATCTTCTTCCACTTCAGGACTTACAGACACAAATGAATATATGTCACGGTTCCATTGTCTTCGAATATCTGGAGAAGTAACCTCTCCCATTTGCGGATTTCGTTGAATTCTTGGGTAAAGCGTAAACTCCTTTCCAGAGAATCGATCTTTATAATCAATCTGGTAATAGGTGTTTTCCGGGTTGGTCATATGGACAGTGTCCCCTTTCTCAGCAACTATTTGGTTGTCACGACTGATAGACTGTTTAACAATTTTAGAATAGAGATCTTCTGTATCATCCAAAAGAGATTTTCTAATGTAGCCAGGAATATCAAATGTCTTCACTAATTCGTTACGATAGACAATTTCATAACGGTCCATTTGTTTTGGCTCATTTATAAATAGAGGGATGTTAGTTTGATTGTCTTCTTCGGACCATTCATTACTAATGAGTAAGGTGTTAATAGAAATTGCCTTAGAATAACCTTCGGAAAACATGATTCCAATTAGCATCATTGCAATGCCAATATGGGCAACTGACCCACCTGTCAATTTGTAACTTTTGCTTTTGAACAATCCAACTAAAATCGTGCTATTAGCAACTATGGAATACATTCCCGCTGTCAAAACTAATATGTAGACGGGGTTGTAAATTTTTGCAATCACAAAAATGATTGCCGAAAATAGTAATGTTAATACAAAAGGAATCGTCAGTGCTTTCACTAACTTTTCTTTGTCCATTTTATGCCAAAAGAAAAATTGTCCCGTACCAGAGAGTAATGCAATAGCAATAGCAAACCACATTTGCCATTGAGAATAAAACTGTATTTGATCGGCTGGCGGAGCCAAATTTGAGATGCCTCCAAAAAGCTCTATGATCGCATTGAATACGGGAAAAGAAGTTGGAACAAGGACTTGAAAAGCCATTAATACCAGTGTCAGTGCACCTATGAAAATCCAAAATTCTCTTGAATAAGTAGAAGCTTCTTTTTCTGAAGCAGGAATTTTTTTCCATACTCGAGCTGCAACCAAGATAGAACCTAATAAAAAGAACAAAAGGTACACCAACAGTTGCCCAGAAAGACCTAAATCGGTAAATGAATGGACCGAAGTATCACCCAAAATCCCACTTCTTGTTAAAAATGTTGAATAAAGAATGAGGATAAATGTTGCAATCACTAAAATGATTGATGTTTTCAAAGCGGTTTCGCTTTTCTTATAAGTGATCATGGTATGGATCGCGGCAATAAGTATAAGCCATGGTACATAGACCGCATTTTCTACGGGGTCCCAATTCCAATAACCTCCAAAATTCAAGGTTTCATAGGCCCAATAACCCCCCATTAAAATTCCAACGCCCAAAACCATTGCCGAGAATATTGCCCATGGCAGTGCGGGTCTAATCCATTCAGTATACTCGCCCTTCCAAAGCCCTGCCATACAGTAGGAAAATGGAACTAGTGTTGTTGCAAATCCAAGAAATAAGGTTGGTGGATGAATCACCATCCAATAATTTTGAAGCAATGGATTTAATCCAGTTCCATCTTCAGGAATAAAGTCAGGATTTATTAAGAATATTGGATCACTAACAACATCTTTTAGCAACATAAAAGGTGAACTTCCTAGTTTAAAGTCGCCAAAGACAACACCCAATATCATCGAAGCCAGGAATGCCTGAACGAGCGCGAAGACGGTCATTACAGGAGCCTCCCATTTTTTATTGGTTTTGATGATCACAAAACCTAAGCATGCATGCCAGAACAACCATAATAGAAAACTTCCTTCTTGACCTTCCCAAAAGGAGGCTATCATATAATCAAGAGGAAGTGCTTTTGAAGAATGGCTCCAGGCATAGTGGTACTCAAAATAGTGGCCTCGGATAATGATAAATAGTGTTACTACAATTCCGAAAACAGCTAATCCATGAATAAAGAAGGCATATCGTGCAAATTTGATCCAAGACTGATTGCCTAATTCATTTTCGGAGCTCGCCTTGAAATAGGCAAAAGCAGCAACTAAAGAAGTAATAAATGAAATTATTACAAGAAGGTGGCCAATGTTGCCTGTACCAGTATGGATCATTGTAAGGTTGTTAGTTTTAAGTTTTAAGACTTAAGGTTTTGTTTTTGATCAATACAAAAAGCATCGACTTTACCTCTTCTATTTTTTCGCTTAATGTTTCATTTTGACTTTTGTCTAATAAATTTAAGTCTTTGGAAAACTCAATTAAATAATCTACTTCGTTTGCTGAGCCCCGGGCTATGCTAAAGAATTGTATTGTTTCTTTTTCACTTTTTCTTCCCGTATCTTCTGCAATATTAGTCGGAATCGAAAGGCAAGCTCTTCTAATTTGACTGATTAACCCAAATTTTTCTTCTGAAGGAAAACTTTTGGTGACTTCATAAATTGCTAGAGCCAATTGATGAGATTTTTGCCAAACGATAAGATTTCTGAAACCCTTCATCCTTAATACTTAAATCTTTCGTCTTATAAAGCGTTTTCTTCGTATTTAGAAGGGCATTTAAGTAATACTTTATCAGCAACGAACATATCGTTTTTAAAAGCTCCTACTACAACAACTTTTTCTGAGCGAATCAAATCTTTTGGTAATGGATCATTAAGAAATACAGTTTGTTCTTTTCCATTGTCATCCACCATCAAGAAAGAAACGGAAGTTTTATCGGCACTTGGATTTATACCAACCACATGTCCCTCTGTGTCCTTTTTAAGTTCGCCAACAACATGAATTTTATTTTTACTCCCATTCGAAGCCATTTCATATGCTTCTCCAAAAGTTACATAGGAACTGGCATCACCAGCAGTAGAGATAATTATGGCTATTGCAATGCCAATAACCGCTATTCCAATTATACTTGATTTCTTCATGCTTCAACTATTTAGACGCTGCGAAATTAAGCCACAAAAGCTTAACTGTTAAGCCTTTTCTTTAAAAACCTCGTCTTCGAGTCTTTTAAGTTTTCGGTCAATTATAACTGTATATCCAATTAGTCCAATAAAGATGATCATGACAACGCTCACAACAACATAGATTTTGCCGTTAGAACGCATTTCATCTGCCATTTCCACACTATCGTCATCGTACGATTCGGCAGTTACTCTAAATCCACCTTCTTGAGCAGATATGTTTAGACAAACAAATAGGGAGAGAATAGTTAACAATTTTTTCATAGTTCTATACATCTTCTGTAGCTCTAGTAATAGCCTTTATTCTAATTTGTAATGTTGCAATCCATGCGCCTAATAGTGTCCAACCAATAATAGCAGGGTAAAATACAATGCGAAGCTTGCTATCAAGATCATAAAAATTAAATCCAGGATTTCCACCATTACCAGGGTGTAATGAATCTGGGCTCAATCTGGGTAATATGAATAGTAAAGGGATCATGGCTGAGTAAGCAAAAATATTGTAGACAGCGCTAACGCGCCCTTTTTGTTGCTCGTCTTGCAATGAATTTCTTAGTACCAAATAGGCAAAATAGATAAGCAAACAAATCGCTGCTGCATTTTGTTTAGCATCCCCACTCCAAGGTTCTCCCCATGTGAAGTTTGCCCAGAAAGCACCGGTAAGTATTCCTAAAACCCCAAAGAGAATTCCCACTTTGGTAAACTCAACAGATTTGTCATCATAATGCAGCTCGCCTTTTTTCAAATACTTAATGGCATAAACCATTGAAGTGGTCAAAAGGATGACCATTCCAAACCACATTGTGACATGAAAATTAAGGTTTCGAATTGTTTCGTTGAGGATGTTTAGTCGGGGTACTTTAAAGAGAAAACCGCCAAGAATGGCATAGCCTACTAAAGCTACTCCTAAAATTTTCCACCAGTTTTTATACATAGCTTTTCGCCATTGGTTTTTAGCTTTTAGATCCTAAGACAGCAATGAGTTTATGCAGCATTTTTTGCTCTTCAGTCAAGACGATTAATAGATCTTCAATTCTTTCAGAATTTGACAAAGATAGTTCTTGTGTAATTAATAATTGTGTTTCTAGTTCAAAAGATGAACCCAATGCAATCTGGAGGAATCTCTTGAAATCTTTATCGCTTGTTCTACTACTTCCTTCAGCAATATTTGATGGTATTGAAACACTTGCTCTATTCATTTGGCTTATTAGGCCGTATTGTTCTTCTCTGTGGATTGTTTTTGTGATTTCGTAGGTCTTAACTACAATCGCCATTCCTTTTTCCCAGACTTGCAGTTTTTTGAAATTTTTCATGTCTCATTTATTTTTGTGCTAAAAGCCATTGGCCAAAAGCTAAAAGCTAAAAAATTTAACTTCGCCATAAATAAGGAAAAAGCAAATAGGAAGCGGCCCCTACAATGAGATTAATAGCTACAAGGGTAATAATTTCATCTGAGCTGGCCGAACGATCTATGCCATCCATTGCATTTTTAGAGAGCCTTATCACCATCAATACCAATGGAATTATAACGGGAAAACTGAGTACGGCCATTAAAGTCCCGCTGTTGGATGCTTTTGAAGCAATTCCAGAAATCATTGTCAAACCAGAAGAAAATCCAATAGCACCTAGAAAGACAGCTAATAAGAAAAGAGGCAGGTCTTGAATTGGGTTACCCATTACAAAACTGTAAATAAGGATGCCAATTGAAGAGAGCACAATAAGTAGTACTGCGTTATATACAATTTTTGAAATAATTATAGATTCAGGACTGGCAATGCTATAATAATATAGCATTCGACCTTCTTTATCTTGAATAAAGCTCT
>Ga0209223_10000227_pt1 | contig 65950 bp, 65 predicted proteins | sample COG_06_FD_184750 | JGI IMG/M metagenome (GOLD analysis project Ga0209223, IMG submission 184750) | Pelagic Microbial community sample from North Sea - COGITO 998_met_06 (SPAdes) (version 2) | ecosystem: Environmental > Aquatic > Marine > Neritic zone/Coastal water | place: Helgoland, sampling... | reverse complement strand
GTGTACACTTTCCTATTGATATTATATGCGGAATGGCTTTTGGTGCACTTTCTGGTTATGGTTTTTTTAAACTCTCAGGAGTACTAATAAAACGATTTATTAAGTCTTAAGACTTTTTGTCTATTTGGTAATTAATATACTTTCGTTTTATCCATAGATAGGCAAAGCAATCTGCCAAAGATCCAAAAATCCTGTTTATTAAACCATATTTTGCTAGCCCAGCGATACGAGGAAAATGTTGTATAGGTATTTGTTTTATTGTTCCTTCTTGAAGCAATACCATTGCTGGTAAAAAGCGATGTAGACCTCTAAACATTGGTACACGTTTGGCATAATTAGTATGTATAATTTTTAATGGACAACCTGTATCATCCATACCATCTTTTGTAAAAATTCTGCGAATTGAATTGGCAATTTTTGATGATATATTCTTTATAAAACTGTCTTTTCTATTCGCTCTTACACCAGTAACTAATTGGTGATTGTCGATGTGTTCTAAAAGTAAATTAAAATCATCTGGAGATGTTTGCAAATCAGCATCAATATAACCAACCAAGTCACTTTCTACAGTGTCAAAACCAGCTTTGATTGCTGTACTTAAGCCTTTATTTTCTTTCAGTGATATAAAATTGAAAACACTGTTTCTATCACAGATTTCTTCAATAAGTTGAAGACTTTTATCAGTCGAACCATCATTCACAAAGAGTATTGATGTTTTTACCGATGCTATTTTCAGGTAGTTTAATAGAGCTTCTTCAACCCTAAGAAGATTGTCTTCTTCATTGTATACAGGAATAATAATGGTTAATGAGTATTGCATAAGTAGTTATTAGTCAACAGATACAAAAGTATTGTTTTTACTTAACTTGTTTTACCATAGGTTAAATACTAAAAAAGATGTTTATTTGTGTATCATTCGTTTGAAGTAAATGAAAATATTAGTTACAGGAGCAGCCGGATTTATAGGATCACATTGCGCAGAACGCTTTTTGCATATGGGACACAAGGTTGTGGGTATAGATAATTTTTCTACCTATTACAGTAAAGACTTAAAGATTAAAAATGCTGAAGCTGTCAAAGCCAGTGGTGGAGAAATTCTGACTATAGATTTACGTGATTTATATGCTTTAGATGATATAGATTCTGATTTTGACTATATATTTCATTTTGCGGCCCAACCAGGTTTATCAAAAACGGCCACATACGAAGATTACTATTCAAATAATGTCATTGGTACTCAAAATCTAATTGTTTTTTCAAAAAAATGTAAGAACTTAAAGTTGTTTGTAAACATTGGAACGTCCTCAATCTATGGTTTAGAAGCGACATTTCCAGAAGATGCTACTCCTAAACCAGCATCAGATTATGGTGTTACAAAGTATAAGGCTGAACAACTTGTTATAGAAAATAGTTACAATAAGTTTTTTAAAGCTTGCTCATTAAGATTGTATTCTGTTATTGGTCCACGAGAGCGTCCAGAAAAAATGTATACCAAACTGATTGATTTGGGATTAAAAGGCGAATCATTCCCACTTTTTGAAGGAAGCGAAAAACATTTACGAAGTTTTACTTTTGTTGGTGACATCATTGATGGTATTATTAGCGTTATAGGTAATGAAGATAAAGTCAACGGCGAAATTATTAACCTCGGGACAGAAGCAGAGTATACTACAAAGCAGGGTATTGAGGCTGTAGAAAAAGTAATTGATAAATCTATTAAACTTGAAGTTAAGCCAAAACGTACGGGTGACCAATTGCGGACTAAAGCTAATATTGATAAAGCTAGAAAACTACTTGGGTATAATCCACAAACAACATTATTTCAGAGTGTAAAAGCTCAGGTAAAGTGGTTCAAGGATAATTGTCTATAATTTTTAAAGCCTCAATAAATACTCAGCAGCAGCAAATGGTGTGGTCTTGCCAGATTCAATAAGTTCAATCTGTTGCTGTAGTTCAGATTTTATTTCAGTTTTATTATAGAAGTTAGATTTTAGGCGCTCTTCAATGGTTTGTAGTAACCAAAACTTATTTTGTTCAGTACGATGTGCTTCAAAATAGTTGCTAGATTTTGTTTCTGTAAAATAATTGGTAATCATTTCCCAAATTTCAGAAATACCTTCATTTTGTAAAGCACTACACAAAGCTGTTTTTGGTGTCCAACCAGAGGGTTTTTCAGGATAAAGGTGTAATGCACGATTAAATTCTAGTTTAGCAGCTTTAGCAGCTTTTACATTCTCACCATCTGCTTTGTTAATAACAATAGCATCGGCCATTTCTATTATACCACGTTTTATACCTTGTAGTTCGTCTCCAGCACCGGCAAGTTTTAGTAATAAAAAGAAATCTACCATACTATGTACAGCTGTTTCACTTTGACCAACACCAACAGTTTCTATTAAAATGGTATCAAAACCTGCGGCTTCACATAAAATAATAGTCTCCCGAGTTTTACGAGCTACACCTCCCAAAGAATCGCCAGATGGTGAAGGTCTTATAAATGCATTTTTGATTTTTACCAAATCTTCCATACGTGTTTTGTCACCTAAAATACTGCCTTTACTCAGTGAGCTACTTGGGTCAACAGCCAATATGGCTACTTTTTTGGTATTTTCGGTTAGATACTTTCCTAAAGCTTCTATAAACGTACTTTTTCCAACACCAGGCACACCAGTAATACCAACCCTAATGGATTTATTAGCATGAGGTAAACAAGATGTAACTATTTTGTTGGCTTTTTCGGAATGTTTTGGGTTAGTACTTTCAACAAGTGTAATAGCACGACTTAATGCAGTAATATTTCCTTCAGTAATTCCTTTGACTAAATAGGGAACAGAAGGTTGCTTTTGCCGTTTGGACTTTATGGCTTTGGCTGAAGCTGAACTTAAAGTATCAGGTGCTTTTATACCTTCCTTCTCATTTAATGCAGATGCTTTGGATGTATCAGATTTTGCCACTTAGATTAATTTATTGTTTCTGTCTTATGCTTTTAGTATTACTACCTAAGCTAGCTTCTTGTATTGGGACTTCAATTTTTGTAGTGTCCCAAGCCAAGGCCAGCTTTAAACTCCCCGTAGTGTTATCAAAAGCTATAGTAAACTTTTCTACAGTATCACCAAGTTTTTGGGTTGGTAACTCTAATTCTATGACGTCATAATTTGGGTCCCACATAGGTTCCATCTTTTCGTCAACACCCCATTTGTACTGTCCAGAATTAAACATTACTTTCCAAGAATTTGCCGTTGGTACTGTCCATAACGTATACTTTCCTTTTGGTAACAGCATACCTTGGATAATTAAGTCTTTGTTAGTAGAAAACGTAGTCGCTTCGTTGGCACCAGTTCTCCAAACTTTATCAAAAGGCACTAAGGCACCAAAAATTTCACGATCGCGTTTTGAGGGTCTATTATATTCAACCTTTAACTTTAAATCATTCAACTCTATTGCTGCAGAATCATTTGGACTCAGCGGCGGCGAGAATATATTTTCGACAAATACAGAATATAATAATAGCGCAGTAGCTGCAATGGATAGGAAAATAAGGATGCGTTTCAACATAAATTTAAAGGCGAAAACAATTTTAAAAACTAAAGATAATCGAAATCCCTAAATTTATAAACTAAGGCCGTTTAATTTTATCTTAAATAAAATATTTTGAATTTTTTTTTAAATTTTTGCAACACTCTTTCTTTTGTGTCGTCTTTAAGACAAACCAATCAAAACCAATCAAAAGCTAGCCAAGCATGTTTCAAGTAGATATTGTTGAAAAATGTAGACAGAATGATAGAAAAGCACAACTAAAGCTTTACAATCAGTACTGTAATGGTATGCTCATTGTAGCACAACGCTTTGTGAAAAATACGATGGAAGCTGAGGATGTTGTGCAAGAATCTTTTATAAAAGCATTTGCAAAACTCGAACAGTATAAAGCTGAAGTGACATTTGGAGCTTGGCTAAAAAGAATCGTAATTAACAAAAGTATAGACGCATTAAAGTCTAATAAGCAAAGATTGGTAGACTTAGAAGACGTACAATTAAAAGTGGTCGATGAAGACGATGATTGGAATGTTGATAGCACCTTAACTATTGATGAGGTAAAAGTAGCGATACAAAAATTACCAGAAAAATATAAGTATGTGGTCATGTTGTACTTAATTGAAGGTTATGACCATCAAGAAATATCAGAAATATTAAATATCTCAGAAGTTGCATCCAGAACGCAATTATCCAGAGGGAAAACAAAATTAAAAGAACTTTTAAATCTAGACAACAATGGGACAGAATCTTAAAGACCTATTTAAAAATCAGCCTCATGATGAGAGTGTTAAAATGTCTCAAGGACATGAAGCACGCTTTTTAGAAAAGCTAGATAAGGCATTACCACAAAAGAAAAAGTCTAACCACTTTGGATTTTTGAATATTGCAGCAAGTGTTATTGTATTATTAGGATTAAGCTATGGCGCATTTCAGTTTTTTAATAATCCATTACCTCCTGATGAGCCAACAGAAGTAGTTACAGTAGATAAGATAAAAACGATGGGAGATATTTCTCCTGACCTAAAAAAGGTCGAAGATTTTTACTTAGCAAGCATTAATCTAGAATTATCTAAAGTTAACCTAACACCTGATAACAAAGACTTAGTTGATGGTTATATAGAAAGGCTTAAGGAATTAAATTCAGAATACGATAACTTAACTATAGAGCTTAATGAAAACGGACCGAATGAAGAAACTTTGGATGCATTGATAGATAATCTAAAATTCAGACTGAATTTGGTCATGCAGCTAAAACAAAAATTACAAGAGTTCAGTCAAGATAATTTTAAAGAAGTAAGCATCTAATCACAATTATAAATCAAAAAGCGAACAGTTTTAAAACCAAACAAAAATGAAAACAATCAAAATTTTAACCTTGTGCTTAATCACCACATTAGGTTTTGCACAAAACAAACAAAGTAAAACAACAAAGATCATTAAAGTCAACAAAGATGTTGTAGTAGATTTAAATACCAATTATGTCGAAATTGAAATTGATACGTGGAACAAAGACATTGTAGAAATCGAAGCTTACGTTGAGAGTACTAAATTGTCAGAGGAAGAACTGAAGAAATCCTTAAAGGCATGGAATCTTAATATAGATGCTTCGATGGAAAATGTAATCATTTCGTCAGAAGGTGGCAGAAGACCAGCATTATTTTCTGAGGGTTCTTACGATGACATTTTAAAAGACTTAGAATTTAGTTTAGCAGATTTACCAGATATGCCATCGCTTAAGAATTTACCGCAAATGCCCAACATGCCAAAAATGCCAGAATTACCTATGCTTCCAGAGTTACCAGAAGGCGTAAATACCATTAAGTTTGATTATGATAAATATCAAAAAGACGGTGAAAAATATTTAGCTGATTGGAGTAAGAGATATGAAAAAGAAGGCGGAAAAGAATTACAGAAGCGTATGGAAGATTGGGCAAAGAAATTTGCAGATTCTGGTTACGAAGAAAAAATGGCCAAATGGGGAGAAGAATATGGTAAGCGTTTTGAAGGCAAATGGGCTAAGGATATGGAGAAGTGGGGAGAGAAATTTGGAAAAGAGTTTGGTGAAAGCTTTGGAAAAGACATGGAAAAATGGGGCGAAGAATTTGGTGAGAAGTTTGGTAAGGATATGGAAAAATGGGGTGAGGAACTTGGAGAACGCATTGAAAAGCAAATGGAGCAAAGAGCAGAGCAGATGGAACAACGAAACGAGCAGAGTCTAAAAAGAGCAGAAGAGCTTGCTAAACGCAGAGATGAGATGCAAACTAGACGAGAATCTATTGTTATAAGAGGTTATCGTGGTGGTAATAGTCAAGTAAAACGTGTGATTAAAATTAAGATGCCTAAAAAGGCAAAACTAAAGCTTAATGTAAGACATGGAGAGCTAAAGATTGTCTCTGCAATACTCAATGCAACAGGTAATATATCGCACACAAATTTATTAGCAAAAGACATTGATGGAAGTGATACTTCCATCAATGTATCTTATTCTGATGTTTTAGTTAACGATTGGAAAAACGGTACTCTGGGTCTCAAATATGTTGACAATGCTTTAATTAAAAACGTGCAGAGTTTAACTTTAAATTCAAACTCATCTAATATCAATATAGATTATTTGTCAGGTAATAATATTATCGATGGTAGTTTTGGTGAATTAACTATACACAGCATATTAGATACATTTAGTAATCTTAATATCGTTTTAGAAAATAGTGATGCATGGATAAAATTACCAAAGGTTGACTATATATTAATGTTTAAAGGTGAACGCTCAAAATTTAATAACGAAATTACTATGACTAAGACTGTTAGTGGTGATTCTGGTAAGTCGATTGTCATCAATGCAAAATATAGCAGCGTAACAACTAACTAATCTTAGACCATTTCTTTTTTAAATATAGATATGGTCTAAGCTTAACATCATATCATTTCTTTCCTGTTTTCCATTAAATACATTCGTATTTTTATGGAAATTTTTAGTTTATGCCAACTCTAACTTTTGAAAGTGTTTTACAATCTTTAGATCCTTTTCCTGTTCTAGGAAATTCTTACACAAATGGCGATTATGTGCCCTTGGATTTGTCAGTAAATAATCCTGATTTACAAACTGTCAATGTATCGTCTTCTGATGATTTAGAAACTCATATCTGGAAGCATATAAAATCCAATAACGGAACGATAGCGTACGGCGGTTATATTGAAAAACGGGGTATTTACAACCGAAGTGGGCATTTTAATCAAGACAATCCATATACCGAACGTAATATCCACTTAGGTATGGATTTATGGATTGCAGAAGATACTGCAATTTATGCGCCTATAGATGGAGTGGTTCATGGTCTTAAAGATAATACAGGTTATGGTAATTATGGACCAACATTGATATTAAAACATAAACTCAACGGTGTTAAATTTTATTCACTTTATGGGCATTTGAGCTCAAGATCTTTAAACAAAAAACGATTGGGTGAGACTATCACAAAAGGTCAACAAATAGCCACTTTGGGTAAAGCAGAAGAAAATGGTGATTATCCACCACACTTGCATTTTCAAATTATAAAAGATATTGAAGATTACTCAGGTGATTATCCAGGTGTTTCTAGTCAAAAGGATTTAAAATTTTATAAATCCAATTGTCCAAATCCTAATCTACTTTTAAGATTATTCTAAGAATTTGTCAAAACCGTTTCAGTAAAAACCTTAATAGATACAATATCAGGCAGTTTTTTATTCTGTAGTCAACTGCTTCATTCCAAAAGATTTACCAATTATAAAACCTAAAATAACCAGAATACCATCAGAAAACGTGAACCATAATTCTTTTGGAAGTACATATATATTAAAAAAAGTTGCAGCTAACATTATAGCACCAACAATATAACTAGGAATCATACTTACTTTAGAAATTTTAGCGGCTACAAGCATACCCAATATTATACCTATAAAATGGGCAATGACAACAAAAATTTTGGAGCCCATGGGAATTTGATTCATATTGTTTTTTATCCATTCCATGTCCATTGGATTTGCGCCTTCCGGTAATGGAAATAAACTTTGACCAATAAGTGTCTCAAAGACATAAACCATAAATGCTGCTGAAATAAAACCTAAAATGGTTGCCAATACGTTTTTCATGATTAAGAAGATTAGTTAGTGGCTTTAAATTAAGAAAAAAATCCTGATGCATTAGTATCAGGATTTTAATTTATAAAGGTTATTACCAAATATGGTTTGGTGATTATTCATTTACCAAAACCCATTCGCCTTTTTCGATTAGCGGAATAGCTTGCTTATACTTTACTGTTTTGGCTTCACCACTCATGACGTGTTTTATAGTCACACGGTCGTTACGTCCAATTTTTGGTTGCTCACGTACTATAGTTTCAACGACTTGTTGTTGACGATGTGATGCGCCTTCACCAACAGAGCGGCTTTCTGCTGCACGCTCATCCATGTTTTGAATTTCTTCTTTTTGTTCTCTCGTTTTTACTTGCTTACGCGCTTTAGCTTCTTGAAGATTGTTAGCGGTGTCTTGAGGAATTTCGCCTTTAAATAAGAATGAAATTACCTCTTTATTTACTTGGTCAATCATTACTTTAAATAACTCAAAAGCTTCAAATTTATAGATTAATAAGGGGTCTTTTTGCTCGTGTACAGCTAATTGTACTGATTGCTTCAATTCGTCCATTTTACGCAAGTGTGTTTTCCAAGCATCATCGACAATAGCTAAAGAAATATTCTTTTCAAAATCGTTAATCAACTGTTTTCCTTTAGTTTGATAAGATTTTTCTAAATCTGTAACGACTTGAAGCGTTTTTGTACCATCAGTAAAAGGTACAACGACACGTTTGTATTTATCACGTTGTGTATTGTAAACATTTTCGATTACAGGATACGCTAAATCTGCTGCACGTTGCATTTTTTCTCTATAATGTGCAAAAGCAGTTTTATAAACGATACCTGCAATTTCCTGAGCCCCCATTTTATTAAAATCATCTTCAGAAACTGGAGATGACATTGAGAAATAACGAATTAGCTCGAACTCAAAATTCTTATAATCGTTAGCTTCTTTGTTAGCTTCTGTAATGATTTCAGAAGTATCAAAAATCATATTCGCCAAGTCCACACGAAGTCTTACACCGTTCAATGCATGACGACGTCGTTTGTAAACAACCTCACGTTGTGCATTCATCACATCATCATATTCTAGTAAACGCTTACGAACACCAAATTGGTTTTCTTCTACTTTTTTCTGTGCACGCTCAATAGATTTAGATATCATACTATGCTGAATAACTTCACCTTCTTTAAGGCCCATCTTATCCATCATTTTGGCAATACGCTCACTACCAAATAAACGCATCAGATTATCCTCTAGAGAGACATAAAACTGGGAACTTCCTGGATCTCCTTGACGACCAGCACGACCACGTAACTGTCTGTCTACACGTCGAGAATCATGACGTTCTGTACCAACAATAGCTAGACCACCAGCGGCTTTAACCGCGTCAGATAATTTAATATCCGTACCACGACCTGCCATGTTTGTTGCAATTGTTACTTGACCAGCATTACCAGCTTCTGCCACAATATCTGCCTCACGTTTGTGTTGTTTGGCATTTAGTACGTTGTGTGAAATTTTACGTTGTGCTAAAATTTTTCCTAATAATTCAGAAATATCTACAGAAGTTGTACCAATTAATACAGGTCTTCCTTCTTGAGATAGTTTAGTGACTTCATCTACAACAGCATTGTATTTTTCGCGCTTAGTCTTGTATACTAAATCTTCACGGTCATCACGTGCAATTGGTCTGTTTGTCGGAATCTCTACAACATCTAATTTATAGATTTCCCAAAGCTCACCAGCTTCTGTAACGGCTGTACCTGTCATACCAGATAGTTTGCGGTACATACGGAAGTAGTTTTGTAGTGTTACCGTTGCAAAAGTTTGCGTAGCATCTTCAATTTTTACATTTTCTTTAGCTTCAATCGCTTGGTGTAATCCGTCAGAATAACGACGTCCATCCATAATACGACCAGTTTGCTCATCGACAATCATGACTTTATTGTCCATAACCACATACTGCGTATCTTTTTCGAAAAGTGCGTATGCTTTTAATAGCTGGTTTAAGGTGTGAATACGTTCTGATTTCACAGAGAAATCACGGAATAATATTTCCTTTTCGGCAGCTTCTTTTTCTGACGATAAGCCTTTATTTTCAATCTTTGCAATTTCGGTTCCCATTTCTGGCATCACAAAGAAATTTGGGTCGTCTTTACCAGATAAAAATTCTACACCTTTATCAGATAATTCAACTTGATTATTTTTTTCGTCAATAACATAATAGAGTTCTGCATCTACTTTTGGCATTTCTCTATTGTTATCCTGCATGTAAAAGTTTTCAGTCTTCTGAAGGAGTTGTTTGATGCCCTCCTCAGATAAAAACTTGATTAATGCTTTATTTTTTGGAATACCTCTATAAACACGTAGTAGTTGAAAACCACCTTCTTTAGTATCACCAGCAGAAATTAATTTTTTAGCTTCAGCTAAAACACCAACTAAATACTTACGTTGTACTTCTTCGATTTGCTGAACCTTAGGTTTTAAAGCATCAAATTCGTGTTCATCACCTTTAGGAATAGGCCCAGAGATAATCAAAGGTGTACGTGCATCATCAATTAATACAGAATCCACCTCATCTACAATCGCATAGTGATGCGGACGTTGTACCAAATCATCTGGCGAATGTGCCATATTATCACGTAAGTAATCAAAACCAAATTCGTTATTTGTTCCGTAAGTAATATCTGCGTTATAGGCTTTACGACGTTCATCAGAGTTAGGTCTGTGATAGTCAATACAATCGATACTTAAGCCATGAAACTGAAATATTGGTGCCATCCAAGCACTATCACGTTTTGCTAGGTAATCGTTTACTGTTACCAAATGAACACCACGACCAGCTAAAGCATTAAGGTAAACAGGTAGTGTCGCCACTAATGTTTTACCTTCACCAGTTTGCATCTCTGCAATTTTACCTTGATGCATCGCAATACCACCGATAAGTTGTACATCGTAATGTACCATATCCCAAGTGATAGGTTTTCCTGCAGCATCCCATGAGTTTGCCCAAAGTGCTTGGTCACCATCAAGGGTTACATAGTCGTTATCACCAGAAATTTCCCTGTCAAAAGCATTTGCCGTTACTTTTACCTCAGTATTATTTACAAATCGCTTTGCAGTTTCTTTGACGACTGCAAAAGCCTCAGGAAGAATATCGTTTAATACATCTTCTGTAACCGTATAGATTTCGTCTTTGATATTATCAATTTCTAGATAAATATCTTCACGTTCGTCTATATCTTCGGTATTTTCAGCTTTGGTATTTAGTTCATCAATTTGTGCATTAAAGGAAGCACGAGCATCAGCTATTTTTGACTTGAACTCAACTGTTTTTGCTCTTAATTCGTCATGAGATAAAGCTTCTAAAGCTTTTTCAAAAGTTTTTATCTCATCAACGATAGGTGATATAGACTTAACGTCTTGTTTGGATTTATCTCCAACAAAAACCTTAAGTACTGAATCTAGTAATCCCATTTTGGTTTATATTTTGTAAAAAGCGAACTTAAGAAGTTACTTTTATGTTAGTCTTTTATCTGTCCCTTAGAAGGGTTTCAAATATACGGTTTGTATTAGGTTCAATAAAACCTTATTAACCAAAAAAAGTCTCAATATCGTCAAAAACGAAAGAGACTTTTTTTAGTATGTTTTTATAATATTAATATTCGTCCTCGTTCCAGAGGTAATCTTCATCAGTTGGATAATCTGGCCAAATTTCTTCTATAGAATCGTAAGAATCACCTTCATCTTCTATAGCTTGTAAATTTTCAGTAACCTCTAAAGGCGCGCCTGTTCTAATCGCATAATCGATTAACTCATCTTTAGTTGCTGGCCAAGGTGCATCACTTAAATGCGATGCTAATTCTAGTGTCCAATACATTTGCTATTGCGTTTTGTTTTTTGCAAAAATAATTTTTTAGTTTAAAAAGTCAAGAAAAAATTAAATTATTTAATGCTTGTTATGAATTTAGTTTTAAAAACGATTCATAATCTTGTATTTCATTAATATAAAAGAACGCGTAATCTTGTAACTTTTCGGATTGGCGTATTGCATTTGCTAATCCTAAGTAAATAAGACTTAAGACTCTTTTTTAGGAATCCATTTAATCTCTTCGGCTTGTAATTCATGAGACAACTTCCGTGCCAATACAAAAAGGTAGTCAGATAGTCGGTTGATGTACATTAAAGTCTCAGGTTGAAATGGCTCCATGTCATTAAGGTGACTCGCTAAACGCTCTGCACGTCGACATACAGTTCGGGCTATGTGACAGAATGACACCGTTTGATGACCGCCAGGTAAAACAAAATTGGTCATTGGAGGTAGAGCAGCATTCATAATATCCATATTATCTTCTAGAAGCTTAATATCTGATTCTGATATTTTAGGAATATTTAAACGGTCTTTGCCATTTTTTAGTGTTGCTTTTTCTGGGTCAGTTGCCAAAATAGCACCAACGGTAAATAAACGATCTTGGATTTCCATTAAGATCTTTTTATGAATTGGGTCAATGGCTTGGTCTCTGATTAAACCTATATGAGAGTTAAGCTCGTCAATAGTACCATAACTCTCAATACGAATATGATGTTTAGGAACACGAGTACCACCAAATAGAGCTGTAGTACCTTTATCTCCAGTTTTTGTGTAAATTTTCATAAGACAAAGTTAACGAATTTAACTTCAATCTTAGTTTAACTTATCACTTTCAATCATGCCGTCACGAAGACGAATAACGCGTCTGGCGTGTTTTGCAACTTCTTCCTCATGAGTTACCATAATCACCGTATTTCCTTTGTCGTGAATTTCGTCAAAAAGCTGCATGATTTCTAAAGATGTTTTAGAGTCTAAGTTTCCTGTAGGCTCATCTGCAAGTATAATAGAAGGTTTATTTACCAATGCACGACCGACAGCCACACGTTGTCTCTGACCACCAGAAAGTTGATTAGGTTTATGATCCATACGATCGTCTAAACCTACATCAGTTAGTACTGTAGAGGCTCTAGCTATGCGTTCTTTTTTAGAAGCACCTGCATATATCATTGGCAGTGCAACGTTTTCTAAAGCAGTTGTTCGGGGTAACAAGTTAAAAGTTTGAAATACAAATCCTATTTCCGTATTTCTAATTTCAGCTAAATCATCATCGCTCAATTTGCTTACGTCCTTATCATTAAGATTATAACTTCCTGCTGTTGGTGTGTCTAAACAGCCTAAAATATTCATAAGGGTAGACTTTCCAGAACCAGAAGGTCCCATGATGGCAACATAATCACCCCGTTTTATATCTAAATCTATGCCTTTAAGGACGTGAACGGTCTCTTGACCGAGTTTAAAATCTCGAATTATATTTCTGATTTCAATGACGTTGTCACTCATATATGTTAGTCTTTTAGCTAAATCTTTCGCAAGATAAAAGAAATTAAAAGCTGTTATCTGAATAAGACGTTAAAATCTATATCTTGTTACAGTCTAATTCTAAAATGTTGTTTTGGTTGCTCCTTACGGAAGAAAATAAAACCCAGAATAAAACAGTCAATTGATATAATGACTCTAGGATCTTTTAAAATAGTTTCCCAGGCTTGGGTCATGTCTCTCGACCAATAGATGTCATCAAAAATAAATACCGAATTGTTATGAGCTTTTGATATCAGTAAGTTGAAATACGCTAAAGTAGCTTCCTTATTGTGATGACCATCAAAGTATATACAGTCAAAACTTTCTTGGTGTAACTGCGAAATAGCTGATCTAAAATCTGAGTTATTACAAATTATATTTGAAAGATGTAATGCTTTCAAATTTTTTTCAGAAAATTGAAATGTATTATGGCAGCCTTCTACTGTGGTAATTTTATTTTTTGAATGCCCTAAAGCTAATGCTTGCGTCCCAACACCTAAAGAAGTGCCTAGTTCTAAAGTGTTTTTAAATTTAAAATATTGAGATATTCTGAATAATAACTGGGTGTCTTTAAAACTACTACTTGATATTTTTACCATTTTAGAAACACGACGTTTACTGTTACTCATACGTTTTGAGCCAGCACCAAAATCAGTAATTTCAAGAGATTCTTTAGAGTTTAATAATTGACTTCTGTAGGCTTTTAAATCATCATAGTTATTATACTTCTTTTTGTCGTAAAGACATTTTGTTATAAAATTATAGACAAAAGGCGAGTGGACACCATGTTCGTTGGTGGATTTAAGAAGGAATTTTATATAAGCTATTATTTGGCACATAAATTAACCCTCAAACTTTTCTGCTAATTCAAACCATCGCATTTCTTTTTCTTCAATGGTGTCTTTAATCACTTGTAACTCTTCTAAAAGTTTTGCAATATCTTCTTGAGATAAGTCAGCGTTTAAAAACTCAGCTTCTTTTGCTTTTTTGTCCAATTCTAAGGAACGGATTTTTGACTCTAAGTTTTTATATTCTTTCTGTTCGTTGTAAGATAATTTGTTCGTCTGATTTTGTTTTACAACTGTAGTATTTTCTTGTTTTTCAGATTTAGCTTGTTGTTTAGGTTGGCTACTTTCATAAGCACGATAATCAGAGTAATTACCTGGAAAATCATCAACGATACCTTCACCTTTAAAAACAAACAAATGGTCCACAATTTTATCCATAAAATAGCGATCGTGCGAGACCACTAATAAACAACCTGGAAAATCCATTAAGAAACTTTCCAAAACATTAAGTGTTACAATATCTAAATCATTCGTTGGCTCATCGAGGATCAAAAAGTTAGGATTCTGAATTAAAACCGTACATAGGTACAAACGTTTTTGTTCGCCACCACTTAGTTTTTCAACAAAATCGTATTGTTTTTTCCTATCAAATAAAAAGCGTTCTAATAATTGTTGTGCGCTAATCTGTCGTCCTTTTGCTAACGGAATATAATCGCCATAATCTCTAACAACATCAATCACTTTTTGGTTAGGCTTAGCTTTAATACCACCTTGCGTGTAATAGCCAAATTTAACAGTTTCTCCAAGAACAATCTTACCACCATCTGGTTGTATGGATTGCGTCAACATATTAAGAAAAGTAGACTTACCAGTACCATTTTTTCCTATGATACCTATACGTTCGCCTTTTTTAAAGTTATAATCAAAACCATTAAGAATCACTTTGTCTTTAAATGATTTTGAAACATTATGCAGTTCTACAATTTTACTACCCAAACGTTCCATATTTATTTCTAGCTGAATCACATGGTCTTTTCTGCGCTGATGTGCTTTAGATTTTATTTCAAAAAAATCATCAATACGACTTTTAGATTTTGTGGTACGTGCTTTAGGTTGGCGTCGCATCCAATCGAGTTCTTTTTTAAAGAGTTGTTTGGCTTTGCCGACTTCGGTTTGTTCGTTAGCAATACGTTCTTCTTTCTTTTCTAGATAGTAAGAATAGTTGCCTTTGTAGGTGTACATTTTACCATGGTCCAATTCTACAATTTCGTTGCACACACGTTCTAAAAAATAGCGATCATGGGTAACCATAAATAGTGTTTGTTGTGTTTTAGCAAAATAATCTTCGAGCCATTCAATCATTTCTAAGTCAAGATGGTTGGTAGGCTCGTCTAATATTAAAATATCTGGCTTACTAATTAAAGCTTGAGCTAATGATAGACGTTTTTTCTGACCACCAGAAAGCGAACTAATCTTTGCTTTTAAATCGTCTAGCTTTAATTGTGATAGTATTTGTTGGAATTGCGTCTCAAACTCCCAGGCATTATGTCTGTCCATAGCTTCAAAAGCATCTTGGTATGCTTCTGTATCTTCAGGGTTTTGTAATGCTTTTTCGTAAGTCTCTATGATTTTTAGAATAGGTAAATCACTGGCAAAAATGGTTTCCTCGATGCTTAACTTACTATCTAGATTTGGCTCTTGGTCTAAGAATGCAAGGCGTAAACCTTTGCGAACAACAACTTGTCCAGAATCAGGTACATCTTTACCGGATAAAATATTTAAAATAGATGATTTCCCACTTCCATTTTTGGCAACAAAAGCAATCTTTTGGTCCTTGTGAATGCTAAATGAAATATCGCTAAATAGCTCTAACTCGCCATAAGACTTTGATATATTTTCAACGTTAAGGTAATTCAAGTTGTATCGTTTTTTGCAAATATGAGAATTAATCCAAAAAGTAACTCAATAGTTTTGTTATTTCTAACGTTAGATTATATTTGTGTAAACCTCTTTTATATGACTCGGTATTTATTGGCTATTATTTGCTTGGGCCTTTTTTTATGTACGTCTTGCGTACCTCAGAAGGATTTAATTTACCTGCAAGACAAAGGCAATTCTAACCAAGTTATACCCAGTTTAGTAGAGCAGCAAAAGCCTTATCGTGTTCAGATTAATGATATTTTAAATATCAGAATCAAGGTGCTCAACCAAGAAAATGCTGCGATATTTAACCCTATAGGCGAAGGTGACTTACAAGCAAGTTCTCGTGAGCGTGCCTATTTTGATGGATTTACGGTGGACTTAAGAGGTAAGATTAAAATTCCGCAACTGGGTAGTTTTGATGTGCTTAATTTAACATTGGAGGACATTGAGACTTTGGTGAGCAAGCGCCTATTAGAAAAAGAATTTAATGAATTTGCCCAGATTTTTGTTACGGCAAAGTTAGCTGGTTTACGTTATACCACATTAGGGGAAATAAACAATACAGGTTCTCAGGTGATTTTTCAGGAGCGTGCAACTATACTTGAGGCTGTTGCTAATGCTGGCGATATTCCTGTCGAAGGTAACCGTAAATCAGTTCGGATACTAAGACAATATCCACACGGTCAAGAAATACATCGTTTAGATTTAACTGATATTAATGTCATGAAATCACCTTACTATTACATACAACCAAACGACGTTATTATTGTAGATCCTTTAGTGCAAAAGTCTTTAGGTACTGGCACAAATGGTTTGCAAACTTTTACAGCAATTCTTGGGGTAGTTACTGTTGTGACAAGTACCATTTTATTGATAGATAGATTATAGTATGGCAGGTATTGATAATGATTTAGAGTTTGATGATTCTGGAGGACGTATTACGTTTGATTTTCAAGGGTTTATATTTAAGGTCATCCGTAACTGGGTGCTTATTCTTGTTTCTATTGTGATTGGTCTAGGTATAGCGTATTACGTTAATGTCAGAAAACAGAATATTTATCGTCTGAATGCTTTAGTGTCTGTTGAGTCTGAGCAAAATCCTTTTTTTACAGCAAACACGAGTATTTCTTTTAATTGGGGTGGCGTTAGCGGAAAAATAGGCAAGGTAATGACGACTTTAGCTACGCGTAGTCACAATGAGTTGGTGGTCGATTCACTTCAGTTTTACAAAAAATATTTAAAACAAGGTAAATACCATTTGGTCGATGTTTACAAAGCGGCACCTTTTGAAGCGATTATAGATAAAAATCAATATCAAGTCTTAGGTGAGAAAATCCAAATACAGTATTTAGATAAAAATCAGTTTAAACTGATTTGTGATTTTGGTGAATCTACAAATATCTCTGCGCAACGCTATTCTGATAGAAAAAAAACTAACATAGCCATTAATCCTGGTGTTTTTGAACAGACGTTTTTTTACGGAGAGGCAATACAATTGCCGTTTTTTACTGGTATAATAAACAATGTTGCAAATATCGGTCAAGGCCCATCAGATCAATATTATCTACAATTTTTAAATTTTGACAGTGTAGTTTCTACTTTTCAAAATAGTGTTGCTGTTAGTTTTTTTAAAGGAAGCTCGACAGTGTTATCATTATCTCAGGCGGGAAATAACAAAACTAAAATTGTAGATTTTATTAACACAACAGCAGAGATACTTCGTGAAACTGAATTGCGAACCAAAAACTTATATGCCACAAATACGATTGCGTTTATTGATAGTAGTTTAGGTCGTGTTAATGATAGTCTTAAGTTTGTTACCAAACAGATGAATGATTTTAGAGAATCTAAAAAAGTTTACGATGTTACTGAAGAGATTTCTACTATTTCGCAACGATTAAAAGATCAGGAACTTAATAGGGAAGCAGAGCGTACAAAAATAAATTATCTGAGTAATTTGGAAAATTATTTACAAAATAACTCAGATTATACCAAGATTGTGGCACCAACTTCTGTTGGTATTCAGGAGTCGGGCTTGCTTAATAGCATTGGTAAACTCACAGGTTTAGCAATTCAGAGGCAAAATCAAGAACAAACGGCACGTGAAGGTTCTATACTGTTACGTCGTTTAGATAGCCAGATTGAAGCAGAGAAAATGGTAACTTTTGAATTGATTAGTTCTGCTCGCCGTGGCGTAAATTTACAGCTAGGAACTATTAACACTGCCATTGCTAGATATGATAATGAACTTAAAAAATTACCTCAAGAGCAGCAAGAGTTTTTAAGAATTCAGCGTCGATTGAATATTAATCAAGACTCATACAATGTATATCAAACCAAGCGATCTGAAGCTGCTATAGTCAAAGCCGCTAATGTTTCTGACATCACGGTAATAGATGCAGCAAAAGACGTTGGTAATGGACCGGTTGGTCCAAAGAAATCTTTAAATTATTTTATTGCCTTATTTATTGGAGGTATAATCCCTATTGTTTTAATCTTTATCATTTTTATTTTAGATAATAACATACATACCTCACAAGATGTAGAGCGCTTATCAAAACTACCGATTATAGGTTTGGTTGGGAAGTATAAGTATAATAATAATTTGGTGGCTTTTGAAAAACCTAAAGCAGCTGTATCTGAATCCTTTAGAGCCATAAGGTCTAGTTTGCAATTCATATACAAAAATCAAAAAGACCCTGATGGCTCTAAGACATTGATGTTTACATCCTCTATAAGCGGCGAAGGTAAAACCTTCTGTTCTATAAATACCGCCACCGTATATGCGCTTTCTGGAAAAAAAACAGTCATTGTTGGCTTGGATTTACGTAAACCAAAAATCTTTGATGACTTTGAAATTTTAAATAATAAAGGGGCTGTCAATTACTTAATTAACGATAGTGATTTGCCCGGTATCACCCACCAAACACACATCCCAAACTTAGATTTAATTTTGTCTGGACCCATACCTCCAAACCCATCAGAGTTATTGATGAGTGATAGAATGGGTGAATTTATTGAAGAATTAAAGGCTAAGTATGATATGATTATTCTGGATACACCACCTTTAGGTTTGGTGTCTGATGCACTAGAAATATCTCAATATGCCGATGCCAGTATATTTATGGTGCGTTTAAATTATACCAAAAAAGGCATGCTTAACTTAGTTAATGCTAAAGTTAAAAAGGGAGAGCTTAAAAATGTAAATCTATTACTTAATTTTTATCGCTATAAAAAAGGAGGTGGTTACGGTTATGGCTACGGTTATGGCTACGGTTATTATGGAAATACATACCATGAAAATGAAAAACAAAGTTTAATTGCTAAAATTAAAAAACGTCTTAAGCGCTAAGCCTATGTAATACCTAACTCATGATTTTATACACACAAGTAAATTAGTACATTAGTAGTACAACCAAGATTGTTGATGGCCCTAGAAACACGCACCTATCAAAAGGAAAATACGATAAACATCTTTAAACTTTTAAAACAAAGTTTAGCAGATATCTACAGCTCACGATTTTTAGCAAGGCAACTTGCAAAACGTGACATTAAGGCGCAATATCGTCAATCTTATTTTGGGATATTATGGGCTTATGTGGCGCCATTAGCAACAGCATTAGTTTGGATTGTTTTAAACAGTTCAGGAACCGTCAAATTATCCGACACCGGTATTCCATATCCAGTATATGCTTTTTCTGGTACTTTAATTTGGTCCATTATTGTTGCCTCAATTAATTCGCCAATGCAGAGTACCAATGCAGCTAGAGGTATATTAACTAAAATTAATTTTCCAAAAGAGGCTTTAGTTATTTCTGGTATTTATAAACTCTTATTTAATAGTTCTGTTAAGGTGTTAATCCTCTTAATTTTTGTTGTTGTGTACGGTATAGGTTTTCATTGGACCTTACTTTTAGTGCCTTTTGCAATTTTTGTAGCTATTTTATTTGGCACTGTTATAGGGCTTTTAATTACACCTTTAGGACTATTATATAAAGATATCGGTAAACTTATTAGTTTTGGTATGCAGTTTTTAATGTATGCAACACCAGTTGTGTATACCATTCCTAAAGAAGGTATCATGAAAACTATTATGTCTTGGAATCCTATAACACCGATAGTTTTAACCACAAGAGATTTAATTGTTGGGTTTGATCCAGAGCATATCAATTATTTTATAGCTGTTATGCTATTATCTTTACCTTTATTGGTTATTGGTTTAGTTTTTTATCGCATATCCATACCTGTTATAGTAGAACGTTTAAGCTCATAATCGTTGATTAAAAAATGAAAGTTATAATTGAATAAGCTAAAACATAATATAACCGAAGAGAAAGAGGTTCTTGTAAAAGTAGAAGGTTTAAGCAAAAAGTTTTGCAAAGACCTTAAAACAAGCCTTTGGTATGGTGTTAAAGATTTATGTTCTGGTGTTAGTGGCAACAAACACAGTCGAGAGTTACGTAGCAAAGAATTTTGGGCATTAAAAGACATTAATTTTGAATTACGACGTGGCGAATGTTTAGGCCTTATAGGGCATAATGGTGCAGGTAAATCTACTCTATTAAAAATATTAAATGGGTTAATTAATCCCGATGCTGGTAAAGTTACGATAAAAGGGCGTGTGGGTGCGCTTATAGAATTAGGAGCAGGTTTTAATCCCATACTTACAGGTCGTGAAAATATTTATAACAATGGGGCAATACTTGGGTTTACGCGTGAAGAAATAGATGTTAAAATAGAAGATATTATAGATTTTTCTGAAATACGAGAGTTTATTGATATGCCTGTACAAAATTACAGTTCTGGTATGAAAGTCCGCTTAGGATTTGCCATTGCTGCACAAATGGAGCCTGATGTGCTTTTGATAGATGAAGTGTTAGCTGTAGGCGATATAGGTTTTAGAGCTAAGTGCTATGATGCGATAAATACTATGTTTAAAAATACAGCGGTGATTTTTGTATCCCACGCTATGCCTCAAATCGCTAGAATGTGTGATAGAGCTTTAAATTTAGAGCATGGTGAATGTACCCATTTTGGTTTCCCAAATATTGGAATTGATAAATATAACAATAGCTTCAAAGGAGAAATAACTAAAGCTGTGATCGATAGAGTTAGTTTAAATCGTTTTTTAGTTAATGGGTTTGAGAAAAACATCAAAGTAGCTTACGGTGATGATATAAATATAGAATTATCCTTAAGATCGAATGAACATATCAAAAATCCAGTTATAAACTTGCATATAATAGATGCGACACAACAATATATTTATCAAGTTAATAGTAAAAGAGACAACGTTACTTTAAAGGATATTAATATAGGAGAAAATATTATTAATTTAGTTTTGAAAGATTTGCAGTTAAACGCAGGTAAATATTCTTTTTCACTGGCATTGAGGGATTCGCTAGACAGAGAATTTTACTTATGGTATCATGCTATAGGTGAATTTAAAGTTAAAGCAAATTTTTTAGGAGAATCTCAATATCAGGGTAAAGTTGAATGGATTTAGTTATTTTATTTAATAAAAAATAAGACAAGATGAAGGTTGTAGCATTTTTGCCAGCGAAGGGCACTAGCGAGAGAATCGAAAATAAAAATATCAAAATTTTAGATGGTAAGCCCTTGTTTTTGAGACAGCTTGAGAAGTTGATTAATTTTGACTTTATTGATGAGGTGTATTTAGATACCGAATCAGATACTATAATTGATATGGCATCACATTTGGATTGTAAAGTCTTAAAAAGAGATATCAAATTTGCTTCAAATAAAACTGATGGCAATGAATTATTTTATAATCAAGTTAGACAGGTAGATGCAGATATCTATATACAAATATTATGTACAAGCCCCTTTATTAAGGGAGAAACAATTAAAAAAGGTGTAAATAAAATATTACAGAATAATGGTTATGATTCTGTTGTTATGGTTAAGAGTGATAGGCTTTATACCTGGGATTCAAAAACTAAAAAAACTAATTACAATTTAGATTCAATTCCAAATAGTAATGAATTACCAGAGACGATAATTGAAACTATGGGTCTATATATTGTTAAAAAAGATATAGTGCATAAACTCAAGAAAAGGATAGGTTTAAATCCATATTTATTAGAGGCAGAGGCTATAGAAGCAATAGATGTTAATTTTCCAGACGAATTTGAATTAGCAAATTTTATTGCTGCAGGAATTAGAGAAAGTGAGCGAAAGGATTTTAGAAATTTATCACATTTGTTATCTTCTTCTATATTGTCTGATATATTTGATGAACTAAAAATTGAGAATAAAATAGTTGCAGGTTTAACCTTAAATTTAAATGAACGAAAAATTTTGGGTAGAGCAAAAACCTTAAAAATAAAAGCAAAGGAAGAAACAGATAAGACAACAATATATGATGCCCTAAATACTTATAAGACAATTGTTCCAAATGATATAATTGTAGTAGAAAATGAATGCCCAGAATATGCTTATTTTGGAGAATTAAATTCTAATCTAGCAATAAGGTCTGGAGCTATAGGTGCTATTATTGGAGGTAATACTAGAGATAGTTCTGAAGTTAGAAAACTTCAATTTCCTGTTTTTGCCACTGGGTATAATTGTCAGGATATTAAACATAAAGGCACTCTAGCTCATTACAATAAAAAAATTAGAATAGGTGATGTTGAGATAGAACCAAATGATTTGATTTTTGGAGATAATGAAGGTATAATTATAATTCCTAAAGCCATGGAATCAATAGTTTTAAAAATGGCAAAGGATGTCTTAAATAAAGAGAACTCAATTGTTAATGAAGTTGCAAAAGGAATAGATGTTTCTATTATACGAGGTAGACATGGAGATTTTTAAAGGCCTCTTATAAATTAATTAGCGGTAATAGGTATAATATAACATAATATGAATCATTACAAAGTAGATTTCGATAAACAATATGAGTACGAAAATGGTTATTATTTGACCTGCGATACTGGCAGAATCGGAAAGTATATTAATCATTTAGAAATTTATAAAAAAATAATAAACTTACCAGGTGATATAATAGAGTTTGGAGTATATAAAGGTAGTTCTTTAGTAAGATTACTTTCATTTAGAGAGTTATTAGAGAATAGTAGCTCAAGAAAGGTATATGGTTTTGATATGTTTGGAAAATTCCCCGACAATGTAGAGTTAGACACTGATAAAGATTTTATAAAAAAATTTGAAAATAATGGTGGCATAGGGATTAAAAAAAGCGATTTACAATATGCTTTAGAAAGAAAAAAATTTACAAATTTTGAATTAGTAAAAGGTGATATACTTAAAACTTTACCAAGTTTTTTAAAAGATAATCCAGAAATTAAACTTTCAATAATACATATAGATGTAGATGTTTTTGAACCCACAAAATTGATACTTGAATTATTATTGAGCCGAATGGTTAAAGGAGGTGTTGTAATGTTAGATGATTATGGATTAGTAGAAGGAGAAACAAAAGCAGTTGATAGTTTTTTTTCAAATAAAGATGTTGAAATATTAAAACTACCCTACTATAGAGTTCCTTCATTCATAATCAAATAATTTAGCTTAAATGAAAGAATATAATAAATATGTTTTCTTAAAAAATAAATTTAAAGTTAAATACAAAGGAAACAAATTGAATGATTTGTTAGCAGTATATTTTATTTCTGATAGTTATAATCACATGTTAATTCCTAAACTATCTACCAAAGAAATTTTTAAAAGTTTTTTCTATATTGAGAGCTACAAAAATTTAAATCAAGTTTTATTACATAAAGGTATAATATTAAGTCAATCAAAATGGAATAGAAAAGATTACAGAGAATTGGTTGAACTTATGGGGGAGAATATGAAAGATTCTCTAATCTTTGATTATAAGTATAAAAGAGCAATAAGTATTAGGGTTGATATTATGCTTATGTCTTTTGTACAAGTATTTTTTCAATTAAAAAAAAGCTTTTCATTTAGGCAATTATTATTCTTAGCTTCTAAAGTAAGCGAGATTAAGCAGAAAATTATTGAATTGAATGGGTATTCCAAAAAGATAAAAGGATTTATAGCATTTAATTCTGCTGTTTATGATGACGCAATTTTGTCAAGCGTTTTTAATAATGAAAAAATTAAAACATTTTCACTACAACATGGTTACTACTCTATTTATAAGATAAATATACCATTAGATATAATAAACTATGAAAATTTAGTTGCAAAGCAACTTCTTTGTTGGGGACAAGACACATATAATAATATGCTTTCGTTTGGTTTAAAAAAAGATAGATTATTCATTTTAGGTAATCCAAAAATGAATTATTCTAAAAATATTGATATTGCAAGACCAAAGTTTAATAAATGTTTAGTTCTTTTAGGTAGAGATATTTATCATGATTCAAATATTCATCTGATAAATATGTTAACTACAATCAGTAAAACTTCTAATGAGGAGTTTGTTTTGAAATTACATCCGACTTTAAGAGTGAAAAAATTAGAAAATGCATACATTGGTAAATTTGAAATATTCGATGAAAATAAAACAGTTCACGAAATATTTAAATCTTATAATTTTGATTTAGCAATTTCTAATAATACATCTGCTTATTTTGATGCTCTTATCAATGGTATTCTTTGTTTTAGGTTTACAAAGTATGAAAATGAAGATTTTGGGAAAAGTATATTATCCTTTTCAGAATTAGAAAATTATTACAACTTAAAAAAAATAATAAATAATAAAAAAACAATCGAAATTAAGGAAATTGTAATGAAAATTTTAAGTAATAATTTTTCTAATAATTTTTCTAAAAATATAAATGATTTAAATAATTTAATACTGGAAAGGTCTTGTTGATGTGAAAAAGAAAATCAAGAAATATATAGAAAATCTATATGAAAATCGAATCGGCTCTTATTTCTTCAAGCAAAAAGGATTTTATCCATGTTGCGAACAAGATGTTACGTTTATTTCCTAACACCAATGGTTACGCGATAATTTTAAGTGCAGTAATTGTTATTGTATACCAAGAGAGAGAGCTTTAATGGATGTTATTGAAACTAATTATCCTAACTGGAAAGATTTGATGATTCATGAGTCCTCACCGGGTAACAGAGGACATAGTGTGACTCTGAAAAAGCACGCTAAGCATTATACAGCTTCTCAATATTACCCTAACGAGGCTCTAGGGAAGATTATAAAAGGTTTTAAAAATGAAGATTTAGAAAACCAAACATTTAAAGATGAAAGTTTTGATTTGGTTGTTACCTCAGACGTAATGGAGCATATTTATGAGCCAGAAAAGGCTTTTAAAGAGATACACCGTACTTTAAAACCTGGTGGTGCACATATTTTTTCGGTGCCTATAATTAATAAACATAAACCTACACAGCGTTGGGCAAATAAAAGTCCTGTTGGGAGTCCTCAATTTTTATTCAGTCCAGAGAGGCATGGTAATCCAGTTGATGCACAAGGATCACCCGTAACATTTCATTGGGGTTTTGATATAAAAGATTTTATTGAAGAACATACTGATGCATCTTGTGAAATAGTATATCTAGACGATTTATCAAAAGGTATACGTGCAGAATACATAGAAATTGTAATACAGAAAAAACAATAATATAATGTCTAAATTAAGACCGATAGCCTTTGTATTACCGCAGTTTCATCCCATACCAGAAAATGATAAGTGGTGGGGAAAAGGGTTTACAGAATGGACTAATGTTAAAAAGGCAAAACCACTCTTTAAAGGTCATTACCAGCCACACGTGCCAACTGATTTGGGGTATTATGACTTAAGAGAGCCTAATGCAAGAGCAGCCCAAGCAGAAATAGCAGCCCAATATGGAATACATGGTTTTTGTTATTACCATTATTGGTTTAATGGTAAACGCCTTTTACACTATCCTGTAGATGAAATATTAAGAACTCAAGAACCAGATATGCCTTTTATGTTATGTTGGGCAAACGAAAACTGGACAAGACGTTGGGATGGTTTAGATAAGGAAATACTCATAGAACAAAAGTATAGTATTGAAGATGATAAAAACCATATGCGTTGGCTATGTGCTATTGTCTTTAAAGACGAAAGATATATAAGGGTAGATAATAAGCCCGTATTTGTAATTTACAGACATCAATTATTTCCAAATATTAAAGAAACTGTAAAAGTTTGGAAAGATATTGCTATCAATGAGTACGGTTATGATGGTTTATATTTGTGTATTACAGAAAGCTTTCATGATAATACACCACCACATAATATTGGTTTTGATGCAGCGATTGAGTTTTCTCCACATTCTGTTATGATGAAGAAAAAGAAACCTTCTTTTTGGGATAAAATTTTTAACAAAAATCCTAATTTAGATATAAGAGATTATAAATTAGGAGTGGATAGTATAATTTCTAGGGTTTTACCAAACCATAAATTATATAGGTGTGTGACGCCTAGCTGGGATAATTCTGCTCGAAAGGGTAAGAATGGTATTATAGGCGTGAATAGTAGTCCAAGGCTTTATTATGAGTGGTTAAATTATATAGTTAAAATTTTTAAGCCCTATTCTAAAGACGAAAATTTTATCTTTATCAATGCTATGAACGAGTGGGCAGAAGGAAATCATTTAGAACCTTGTGTTAAATATGGTACATCCTATTTAGAAGCGACTAAAAAAGCTTTAGAAAACAATGAGTAAATCACCTTTAGTTTCTATATGTATCCCTACTTATAATGGTGCCTCTTATATAGAAGAGGCTATGAATAGTGCAATTGCTCAAACCTATACAAATTTAGAGATTGTTGTAAGTGATGATGCGTCTACTGATGCTACTTTAGACCTCATAGAAGGTTATCGCAAAAAAACCAAGGTGGCCATTACTATATTAAGACACCAGCCTAATGGTATTAGCGCCAATTGGAATCATAGTATTAAACATGCCAAAGGCAAGTACATTAAATTTTTATTTCAGGATGATGTTTTAGAGCCTAGCTGTATAAAAAAAATGGTAGATGCCTTTACTGTTGATGAAAATATTGGCTTGGTTTGTAGTAAAAGGCATATTATAACCACTGTAGACAATAGTTTTACAAAAAACTGGATTGCTAGTTTCAAAAATTTACAGTGCAATCTTCCAGTAGATGAAAATGATTTTGATGTTATGGATGGAAAAGACATCCTTAAAGCACCTTATTTTAAGAAAAAACCTATTAATATTATTGGTGAGCCAGTAGCAGTGATGTTTAAAAAATCTGCTATTCCGGTAGTAGGTTTTTTTGATGAAGCCATGTTTCAATTAGTAGATTATGAATATTGGCTGAGATTTTTTAAGTATTACAAAATAGGTTTTCTAAAAGAACCTTTAGCGGGTTTTAGATTGCATCTTAATCAAATGTCTTTTTTAAACAATAAAAATAAGTTGAATGATCACGACCTTTACTACAAGATGCTTTACAAACGTTATTTTTGGTTTTTACATCATAACTTTAGATGGTTTTTACTAAAGAGGTATTTTGTTTTATTTAAAGTGTATCGAAAACTAAAGACATTAAAAAAATGAATAAACCTAAAGTCTTTGTGGTTATCGCAAGTTTTAATGGTGTTTCTTGGATTAAAGACTGTTTAGCTAGTCTAAGTTTAAGCGAGGTGCCCGTTTTTACAATTGTAGTGGATAATAATAGTTCAGATACTACGGTAAATGTCATAGAAACTAACTTTCCTAATGTGACCATATTAAAGCAAAATGAGAATTTAGGTTTTGGTAAAGCTAATAATTTGGGTATTTCTCATGCTTTACGCTTAGGAGCAGATTATGTGTTGTTGCTCAATCAAGACGCTAAAATACGTCCAGAGACCATAAAAAATTTAATTGATGCGAGTAAAAATCATCAAGACTATGGTATTTTGAGCCCCATTCACTTAAACTGGGAAGGACGTAATCTAGAACATTATTTCTCAAAATTTGCATCTAATACCCCAGATTTTTATTCTGATTTTATTTTAGAAAAAGAAATTAAAAGTGTCTACGAAGCTCCATTTGTCAATGCGGCTTGTTGGTTGTTAAATAGAAATATTTTAGAAACTGTAGGAGGTTTTGACCCTGTTTTCTTTCATTATGGTGAAGATAATAATTATTGTCAACGCGCTCGATACCATGGGTTTAAGATTGGAATTGTTTCTAGTTGTTTTATTGAGCACGATAGTGTTGTGAGGTACTCTAAATCAGAGGAATTGTTTTCTGGTAATTATTATAGAGATGCATTAAATAAACTCAAAATAAATTTATGTGATATAAATAAAGCGATTAATAAAAGTGATTACAATAGTGTTAGAAAACACATTTTCAGACTTATTATTCTTAATTTATTTAAGTTTAACTTTAAAAATGTCTTAGGTTATTTTAAAAAGTATATTTATTTTAATAAAGCGATAACATCTATTGAACATAGCAGAAATATTACCATTACAAAATATTCTCATTATTTAGATTATTAATTATGATTGTCAGTGTTATTATACCTACCCGAAATAGATACTCTTATATCATTGCTTTATTAAATGATTTAAAAAATCAAGATTTCAAGGACTTTGAAATTATTGTTGTGGATCAATCTGATGAACCTAAACCAATTTCTGACTGTCATCATATAATTACAAAATCCAAAGGGCCTTGTATTTCTAGAAACATTGCTTCTAAACAAGCTAAAGGCGATATTTTGGTTTTCTTGGATGATGATGCCCGAGTGGGTAATGATTTTATTAAAGAAATTACCCATCCGATTATAAAAGGTGACTATTTAGCTGTTGCTGGAGCTGTATGTGATTTAGAAGGAAATTATTTAAGAACAGATAGTGATTTTTTAAAGTCTACTAGCGAAAATTTTATAAAGGTGTTGACCAATAATCCAGACTCTCAAACGTCAAGAGATTGTATCTCTTTTCCGGGGTGTTGTGCGGCCATAGAAAAAAAGCTCTTTTTTGAAATAGGCGCTTTCGATGAAAGTTTAGACCCAACTGGTGCAGGAGAAGATAGAGATATTGCTTTGAGGCTCTATTTAAAAGGCGTTGCAATAAGGTATAATAGTAAGGCAAAATTATTACATGCCGTTGCTCCAGAAGGCGGCAGTCGAGATGTTGGTAGTAGGACATTAATGTTAGATGTTCATACATATAAAATGAGTCAAAAGTATTTTTCTGAAACATTATCATTAGCATTAAAGCGAAACATATTACGAAAGTATTATAAAAATTTTTTTAATTCGATAGTGGAATTTAGGCTAGTAAGAACAAAGTTCCGTGTTTTATTAGCGGTTAGGCAGTTATTGAATCAATCTTAATTATGTGCGGATTTTTAGGTGAATTTTCTTTTGTAAATAAAAATGTAACAGACAGAGATACATTTGACACTTTATTAGAGTTATCAAAACATCGTGGACCAGATAGTACAGAAATTATAAAAGATAAAAATTATCAATTAGGCTTTAACCGACTGGCAATTTTAGATCTTTCTTCAAATGGTAATCAGCCTAAATATTCTCCGTCAAAACGATATGCTGTTGTATTTAATGGCGAAATTTACAACTATAAAGCACTTCAAAAAGAACACCAATTAGAGGGTCTGAAATCTACATCTGATACCGAAATTTTAATTCATTTATTAGATAAATTTGGTATTGAAGACACAATAAAAATGCTTAACGGCATGTATGCGATAGCTATTGTAGATTCTTTTAATAATACAGTTTCTTTGGTTCGAGATTTTGCTGGTATTAAGCCTTTATTTTATGGTCTCTCAGATAATGGCATTGTATTCGCATCTCAGTTTGATCAAATATTTAAACATAGTTGGCATCGTAATGCTCTAAAATTAAGACCTAAAATAATGAAAGAGTATTTTGGGTTTGGCTTTATGCGAGCACCAAATACTATTTATGAGCATATTTTTCAAGTGGAGCCAGGAGAACTCATACAGCTTTCTAATGAAGGAAAACGTGTTAAAAAAACACATTTAAAGTTCCCGAAATATAGTTCTGAAAGTGGAAAAGGAAAACCAGAGAAGACCTATAATACCGTTTTAAAAGAAGCGGTTTCTAAACAGTTATTAAGTGATGTACCTTTAGCCTCCTTTTTAAGTGGTGGCATTGATAGTCCACTTATTACAGCTGTAGCAAAAGAAGTCAACCAAGATATTGAAGCTTTTACCTTTGGTATTGACATTGAAAATTTTGATGAAAGTAAAAAGGCCATATCATATGCTAAGCACTTAAAAATCAATCATACTTTAGATAATGTAAATGAAAATGAGATAGTTTCATACATTGATGAACATTTTAAATATTTTTCTGAGCCATTCGGAGATTTCTCAAGCATACCAACGTATTTGATTACAAAAAAAGCACGCATGTCTCATACCGTTATGCTTTCTGGGGATGGAGGAGATGAACTGTTTTTTGGATATCCAAGGCTGTTAGATATCTCAAAAAAACGATACTGGTTTAAAATACCATTTATTATAAGAAAACCAATAATTAAAATTCTTAACAAATTAAATGTAATTAATACCTGGGCACCCTATTTTTATAACACCATAGGGGAATGGGTAAAAGCTAAGCATCTTTATGTTTTACCAAGCTTATTAAATACATTTTTTAATGAAGAGCACTTTTCAGAAGAAATGGAAGATTTATACACTTTATCTAAAATTAAAAAAAAGTCTCAACTTTTGCATTGGTTAAGATGGAATGAGTTTTATGGACATATGCAACGCGTTCTTACTAAAGTAGATCGAGCGAGTATGGCAAATAGTTTAGAGGTTAGGGTCCCTTTTTTAGATAAAGATAGTATTAATTATTCCTGGGATAATATACCTTTACAGTTCAATGATAATAATGATCTTAAGAAAGAATTAAAAGAAAATTTAAGGATGTATTATCCAAAAACTATAATTCAAACCAAAAAAAAAGGCTTTAGCGTACCTATAGTAAAATGGTTGTTTCAAGATTTGCGGGAAAACGTAGAGGATTATATTTTTAAAAAGCCTATTTACGGAGATAATATTATTAATACTGATGAAATAAAAAAATTTGTTAGAGACTTTTATGACAGAAAGCATAATAACGGTTGGGGTGTTTGGCATATATATGCCTGGCAAAAATGGGCATATACCCATCTGATTAATTAATAAATATAGACTAGACGATAATAGAATGATTAATGTAACTAAGACATTTTTACCTCCACAAGAAGCGTTTAATACTATTCTTAAACGGTCGTGGGACAATAATTGGATAACTAATAGGGGTCAGTTGGTCTTAGAGCTCGAAGCAGAATTAAAAGCATATTTATCAGTGCCACATATTATAGCCACAACAAATGGTACACTACCACTCCAAATAGCTATTAAAGCACTAGAATTAAAAAACGAAATAATTACGACGCCATTTAGTTATGTAGCGACAACATCAAGTATTGTTTGGGAAGGCTGTAAGCCAGTATTTGTAGATATCAACCCAGATTATTTAACCATTGATACATCTAAAATAGAATCTGCAATAACTCCACAAACTTCTGCGATATTAGCGACTCACGTTTTTGGAAATCCTTGTGATGTAGATGAAATTGAACGCATTGCTAGTAAACATAATTTGAAAGTGATTTATGATGCGGCGCATAGTTTTGGAGTGACGTATAAAGGCAAATCTGTTTTCACCTATGGCGATATAAGTACCTGTAGTTTTCATGCGACCAAATTGTTTCATACAGGAGAAGGTGGTGCTCTATTCTTTAATAATTCGACGTTGTATAACTCCTTATATTACCACCATAACTTTGGACATGATGGCCCAGAAAAATTTCAGGGCATAGGTGTAAATGCCAAGATGAGTGAGTTACAAGCGGCTATGGGATTGGCTGTTTTACCTCATATGAAAACCATCTTAAATGAACGAAAACGAGTAGTAAATTTATATCAACAAACACTCAATTTTTCAAAACTAAAACCCTTAAAAATTAGAGCTAATACCACTTGGAATTATAGCTATTATCCAATAATTTTTGATTCTGAAAAGCAATTAGAAACAGCAATCCTAGAATTGAATAAAAATAATATAAATCCGCGACGCTATTTTTATCCCTCTTTAAATACATTGCCATATATACAGCGCTCTGAAATGCCAATATCAGAATCCATTTCAAGAACTATACTTTGCTTACCGTTATATCACGATTTGGAAGATGAAACAATTAATAAAATTTGTAAAATTATAAATAGGATTGAATGAAAGTCGCTATTATGCAGCCTTATTTTTTTCCTTACATTGGATATTTCCAACTCATAAATGCTGTTGATGTTTTTGTGGTTTATGATGACGTCAATTTTATAAAGCAAAGTTGGATTACTAGAAACAGTATTTTGGTAAATAACGAGGCAACTAGAATAAACCTTATCGTAGAAGGTGCCAGTTCTTTTAAAAAAATCAATCAAATTAATAGAATTACTAAAACCAATAAATGGTTAAAAACTATTAAACAATCCTATAGAAAAGCACCTTTGTTTAATACAGTATATCCTTTAATTGAAGAGGTAGCAATGCATGATGAAAAGTGCATCTCTAAATTTTTATTGATATCCTTACAAAAAATAGCATCCTATTTAGATATGCAAACAACGTTTAAATTATCTTCAGAAATTGAAAAAAATAATAATCTAACAGGTCAGGACAAAGTCATTGCTATTTGCAAAACATTACAGTCGGTAAATTATGTAAATGCTCTTGGAGGACAAAAACTATATAGTAAAACCGATTTTAAAGCCCATGGTATAGCATTAGATTTTATTGACACTAAGCCATTAACATACAAGCAATTTATTAATCAGTTTATACCCTCTTTATCTATAATTGATGTTTTAATGTTTAATAGTAAAGATGTTGTTAAAGGCTTATTAAATCAATACGAATTAGTATGAGAGGCGAATTAATTGAACTTTTAGAAACCTTAAATAATGATTTAAATGGGACATTATTAAGTGTGGATATTCCTAAATATGTAGATAAGATTACAGAGTTAGCAACAATGATAACTATTTATGAAAAAGGGAAACTTAAGGCGTTTATAGCATTTTATGATAACGATGAGGAAAATGAATTGGCGTATTTAACCATGATTGCGGTTTGTAAATCATGCTGGCATTTAGGTTATGGTAAAAATTTATTAGAATCTTCGATTTATCAAATAAAAAACAATGGTTTTAAACGTTATAGACTCCAAGTTAAAGAAGATAATTTAATTGCTATTAAATTATATGAGGATTATGGCTTTGTAAAAATAGCAGAAACACAAGGTTTGATTGATATGGAAAAGCAACTCTAGAGTAGTATTAGTAAGGTTTGATGTTTTTGATTAAAACGTATGAAAATAGATTTTAAAATAGTGCACATATGTAGTGATGAAAAATTCATAGACACTACTATTAATATTTTTGAAAATGCCTATCCTAATAAGTCGCTCTACTATGTGTTGCAATCATCAAATAATCCATATAAGTATGTAAAATCTTCAAAGGCTCAGCCATTATTAATTAAAAAAGAAGGTGATGAACATAAAGTAAAAACGTTATTACTAGAGCATAATTGTAATATTGTCTTTTTTCATGCTTTACACTTACCAAAACAGCGTATTGTAAATGTACTTGGGCCGGATATTCTTAAAGTCTGGTTTATTTGGGGGTCAGATTTGTATTGGAATTGGAAGTTGTTGAAAGTAAATATGTTTGAAAATGAAACCTATCGGTTTTTATATGGCGGAGATAAAAAGACAGCATTTAAGCGCCAACTGATTTTTAATAATTTTGGCTTATGGCTATTTACCAAAAATCAAAATAAGAAGCTACCTCTACCTAATTTTTTGATTACTAAACTTGAGAATAACTTCCTAACAGACTTTTATAAGGTCATACAAAAGATTGATATTGCAGTGCCTATTGTGCCAACAGAATTTGATCATATAAAACGAATTAATAATAAATTGATTAGTGCGCCTTTTGAATATGGTACCATAGAAGATTTAGCTATAGACGAAGCCGTATATGAAATTAAAAACGCTTCTAATATTCTAATTGGGAACTCTGCCTCGCCGTCTAATAATCATGTTGATGCTTTTAAGCATATTGCTACTTATAAACAAAATGGTCAAAAAATTATTGTGCCTTTAAGCTATGGCGGAAAACAGGATTATATTGATTTTGTTTTGGAAAAAGGCTATTCTTATTTTGGGAACGATTTTACACCTATTTTAAATTTTATGCCTTTAATTGATTATAAAAAACTTATTTCGAGTTGTGGCTATGCGGTTTTTAATCATAGGAGACAACAAGCACTGGGTAATATTAATACTATGGGCTATTTTGGTGCTAAATTATTTTTAAACAGTGAAAGCCCTATATTTAAATATTTTAAGAGTCAAGGCGTCAAAATAAGTGATATCAATAAGATAAATTCAATAAGTTTTTGCAAGCCTTTAGATGAAAAGGAAATTGGAATCAATAAATCAGTATTGTTTAGTTTATATTCAAAAGAAGCCGTGAATAAAAAGGTTTCTGAGCTTATTAAAATTGTAGATTTAAAATTAAAATCAAATTAATGACCTATAAAATTGCAATTTATACTGCTGTTTTTGGTGGGAAAGACCAAGTTAAAGAGCCACAACAGGTTGTTGAAGATGCTAATATTGATTACTTTCTTATTTCGGATGATAAAAAATTAGAATCAGATTATTACAAACTAATCTATAAAAAACCAATCTATAATGATATTACTAAAAATGCGAGGTATTATAAGATAGTTGGATTAGAAGAGTTTAAGAATTATGATTTTGTAATTTGGCATGATGCTAATTTACAGGTGATACATCACGAAATAATAAAGGCTATTACACATGTTGAAAATAATCCAATAGCTTTTTTTAAGCATTCTGATAGAAACTGTGTTTATGAAGAAGCCATAAAATGTATTCAACTAGAAAAAGATTACCCTTTTAAAATATTAAAACAAATACTCGGATATTACTTTAATGGCTTGAAGCCCAAATCTGGATTGTACGATACATCTATTGTAGTAAAAAATTACCATTTGATATCTCACGAATTTTTAAACTCTTGGTGGAAAGAAATAAAAACAAAATCGAGACGAGACCAACTTTCATTGCCATATACTCTTAAGGCATTTAATATACAACCCGCAATCCTTGAAGGACGCAGAAACAAAAATGACTATACGTTTTTCTCTAAGCATTTTCACACAGCGTATAATTTTTTGTCATCAAGTATACCTAAGCCCCACAATAGATGGCAGAAGGCTTTTGCAATTAAGGTAATTGGAATTTTAAAGTAAATAAAATGTAATGGAATTTAACAAATCGTATATTGGTTTAAGAACGGATTTATTAAACCTGATTGAAGGTGAATCCAATACCGTTTTGGACGTTGGATGTGCCTCTGGTACAAATGGTGACTATTTGCTTAAAAATAATAAAGCTGATGTTGTTTATGGGGTTGAGTATGTTAATGACATGGCAAAAGAAGCCCAAAAGTCTAACACAAAAGTATTCTGTGGGGATTTAAATTCTGGTACATTTAGAGAAACCATAGGTAACGAATCGCCATTATTTGACTATATTTTATTTGGTGATGTATTAGAACATTTATTAAATCCTGAAGAGGTACTTACCGATTTAAAATCAAATTTAAAGCCTAATGGGAAAATTATCATCTCATTGCCTAACATAGCACATATTGAATTATTTATTCAGGTTTATTTAAAAGGAACTTTTCCACGCAACCCGAGAGGTATATTTGATAAAACACATTTGAGTTGGTTTACCCGTAAAGATGTTTTTAATTTAATCAAAAATTCCGACTTAAAGCTTTTAGATTATATCAGGAAATATAGGTCTCGCGACGCTATAGGCTCTAAACCCGATTGGAAGTTTAAACTATTGAAATTAATTAATAAAGATTTAGTAACCTTTCAACACATTGTAGTTTGTACTCATGAAGACTAATGTATATATAGTTATAGTGACTTACAACGGGCTAAAATGGCTTTCTAAATGCCTCAAGAGCTGTGCACCATATCCTGTAATTGTTGTAGATAATAATTCTAGTGATGATACAGTTTCTTTTATACAAAGCAATTTTCCACAAATTATCATTATTAGGCAAGACCACAATTTGGGTTTCGGGGCAGCAAATAATATTGGGATTTCACATGCTTTAAAACTAGGGGCAGAATATGTATTTTTGTTAAATCAAGATGCTTATTTAGATACAAACACAATTGAAGTCTTAATTAATGCACATAAAGCAAATACCAATTATGGTATTTTGAGTCCTATTCATTTAAATGGCGAAGGCACAGAATTAGATAATAATTTTTCAAAATATATCCAGACAAATAATGATTTACAAAACGACGTTAATCAAAAGTCGTACTCAAAAGAAATTTATGAAGTTCCATTTGTAAATGCTGCTGCATGGTTATTACCAAAAAATACCATTGAAACTATCGGAGGTTTTGACCCTGTTTTTTTTCATCGTGGAGAAGATGATAATTATTGTCAGCGAGTTTTATTTCATAACTTAAAAGTTGGTATTGTCCACAAAGTTCATGTGCGCCATGATAGAGAATTTAGAGAAAAACCAATCTTAAAGAATCAAGCGCAGAAGTTAGTACACTATGAACGTTCTTTAAAACAAGACTTAGCCAATATTAATATAGAAATAGAAGGAATTGTTAGGAAAAAAAAGCAAATTATAATTAAGACCGTTTTAAAATCACTTTTAAAGTTAAGAATTAACGAAGCTTTTTTAAATATCAGGAAGTATAAGCGTTTAATGCGTGTTCTACCTGAAATTGAGACTAGTAGAAGGGTTAATAGAGAAATAGACTTACATCATTTAGAAAAATAAGTTTAGGCAATGAGTATTAGTATTATTACACCGCATTTCAATGATTTACAGGGAATTAAGCAAACGCATAATTGTTTGCGCGCACAAAATTCTAAGAACTGGGAGTGGATTATTGTGGATGATTACTCAACTATGTCTACCAAAGAAACCATGACAAGTTACTTTAAGGATTATGACAGCCCAAATATTAAACTGATTTTAAATGACAAAAAAACAACAGGTTCTATTTGTAGAAATATAGGTGTTGATTACGCTAAGTATGAACATATAATATTCTTAGATTCCGACGATTTTATATCAGAAGATTTCGTGAGTAATCGCGCGATTGATGTCGATGATTTTGTTGTTTTTAGAAATACAAATATAATAGACGAAAAGGGAAATAATAAACCATCTCCTACCGCAACTTCTAATTATTTAGATTGTTTTTTACAAGCCAAATTTATATGGCCTATAACTTCAGTTTTATGGGATAAAAAGTATCTGACCGAAATAGGTAAATTCAATCCAGATTTGAATAGGTTGCAAGATGTTGAATTGTCTATAAGGGCATTAATTTTAAGCAAAAACTATAAGGTATTAGATAATAAAGTTGATTTTTTCTATTGTGTAGCTCCGATTAATATAAACAAACGCCCAGTAAATGTCATTTGTGAGTCGGTAGATTACTTAATTAAGTACATGCACGACAACTACAATTTAAATAAACAACAGAGGTCATTAGTAACAGGGTATTACTATTTATGTGTGCGCTATTTTAATCGTTCAAGTAATAAATCAGATATTAAATATGTTCAAAATAGTTTAAAGCTATTTTATAAGAAAAAATACATGAGCTATTTTAGTTATTTACGTGGCTTATCTTTTATCAAGTTATACAAGTTCAGCTTAATGTCAAGTGACTACTTTTTAAGATTGAATCGGTATTTTTATAAATAGTAAATGAAAACTATAAAAACACCTATTCTTCCCATACACCAAACAATAGTTAAAGTTGAAGGCAAACACAAGCTAGACTTAGAGGCTATTTGTATGTTTGCAGCTATTGGTTTCTTTTTCGATACAGATACGTATTGGAAGGATGAAAAGGTGCTTTCTCCAGGAACTATTAGCACAGTTAATGAAAAAGATGAATTAATTTCTTCTAAAAAATGGTTTGAATGGCACTACACACCAAGAGCAATTAGTTTTAATGATACACTCCAAGAGTTTACAGATTTATTTGAAACCATCATAGAGGAACAAACTTCTAATAAAAAAGTTATTTTACCGATTTCTGGTGGTTTGGATAGCAGAACACAGGCAACTGCTTTAAAACATTTAGAAGCAGATATTTTTTCATATAGCTATGAATTTCAAAATGGGTATTCTGAGACTAAAATAGCAGAACAGATTGCTTCAATTTGTGATTTTGATTTTCAATCCTTTAAAATTAAAGAGGGTTATTTGTGGGATAAGTTAGATGATTTAGTGAATTTGAATCAATGCTATTCCGATTTCACAAGTCCTCGACAAATGGCAATTGCTGATGAGTTTTCAGAAATGGGAGATGTATTTTGTTTAGGACATTGGGGCGATGTACTATTTGATAGTTACAATTGTAAATCGATGTCCCACGATGAACAAGTTCAGTTTTTAAGCCATAAATTATTAAAACGCGGTGGATTAGAATTTGCTTCAGACCTATGGCAAGTATGGCATTTAGAAGGTGATTTTAAGACATATTTTGAAAACAGAATCTCTAAAGCATTAAATGAAATAAAAATTACGGATACCAATGCAAGACTCCGCGTATTTAAGTCCAAGTATTGGGCATCACGATGGACTTCAGTTAACTTATCAGTTTTTGAAAAATATAGACCTATTAGGTTGCCCTATTATGATAATCGTATGTGTGAATTTATATGCTCAATTCCAGAGAAATTTTTAAAAGACAGACAGCTTCAGATTGCCTACGTTAAAAAACGTAGCCCTGAATTAGCAAAGGTTACTTGGCAAGATAAACGGCCATATAATTTAAATAATTACAAAAATCAGAATGCACTAAAAACGTTGAATTACAAGATTCAGAATAAAATAAGACGAAGTTTAAATTCAGTTTTAGGAAAGCCATATATTCAGCGTAATTGGGAACTTCAGTTCTTAGGTGAGACTAATAGAGAGCAGCTTGAGGCAGTGATTACTAAGTCTAATTTAAAAGATTTTGTTTCAGAGGATATAATAGAAAGATATGTGTCAAATTTTTTTAGGGAAAATGACTTACAAAATGCACATACAATAAATATGCTCTTAGTATTAGCTAAGTTTAATCAGAATAGGATTAATGCTTAGGATACAGTATAGATTATATTTACAGTATAAGTACAGACAAATTTAAAATATGTATAGTTCAGAAAATAATACTTTAAAAAACAAGAAACATTATGATAAAGTATATGGTGATGTTAACATAAAACCAATTCTGAATAAAATAAACAATTTAGAACATTTCATAAATGATGCGACAAAAACTGATACTAGTTGGGTTGGTCTATATTATGGTGATTTTCACAAGAAATTAAAAGGTAAGAAAGTTTTAGAATTAGGATGTGGGGATTGTACAAATGCGGCGGTTTTGGCCGCTTTTGGAGCTGAAATTTATGCAAACGATATATCTCAAAAATCTGGCGACATCATAAAAAAGCTTAATGAAAATCACAAATTTGAGTTTGAAATTAAATTTATTGAAGGAGATTTCTTAAAATCAGAAATCACTAATAATTTTTATGATATTGTAATAGGTAAAGCATTTGTTCATCATTTAACACATGAACAAGAAATTGAATTCACAAAAAAAATTGTTTCAATTCTGAAGCCAGATGGTATGGTAAGATATTTTGAACCAGCTGTTAATAATAAATTTTTAGATTTATTACGCTGGTTAACTCCTGTACCTGGTCGCCCATCAAAACTTCAAAGTAAAAAATTTGAAAAATGGAAAATAAGCGACCCGCATCCAGATAGAGATAATTCATCGGAGCATTATGAAAAGATTGGGGAAGCATACTTTTGCGAAACTAAAATAGTTCCGATAGGTTCTATTGAGCGATTCCATAGAATTCTTCCAAAAAAATACAATAGAAAATTTAGAAGATTTGCTTTTCGTCTTGAGAAAAAAATACCTTATTCAATAAATCTATCGTTTGCCAGAAGTCATTTAATAGAATATAGATTACCTAAAAAACTATAAATAATAATCTGTATTATTAGTACAAGCCCATTTCCGAAAATCATTTGCAAAACTGTATAGATAATAATTTTAGAGTTTAATTTACAGAATATGAAAAATCGAGATAAATGGAAAGAAAGTAAGTTTGTATATAATAAAAAAGGAGAGCTGATAGCTTCAAGAAATAAGAAAGAAGTCAGTATTTCGTAAAGACTTGGGGCTGATCTAGTTGCAAATTTTTATGATAGAAAGCTAAAAGAATATGCCAAAGGTCATTTGCTAGACTTAGGTTGTGGAAAAGTACCATTTTATAATGCATATAAGCCCTATGTTAATGAAGTAACTTGTATTGATTGGGATAATTCATATCATAAAAATATATTTTTAGATATGTATTGCGATTTAAACACTATTCTACCTCTTAAAGATGGCATGTACAACACAATTATCCTCTCGGATGTGCTAGAACATATTAAAGAACCTAAATTACTATGGAGCGAAATGTATCGTATAATGTCTAATGATGGTATATTAATTTTAAATGTACCTTTTTTCTATTGGTTACATGAAGAGCCACATGATTATTATAGATATACTAAATATGCTTTACAAGAAATGGCTAACGAGTCTGGTTTTGAGTTTATTGAATTTGAGACTCTTGGTGGAGTACCTGAAATAATAGCCGATATATTAGCTAAAACAAGTATAATGGTTCCAAGGATAGGAAAGTTAATAGCGGCTGTTATCCAAAAAGTAGCATCATTATTTATTAGAATGAAAATTGGACAAAGAATATCTAAAGCAACACGTAATCAATTTCCTTTTGGATATGCGATTATTTTAAAAAAGTAATCTACTCAAAATAGAATGACTTAGTATTTAAGTCATTCTATTTTTACTTTAAATTTTCTATTTAGCCAGTCTTTGTTACTTTAGTCCCCAAATCAATTAATTAAGCTGAGAAACTGATGTAATGGCTCAAAAAAAAATCAGAATATTATACACTATACCAAATTTTGATGCAGCTGGAAGCGGTAAAGTGGTTTTTGATTTGGTAAATAATTTGGACCGAAAGTTATTTGAACCTGAAATATGTTGCTTTCACAATCGTGGTGCTTTCTTTAAAGAAATCGAAAAGTTAAACGTTAAAATTCATTTGTTTCCTTTTGCTATTAATTACCGGCCTTTTGTTTCTTTTCCATTTAGATTAATTAAGGTTATCCATTTTTTTAGAAAGGAAAAATTTGATGTGATACATTCATGGCATTGGAGCTCGGATTTTTCTGAACCTTTGGCAGCTAGATTAGCGGGTATCCCTTGGATGTACACAAAAAAGGCTATGGGTTGGGGCAATAAAGCATGGAAATGGAGAACTGCACTAAGTACTAAGATTATAATTGTAAATTCTGATATGAAGTCATTCTATTCGGAAAAGACAATTAAGAAAGTTGTTGAGATTCCTTTTGGTGTTGATATAGATTTTTATAAACCTCAGAAAGAGGTTAACCAATCACTTTTGAATGCACTCAATATTAGAGAAAATGATTTTGTCATTGTTTCAGTTGCTAATTTAACTCCAGTTAAAGGAATAGAGGTGTTAATAAATACGCTTAAGGAAATTAATAATCCAGAATTTAAATTATTAATCATAGGAAATGATAATAGTGACTATGCGATGTCACTTAAAAATATGGCTAAAAATCTTTCATCAATTCAATTTTTAGGGAAGAAATCCGATGTAAGACCGTATCTTTCTGTTGCAGATGTTTTTGTTATTCCTACGTTAAAATTAGGAGAAGGATTACCAGTTGCTCCAATCGAAGCAATGGCTTCAGGTATAATTGTAATAGGGTCTAATGTAAGTGGTGTTAAAGATGTTTTAGAACCATTTCCGAAATGTATTTTTGAACCTAATAATGTTGAGAGTCTTAAGAAATGTTTGTTAAAAATAAATAATATGAAGACTGAAGAGTATTGTCAATTAAAAAAAGATATGAGGTCTCGAGCCGAAAGAAAATATGCATTAGAAAATTCTGTAGAATTACATGTAAATTTTTACCAAACAATGCTCTCATAAAACTTATAACTATACAATTGAGTAAACCAATTAAAATAGCAATTTATTCTGGACAAGTTCCAAGTACAACTTTTATTGAAAGATTGGTTATAGGTTTAGCTAGTAGTGGATTGTATATTTATAGATTTGGTTTACAAAAAGAAAAAATTAAATCATCAAATAATATATTTTATTCTACGTATTCTAATAAGCTCGGTAAACTTTTTATACTTTTTAAATACAGTGTGCTGTTAAGGCTTTTTAAATCCCATGATAAAAAGAAACTAGATGTATTTATAGAAACTCAATCCTTAAATTCTATGTTACTCAAAGTAAAATATTATCCGGTTTTGTATCATAGGCCAGATATATTTCATTTACAATGGGCTAAAAGTATAGCAGATTGGATATGGGTTCAGGAGTTTGGCATAAAATTGATAGTCAGTTTAAGAGGAGCACATATAAATTATTCACCAATTGCAAATACAGAATTAGCAGCACTATATAGAAATGTATTTCCAAAAGTAGACGGCTTTCATGCAGTATCTAATGCAATTGCAAAGGAAGCTAGAAAATATAATGCTTTTAAAGAGAAAATTAAGACAATTTATAGTGGCTTAGATTTAGAACAAATAAATTTTAACCCTAAGACGTTTGACTCAAATACCCCAACAAATATTATTTCGATTGGTAGAGCACATTGGAAAAAAGGCTATTCTTATGCGCTTGATGCCATGAATTTAATTGATGAAGAAAAAATTGATTTTAATTATACTATAGTCGGCGTTAAAAATAATGAAGAATTACTTTATAAGCGTTCTCAGCTTAATTGTAGAAATAAAATAAATTTTACAGATAAGCTTGATTTTTCTGAAGTAAAAGATTTAGTGAAAAATGCAGATGCACTTTTACTATCAAGTATCGAAGAAGGAATTGCCAATGTGGTTTTGGAAGCTATGGCACTAGGTACATTAGTGATTTCAACTACATGTGGTGGTATGAGTGAAGTGATTGAAAATTCTAAAAATGGGTTTTTAGTACCAATAAGAAATTCAAAAGCCATAGCTGATGCGATAAAACAAATAAAAAAAATATCTAAAGAAGACTATATAAGTTTAACAAAAGCTGCAAGAGATACTGTAGAGGAAAAACATAACCAAGACTTTATGATAAGTGGAATGAAAAGTTTCTATCAGTCAGTACTAAAAGAAAAGTTATGCGAATAGGAATCGTTTTACCTGCTGTGCCGACGTATTCTGAAACCTTTTTTAATACTAAAATAAAAGGTTTAGAAAAGCATGGGTTTTCTGTAGTGGTTTTTACAAATAGTTCAAATAAGGTAACATCTGACTCTTTTGAAATTAAAACTGCACCAAAACTGAAAGGAAATAAAGTGGTTGTGACTTTTACTAGTGTGTATATATTGGTACTTTCATTCTTACTTTATTTCAGGAGAACAAAAAAATTATATGTATTGGATAGAAAAGACAATATTAGATTTTTACATCGATTAAAAAATATAATTAGTAGTTATCATATTCTTGGAGCAAATTTAGATTGGTTACATTTTGGTTTTGGTACCATGGTATTTAATAAGGAAAATGTGGCAAAAGCTATTGGAACTAAAATGGCTGTCAGTTTTAGAGGCTTTGATATAGGTGTTTATCCATTGAAAAATCCTAATTGTTATAATAAGCTTTGGAAGAAGGTACATCGGATCCATGTAATTTCAGACGATATCAAAGATTTGGTTTACAAGAACGGATTTAGAGAAGATTCAGATATTATAAAAATAACTCCAGCAATTAGTACTTTATTCTTAAATTATAATAAATCATTTTTATCAACAAAAGAGAATAAGTTTATAACAATAGCAAGACTACATTGGAAGAAAGGTTTGGTTTACACATTAGAGGCACTTTCAATTATAAAAAATCAAGGAATTCCGTTTCACTATACAATTATTGGTGAGGGCAATGAAATTGAACGATTAAAATTCGCAGTATATCAACTTAATTTATGTGACAATGTTACATTTATGGGTAAAATAGAGCATGAACAAATAAAGAATGAACTTAAAAAAGCTAGTGTTTACTTACAATATAGCATACAAGAGGGTTTTTGTAATTCAGTTTTAGAAGCACAAGCTGCAGGTTTATTGTGTATTGTATCTGACGCAGAAGGCTTATCAGAAAATATTATAAATAAAGAAACAGGCTGGGTAGTTCCAAAATGTAAACCTCAAGAATTAGCAACTAAGATTGAATATGTAGTAAATATACCAATTGAAAAGAAGAATATAATTATTAGCAGTGCAAGAGAAAGGGTTTCGGAGTATTTTGCAATAAATCGACAACATCAAAAATTTGTTGCGTTTTATGAAAATTAAAACATCTAATTATTATCATACCAGATATGCTGTTTAGTTTTTTAAGATACCTACAACCAACTCACTATTTTGGTCTTAAAGCTAAAAAAGGGTGTTTGGTATTTCCGAAAGTTGATACGTATATAAATTTAAATTTCGAAAAGGACATTAGGTATATGTCAGAGGTAGCTATGATTTATGATCAATCATGGCGCGCTATTCAAAATGGGTATGTAAATTTTTCTGATTCAATTACTGAAACGGTTAAATTATCTGTCTTTGATAATTATGTGTTTGCAAGAAAATACTTCAGTAAAGTATGGGTCTTTTACGTGTTTGTAATTCGGATTTTAAGTTTCAAGAATCCTCTAAAAGAGATATCAGGATTTATGGAAACGCGAGCTGTAAAGCGTTATAAAATTGGTAATAAAATAGTAAAATATGATGACTATCAGGATTATGATAGTCCCCTCATAGATTCTAGACCATTGATTTCTATAATCATTCCTACACTAAATCGATATGCATATCTAAAAGATGTCCTTAAGGATTTAGAACTACAAGATTACCCCAATTTTGAAGTGATAGTCATTGACCAATCCACATCGTATCAATCAGAATTTTATAAAAACTCCAACCTAAATTTACAAGTAGAATACCAAGAAGAAAAAGCCTTATGGTTGGCAAGGAATAAAGCTATTATAAAATCTAAAGGTGATTATGTTTTATTATTTGATGACGATAGTCGTGTAGATACAGATTGGATTAGCCAACACTTAAAAACATTAGATTTTTTTAAAGCAGATATTTCTTCAGGTGTATCCATCTCTAAAATAGGAGATAAGGTTCCAGATCATTATTCATATTTTAAAATTAGTGAGCAATTAGATACGGGTAATGTATTGCTAAAGAAGGCTATTTTTAAAACTATTGGTTTGTTTGACAGACAGTTTGAAAAGCAACGTATGGGCGACGGTGAGTTTGGTTTACGAGCGCTTTTAAATGGCTATAAGAACATCTCAAATCCATATGCCAAACGATTACACCTCAAAGTTGGGTCAGGTGGTTTAAGAGATATGGGAAGTTGGGATGCATTCCGTACTAAGAATTTATTTCAACCAAGGCCAATACCTAGTGTGCTTTATTTTTACAGACGTTATTTTGGTATAAAACTAAGTTTGTTATCAGTTTTACGAACTGTACCAATCTCAGTCGTGCCCTACAAATTCAAGAGTAATAAGCCTATGCTAATATTAAGTAGTATAATAGCATTGTTGTTATTTCCATTGATTATAATTCAAATTGTAAAATCGTGGCGTTTAGCTTCAAAAAAACTAAAAGAAGGACCAAAAATTGAACTGTTGTAATGCCAAGAGAAAATAAACATATCGTCCTTTTAACTTCTGAGTTTCCACCTTTACCGGGTGGTATTGGAAATCATGCTTATAATCTGGCAGAACAATTGTCACAATCTGGCTATAAAGTTTCGGTGATAGCAGACCAGCGAGATAATAAGGATAATGAAGCTAAATTTGATAACGTATTAAAGAGTCGTGTTTATCGCGTCGCATTACGGAAGTCCCGCTATCTAATGTATTTAAGACGAATGTGGTTGTGCTTTAAACTCTCTAAATCTGCAGATTATTTGATATGTTCTGGTAAATTTCCATTATGGATTGGGGCCATTTTAAAACCTATGATTTCAGCTAAAACTGTTGCTGTTATTCATGGAACTGAAGTTAATTTCACGAAACCAAAACTAAAGAAGTTTATTAATTCTTCTTTGAGTAGATTTGATAAGGTTGTAGCCGTTTCAAATTTTACAAAAGCATTGGTTAAAGATTTACAACTTAAGAATATAACCGTAATTCCTAATGGTTTTTCAGTTTCAAAATTAAATAATGAAGACACTGACACTGTAGAGTTAGAAGGTCATCCAAAACTACTTACGGTTGGAAATGTGACTGAACGTAAAGGCCAAGCAAATGTGATTAAACATTTACCTACTTTAAAAAATAAGTATCCAGATTTGCATTACCATTGTGTAGGTTTCATGACTGAAGTAGATGCATGTATAGATATAGCAAAATCTCTTCATGTCATAGAATCTGTTACGTTTCATGGTCATGTTACACACCAGCAATTGAAAAGCTTTTATGAAAATACCGATATTTGTGTAATGTTGAGTCAAACAACACAAACAGGAGATGTTGAAGGCTTCGGAATTGCATTGATTGAAGCTAATCATTTTGGGCTGCCAACCATTGGCGCTAAAGGTTGTGGGATTGAAGATGCAGTATCAAATGATAAATCAGGATTGCTTGTTGATGGTCACGATTCAAAAGCGTTTTTAGATGCTGTAACTACAATTTTAGATAATAAACCGACATACGAAATGGGAGCAAAATCCTGGTCAGAGTTGCACCAATGGCAGCATATTATTAAACATTATATAGATTTTATAGATTCTTGAAACTCGTTATTATATCACATACAGAACATTATAAATCTACAGAAGGTAAGATAGTTGGTTGGGCACCAACCATCAACGAAATTAATCATCTCGCTCCACATTTTGAAACTATAACACACTTGGCGATGCTACACAATTCTGACACGCCTCCAAGTACAAATAAATATACAGCCGGTAATATTAATTTTGTTGCCTTGCCAGTGCTTGGTGGAAAGGGACTTTCGAGTAAATTGAAAACCATTATTTATATACCTAAGGTGATTCGTATTGTAAATAGAGCATTAAAAGATGCTGATGCATTCCAATTAAGAACACCCACGGGAATCGGTGTTCTTTTAATTCCTTATTTAACACTATTCTCAAATAAAAAGGGTTGGTATAAATATGCTGGTAATTGGAATCAAGAACAACCGCCATTGGGTTATCGTATTCAAAGATATTTGCTAAAAAAACAATCTCGCTTAGTCACCATTAATGGCCGATGGCCAAACCAACCAAACCATTGTCTTACTTTTGAAAATCCATGTCTAAAAAAAGAAGATTTAGAGATTGGTAAGAAGATAGCAGTCAATAAAAGCATCGACAATAAAATTAATTTTTGCTATGTTGGACGTTTAGAAACGCCTAAAGGTGTTGGTCGCATTATTGAAGCCTTTAAAAGTTTGACCCTAAAACAAAAAAGTAGAATAGGAGAGGTACATTTGGTAGGCGACGGTTCAGAAAAATTAGATTTTGAGAGATTAGCCAAAAATTCTGATATTAACTTTAAGTTTCATGGTTTTTTAGGTAGAAAAGCTGTTTTTGAAATTTATAAGAAGAGCCACTTTTTTTTAATGTCAACGACTGCTTCAGAAGGTTTTCCTAAAGTTATTGCAGAAGCTTCTAATTTTGGATGTGTGCCAGTGGTATCTTCTGTATCGGCAATAGCACAATATGTAAAGCATCAGAAAAATGGATTTATAGTTGCACCAATCACAGCTGAAGGTTTGAAAATTCAATTAGAAGATATAATGCATTTAGATACAACTACTTACCAGAATTTGACAAAGTCAGGTCAAGCGTTTGTGCAAAAATTTACTTTTAAGTATTATAGAGACAGAATACTAACAGAAATACTATCTTAAGCCTAGATTGAGAGCAAGACGATTTATACCATCTGATTCTTACATGCAACTTGTATTATTACATATAGGTTTGGGTATGATATTTTTTGTTTTCAAGCCATTTGCTAAAGTTTTTTTCTTGATTATTATAGGCTATTTTTTATATAAAATAGTGATGTCTACGTCTAAAAATTTAACTATTAATGTGCTTTTGGGATGTGCATATTTTACGGGCATAGAAATTCTATTTCGGATGACTAAGGGAGGACTAGCCTATGAAGCGTCTAAGTATCTGGTTATTCTTTTTGTATTAATCGGGATGTTTTATCGTGGTGTATCAGGAAAAGGCTATGCCTATTTTATTTACTTAATATTATTGGTGCCATCCATATTGGTGGCTTTTACAACTTTATCTTTGGGTGCAAATTTTAGGACAAACATTCTTTTTGTATTGAGCGGTCCAGTTTGTTTAGGATTAGCTGCCTTATTTTGTTACGATAGGAAAGTGACGTACCAACAATTACATAAAATCATCCTTTATATATTATTACCTATTATTTCTACAACTACATATTTGTTTTTATACACACCTACTATAAAAGACCGGCTAAGTGGAACAGCATCAAATTCAGCATTGTCTGGTGGTTTTGGCCCAAATCAAGTCTCTACCATATTGGGTTTAGGTATTTTTTGTGTAATAGTTAGATTGGTACTTAAATCACCCAATATCTTTATTAAAGGTTTAAATATTTTTATACTCGGTGCAATTACATTCAGAGCTATTGTGACTTTTAGTCGCGGTGGAGTTTTAGCAGCTGTTTTGGTAACTGCTGCTTTTTTTGGCTCGGTATTTTTAAGATTAAGAATAAAACGGTTAATACCTTTATTTGCATCTATTTTTTTATTAGTCAGTATACTAGGTGTAACTTGGGTGGTAAGTTCAAATCAAACGCGTGGATTGATTGATAAAAGATACGCCAATCAAGATGCTTTAGGAAGAGATAAAAAAGATTTAACCACAGGTAGATTGGATTTATTTATGGAGGAAGTAGATGGTTTCTTACAAAACCCGTTTGTTGGTATTGGCGCCTCTCGTGTAAAAGACAAGCGGATACAAGAAACAGGGCAAAAATTACCATCTCATAATGAAATAGGGCGCTTGTTATCTGAACACGGTTTATTGGGGATTATTTGTCTTCTTATTTTGATATTTAAACCTTTAAGTTATCGTGCTGTTAATCGACGAAATATTTTTTTCTTCTCCTTTTTAGCCTTTTGGTTTGCTACTATTAATCATTCAGGAATACGTATTGCTGCGCCTGCCGTATTGTATGCTTTAGCTTTATTAAATGTAACATATGAAAAACCTCCTGTACATAGGAAACAACTTAAACACGGCTAAAGCCAATATTTCATCTATACAGGTTTTGGGGGTATTACTAGAATCTGAAGGCTATAATCTGTGCTATGCTTCTTCGAAAAGAAACAAACTTCTTCGATTACTAGATATGTTATGGAGTTGCATATGGAATTCGAAATGGGCGGATGCAGTTTTAATAGATACTTACAGTACACAAAATTTTTATTATGCCTACACTTGTAGTTTAGTGTGTCGATTACTTAATATTCCTTATCTACCTGTGCTTCATGGTGGAAATTTACCAGAACGTTTAGAGAAAAACCCAAAATTATCTGCTTCAATTTTTAATAATAGTTTTAAAAATATTTCACCTTCCATATATCTCAAAAATGCTTTTTCTAAAAAAGGATATGATAATGTCGAATATATACCTAATAGCATTTCTTTAGAAAACTATGCAGTTTACCCTAAATCATTTAATACAATCAGGTTACTTTGGGTACGTTCGTTTTCAAAAATTTATAATCCTATTATGGCTATAGACGTCTTGATACTTTTAAAAGAATTGGGTCACGAAGCAGAACTTTGCATGATAGGACCAGATACAGATGGTAGCTTAGAAAAGGTTAAAAAGTATGCAAAAAATATAGGTGTCAAAACTAAGTTTGCAGGTAAATTGACAAAAGAAGAATGGGTTAATATCTCTGAGGATTATAATATCTTCATGAATACCACCAATTATGATAATATGCCGTTAAGTATTATTGAAGCTATGGCATTGGGCTTTCCGATTGCAAGTACCGATGTCGGCGGTATTCCTTTTTTGATAAAAAATGAAGAAGAAGGTCTCTTGTCCCCAAAAAATGACGCAAATGTAATGGCAAAAAATATTATCAGGATTTTTAAAGATGAAAAATTAAGAGTGAATTTATCCACTAATGCTAGGAAAAATGCAGAATGTTTTGATTGGCAGTTTTTAAAAAATCAATGGCATACTATTTTTAAAGCACTTTAAGATTTGTTTTGTTTTTTGTTTAAGAGGTCTATCTTTACAGTGCTATTAATCTGACCAATGAAACAAAAAAACACCATCCACTTTGAGATTTCTGAGCGTAAAGTCCTCTTGCGCATCATTGACATCTTAATGGCATTTTTTGGTATTTTTTTGTTGTCTACTTATTTCGGTTTCGAATATCTTAGTATTTCCTCAACGAATACGGTGCCTTTAATTGTATTGGCTGTTTATATCTCCATTTTCGGAACTATTTTCGAGATTTATGACTTGCAACAAGCTAGTAAATTGGATGTGAGTTTTAAGAATATTGTGTTGTGTATGTCAACCGTAGTCTTATTCTACTTATTAACACCAATAATTACACCTTTTTTACCTGAAGCCCGATTGCAAATCGTCTATTTTTATGTCACCTTAATTATTTTTGTGTTTTTATGGCGCGTGCTTTATAACACCTTAATTGCTTCGCCACGTTTCTTTAAGCATGTTTTATTTATTAGTGAGGTTTCTAATATTGACAACGTCGTGAGTACTTTAAAAGATGCCGATGTCAATTATCAATTTATTGGTTTTATAAATAGTATTGATGATACTAAAGACCGAATTAAATATAACGGATTAAAAGAATTTGGGACTAAAGATTTGTCTAACATTATAATTGAAGAGCAAATTTCTGAAATCATTGTTGCGACGAGCAATGCAGAGCACATTTCAACAGACCTTTATCATGAGTTGATGTTACTATTAGAACGTGGTTTTAAAATAAGAGAATACACTCAAGTTTACGAAGAAGTTACTAAAAAAGTACCGATACAGTATGTAGGTAAGGACTTCTATAAATACTTTCCGTTTAGTCGTAATAATGAAAATCAGTTGTATCGTTTTTTTCAAAGAACATTTGATGTACTATTCTCATTTTTCGGCCTTTTATTCTTAGTACTCATCATTCCTTTTGTGGCATTAGGAAACGTTTTTGGTAATAAAGGACCTTTGTTTTATACACAAGAGCGTATTGGAAAAAACAGCACTTTATTTACCATCTTTAAGTTTAGAACAATGGTTGTTAATGCAGAGGCTGAAAAAGCGCAATGGGCGACAAAAGATGATGTCAGAGTCACTACGTTTGGAAAATTTTTAAGACGTTCTCGATTAGACGAAATCCCGCAATTTATAAATGTACTTAAAGGGCAAATGAGTATTATTGGGCCACGTCCAGAACGTCCGTTTTTCGTTGCAGAACTCTCACGTTCCATTCCTTTTTACGAAACACGACACATTATAAAGCCAGGTTTAACAGGTTGGGCACAGGTAAATTCGCGTTATGGTGGCTCAGTTGAAGAAAGTTTAACCAAACTACAATATGATTTGTATTACATTAAACACCGCAGTCCATTTCTGGATTTAAATATTATTCTAAAAACTTTAAGTACCGTTATGTATTATCGCGGGCAGTAGTAGAAGTTTGAAGCCTGAAGCCCGAAGTTGGGAGAGGTCAATTTATCTCATCTATTTTTTATAGATTCGAATTAAGTATATATATCTTATAAATAGAGCCACTAAAAGCGGAAGCAGCGCTAAAGCAAAAACCTGAACGCCAATTATCCAATGCATAGACATTAGTGTTAGCATAATTACTAAAAACTTTAGGTAGCTTCTAAACCAGTTTTTAATTTGCTTTGCGAATAGTTGACCAATCACAAAAATATTTAACGGAAAAGCCCATAGCAAATTATAATTGTAACCAGTTACGGTGTGGTCTGTGCCAAACCATAATAAAAGTAATAGTACACCTATTAAACCAGAAATTGAAAACAATAAAACGTCTAACCATTTTGTTCTTTTACTGTTTTTATTGTCTTTAAAGGTTATAAAAATTATGAGTATAGCAATAAGACTTACTATAAAAATTGGGCTCACAAAAAAGTTAGTTTTGTAAGCGGTGCCATATCTAGATTTATAGATAGTATTAGAACTTTTAACCAAAGGTTTTTCATTTAAACTAACATTTTTAAAACTTTCAAAAATATATTTAGGTAAAAATAATTGCTCTTCTTTTGTTGCTTTTTTATCTATGAGCGAGCCTAAGGCAATATCAATCCCAAAACTTCCCCAAGTGTTGTGTCCAACTTCTTCATGTATTAGTTCTCGAAAGGTTTTTTTGTCTTCTTCACTTATTTCAGGATAGGTGATAGTCAAATTGCTAGTGATGTTGGCAACATCTCTTATTTTAGTGGCACAATTATCATAAAAGAAATCATAAAGATAAGCTCTGTTTTCTGGTTTGTAATTATTGATCAGATAATTGTAAAGACGTTGTTTTTGGTCTTGAGAAAGATTTAATTTTTGTTCTTGGATTGTTCTGTCATAATAGCGGTACAACTCAAAAAAATCTGAGAATTTTCGTTTTCCCATTAAATAATTCAGTTTCCCTTGGACAAATTTTAGATAGAAATTTGGTGTATTAAAATCATAACGTCCATATCCATAAACAATATCAAGACCGCTATTTCTGTCTTTTACTCTAAATGCACTATGACCAAATGCGTCATTAAGATTATCGCCTTGACCTACAGTTAATACGGATATTTCTGCATTGGTAGATAACTGTCCACTTTGACAAAAACTAAAACTAAAAAAGAATAATAAAGCGAGAAAGAATAGATTAAGCCTCATAAGTAAATTTAAAATTCTATCTAAAAATACTGAAATCTAATTTCACCGAAAATACGTTAGAATACAATGCCGCACTTTGGTCACCAATATCTGTAAATGCATAATCAATTTCGATGCCTTTGTATTTAAAACCAACACCAAAATTAGGTTGAAAAGTTAAGTTCTCAGAGTTGTCTATTTGTAGTTCATTCTGAAAGTTACCAACACCAGCTCTTAGAAACACTAGGTCGGTATATCCAAACTCAAATCCTAGAGCAGGAGCAAAACTCGCAAAAGACGTAGAAATAACATCATTAGTTTCTGCAAAGCGTGCATTAAGATTAAAAGCAGCTAGTAATGTGTAGTCATAATGAAATATCCATAGTTTTGATACACCAAGCTCTAGTTTTGGTAGTGTTAATTCTGATTTTTCTGGTAATGTTTGATTTTGCCCATCAATAGCACCGCTAATTTTTTCAAATTGCTCCTCGTCAATTGCCCATGAATTGTATGTAGTTGTAATATCACGAGCCATGAAGCCAAATTTCCAATCATTTTTACTTTCAAATTGAATACCAGCGTCAAAACCAAATCCCCAAGCTGTGGCAAAATCTCCAATAACCCGTCGTATAACTTTAGCGTTTATCCCATAATTCAATCCATCTATTGGTAATTTACGTGCATAAGATAAAGTTACACCGTAATCGGCTGTCGAGAATGTATTTATTCTGTCGTAATTAATGATCCCTTGGTCATCTATGAGTTGTGTAGTATCTAATATATCATCAACACCAAAACGTATAACTGATATGGCAACGGCACTTCTGTCATCGATTGGCATAGCGTAAGCGATATAGTTGTAGTTAGCGATATTGGCAAAATAACTAGAGTGCATTAAAGCGAGTTGGTTGTCTTCAATATTTACCAAACCGGCAGGATTCCAGTAGCCAGAATTTACATTACGAGTATGTGATGTCACTGCATTACTCATGCCGAGCGCAGCGGCATCTACACCAATATTCATAAACTCATTAGAGTATTTTCTTGTCGTTTGTCCCGACATAGCAAACGAAACAAAGACTAAGACTAAAATGTAGTACTTTTTCAAGAACAAATTTTTTACAAAGATGCACAATATTTTGTTTCTATTAAACTATAAAAGTGTACAGTTATTGTGTAAGATGCAGCTAAACAGAAATACTTTTCTATTTTTACAAAAACTAACTGACTGTATGAAACGACACATTCCTAACCTAGTTACAGGCTTAAATTTATTGTCAGGTTGTATTGCTATACTTTTTGCAGTACAAGGACAATATGTTGGCACTGCAATATTTGTCTTTTTAGGTATATTTTTTGACTTTTTCGATGGTTTATTAGCGCGAAAACTTAATGTTCAAAGTGACTTAGGGTTACAATTAGATTCTTTAGCTGATGTGGTGACTAGTGGTATTGTACCGGGTTTGGTTATGTATAGTTTAATCAATGATGCAATTGGAGGCAGTAGCGCTTTTGTGGTTGATAATGGTTGGAATACTAAAGTAGATTGGATTGGTGTTGAGATTTCTCCATTGGCCTTAATAGGTTTTTTGATTACGATAGCCTCAGCTTACAGATTGGCAAAATTTAATATAGATCTAGATCAGCAAAGTTATTTTAAAGGATTACCAGTACCCGCAAATACTCTTTTGATATTGTCTTTACCACTAATTCAGTATTACCAGTATTCGGTTACAATAGCTAATTTATTTGGTAGACTTTGGTTTTTAATTGCGGTAACATTATTAAGTTGTTATTTACTAAACGCAAATATTAAGTTATTTGCATTAAAGTTTAAAACTTGGGATTTTAAACCCAATGCAGTTCGATATTTATTTTTATTGACGAGTATTGTCTTGTTAATCTGTTTTAAGTTTATAGCAATTCCTGTTATAATACTATCCTATATTTTAGTTTCATTATTTACACAAAAATCAATCTCATAAATTATTATGGCTGAAGTTATTTTTACATTACTCATGCTTGTCATGTTGCAGGCAGTTCTTGGTTTTGATAACCTACTTTATATCTCATTAGAATCTAAAAAAGCACCAGAAAAGGACAGGAAACACGTCAGAAAAGCTGGTATACTAATTGCCATTGGATTACGTATTGTACTGCTATTTGTGTTGGTTTCTCTAATAGGATATTTTCAAAATCCATTTTCTTTTTTAACAGGTAAAATAGGGGATATTTTAGATTTTGCCTTTAATGGACATAGTATTATTGTTCTCGCTGGTGGTGTATTTATAATCTACACAGCGATAAAAGAAATTTGGCATATGATTTCTCTTAAAGACCTAAGTATTGATGTCGAAGATGCTTCTAAAGGCACTAAATCTTCAAACGCAGTGATCATAAGTATAGTTATTATGAATTTGGTGTTTTCATTTGATTCTATTTTAGCAGCTATTGGATTGACTAGTGAAATTGATAACTCGACAACTGCATTTATAGTTATGGCTATAGCTATTGTTGCAAGTGGTTTGTTAATGTTGTTTTTAGCTGATAGAATTTCAACATTTTTGGCAAAAAATAGGATGTACGAAGTACTAGGTTTATTTATTCTTTTTATAGTTGGTATAATGTTAGTTACCGAAGGCGGCCATTTAGCACATCTTAAAATATTTGGCAACGAAATAGTACCGATGAGTAAAACAACTTTCTATTTTGTTATTGTTATTTTAGTTATTGTTGATATTGTTCAAGGTCGCTATCAGAAGAAGTTATTGAAAGAGCAACAGACAACATCTAATTAAAAAATTACTAGAGTATTCTTTGCTATTTTATTTACCTACATGTTTTTAGTAATTTAGAGACTATTAATTCGTTAAAACTAAAATCATGTTTAAAAAAGTAGTATTAGTAATGTTTGTGATTATTTGTCTTGGTTTCACAAAAGACGATAGTAAACCAATGTCTCAAGATGGATTTGTTGGAGAAGTAAAAATGTTTGCTGGTAATTTTGCACCACGCGGTTGGGCTTTATGTGAGGGGCAGCTTTTAGCTGTTAGTAGTAATCCAGCCTTGTTTAGTATTTTAGGAACAACTTATGGAGGTGATGGGAGAACCACATTCGCATTGCCTGATATGAGAGGTAGAGTCCCAGTTGGTCAAGGTAATGGTCCAGGTCTTTCAGATAAAAGATTAGGACAACTAGGCGGTAGTGAAACTACGACTTCAAATGTGGTAAATGTGCCATCTATGTACTATCAAGTACCAGGCTTTAAAATTGATTTAGACAAAGTTGAAGACGGTGATATTACTTATGGAAATCAATCTTTTTTAACAGTGGGTAATTCACCAAATACAACTATAAATACCCAACGCTCTGGAGGAAATCAGGCTATTAATAACATGCAACCATATACAGGAATTAATTATATCATTTGCCTGTATGGTACTTATCCTTCTAGGAGTTAATAAAGTTTGAAAAGGATATAAGTAATCTAAAACTCTAACTTTTTTTTACGGAGCTCAAAGTTTTTACCGAGATATACTTTTCTTACCATTTCGTCTTCAGCAAGTTCTTCGGGTTTACCAGCTTTTAATATGCCGCCTTCAAACATTAGGTATGTTCTATCGGTAATTGCTAGTGTTTCTTGTACGTTATGGTCAGTTATTAATATGCCAATATTTTTCTTGGTAAGCTTAGCGATAATACGTTGAATATCTTCAACCGCAACTGGATCAACACCTGCAAAGGGTTCATCAAGTAAAATAAAATTTGGGTCAGTTGCTAAGGCGCGTGCGATTTCTGTACGACGACGTTCGCCACCTGATAATAAATCACCGCGAGATTTACGGATATGACCTAGACCAAACTCTTCAATTAAAGATTCCATTTTATCGTGCTGCTCTTTTTTGCTCAGTTTTGTCATTTGAAGAACACTTAAAATATTGTCTTCAATACTCAATTTTCTGAAAACTGAAGCTTCTTGAGCCAAATAACCAATACCATTTTGTGCACGCTTATACATGGGGTAATTAGTAATTTCTTTGTCATCCAAGAAAATTTTTCCGCCGTTAGGTTTTATGATGCCTACAATCATATAAAACGATGTGGTTTTACCAGCACCATTTGGTCCTAATAAACCAACAATTTCACCTTGATTGACCTCAAGAGAGACGTCTTTTACAACTTTTCGTCCACTGTAGGACTTCATTAAATTTTCGGCGTGTAACTTCATCTATTATTTTCTATGACCTAGAACGGCAAAAATACAATTTTAGTTTGAAGGCGATACGAAATCAGAATTTTCTAAAGCTTCCCAATATTCGTGAGCGCGTCTTAAGTGAGGAATTACAATGGTACCTCCAACTAAAGTTGCAATACCTAAAGTTTCACTAACCTCCGCTTTTGTAATACCTTCTTTATAGGCCGTTTCAAGATGATACTTTATACAATCATCACAGCGCAAAACGGTAGAGGCTACTAAACCAAGTAACTCTTTTGTTTTTTCATCCAGAGCACCTGGGGCAAATGCATTGGTATCTAAATTAAAAATACGCTTAACAATCTTATTGTTATCTGATAATATCTTATCGTTCATTTTAGAACGGTAATCATTAAATTCTTTAACTACGTCTGACATGGGTTTATACTTTCGCTTTTCGTTCTTTTTTGTTTTGATTTCTTACAACTATTCTTGAGATAAATATACTGACCTGATATAATATCAAAATTGGTACAGCCACAATAACCTGACTAGCAATATCTGGCGGCGTAATTACTGCAGATATAATTAATACGATAACCAGTGCAAATTTCCTGTACTTTTTAAGTATTTGAGGTGTTACGAATCCAATCTTGGTTAAGAAATAGACTAGAATTGGTAATTCAAAAACTAATCCAGCTGCTAGTGATGATGATCGTACAACCGCTATTACAGAATTTAAATCAAAATCATTTATTACTTTATCGCTAATACTATAGTTTGCTAAAAAGTTGAATGATAGAGGTGTAATCACATAATAACCAAATAATACACCTATAAAAAATAGTAATGAAGCAATAATTATAAATCCTCTAGAGTTTTTGCGTTCATTTTTCTTTAAACCCGGACTAATAAATCGCCATAGTTGATATAGCACATAAGGAAATGCTACTATGAAACCTGCATATATTGATGTCCATATATGTGTAGAAAATTGACCAGCTACTAAACGATTTTGTAGATCAAAAGGAAATCTATCTGCACAAAAAGTAGTATCTTCAATACCTATAAGTTGTGACATTTCACATAACCATTGATAGGTTGGGAATGACATTTCTGTTGGTCCAAAAATAATAACACCAAACAGAATCCTAGGAAAACAAAATGCTATAATTCCAGCAAGAATTACTGCAATGGTAATTCTAATCAAATGCCATCTTAAATCTTCGAGATGGTCCAAAAAAGACATTTCATCTACATTCTTTGTCGCCATTATATAATGCCCTCTTTTATTAAATCGTGTAAGTGAACAACACCTGCATATTTGCCATCTTTTTCAACTAATAATTGAGAAATACCATGTTCTTCCATAACCTCTTTAGCATCAACAGCCATAGCATCTTCGTTGATGCTTTTTGGATTACTACCCATAATATCTTTTGCCATCAAATGAGCGATATCATCACTTTTACTTAGCATACGTCTTAAATCACCGTCAGTAATTATACCAAGGATTTTAGAATTTTCAGTAACCGCAGTAACACCTAACATTTTTTCAGAAATCTCAATAATGACTTCTTTTAAACTTGCATTTAAAGTGACTTCTGGCTTTTCGTTAACTGAAGACAAATCATTCACTCTGAGATATAATCGTTTTCCTAATGCGCCACCAGGGTGATATTTTGCAAAATCTTTACTACTAAATCCTCGGAGTTTCAACAGGCAAACTGCTAATGCATCACCAATGACTAATTGCGCCGTTGTACTTGTTGTTGGTGCTAAATTGTTTGGGCAAGCCTCTTGTTCGACATAAGCATTCAATACAAAATCGGCTTGCTGCCCTAAAAACGAATCTTTATTCCCAGTAATGGCAATCATTTTGTTTTTAGCATTCTTAATAAGTGGCACTAAAACTTTAATTTCTGGGGTATTTCCACTTTTAGAAATACAAATAACTACATCGTCTTCTAAAATTAATCCCAAATCGCCATGAATGGCATCAGCGGCATGCATAAATACAGAAGGTGTTCCTGTTGAGTTTAGCGTGGCAACAATCTTATTAGCGATAATAGCACTTTTTCCAATTCCGGTGATAATAACTCGGCCTTTGGAGTTGTAAATGAGTTCGGTAGCATTTGCAAAATCGTCAGTTAATAAGTCAACAAGGTTAGCAATAGCTTTGCTTTCCATGGTTATTGTGGACTTTGCAATATCTAGAATAGAGGATTCAGTTTTCAAAATCAATTCGTATTTTGATATAGTGTTTAATTATAAAGATTTTTATTATCTTTAAACTTCATGCAAAGGTAAATATAAAATTACGAATAGGGATTAATGAACGTTGCACAAATTGACTTACATGCCGAACTAAAAAAATACTTTGGATTTTCAAAATTTAAAGGATTACAAGAAGAGGTTATAAAAAATGTAGTAGCTGGTAATAATACCTTTGTTATTATGCCGACTGGAGGTGGAAAATCCTTATGTTACCAATTACCTGCATTGATTAAAGAAGGTACAGCTATAGTAGTTTCACCATTGATTGCCTTGATGAAGAATCAAGTTGATGCCATCAGAGGTGTTTCTGAACATGAAGGCGTTGCACATGTATTAAATTCTTCATTAAATAAAACTCAGGTCAAACAAGTTAAAGACGACATTACTAACGGTGTTACAAAACTTTTATACGTTGCTCCAGAGTCTTTAACTAAAGAAGAGCATGTAGAGTTTTTAAGAACCGTCACTATTTCATTTATGGCAGTCGATGAAGCACACTGTATAAGTGAATGGGGGCATGATTTTAGACCAGAATACCGAAATCTAAGACAAATCATTAAACGTATTGGTGACAATATCCCTATAGTAGGCTTAACAGCAACAGCTACAGAAAAAGTACAAGAAGATATACTTAAAAATTTGGGTATTCAAGATGCTGTGACTTTTAAGGCATCATTTAATCGCCCAAACTTATATTACGAAGTACGTCCAAAGACCAAGAATGTAGATGCTGATATTATTCGTTTTGTGAAACAGAATGAAGGAAAATCAGGTATAATCTACTGCTTAAGCCGTAAGCGTGTAGAAGAGTTGTCTCAGGTCTTACAAGTTAATGGTGTCAAAGCTGTGCCTTACCATGCAGGTTTAGATGCTAAAACTAGAGTCAAGCATCAGGATATGTTTTTGATGGAAGATACCGATGTTGTGGTCGCTACTATAGCTTTTGGTATGGGAATAGATAAACCGGATGTACGTTTTGTGATTCATCATGATATTCCAAAAAGTATAGAAAGTTATTATCAAGAAACTGGTCGTGCAGGGCGAGATGGAGGCGAAGGGCACTGTTTGGCTTACTATGCTTATAAAGATATAGAGAAGCTTGAAAAATTTATGGCTGGAAAGCCAGTTGCAGAACAAGAGATTGGTCATGCATTATTACAAGAAGTTGTCGCCTTTTCTGAAACATCAGTATCTCGACGCAAGTTTATTCTACATTATTTTGGTGAAGAATTTGATAACGCAACTGGAGATGGTGGTGATATGGACGACAATGTACGTCATCCAAAACCCCAAAAAGAAGCTAAGGATGATGTAAAGATTGTATTAGATGTTGTTAGTAAAACCAATCAGAAATACAAAGCTAAAGATTTAGTCCAGGTGATTGTTGGTAATGCTAATGCCTTAATATCGTCTCATAAAACTGACCTACAGCCATTTTTTGGAATTGGTAAAGACAAAGATACTAGACATTGGATGGCATTAATTCGTCAGATTCTTGTTGGCAAGTTGCTTAAAAAAGAGATTGAAACTTACGGTGTATTACGAATTACTGAAGTTGGTCAAAAATTTATGACTTCACCGACATCTTTTATGATGGCAGAAGATCATGTTTTTGATGAGACCAACGACGATAGTATCATTACCAATTCTAGGTCTAGTGGAGGAGTAGCTGATGAAAAGCTTATGACCATGCTTAAAGATTTAAGAAAATCCAATGCCAAGCGTTTGGGTGTTCCACCATTTGTTATTTTTCAAGATCCTTCATTAGAAGATATGGCGTTAAAATATCCTATAAATACAGAAGAATTGTCTAATGTTCATGGTGTAGGTGAGAGTAAGGCCAAAAAATATGGAAAAGATTTTATTGCAATGATTCATGAGTATGTAGAGGATAATGACATTATACGACCAGAAGATATGGTTGTAAAATCAACAGGAAGTAACTCTGCTTTAAAGCTATATATAATTCAAAATGTAGATAGAAAACTCCCATTATCTGACATTTCCTCTGCAAAGGGTATGGAGATGCCAGATTTTATAAAAGAGATGGAAGCTATCGTATTTTCTGGAACAAAATTGAATATCAATTATTGGATTGATGATATTTTAGACGAAGACCAACAAGAAGAAATCCACGATTATTTCATGGAATCCGAAACTGATAAAATAGATGTTGCTATCGATGAATTTGATGGCGATTACGATGACGAAGAGCTTCGTTTGTATCGTATTAAGTTTATGAGTGAAGTAGCGAATTAGATTTCAGTCTGATTAGTGTCAACGTATTGTGTTTTACTCTTCTTCATCACCACTAACATATTTAGTAAATAAAACATCCTGCTTTTTAGCTTTTAACTGAATGCTTGCAATTCTGGTGTTTTGTAGGGTTGTAATATCATTTTCTTCAATTTGAAAATCTATTTTAGTAATGCTTCTACCTTTTACTGACGATAGGTCTGACTCAAATTCTGATGAATCAGATTTTAATTCCAGAGTTGTATTTTCACCTTTTAAGATAAGTTTTGCACCATTCATGGTTTTAATGTGCATTTGCCCAACAATAACTGTTTGGAAGAAGTAATAACCACCCAATTCATTCAAACCGGCATAGAGGACATTGTTTTCTGAAACCCCAAATGGTATGTTTTCAACTTCTTTTATAATCGCTTCAACCGTGTCTATAGACTTGTTTTTCTTACTTTTTAAAAATGAAAACGCCATGAATTTAATTTTTAACAAATCTAAGATTATTATTCAATTTTAAATTCGTCATTCAAAAATAGTCAATCGTAATTCATTTCATATCTTTGCAGACTTAAATAAAACATAAAACAATGCAAGACGGTTTATATGCAAAATTCAATACCTCAAAAGGTTCTATTTTAGTTAATCTAGAGTTTGAAAAAACACCAGGTACAGTTGGTAATTTCGTGGCTTTAGCAGAAGGAAATTTAGAAAATTCTGCTAAACCTCAAGGTACACCTTACTATGACGGTTTAAAATTCCATAGAGTAATACCTGATTTTATGATTCAAGGTGGTTGCCCCCAAGGAACAGGAACTGGGAATCCAGGTTATAAATTTGATGATGAGATACATCCTGATTTAAAACATGATGGTCCAGGTGTATTGTCAATGGCCAATGCAGGTCCAGGAACAAACGGAAGTCAGTTTTTTATTACACACATCGCTACAGATTGGTTAGATGGTAAACATACTGTTTTTGGTAAAGTTGTTGAAGGACAAGATATCGTTGATACTGTAGCTCAAGGCGATGTTATCGAAAGTTTAGAAATCGTAAAGGTTGGTGGTGCCGCTGAAAGTTTTAATGCTATTGAAGCATTTAGAACATTTGAAGGTTCAAGAGAAAAAAGAGTTGCTGCTGAGCGTGAAGCTAAAAAAGCAGAATTAGATAAGATTTCAGCTGGTTTTGAGGAGACTGCTTCAGGATTACGTTACCAGGTTATCCAAAAAGGAGAAGGTAAAAAAGCTGAAAAAGGTAACACCGTTTCTGTACATTATAAAGGTCAGTTAGCTGATGGTACAGTATTCGATTCTTCATACAAAAGAAATGCACCATTAGATTTTCAAGTTGGTGTTGGACAAGTGATAGCTGGTTGGGACGAAGGTATTTGTTTACTTAATGTTGGTGATAAAGCACGTTTGGTAATACCTAGTGATTTAGGTTACGGAAGTGCTGGTGCTGGTGGTGTTATTCCACCTGATGCTACTCTAGTATTTGATGTAGAATTAATGGATATAAAATAAATACGTAACATTTTCAATATAAAATCGTCTCACTGTTAAGTGAGACTTTTTTTTGCTTTTTAGTTAATCAAGCAATTTATATTAAAATGAAAATTAAAACTTTTTCAATTTTAGCCTTATTATTTATCGCGTTTAGTTGTTCAAAATCTATCGAGTATACTGAGGCATTTAAAAAAGAAACAGCAGGTTCGTATTTGTACAATGTAGATGATGTTATAGTAATATCTTATGAAGCTAATGATTTGTTTATGAATTGGCGTGGTGTTAAAACAAAACCTGTTGCTACTGAGTTAAACGAGTTTTTTGTGCCAGATATGTATAAAAAATTACGTTTTTTAAAACATCCAAAAACTAATAAAACTTACCTTTCTATAATATCAGAAACCAATCCAGATAGTTTAAGTTATAACTATCTCAAAGCACCAGTTGGTTATAAGACGCCAAGTCAATATATCGCAGAAAAGAATTTTGATAAAGCACTTGTTGGTCTATTAAAGATTAAAACCAATGATTCTTTGAGTGAATTTATAAATCAATATAAATTTAATCGAATAGGTTATAAGTATATTAGAGAAGATAATTTTGAAGACGCCATAGCTATTTTTGAAATGAATGTAAAGTTACATCCTAACAGTCCAAATACATATGATAGTTTAGGACAGGCCTATTTAGTTTATGGTGATAGTTTAAACGCTTATAAAAATTATAAACAGACTTATAAATTAAATAAAGGCAACAGACGCGCTAAGAAATACATAGACAATTACGAGAAAAAAGTAAAATAGACTATTGTTTTTTTAATAAATAAAAGCTTTCGTTAAGAATATCATCAGGATTTAGATTTGGAATATGATTAAAAACTTTAGAGCAAGAATAATAATCTTCCATTTCTACTAATTTGTAAGATTTTAAGTTTTCATAGAAACTATTAGGTACAATTTGACACCCTTCTTTACTTGCATCCTTAAGACCTCGATTTGTATATTTCATAAGCCTAGAATGTGCACTTGTTTTTAAAACTTCCTCGGTATATGAGACACTACCAACATAATCATTAGTATTTTGAAGTTGATCAAATAGCTTAAAAATTAAATCAGTTTCAGTCTTATTTAAAAAGAACAAGACACCTTCAATTATTATAAAACTAGGTTTGTTGTTTACAATTTTCTGTAAAGTATCTAACAGGCTGTAAAAATAATCTGAACTAAAATCTACACCTATAAAAGTTATATCTCTTTTTGGTAATTCATTTTCAGAGGTAAGAACAGAAATAATATGCTCTTTATATTCAACAACTTCTGGTTTGTCTATTTCTATATGAGAAATATTGCTGTCAACTAGAAATGGATACATACTAAATCCAGCTCCAAAGTTTATTAGAACCTCAATTTCTGAGTTTTCAATAAAACGTTTAATAGTTTCAAGAAAATATCTATTTCTGATGCAATGCGTTTCAATTTCTTCTGTGGAAACAGAAGATGTATAATCTTTTAGAATCTTTTCTGCGTTTTTGTTACTCCAAATTTTAGCATAATAATCACCGCTTAACTTTTCATTTAATCTTCTAAAAGCACAGGTCACAAATGCAGTATCGCTTACTTTTATGTTTTTTGAGTTGCTCACTAATGATTATTTTTACATGAATACTTAAAAATAAGTAATAAAACTTTATTTAATTCTAAATAGTTACAATTCATCCTAATAAAATAACAATTGAGTAAAAATTGATTTATGGAACAAGAAAGCCTTCAGATATTTGATAATAATAAATATGTAATGACTATGTCAACTATCGTAAAAATATTAATCCTATTAATTATTAACACTTCATTTAGTGATGCACAAGAAATCAAACAAGATATTACAGTAAGTATAACTGGTCTTGATAGTAATAGAGGACAACTTTTAGTAGGTTTATATAATACAGAAGAACACTTTTTGGATAAACGTTTTAAGTCAGAGATTGTTGAAATTTCTAATAAAACAGGGACTCTAGTATTTACTAATATTCCTAAAGGAACATACGCTATATCTTTTATCCATGACGAGAATAGTAATGGAAAAATGGATACTAATTTTTTAGGTATTCCTAAGGAAGACTATGGGTGTTCAAATAATGCCAGAGGAACCTTGGGACCACCAAAATGGAAGGATGCCAAGTTTGAATTAAAAGGACAAGATAAAGTTATAACCATTTCATTATAAATCATCAATCAAAAATCATGAAACATTTAATCACTTCAGTTTTATTTATTGCGTTCGGTATGCTAAGCGCACAATCTAATTTTAAAAAAGGTATGGATAAAGCTTTTGAATTATTGCAATCTGATAAGCCAGATGAAGCGATAAATCTTTTTGAGCGTATTGCAAATGCAGAAAAAGATAATTGGTTACCTCATTACTATATAGCACAAATAAATAGTATGAAAAGCTGGAATGTAAAGGAGGAAACGCAGCTTAAAGCACAACTAGATAAAGCTCAAGAGCATCTTAATACTGCAATGGCTTTAAGTAAAAATAACCCAGAACTAATGGTGATGCAAGGTCAAATTTACACCAATTGGATAGCTTTTGATGGTAGAACTTATGGTATGAAGTATTCTGTAAAAGATATGGTAAGTTATACCAATTCTAGATTACAGATAAAACTCAATACATTTAATGAACAGGATATTATTGTGGCTCGTGAGCGTGTTAAAGACTTTAAAAACTGGTTAGAATAACTCGAATACTTCACCTAACGAATCACCAAAAATATTTACAATTTCATAAAAGGCTGCTTACATTAGAATTTA
>Ga0209223_10000225_pt1 | contig 66122 bp, 42 predicted proteins | sample COG_06_FD_184750 | JGI IMG/M metagenome (GOLD analysis project Ga0209223, IMG submission 184750) | Pelagic Microbial community sample from North Sea - COGITO 998_met_06 (SPAdes) (version 2) | ecosystem: Environmental > Aquatic > Marine > Neritic zone/Coastal water | place: Helgoland, sampling... | reverse complement strand
TCAAGACTATTAGATCGTTGTCTATTTGAATCAAGACTATTAGATCGTTGTCTATTTGAATCAAGACTATTAGATCGTTGTCTATTTGAATCAAGACTATTAGATATAGGACTAGTTGAAAAATTATTAAATATTATTCTATTTCTAATATTGTTATTGTAATTTTTAATTCTATTTCTGAAACAATGTGGACATATAAAATTAAAGACTCTTTGTCTACCATGTATAGAACATATTTTAATATCACTATCTATCATTATATTAAACAAATATTAATAATTAAAAAATTTTATTCAGATTTATAATTTAATATATAAATTCTATTATTTTCGACAATAGTTTCAATAAACATAAAATGATATTTAATAATTATTTGTGTAATTAATGTAAATGTAATAAATCCAGCAAAAAAATCCAAATAAAATATAATGGATAAATATAGAAGCGTAGTGATAATAATAAAAGTTTTTTTATAAAAGCAATGTTTAATATATAATTTTTTATTTTTTACAAAAAATACAAAATTTAAAAATGCAATTAAAATTAAAATTAATGCATAAAATATATCAGACCAAATTAAATTATAATAAATAATATTATATTTTGACAAATCATTTGTAATTAATTTAACAAGTGTATAATTATTATCTAACAATAATAATTGTGAAAATAATAAAATAATACAAAAATTAAAAAATAAAAATAAAAATAAATTAAGAGATAAAAATTTACAAAATTTTGAAAAAAAGGATGGAGTATATGTATTTTCTAAGATAGAATATTCATAATTACATTCAAAACATCGTTTTTTAGCATCAATATTTTGTGAAAGCGCGATCCATTGATTTAAACAATCACGATGGACATATTTTGATGATCCAGAACATTTACAAGGATAAATCATATTAGATGGATGATCATATTCTAAACAAATTCTACAAACATAATTAGATTCAATGTTTTCATAATGCATAATTGTATAAATTAATGATTAAGTTTTAAATAATTATATATGAAATTGGAAATATTTAAATATTTCAATTTTAAAAATTTGATGATGTTTTCTTTATTTAAAGTTAATTTTATAAAATAAAAAAATGAAAAACAATAATGATTCTATTGAGAGTAGTTCAGTAAGTGGAAGTTCTACAGATTCATTAGAGAAAAATATCAACTCAGAAGATAAATTTAATATAGTTAAGAAGAAAAAAAATTTATTGAATACAGATACAGATTCAAAAGTATTTGAAAAACTTATATTACCTAAAAGTAATAGTAGTTTAGATAAATCTATAGAAGAAATTTATAAAAAGATGAGTCATGTGGAACATGTTTTAGAAAAGCCAGATAGTTATGTAGGATCAACAGAGAAAGAAGAAATAGAATTAGATTTATTAGATGATGAAGGGGATAAAATTCAAATAGTAAAGAAGAGTTTTGAATATTGTCCAGCATTTTATAAATGTTTTGATGAGTTAATAGTAAATGCTTTTGATCATAGTAAAAGACAATTAAAAAAGATAGAAAGTGGAGATAATTTAGCGATTAAAGTATCTAATATAAAAATAGATATAAATGAAATAGAAAATTCAATTTCAATTTGGAATGATGGAGACGGTATTGATATTGAATTATTACCAGAATATAATTTATATCCTCCTGAACTAATATTTGGAACATTGTTAACATCGACAAATTATGATGATAATGAGCAGAGAGAATGGGGTGGACGAAATGGATATGGTGCTAAATTAGCAAACATATATTCAATAAAAACAGAAATAGAAACAGTTGATAAGAAAAGAGAAAAAAAATATAAACAAACTTTTAGTAATAATATGTCAGAAAAAACAAATCCAATAATTACTTCATTTACAGGAAAATCTTATACAAAAATAGTTTGGTATCCAGATTTAAAAAGATTTAATATAAATAATTTAGACAAGAATCATATATCTTTATTTAAAAAACGTTCATATGATATAGCGGCTTGTTCATATAATGATGTAAATGTTTTTATAAATAATAAAAAGATATTAGAAAAAACATTTGAAAAATATGTCAATTTATATATTAGAGATTCTAGAAAAACAATTATAGAGGAACAAGATGGTTGGACAGTTGTAGCAACAGATAATGATAATGATACTTTTGAACAGAGATCATTTGTAAATGGAATAAATACAATTAGAGGAGGGAAACATGTAGATTTTGTTGTTGATCAGATAAAAGATAAATTAGCACAGATGATAAAAAAAAAACGAAAAATTAATGTAAAAACAGCATATGTAAAAAATCAATTATCAGTTTTTATAAATTCAACAATAATTAATCCAGTTTTTGATGGACAGACTAAAGAAACACTTAAGACAAATAAAAGTAAATTTGGACATTGGATTGAATTATCATCTAAATTTATAGAAAAACTATATAAAAGTGATATTACAGAAAAAATTATAGCTCAAACTAATTTTAAGGAAAATAAAAATTTAGAGAAAACAGATGGTAAAAAAACAAGTTTAATTAGAGTTCCTAAATTAACAGATGCAAACGATGCTGGCACAAGAAAGTCAAAAGAATGCACACTTATACTTACAGAAGGAGATTCAGCTAAATCAATGGCTATTGCAGGTTTATCAGTAATAGGTAGATCAAAATATGGTGTATTTCCATTAAAAGGAAAAGTATTAAATGTAAGAGATGCAAGTAATAATGAGATTTTAAAAAACGCAGAAATTAATAATGTAAAAAAAATTTTAGGTCTTCAAAGTAATAAAAATTATACTAAAGAAGAATTAGAAAAAAATTGGCCATTAAGATATGGTAAAATTATGATAATGACAGATCAAGATTTGGATGGATCACATATAAAAGGACTAATTTTAAATGTATTTGATTCTATATGGCCATTATTAATAAATGAAGGATTTATTTGTTCTATGGTGACTCCAATTATAAAAGTAAAAAAAAATAAAAGTGAGAAAGCATTTTACACAATTCAAGATTATGAAAAATGGAAGGATAAAAATAATGAAGGAAAAGGTTGGAATGTAAAATATTATAAAGGACTGGGCACTTCAACAACGAATGAAGCAAAAGATTATTTTAAAAAATTACATATAATAGATTATTATAGAGAAAGTGAAATTTTAGAAATGAATATTGAAAATAGTGTATCTGAAGTTAATGATAAAACTAATAATATTGAAAATTTAATATCAAATAAAATAGATTTAGCTTTTAGAAAAGATAGAGCGGATGATAGAAAAGAATGGTTGAGAAATTATGATAGAGATGATATACCGGACTATAATAAAGATAAAATGTCTTGTAATGAATTTATTGATAAAGAACTAAAACATTTTTCTAATTATGATAATGATAGAAGTTTACCTTCAGTAAGAGATGGTTTAAAACCTTCTACACGAAAAATTTTATATAGCTGTTTTAAACGAAATTTAACAAATGAAATTAAAGTAGCACAATTGGCTGGATATGTATCTGAGAAAGCGGCATATCATCATGGTGAAAAATCATTAGAAGGATCAATAGTAGGTATGGCACAAAATTTTGTAGGTGCAAATAATATGAATCTTTTGGAACCTATAGGACAATTTGGAACAAGATTATTAGGAGGTAAAGATGCAGCTCAATCAAGATACATTTATACTCAATTATCACCATTAAGTAAAATTATATTTAATCAGGATGACGAACAATTATACAAATATATGAATGATGATGGTGTTAAAATAGAACCCGAATCTTATTGTGGAATACTTCCTAATATACTTATTAATGGAGGAGAAGGTATAGGGACAGGATTTAGTTGTAGTATACCTTGTTATAATCCTTTAGATCTTATAGAACATATAAAAAATAAATTGGAAGATAAAAATAATAAGAAACTAAAACCTTGGTATAGAGGATTTAAAGGCTGTATAGAAGAAATATCTGAAGGAGCCTATATATCAAAAGGTTGTTATGAAAAAATAAGTTGTTCAGAAATTAAAATTACAGAATTACCTGTAGGAACTTGGACAGAAAAATATATTGAGTTTTTAGATAAAATTACAATTGATAAGGGAAAAGAAAATAATACACATATTTTAAAAGGCTATACTGATAATAGTTCGGAATCTGAAGTAGATATAATTCTACGTTTTTGTCCAAATACATTAGCAAATATATTAATTAAACCAAATATTGATAATATGAAAAACATAGAAAAAATATTAAAATTATATTCAAAAATTAACACAAGTAATATGTATTTATTCAGTAGTAATAATATGATAAAAAAATATTCAACTGTTGAAGAGATTATAGATGAATGGTATAATTATAGACATGAATTATATGTAAAAAGAAAAGAATTTTTATTAGTTAAACTAAATAAAGAATTAAATATTATTAAATATAAAGTTATGTTTATAAATGAAATTATAAATCAATCTATAGATATTCGAAATAAATCTAAAAAGGATGTTTATGAATTATTAGAATCTAAAAATTATCCACAATTATCTTTAAAGATTGATTCTTTGGATGATAACAAAAGTTATGATTATTTACTAAATATGAATTTATATAAATTAACAAAAGAGGAAATAGATAAACTAACAAACGAAAGAGATACGAAAATTTTAGAAGTTAATAATTTGGAATCAACTAGCGAAAAAAAAATGTGGACAAATGAAATGGATATTTATAATAGTATTTATAAAAATGATTTAAAGCAATATAATATATCTGTTAATAGTTGTTCTTTAAAAAAAAAATTTAATGTTAAAAGATGAAATAAATAGACATATTTAGTATTTAAGATTTATGATAGTTACATTAAATTATATTTTTGTTTTATAGAAGGATTTTTTGGATCTATATTTGAAGGTAAAGCTATATACTTTCTTCCTGAAATTAAGTCCATATCACCAGTTGCATGTAATTTATATTTTGTATTTTTATCTGTTTTAAAATCATTATTTTTTTGAATAGAATTATACCATGTTTTAGAAAATGATAAATTATTAATTTCATTTTCTGAATAAATATACATTTTATCTTTTATATCATAAAATCTATTATTGTAATTTAACATTTATATTAATTTATAAATATAATTAAATATATAATCAATTTTTTTTATTTTGAATATTTAAAATATTGATTATAAATCACCTAAAATACAGATGTATAAATTTATAGTATTATTATTATAAAAATAGACTTTTAAATATAGTGGTATTAATTTTAATAAATTTATTTGGTAAATAATATTAAATTATTTAAATAGTTTGATAATAAAGAAAATTAAACTATATTTTATATATTTAAAATTAATAAATAAATTAATAATAATAATGAATAATGATGATTTAATTATAACTAATGAATATTCTGAGAATAGTAATTTTAAAGAAATAGATTTAGAAGAGTATATATGTAATAAAAATAGAGTAGGAATAGAAAATGGAGAAAATATGAGTGGAATGGGAGGTAATTTAACTATTAATGGTTTAAGTGGTTATACAAATTATTTAGATAGCACAATGAATATAGATGGTTATAATACAGAATATAATGTAAGTAATCAACCAAAAAAAAGAATAAAAAGAACTACAATTAGTATAGATAGTATAAATAGAATTAAACAACCAATAATAAATAAAAAAAGTTTAGGAAAATTACCTGCAAATCCTTTTAAGACGCAAATAGGAAATAAAAAAATAAAAGTATGGTGTCCATATGAAGAAATTAGAGATATAAATGGTCGTTTAACAAGAGAATTAAAGTATCCACAATTTCAAAATGTAGATATAGGTGTTAAAGAAATAATATTTTCAAATTTAAGAAAAGATATATCAGAAGATACAAGGACAGGATATGATTATTATAAGATAGGTTTACAAAGAGAATATATAGAATTTAATAATGATGATATAGTAAATAGAATATTTACTATAAAATCTATAGGTTTTAAAATGCCATTAGAAACATTACCAGGATATGAATATGAGGAGAAGAAGAAATATAAAAGTGATTATTTTGTAATATGTTTGAATGAAAGAATAAATATAGATGGGATTTGTAAAACAGAATTTGGAGGAGATAATGTTTGTTTAAGTGAAGTTACATCATTTACAAATGGTTATGATAATTCAGCTCATTATAAAATTAATTTAGGAAAACAATTTACAAATATAAGTATGGTAAAATTAAAAAGTATAGTATTACCAAATACGGCGTATACAATAAATTCGAGAGAAGAAAAATCAAATTTAGGAAATTTTAATGTGAAAACTAAGATAAATAATAAATTAAAATGGGTAAATAAATTAGATGAAACAAATATATATAATTTATCATTATATTCAGATAAAATTTTTTCAAGCAGTATAAATGTGACAAATTTAATTTTAGAAAATAATATACCTAATCAAAATTTAAAACAAAAATTATATTCAAATAATGTAATATTAAAACTAACAGAGGATAAATATCCTAATTTATGTTCTAAAGAGAAAATAAATAGAATTAAAGAATTAAGAGAAGAATTTAATAAACTAACAGATAATAATAATAAAGAAAAAGATTTTTATTTAGAATCAGTAATACATACAGATAGTGAAAAAAAAAATGGATTATTTGATAATGATATTACAAGTAATAATGGAAAATATTGGTTACCAAATACGTATCATGATTTTACAAAGACATTAATTTATAAAATTTTTGAATCATTGACAAAACCGTATTATACATTAGATCAATATTTAAATTACAATTTAAAAGATATATCAAATGACAATATTAATAATTTTACACTAAAACAAAGAAATTTGTATAATAGGAATATAAGAAAGTTATTAAAAAATCAACCATGGCATTATAACTATTTTAATTCATTAATAAACAATGGTATGAAAAATATAAATAATACGGAAAGGAATAGTATAAATATTGGTAATAATTTATTAGATTTTATAGATATGAAAAATATAAAATATTTAAATGATTTAGGAATACCCAAATATATGGGTTATTATATATTTGAAAAGAATTTAGAGAGAGAAGGGAAGCAAAAATCTAAATTCAGTGAAGAATTAATAGAAAATTATGATGAGAGTAGTAAATATATATATCCTGGAAATTCAATTTTAACAGATAAATTATTAGGAGAGACTTTAGTGCCAAATAATAATATTTTGAAATTAAAGAAACAACAAAGATATCCAATTTATGAAGTGTCTTTAACGGATGGAAAATATAATACAAAATCATTTATAAAAGAATTACAAGAAAAGTTATCAGGAACTTATAAAAAAAGTTATAATGGAGGAGAGCAAATATTTGAAAATAGAAATTTTAATTTATATAAATTTGATTTTCAACCAATATTTAATGTAAATGTTAATAAAAATTTAAATTTAATAGATATAAGACAATATAATCCAATTTTAAAATATATTGATACCACGGCATATAATCCTAATTTAATATATTATAATGAGGGGATACCTTCAATTTGTATAAAACTAAATGGACATAATTTTAATTCAGGAGATAAAATATTAATAACAGGAGCAATAGATACAGATAATATAGATGAGAGTCAAATAAATGGAGAGCATATAATTAAAATAAAACCATCATTTAAAATACATATGAGAATGATATATCCTTTACCAGAATTAGGATATTTAGATCAAAATAAATATTTTAATAAATCAATAGGAAATAATTTTAATTTACCAGATAAAACTATAGAATTTAAGATAAAAAGAGATTTAAGAAAATTTTTATTGAAATCAGATGATTTAATAGAAAACATACCAGAATCTAATTTATGGTATGGAGGAAATTGGTCTAAAGATAATGATAATTCAGGAGGTTTTAATAGTGAATTTGATAATAAACCTATAAAGTGGGAAGGTTATAGATATAAATATTCAGAGAATTCAAATAATAAAATAGGAAATACAACTCATTCTAAGAGAGAATTATATCCATTAAAATATATATCAAATGATAGTTATATTACAAATCTAACTTATTCGTGGAATAATCCATATTTAGATACAGTAGATTTAAATTCATTATCGAATAGTATAGAAGAGAATAATTGGATAGAAAGAAAAGAAAATTTAGATGGGGGAAATATAATAAATTGGAAATCTGGAAAAGTAATAAAAATAAATAATGATGAGACATATAATATAGTATATAATGATAATTCAATAGAGATGTGTGTGCCTAGAATAAGTTTTGATGGTGAGATTCAAATAAGGTTAGATATAGAAATGTTTGGAGAAATGGATAAAGATGGGGAAAATGTGAATATATTAGAAAAAATGCCAAGAAGTTGGAGTAATGTGCATAATTATAATAAAACAACAAATCCATATGAATTAGAAAGATATTATGGCGAATTTATAAGTAATATACCATATCAATTTGGTATATACTATACAGGATCAAATTTTAAACAAATAAAAAATTTTATAGGAACATTAGGTGGATTCAAAGAGTTAGAACCTAGATCTCAAAAACATTTAAATGAAGGTAGTATAATAATGTCAGTGCAAAATGTTTTATCAAGTGCGCCAAATAATAGACAATTTACAACAGTGACAAGCACACAAAGTAATACATTAAATACTAATTTAAATTATTATGGAGGAAAAATGATAAATTCAGTAAATAATGGTATGATGTATCCAGAAAATAATATAAATTTAGGGAATAAAGATAGTATATTAGCAGAGGGTGTAGAATGTAGTATGATGATAAATGAAACATTTGTAAAATTATCAGAAATAAAAAATATAACAGAAACAACAACAATAGGAAGAATTACACAAATTAATAATAATAAAAGATTAAATTCTAATGGAAATTTTGAAATTTATTTTGATTTATTAACTGAGATTGAATCTGGAAATTTCAATATAGGAGACGTAATAATAGGTTTAGATTCTAATTGTATAGGTATGATAGTTCCTGAAAGTTGGGAATATTGTTCATTATTAGAAGAAGAAGTAATAAATAAGGGATTTGGAACATATATTTTAGAAAAATATAGAGAATTAGGATCAATAAATAAGATAGTTTCAAAGTCCACAAATAGATTTACATATAAAGAACGAGATACAATATTAGATGAAAATACAAATAGTATATTAGGATTTTCTGAATGGAAAAATAAATATAATCCTAATATGCAAAATTCAAATGATCTAAATAATTTTATAAAGGAATATTATAATTGGTCCATAGAGGAATCACCATATTCATCGCAATATGTATATTTTTCAATAGAACCAATATTTCCAAGTAGATCTAGAATAAGTGGTGTAAAAACAACAAATCTTGTATTATCAGAACCAATAGAATTTAAATTTATATTTGATGAAAATACAAGTCCAATAGATAGATTAAATATACCATTAAATCAAAGTTTTAATTTTACACAAAATAATTTTAAAAAATTTAATGAAGTTAATATTAATAAATCATATCTTATGGGATTACATAATAATACATTACAAAATTATTTAGTTATAGAAACATTTGAAAAATTTAATTTTAAAAAAAATGATATTATTTATATTAAAGATCATAAAATAATAAATAGAAATATTGATAATAATAAAGTTTATAATTTGACAATTGAAAGTGTAGAACCTTTTAGAAATTACATTGCATTTATTCAAAATAATTATTATAATGATATTATATATAATTTAAACGAGTTTACAACATATTCTAATTTAAATAAACAAATAAAAATAAATAGTGAAAATATAGAAGAGGAAAAAAGAGAAAAATATAGTCATAATGAAGATAATATATATTCAGTTCCTTTTTCTAATATAAATTTAATATGGGATTATGATATTAACAGAATAAAGTATTGTCTTGGAAAAGATAATAATATTATAACATCATATTGTATTGATAATGATTTACATAACAATTATAAAACAGATACAACTGATACAATAATTTGTATTAGTAGACCAGTTAAAGAACATAATTTACCATTGAATAAAGGTGATATAGTAAGACAATATTATAATAAATTAAATCCAGTGATAATTGCTTGTGGAACAGTTAAGACATTAGTCACAGGAGATGATGATAATTTCAAAAAAATAGTAAATATAGAAATTGAAAATGTATCAGGTAGATTTATAGCTAATTCAGAAAATTATAATTTAGATTTAATATTAGATATAAAAAGATTAAATAAAAAATTTATAGTTATTAATTTTTATATAGAAAATAAAAATGAAAATCTTTTAACTACACAGACTGCTGCACAAATTAGGTTAAATGATATAATAATACAAGGAAATTCTATGGCAAGATATGTAGGTTCCCAGGAAAATGCAGAAAACATGATATTTGAGACCAATGTAAATTCGATTTTTTATGTAGGGAAAAATTCTACTCCAGTATTTGTGGAAAGATTAAGTGATTTAGTATATTATAATTCTAATTCAAAAAAAAAATATCAAGAAATATCTCCATTAATAGGATATATTGCTCAAATTATAGATCCTTTTATAGAAGATACAATAGATTATGATGTAATTAAAATAGTTAAATCAAATATAAATGAATTGGATACAGATGCATTTGAACAATCAACGGATGTTGAAAATAATTGGATAGATATTAAAAATGTAAGTAGTGATTATCAAAAAGTGTATTCTAAAAATAATATTTATAGTGGAAATCAACCTAATAATAATTTAAATAATTTAAATTTAGTTCAAAGAGGTCCATATGAATTATTTAATAATAATAATTTAATTCATTTTGCATTAAGAGAAAGATTAATAAATTGGTTTTTTGAAAATCCTTTTAATTGGAATTCAAATGATTTAGAAAAAGTTTTAGAGTTTAAAAAAAAATATGAACCATCTATTGAAAATAAGAATATTATTATAAAATTAGTTGTATCACCATTAGATTCCTATGGTTGGAATTTTCTTAAAAATGGAGCACCTACATTTTATAAACGTGCAGGTAATTTAGGAGAATTACCTTATAAAAGTGCAAAAATTATACCTTATAATGAAAGACCTAGAGAAGGTGGATATACAGATGTTTCAGATACAAATAGAACTATAGATAGAAATGTTAACACTATATTACCATTTTTAAATGGTATGGGAGTTTATATAAATAATCCTTTTTTAGAAAAATATTCAACTCAAGAATCTATAGAAAAATTTCAAAAAAATGAACAAGATAGTCCTTTTAATGTTAAATTAATAGATCCATATTGGGACTACGAAAGAAATGAATACATAGGTGAAGTAAATAGTTTAAATAATTTTAGTAATATACGATCTAATTTAAATAATAAATATTCAGTAGGATGGGCGACAAATATTAATACAGATTCTGAAGAATGGCTTGGAAATTACGCAAATGTTATAAATTCTGGAAAGCAGAATGAAGCAGTTCCTAAATTACATAATCATTCTATTATAGATCCTTTAAAAGCTGTATATAAAAGACCTGTAAGTGGTTTAATAGGTTATGTATTAGATACTAGCATTGAAAATATAGAAGATTATATAAATAATTATGCTATTAAATCATATTGTTTAGATATAGGAACTATTACTAAACAAGAAAGTATAACTACATCTGACGTAAATGAAACTACAACAACTAATAATACAAAAACTGAAAATTTAATAGGAACACCAACAATAGATTGTTCAATTAATACATATCCTCCTAAAGGTAATGTAGCACATCGTTCATATCAATATACAACTAAATCTAAATTTAAAGATTTTAAAACCACTTTAAATGATAGAAATCAATACGATTTAGATAATGATGGTAAGGATGATATACTAGGTGTAACAGATACACATAAATCTATATTTTCACTTACACCATTTTATGAATTACATCAAGATAATTATACATATGATAATAACATAGAACAATATCCAGATGCTTATCTTATAAAAACACTTAAATCAACAGCTGATAAAAATCAAAATGATTTAAAACCTTATAAGTTAAGTGATTGGAATGAACCTATTAAACCATATAAATTTGCATATACAAGACAAAGATGGTGGATTGAAAAACAGTTATGTATTTTTAATTATAATAATGAAATAGAAATAGATTCAAATTATCCTGAAAATTATAATGAAGATATAGATTCAATTACTTGGCAAAACGTTAAACCAATGTATAAAGATAAATCACAAATTTATATTAAACAAACTTTAAATTATATTAATGATACTAGATATCAACATCATAAAGCTGAATATGTATCTAATTCATATTTACATAATAATAATCCTTATAATAGAGGTATTATGAAAGTAGAAGTTATATCTGAATTTGATGGTAGTTATGGTTTAGATTCTGATTATGAGATAGTTAAAGGATATTCGACATCAACTAATATAACAGGAGGAATAGGTGCTGAATTTATAGTGACAAAAAATTTTTATAATAAATATCCTAATATATCAATTTCAAATCCAGGTTCAGGATATGATATAGGGGATATTATTGAGATTATTGCTAACCCTACTAATTCAAATGATAATAAACTAAAAAATTATGCTTTCTATGCTTGTAAAGTAAAACATAATGAATCAATCACTGGTTCATTAAATTTTTATACTGGTGATACCATTCTTATAAGAGAAACTAATATATATCCTGCTATAAAAGGTATTATACCTTTTGACCAAATTATAGTTCAAAATACTACAATTTTATACATTAAAATGCAAACATCAACTAAAATTAAAGTAAATGATGTTTTTGAATGGACTAAAATTAATAATAAACATGGAACAAATCAATATGGGGTAGGGGCTACTATCAATATTAATGTTGTAGAAAATATAGAAAATTATAATAATATTCCATCTATAAATTTTTATCCAGTTCAAAATTTACAATTAGTAGTAAAAGAAATTATTGTCTCAAATTCTATTATAGGTCCATCACGTCTTATTTGTAATACTGATGATTGGAATAGAAGAGGTATATGTGAAGGTTATATTAATATATATAATGATAATACTTATAGACATAATGATATTAAAGAGATAGTTATAACATCAGGTGGTGGTAAATATAGTCCTTTTCTATTAAAAACTATACAAAAACAAACTATTCAATTTAAAACAAATTTTTTTGATAATTATAATAGTCTAAAAACTTTTATATTAAATAATAATAATCCACTTAATATTATTCAAAAAACTAATAGCGATCATCCTATAATACCTAATCAAATATTAGCACATGGACAAATTCTAGTTGGAAATATATTAAAACAACCAATGGATATACTAAATATAAATCAAAATAATTACCAAAATATTGAATTTGAAGTAGATAGAAATAAATTAATTATAGCACTTGATAAGATTGTTGTCACTATTAATACTCCTTTAAATAATAAATTATTATCAGGAACTTATGTAAAATTAAGAAATAATAATAATTCAATAGGTGTAGTTTATATAGATGCTCAAGAATTAAATCAAAATATTATTATTAAAATTAATAATGATACATTAAATAAAGATGATATAATATATTTTAATGATGACATTGATAATTCTTATACAATTACACATATTATTAATAATTTTAGTTTAAATTTATCAATTATAAATGGATTATTTATTAATGACAATCATTCTAAAATTTATTTTGAATATTATGAAAATAATGGTAATAAACATACTATTGATAATAATACCATAAGTATTTCAAAATTTTTAATTACTGAAAATACAAATATATATACTGAAACTATAGATACTAATTTTTCTAAAAATTTTAAATTTGTTTTTTCTCCACAACCGACTATTCAAAAAATAAATGGATATTTTTATCCAAATATACCTAATGATAACAGTATAAATGGATCTTGGCTAAATAGATCTCAATGGTGGGATGGAAGTTTGCCTGATCCACAAGAATGGGGAGTAAATAAAAATTTTATTATTACATTTAATGATAATGAGCCCATATCAATAATTTTAAAAAAAAATGATATTATTATACAAAAAGATCAATCTGCTAATATTATAGCATCAGGGTCTGTAAAATATGATTATAATATATCTACAAATATTATAGAATTAAATATAATTTATGGTTCATTTCAAAAAGATACTAATCAAACGTATTTAATATATGTTAATAATAAATTAAAAAATTTACAAATTATATCTGTCACTAATCGTAATAATCCTATAGGTTTATATAATCCTTCTATACAATATAAAGAAGAAATAAAAAAAATTATACCGAATTTTCAATATTTAATTCCAAATAATTATACTAATTCACAAACTATTAATACATGGACATATAATACATCAAAAATATTTAAAAATAATATTAATCTAGGTGCACATAATGGTGATTTCAAAGCAAGAGTTAACTTTATTGATTTTGCTCCAACTTATACATTATATTTACTTGTTAATAAAGATTCTATATTTTTTAAGGATGATGATTGGATAGAAAATAGAAATAGTCTAAATTATAATAATATATCCTATCTTACAAGAGGCACAAATATTTTTTATAATATGGATAAACTAAAAGAAAATAATACTGTTAATAATGATGAATGTGATCAATATGATACTGATATAGAAAACGTTGGTGCTGATTCAAATACAATAGGAAGTTATTACTGGAGAAATAGACAAGGTGTTGCTACTATTTTTCAAGGAATATTAGAAAAAAATGATATCTCTCTTATAGATAATTATAAAGGAACCGAAAATGAACCTAATCAATATTATACATTACCTTTCTTTCCTGAACAAAATAATAATAATTACACATTTTATAAAGGTAAACACATATATAGAGAACAACTTATTATAAATCCTAAATATGAACCAGGTAGTTTAGAAAATATTGTTACAAAAACATTAAAAAAAGTTATTATTAACCCTAAACCAAATATTATTAATGATAATGCTGATATTATATATAATCAAGCAGTTGATCTTATGATTGTTAATGACTATACACAATTATATTATGATTTGAATGTTAATGGAAATGAAAATTATCGTATTGATACTAATGATAATTTATATAAATCACTTTCTGAGTTTGTTCATTTATATGGAAAAAATGATGGTGAAAATAAATGGAATGAATCTAATACAGCTTTAACAAATATTGAAAAACCTCTATTTAATAATTATCAAAAAGCTAATCGTATTATATTAGGAAAAAAATATATAAAACCTATATATCTTATCTCTGGACATCTTGATTATTTTTACAATTCTTTTTTGCAAAATAAATGTATTTTAAATTTATCTAAATCATTCAATAAAGAGACTAAAGATGAAATTAATAATATTCAAAATATTATGGAAACAAAAGAATTTAATATTTCTGATGAATCTAAATATAATGATTATAATCAACTTAATAATATTAATAATATTTTTACTAAATTTGAATCTAGATCTAATATACCTAATTTTGAAAATTTAGATTATTTACCTTTAGATTCTAATACAAATATATTAATATATAATCATGTCAAAGAAGTTGCTAAATATAATGATTTTTCTGATGTTGTATTAGGAGATTCTTCAAGTATTGTAAATTGCACTAAACTTCAAACCAACACTACTTTTAATAAATTTGATATCGATTATAAAAAAGAAACAATTGGTATAAATGATGGTGCATATAATATAATTAGTAGTTTATGGTCAGGTAATATTAATAATTCTATAATATATAACAAATATAAACCTGGTAGAGCAGTATTAACTAATATTGATTTTACGGAACAAATAGAAAAAGGTGCATATAATAAAGGTAATATACGTGTAAAAACAAAAAAAATAAATATTGTAGGAACTAATTCTAAAAATTATTTAAATTTATTAGAAAAAGATTTAAGTAATGAGTTTTCTGCATATATTAAATATGATAATACAGGAAATTATAATAATAGAGGAACAAATAAATTAAAATTAGTTTTTGCTTATAATTCTATTATTGAATCTATTTCTGATATGTTTGTAGAAAATGATTTATTATTTATTGGATCTAAAATACATAGTAATGATAATAAAGGAAATTATAAATTTACTAATTCTAAAAGTTTATTGAATAACTCTGAGATTGGTATTGTTAAAAATAATCCTACTTTAGTTGATGGTAATTATATTGAAGTTCAACTAAAAAATAATTTGATAAATAACCATAATCCCGATTTTAATAATTCTAATAATAATCAAAATGAATTGGTAATTTCCAGATATAAATATGGAGAAATTTATAAAGGAGGTATTCATACTAAAAATTTATTCGAAAATTATACTGATCCTAATTCTTTTAATCGTTTTATTTGGAATTCTGAAGATAATATTATTAATCATAATTTTATACCGAATGGATTAAATTGGATTAATATAGGGAATGATTTACCTATAGATGGAAATGAAATTATTAATTCACAACTTTCTATTGCTATATATAATAAAATATGTATTAATTCTATTTCTACTATTCAATTTACTCAATCTGAATGGAATAATTTTAATATAGATATAAATACGATTAATATTAATGATTATATTAGTGTGATTTGTAATCAAAATAAAACATATTATAAATTAGATACAGGTGGATATAAAGAATATTATGATCCAGTTCAATACCCATATCTTGTTAAAATTAAACAATTTATTGATAATGGTAATATTGATTATTCTGAGAAAAAATATATAGATGTTGGTGATACAATATGTTTTGATTGGGGTACAAAAAGATATATTGACTATATTAATACTGAAGAAAGACTACCTCCCTACGATATTATTCCTATTTCATACATTAATACTACAAATAATACTATTAAAGAACAGTATAAAAATAAAATTAAAGGAGAACTGCGTTATATTTATACACAACAATTTAATAGAGTTTTAAAAAAAACTTTAATAACTAATAATCAAAAAAACTATATAATTCTTATGTTAGAAAAAAGACCTTTTATTCATTATAATGATGATACACCTTTTATTATATTTAAACAAACTTATAGAGACAAAATTCATTATAATCCAGATGACATTAATAATACATTAAAACAACAATTAGAAATATTTGAACTCTCTAATCTTCAAAATTTAGCAAGACGTCATAATATTGATGAAAATATTATTAGAAATACTGTAGACACTTCTATATCTAAAAATATATTAATTAATAATATTGTTAAATGTATTAATAATAATAAACAAAATAATATTAATTATAATTGTATTTCTACTCAACCATTCACATATAATAATGAATGGTATACAAAAATATTTTATCAAGGTAATAAACCAATTACTACTACTTATAATTCTTATAATTGGAAAATTGGTGAAAAATATCTAACTTATAATGAGTCTTTTAAAAAAAATAAAAATGAATATAAACATAGATTATATTCTATTTTTGAAAATTTTAATTCAAATACTTTTACTCAATTTTATAAAAAATATCAAAATGACGATATTCAAAATGATTTAAAACAAGGTTGTAAAATTTTTAACAATAATTTAAAAAAAAATATAAATATTGATTCTATGAAAGGTATTGATATTCCACATCTTCCCATTCCTAATTCATCAAACAATATATATTATTCTAATTTATTATCTCAAAATCTTGATAATTCAATTATTCAAACAAGTATCATTTCTCCTATTATTAATTTAAATACTAATACTCAACCGGTTCCTATTGAAGATTATCATAATATTATTGAAAATCTGTCTTCTCTACCTATATTTGGTAATTTTATTAATTATACTGAATTATTTAATAAATATAATCTATTAATTGATAAAAAAGAATCCTCTAATATTCTTAATAATTTATTAAAAAATTATAAAACTAGAAATAATAAATTATTTTGGGAAGATTTTATTGATAGTTCAATAATTAAAAATGGTATTTTACAAAATATTAATTTTAGAAATCAAATTTTATATACATATGAAGACGCATTTCATAGCGAAAAATTTTATATTTTTTTGCAATCTATTTTATATAATGAAATGTATTTATCTTTTGATAATCATCTTGATAATTTATATAAATTATTAGATAAATCTTATTTAAAAAATTATGACTTTACACCTATTAAATATAATTATGTTATTATTAAAGGATTACATTTAGGATATGGTGGTTATATAAGTGAAATAAATAATGAAAATAATATTATTAATAATTCTGATGGATGGAAAATATTAGAAGTTGTAGATGAAGTTAATAATACACAACCTAATAAAATTATTATTGATTTAAACAAATCTTTATTAAATTTTAATGATACTAATTATTTATATAATAAAACTTTCTCTAAATTTAATAATTCTTTAAATAAATTACCAATAGGTATTATTGATTTTAATGTTCAATTTAATAATTTAGAATCTCAACTTTTTAATGATACTATAGAAGTAGGCAACGGAGGAACAATATTTATGCAAAAATTATCTGCTCCTTTAAATTTAATTGGTAATAATTATATTTACTTATGTATTCCTGAACTACAAGGACATATGCAAACTAGTTCTAATAAAATTATTAAATCTCCTTTTGCTAAAATACATCTTCCGGGTGAAACTAATACTACTTTATATAATACTTTTTCTTCAGGAATTTCTATATTTAACAAAGAACTATTAAATACACTTGATTCTATTGAAATTTGTTTTTTAACTGAAGATAATTATTTATTTGATTTTAATGGTCTTGAACATTCTTTTGTTATTGAAATATACGAAATTGTGGAATGTATATAGTTTTTATTTATTTTTACTTAAAATTAAATTTAATAAATAATTCATGAATAACTCTATTTCTAATCTTACAAAAAATGCTAAAAATAATTTACATAATGCATTTTTATCTAATAAAACAAAATTTTCTTCAAATAATCAAACATTAAATGATAATTCTTTAGATTTAAATAATTATGAAGAAAATGATAGTGCTTTAAATTCTTATGTTTCGTCATCTTATAATAGTGAAATTACACAATTATTTGATAATAATTTATTTGATTCTGATCTAGATGTTAATGGAACTATTAATTCTAAAAAAATTAAAACACAACATATATCCGCATCTACTATTTCTGGACCTGTTATAAATGAAATAGCTAATATAGTTAGTGAATATATACTTGTTAATTCAAGAGATATGAATAGTTTTATTACTAATACTTTTATTAATTCAAATCCTTCATCTAATCAAACTAATATTACTAATAATAATACATTAATTTCTTCTAGCTCATCCTCATCTAATGATACTATCTCTAATTCAATTATTATGAATAAAACTAATTTTTCTAATTTAATTGATCTTAAAACTAACTCCCAAGCTTCTCTATCTAATGAAGGATTTGGATTATTTTCTGATAATATTGTTGGCACTATTGCTACCGATTATATACGCAATTTATTTCCATCTGAAAAAAATAATATTGAAAGTGAAAGATTCTTTTTAGCTGATCTCGCTGGACAGGCATGTATTAATGTTTCTTCATATAATAATTCTAATGGTAATTTTGATGTTAATGTAGAAGGTAAACTCTCTATTTTATCTAATCAATCTTCATACAATTCTATTGAGTTTAAAAGCAATAATGGAGGTATCTACTTTCAATCTAATAATAATCATAATATTAAATTTCAAAATCCCGATGGTAATAATTTTATTCAAATTAAAAATAGTATTGTTAATACTACTCGAAATATACAAATATATACAAATGGGTTATCACAAAATTCCATTAATTTTACATCTATCTCTGGAGGTATTGATCTTACTACAAATAAAGACTTTTTTTTTGATATCAAATCTAATATTAAAATTTTTGGAATTCCTATTTTGACTAATCAATCTAATACTACTTATCCTGCTCAACAAATTAATTTATTAGATGGAGCTTCCAGTGGTGTTCCTATTTACAATAAAGCTGTGATTTATTCTACTTGTAATAATAACAATAAAAATGGTATTGTTATTGATGATGGTGGATGTATTGGGAATATATCACATAATGATGCTATTACTATTAATCAAGATGGTAAAATTGCTTTTAAAATTCCTCCTACTCTTCCTGGTATTGATATTAGTAATTCTGTTGACGATTCTATTATCAGTCATCTAAGCACTTCAAATTGTGAAAAATTTATTTTAAGACAATTAGCTAATAATAATGATAATACCTCCTTTATTATTGAAGGCCAGGGCAATGGCGTTGATTTTGATGGCACCGGTAGTAAAGATGCTTTACTTCTAAAAACTACTAATAATGGAAATATTTCTATTGATTCTGATAAAAATTTATATTTAAATGCTGATGAATTAATTAATATTAAAGTAAATGATATAAACGCTTTTACTATTAATGATCAAGCTATTACACAATTTCATCAATCTCCTAATCTTCCTGGTATTCAAATATCAAGTTCCCTTGATGATTCTATTATTAGTCATAAACCTACTAAAAACAGTGAAAAATTTATCTTAAAACAATTATCAAATAATTTTGATAATACTAGTTTTATTATTGAAGGCCAAGGTAATGGTGTTAATTTTGATGGAACAGGTAGTAAAGACGCTTTACTTCTAAAAACTACTAATAATGGTAATATCAATATTCAATCTGATAATAACTTATCTATTTATACTAATAATAATATTTCTATTTTGTCTAATACTATTTCATTACAATCTAATAATAATAATATTAATATCACTACTACAGGAAATGGTTTTACAAATATCATTGGAGATATTCAGATATCTGGAAATTTAACTGTTAATGGAACTACTTCTACCATAGATACTCAAAATACTTTAATTAAAGATACTATTATTCTAATTAATAATGGTATTACATCAATACCTAATAATTATACACCTGGTATACTAATTGATCGCGGTTCTTTTGATAATTCATTTATAGGATGGAATGAAAGCAGACAAAAATTTATATTAGCTACTACTCCTTCTACATCAATCGTAAATACAATTACTGATTATGAATTAGCATCTTTAACTATTAAAGAAATTGATAGTGAAAATAATAATTTTAAAATAATTAATAATTATAATGGAATACATGATGCTATTACTTTTAATTCTATAGGAGCTATTAAAATAAAATCTGATTTGAATAATATCAATTTACACACACCAAAAGGTTCATTTAATGTTGATTGTAAACTATTAGCATTTAATACTACCGATTCTACTTATTTTACTATGACTGCAAATGATCCAACTAATAAAACAATGACTATTTCAGCGACTAACACCGATTCTATTTCTGGAACTGCTAAAATTATTTTTCATGCTGATGATGCTATAGATATTGATACTAAGTCATTATCATTAAATACAAATGATACATCTAATATTATTCTTACTTCTAATAATTCTTATTCTAAAACACTTAATATCCATAGTTTTAATAAAGGAACTAATACTAATAAAATTAATATAACTTCTGATGGAGAAGTTAATATAGGAACTGATATATTTTATCCAAAAATTAATTTTAAAATTTCTTCTTTTAGTCTAAACCAAATTAGAATCGATAATTATATTTTAACAACTTTTTTACAAGATATTAGCACTCCTAACAATTCATCTTATGTAATAGCTCCCAGAAAAGGAAGTATTACAAAAATATATTGGATTATTGATGGTGCAATTACAAATTATGGAGATGCTATTATTAAAATAAATATAAATGGAAATTCTAATGATTTAAGTAATAATACAATTCAAAATACAAATGAATATGGCTCTTCAAGTTCATCATCTATAGGTCTTACTGGAACTACTGGTCCAATTGGAACAACTGGAAGCACTGGTCCAACTGGAAGCACTGGTCTAACTGGAAGCACTGGTCCAACTGGAAGCACTGGTCCAACTGGAAGCACTGGTCCAACTGGAAGCACTGGTTCAACTGGAAGCACTGGTTCAACTGGAACTACAGGTCCTTGTGAATCAATTGATAATAATATTAATAATAATGTTGTAGAAAATATTATTATACCCAAAAACAGTTCTGAAGGAACAAATGGTTTTATATTACCTAAAAAATATAATGAAATATCGGAATCATGTCAATATATAAAATTTACAACAAATGGAGGTTCTCAGGATATAAATAACTTAAAAAAAGTTAATATTGTATTTACTATTGTTATAACTTATCCTAATATTATTAAAGAACTTTAAATTTATAATTTAAAATATTATAATAAATATTATATTATAATAAATATTATATTATTATAAATATAATAATGATTAACTCTATTGAAAATAAAAAAAATTTAAATATTTCTCAAAAAAAAATTTTATATAATAAAAAAATAAAAAAATTATTAAATAATCAACAAGATAAACAAAATACCTTTTTAACAAAAATAAGCAATGGAAGAGTAAATATAATGGGAACACCTCTTACTAATAAACTATTTCCTTTATTTAAAGAAACTACTACAGGAAATCTTATATATAAGAATGAAGCATTAAAATCAATACAAAATAAATCAAAATTAAGTGATCTCTATTTCTCACAATTAAATATAGATTCTTTACAAAATATATTAAAATATAGAGTTTGGTTAGAATCTAATAAAAAACATAAAATCGCAAATCAATCTGAACATCAATTAAAAATTATTATGAGATCAATCTTTTTACAAAATGGAAAATTTAACAATAATAATATATTAGATCAAGTAAAAGAATTGAATGAAAAAGTTATTAAATATTGTTTACCTAATATATTAAGTAATATTGAAATGTATATTGCCTACAAAAAAACAGTAAGTTATCTTCCTATACCTATTATTTTACCTGAAAATGTATCAATCAAAGGAACTACTATTATATATTAGAATCAAATTAATAATTTAAATTTTATATAAAAATTTTATATTTTTATAAAATATAATATAAATAAAATGGACGCATTTACTATAATTTTAATTTTAATTTGTATAGTATTTTTAATAGGTTATTATTGGTGGCAATGGAGAAATTATCAAAATGAAAAATCAAAAATGGTTTATTGGGCTGGTGAATTAAATCAATGTCCTGATTATTGGAATCATAAAGAAAAAGGTGTATGTGTAAACACTTTTAAAATAGGAACACCTGATCGTGCTGATTGTGGCACAACTGGTGATTATAAAGTAAATTTTGCTTCTTCTAATGGACCTTTAAGAAACGTAGAAGCTGAAGCAGAATTAGCTTTGGATGATGAACAAAAATTAACCGATAAAATGAATACTGAAGAATGGAGAAAAGCTAAATGTCAATGGGCTAAAAATTGTAATGTAACTTGGGAAGGTATGGGCAATTGTTGATAAATAGAAAATTATTAATATTTAAAAACATTATTCTTATTATAAATATTATGAATAATATTTTTATGTTAGATAAATATAAACCAAAAAATTCATCTGATTTAAAAGGAAATGATATAAATATAAAATTCATTAAAAAATGGTTAAATATATTTAAAAATAATGATAATAATGATTTAAATAATTTTAAAAATGGATTATTGATTACTGGAGATTCAGGAATAGGAAAAACATTAACTGCTCAATTATTATTAAAAGAAGAAAATTTTGATATAATCGAATTTAATGCTAGTGAATTAAGAAGTGCTAAAATTATTAGAGAAAAATTTAAATCATTAATTAATGGCAGTAATATACTTAAAATGGTAAATAATACTAATAAAATAGGTATATTAATGGATGAAATAGATTCTAATAGTATAGATAAAGGTTGCTTAAAAGAAATTATAAGTTATATTGAAAATGATCTAGAATATATTACAAATGATACAAAAAAAAAAAATAAAGAAATTCATATTAATAAATATCCTATTATTTGTATTTGTAATTCATTATCATCCACTATAAAAACTTTAAATAAAGCATGTATCTCTATCAATTTTCAATCTCCAAATCAAAAAATTATTTTAGAATTTATAAATAAAATTTTTCAACAAGAATTTATCAATTTAGATTTAAAAAGTAAAAATTTATTAATAACATACTCTCAAAATGATTATAGAAGAATATTATATATTTTAGATAATATAGTGTCTTATTTTAAAAAAAAAAAAATTTCTTTTCAAGATATAAATTCCGTTATAAATACTTTTGCTCAAAAAGATTTAGATATAAGTTTGTATGATAATTTAAATAAAATTTTTAATGAAAAAATGACTGTAAATGAAATATTGCATATTTATAATTATGATAAAACATTTATACCATTATTAATTCATGAAAATTTTAATAGAAATTTAGAATATAATAAAATCGAAACAAATAAAAATAAAATTAAAAGAATGATAAATTATTATAACAATGTTATAGAAGGAATTAATATAGAATCTTCTCTTCACGAAAATAATAATTGGGAATTAACTGAATATGTAGGAATATTTAGTTGTGTATCTGCTAATTATGAATTAAATAATAATATATTTAACACTAAAACTAATAAATACACTGATATTGATAGTTCTCCTGTATTTAGTAAAATAAATTACAAATTTTATAATTTAAAATTAATTAATTCTATATGTAAAAAATTAGATATAAAAACATCTAATTTTCAAGATTTTACATTTAGTCTATACAAATATTTTATCTTTAATAAAATATCTTATAATAAAGATTTTAAAGAATTTATTCATTATTTAAAAAAAAAAATTAATTTTACTGAATTTGATAAAATAATTAAATTAAGTTATTTATACGAACAATATAAAAATACTTATACTGCAAAAAAAAAAAAAGAATTAGAAATTATATTCACACAAGATTTCAAATAATTATTTATTATCATAAACCTTATTTATTTTTTTTAAAAAAAATTATAAATAAGTTTCACTATTTATTTATAAATTACTTAAATATAGTAAATCCTCTTCTTAACATAATTTAATAAGTAAATTATCTAAAATAAATATTTATATATATAATAAATGCCAAATAATATTATGAATCAAGATATAAATACAAATAATATTTATCCTTCTAAAGGAGAAAAAGGTATGCCTGGTAATGATGGACAAAGAGGTGCACGAGGACAACAGGGTTTATCCGGTCATAATGGAAATAAAGGTGATAAAGGTGAATCAGGAACTCAAGGTATCTCTATCATCGGTGAAAAAGGTAATCATGGCGATAAAGGACCTAAAGGTAATTCTGGAGAAAGAGGAGAAAAAGGAAATCTAGGACCAACTGGTCCTCAAACAAATTTAAATAGTATTATTAATGAAAATATTACAGATACATTTTCTTATATTAATCAAGATATTCGATTAATTACATTATTTAATTCATTAAATACAATTAAATTAGATGCTAAATCTGAGTTATATTTTGATGTAGTTGAATCAACACTTAAAATTGGAGATATATTTAAAAATTCTATTAGTCAATCAAATATATCTAAAAATTATATATCACTATATTCTTTATATGAAAATAATTCTAATATTGAATTATATAATCCTGATCTATTAGAAAAATCTACTTATTACATAAATAATACAAATATCATTAATAACAAAGAAATAAAGTTAATATCAAAATATATTATAGATAGTAAATTAGAAAGTTATCAAACTATACCTGATATACATACTGGCTATACAAATTTACCTAATTTACCTATTAACGGCTATTTTATTCAAAAAATACATGATAATATTGCATACACAGGTGCTTTATCAGAAAATTCGTTAAATATTCATCATGGTGAAATTATTTCAGATTCATATAGATTAAATTCAAAAAAAAAATCTATTGGTATCGCTTTAGGCAGTTTAAACAATAATTCTAAACCTGAATTAAATATAAATAAATTATCCGGAGAATTTAAATATTTAAAAAAATCTTTTATGACTACACATACTGATAATTATAAATATATTAAAGAAAGAAATTCAAATTTAAATAATACTATAAGAGGTTCAAAAAGATTATTAGCATTATCATCACTTGACCCGTCATTTTCTATTAATAATCAACCTATATATCCTTTCGCTTCTGGTATTAATAATTCTAAAAATTATACTAATTGTTTTAAAACACATATGGAAAATATAATTAAACCTGGTAATATTATCCGTTCTGCACTTAATTTTGTAGAAGGTTTTACAAATAATTCTTCTGCATGGAAAAGAGAAATGAATTTAGATAGTTCTCAAATATATCAATTACCTTTTACATTAACAGATAAAATATATAACAAAAAATATAATATTATTAATAATATTACTAATTATAATTGGTCTAAAGAAAAATATGGAACATCTTATTTTATTCCACCAGGTGATCCTGGTTCTTATTTTAGAAATTCTTTACATCCTGGATTCTTTAATAATTCTATAATTGATCAAGATTGTTATGGACAAAATCAAATGTCATGGGGAGTTATTACACAATTACTTGATTTTATTACAATACCTTCCAATTATGATACAAGCACTATGGAATTGATAGGAGATTATAATAAAGCTAAAATAGATATATCAAACATAGATGCTATTAATCGTAATAATTATCAAATTAAAGAATTTGTTATTGTTATTATTGAAATTGAAACATTAAATCATACTAGAGAATTCGAATATTGGTCTCCTTTCTTACAAAAACAAGGCATGTATGAACCATCAACATTTTTATATGGTTTACCACAATATGATGTTCACAAATATGCTAAAAATAAATATATTTATGATACATTTAAATATAATTATAATAATTATTTAGATATTATTAATTATAGATCATTAGATTCTGTAGTTGATTCTAATAATAATGTTAATTGGAATGTATTATGGCAATATTTAGAAAATCCACTGTATGATTGGAATGAATCTTATAGAAATTCTAAAAATCTTATTTTAGATACATTAGAGCTTTGTGCTCATCCTACAATTATTAAAACTGAACTTTCCGAAAATTTTGAAAAAAAAAAAATTCATATTAATACAAATATTGCATTAGATAAATTATATATTAAATCTATTGAACTTATTAATGCAAATAATAATAATATAATTGATAAATCTCCCTGTGAAGAAAAATATATCAGTAAAAATGATCAATTTATAGATCATATTACATCTACATTTGAAATAAAAATAAAATCAGATAAAAATATACCAAATTTATTATCTGCTGGCAAAAATAAAAATATTAATGATAAAAAATTTATACTTGATTCATATTCAAATATAACTATGGCTAAAAATACTTACGATATAACTTTAAAAACTGATATAGAAAATATTAAAACTAATTTGTCTTATAATTCTACTATACAAAATTTTAGTCTTTCTGTTGCTCCTGATAAAGTTATTATTAATTCTAAATTAATCGGGAACGAAAATTCTAATAATTTAATTACTTCCTCTAATATTATTCCTGATGAAAATTCTATTTATAATTTTGGAAAATCAGATAAATATTGGGATAATATATATGTAAATAATTTACATTATAAAAATTTAGTCATTAATAATAATCCTAATATTCATAATCATACTTCTTTAGGACATTCTACAATAAATGGTAATCTAACAATTAATGGTAAAATTATAACATCTACTATAATAAATGAACTTTATATAGATAAACTTAATGTTAATACTATTGAAAATAATCTTAAGTTTAATAAAAATATTGATCTTCATCATAACGTAGATATTAATTCATTATCATCTGATCCTAATAATAGATATACTTATAATAATATTTTACAAAATAATCATAATGGAATTATTGGCACTATCCCTAATGATAAACAATATGATAATGTTATTACTAAATATTCTAATGATTATTTACTAAATAAAACTATCAAAGGAACTAAATTAAATAGTCAATCACTTAATTCTATATCTATTATTAGTGAAATTATTACATCTAATAATGCTCTCTTTAAAAATATAGTATCTAAATCAAATAAATCTAACTTAAGTATTATCGAAATTAAAAATGATCAAGACAATACAAAATATTTACAATTTATAAATAATTGTAGTCTTATACCTGAATGCACTTTCAGAGGAAAAATTAAAATTAATAATAATAGTCTTAAAACTGCCGAAAATTATCAATGTATATTTATCGATTTTGATGAAAATATAAGTGAGCATTCTTTAACATCTGGAACATTTGAAAAACACTTTATTCCATTCGCTACTGATATTAATAATAAAGTATTAAATGCTGAAAATAATATAACTTTATTATTTAACATCACTGGTAATGCTTATGATATTACTCAAACTTCTACTAAATTATGGGCAACTTTTTGTAATTTAAATGGTAAAACTACTCTTAAAGGAACTCTTATTGATACTGAAAAAGTTGGATTACAATTTACACATATATATAATCAAACTGAAATTAATTCTAACATATGGATTAATTGGAGTATTATTGCAAAACGTATTGATACTACTATTCTTTCATATTCAAACATTGGAGGTGAAAAACAAATCTTGGATTCTGACATAATTTTTAATTGATATAAATTTTATTACATATTATTGTATTTATAACTTATTTTAATCATTTTGCTATATTACCTATCTATACTCTTATCTTAATTATATTAAATTATTAGGCATCTTATTAACTATAACCTTTCTTTAAATTTATTTAGAATTTACAAAAATATATAGTTAAATTTTAATATTACATTATATTAATGTATAAAATATTGCTTTTAATTATTATTATTATTATCATTATCAAAAATGTTTCTAAAGTAAGTTGCTTTCAAAAAAATATAGAATATTTCAAAATTAAAAAAAAAAAAAAAAAAGGTAAAAAATTATATAAAAATAAAAAAAAAAAAGTTAAAAAAATTAAAAAAAAATTAAAAAAATATGATATTGATTTAGACGATTATTTAGAAGATATGGATGATGATTACTATATTGAAAATAGAATGAAACCATTGCCTTTTAGAAATAAAGATTATAATGAAAACAATCAAATCAATGAAATTAAATATATTGATAATAATAATTATGGTTTTTTAAAAGATAATAATTTAGACATTAATAATTCTTCTATTAATATTAATTTTAGAAAAATTTTTTTTTATAGTTCTATCGCGATTTTTATATTAATTATTGTATTAACATTATTTTTATCCGGATATATTGCTTGGAATGAATTTTATAATGATCCTATTTATATTAAAATAATTAAAACATGGTTAGCTATATTATTTTGTCCTATGTATTTAATGTATATATTTTCTAAATCTATTATTTTTAATTTAAATACTAATACTATGATGAAATAAAAAAAAAATATTTATTATATAATAATGGATAATATAGATATAAATAATGATAATAAAAATGAAAATAAAAATAAAAATAAAAGTATAAATAAATTTAACTGGACATTTATAATATTAATTATAATATTTCATTTAATTATCTCTTTTATTGCCGCATATTTATCTTGGAATTGTAATCAAAATGCTAATTTATTTATTAAAATTATTGTGACATTTTTTAGTTGGTGCTATTCTTATATTTATATAATATATTATGCAATATATAGACTTTTAATGGGTAATAGTTGTTCTGTATATTGAATATTTATTTAACAAAAAATTATATATGTTATTTTATATAAAACATCTTAAATTATTAAACAATTACTATATAATCTTCAATAAATATATTTATTTCAATTTATATTAAAATTATTTACTATTTATTATAAATAATACTAATATATATATATTATGATACTTATCATTAATAATTCTCAAAATAATATTGATAATACAACTTGGAATTTAAAAGTTTTATATATTATAGAATCTTTATTAGAAAACAAAAATTCTCCTCCTGTTCTTGTTAATACTACTGATGAAATGAATGATATTATTAAAGATAATAAAGAAATTATAAAAGGAGTTATTTTGACTGGAAGTGAACTCCGTATATCCAAGCCTCAAAAAATAAATAAAATTTTAGATAGTATTCTTCCTTTATTAGAATTAGATGTACCACACTTGTGCATTTGCTTTGGTATGCAGCTATTAGGTCTTACATATCAAGCTGAAATAGGGTCTTTTAATGATACGCTTAAAGGAAATATTAATATTAAAATAGATATTGAATGTCCTTTATTTGAAAATTTAGATGTTTCTCAAACAGTTTTTGTTGAGCATAATGATTGGCTTGCTACTACTCCTATATTTTTTAATTTAATAGCTTTTGGTACTTATAATAATATTACATATGGTATTAAACATAAAACAAAGAATATATATGGTTTACAATTTCATCCTGAATTTTCAAAAAATGGTATTACAATCTATAAAAATTTTTTAAAAATGTGTTCTTTAGATTATAATGAAAATATAGACTATAATGATATTAAAGAAGTAGAACACTAGAACTTACCAAGTCCTTATAGTCATTTGTTCTATTTTTTATTTAATAGTTTATTATCATTGTTAAATGATGCAGTGTTAAATTATCACCCATCAATCTACTGAACTTGAATACCTAATTAACAGGCCGCCTTCATTATTTAGAGGTGAAAAGATGTCCTTACTATTTCATGCCTCTGCAGCTTTTCCTGCGGCCTCATTAACGAGTTTAGCTCGCATATATCCTGCAGGGATGGGGTGGACTTGCGCGCGAATGTTCGGGTCCATGGCTTTTTCCTTACGAAGGGCGTCGACGACCTCCTCGACGCTCTCGAACCTGGCTACGGGTATTGTAGCATAATTCTGCGATATCAAGGATCCCATCTCTTCAATACCGTCATGCTTATAGCGAAATGCTAATGGCACAGGCCTGAGATTTAAAGGGATATCGGTACCTTCGTACATCATATTTGTCTGAACTTTCTCTATTACCGACGGTAAATCTAATGGTTGGTTAAAACTACTTGCTTTATAGAACATGTGGTTCATAAATCGCACTTTAGAAATTTTAAAATTTAATGGTTTGCCACCCTGTCCAGGTCTGGCACTATTGTTAAACATTTCGGCACCTGTAAACATCTCACTCATATTAGTGACTTCACTAGTATCAAAATTTATTTTTTGATTAAATTTCTTGGCACCCATGAACATATTTTTCATATTAGTCACAATTCGTGTATTAAGATTTAATTCGCAGGATGGCAACACGTACGTGCCGCCGAACCCTGGCCTTTGGCCGTTGTTAAAAATATCACATCCTTCGAACATACTTTGCATCGTAGTCACACGACTAGTATCCCATGGTTTATCTTCATCATCTTTTAATGACTGATTAAAATTCTTGCCACCCATGAACATCATATTCATATCTCTGACATTATGAGTATTAAATTTTAATGGTTTGACACCCGAATCAACGCTGGCACCATTGTTAAAACTTGCGGCATTATAAAACATTCTATTCATAGTATGGACACTATCAGTCGATAATTTTAATTCTTGATTAAATGTAATAGCATCCACAAACATACTGTTCATATGAATCACATTAATAGTATTTAATTCTAATGGCGCGGCGTGGGTTCCGAGAAGATCGGGTCTCCGACTTATCTGACCATTGTTAAAGTTTGTGGCACCTTTAAACATTCCCCACATATTTACGAGTTTTGTTTGAGTGTCAACTTTATTGGGAGTAAACTTTAATTCTTGGTTAAAACTTTTCGCTTCACTGAACATAAAACTCATATCAGCGACATTACTTATATCAAATTCTAATGGTTTGTAATTGGGCATAACATCGGAGTTGAAGTTCCAGTCAGTTACCCCTTCTTTGGGGATTATTCCATTATTAAAACTATCGGCACCATTGAACATCTCTGACATACTAGTGACTTGTTTGGTGTCAAATAATAATTCTTGATTAAATTTCTTAGCATTTTTAAACATTCCTGTCATACTTAATACCTTTTTGGTATTAAAACTTAATTTGTTGTTTGTCTCTCCATCCGCGGCACCATTATTAAAATTTACAGCAGAGCAGAACATCCTGTCCATATTAGTCACATTTTGTGTTTTCCATTTACTTAAATTTTTATTAAAATTTAATATACCATCATGTATATCAGAGGGGTATGTGTCGGCTTTAAACAAATCTTTCATATTAGTAACATTTACCGTGTTCCACTCTTCTATAGGTATCCATCCGTAAAGGCCCTCATCCTGTTCGTAGATTTTTTCTCTAAAATATTTTTCTATGTATGATCTTAAATTAGAATTATCTAAATTACGCAATTCTTTTGTTAACAATTCTGTTTCACTTAAAAAATCAGCTTCTGTATATTCTTCCTCTTCCATGTTTTCATCATCTGGTTGACCTCCAATTATAAATTTTAAATAATTTTTAATTATATTTTTGCCTAATTTATTATTAATATTTATTTTTTTGTTTTGAATTGGATCTAATATATAATTATACATATAATATATATAGATTATTTTTTAAAAAAAAAAAAATAATTGTTAATTAAATTCTATATTATTTCATCTTACTCAAATTGTGTGTGCCACTTAGTACCTTTACACAAGTCGGACCGCTCCTTATCAAAGCAGGTCCCACAGCCACAACCCACAGTTTCCACTTTTTGATTAAATTTGGAGTCTTTGAACATACTATGGATAGCTTCTTGTCTTTCTTTAGTTAGACTAGTTATTTGTAATGTTAATGGTTTGCCACAATTGTTGAATTCAGAGGCATACGCGAACATATTTTTCACAGTTTCCACCCGATTAGTATCAAATCTTAATTGTTTGCCACCATTGTTGAATTCATAGGCATACGCGAACATAAACATCATATTTCTGACTTTACTAGTATCAAAATTTATTTCTTGATTAAAATTCATGGCAGAATAGAACATCTCTTTCATAGTTTCCACACTACAATTTTTAATATATATATTAATTTAAATAGTCCATTTAAGAGCGCTTTTTTGTATTAATTAACGCTTTCTCAGTCCCAGCATTTCTGTTGCGTTTTATGTGATTCTGTATTGATTCTTGCTTCCTTTGAGCTTGCGTCATTTTTGCAGCTGCCTGCTGTTTAGCAGCTTCTCGTTTTGCAGCTGCAGCTTCTAGTCTTGCAGCTTCCAGTCTAGCAGCTTCCAGTCCAGCAGCTTCCAGTCTTGCAGCTTCTTCCTTTGCAGCTTTTATTCTTTCAGCTTCCAGTCTTGCAGCTTCCAGTCTAGCAGCTTCCAGTCCAGTAGCTTCCAGTCTTGCAGCTTCTTCCTTTGCAGCTTTTATTCTTTCAGCTTCCAGTCTTACAGCTGCTTCAATTTTTTCTGCGACTGCCTGTTCTTTTGCAGCTTTTTGTTTTGCAGCTGTTTTAAGTTTTTCTGCGGTTGCACGCTTTTTTGCAGTAGCCTGTTTTTCAGCTGCTATTCTTGCTGCAGTAGCCTGTTTTTCAGCTGCCTGTTTTTCTGCCTCTGCCTGTTTTTCAGCTGCTGCCTGCTTATGTCTATCTGTGGCTACTACTTCTTCTTGCTTCAATTTATCTGATACACGCATCTCCAGATATACAAGACTGTCATTGTCCTTCGTCGGCGTGCTCCACCACCATTCCATGAATTTTTTATCAGATAATGTAATATTGAACGCATTGGATAACTGGCTTGACTTTACTATTTCATTAACCTTAGGGCACGTTTCATATTTGTGTCTAATTCTAAAAATAATCCATTCCTCACTATCTTTATTGAAATAAAGGTAGATTTTATTTGCATCTTTTACGTTATTATACGATTTAGGTTTATTATACGATTTAGGTTTATTATACGATTCAGGTTTGTATTCATACACAGTCCCCATTTTGCCAATATTACTAATATGCTTGTTGCAGGATTGCAAGAATATTTCTTTTTTTTCTTCATCAGATATAGGAATGTATATACCTCTTAATTCTGGTTTGCCCAACACTAGATCATGATCATAAAAATCAGTTGCTAAGATCTCAATTTTTGTGTATCCATCGGAATTTTCTGTTTTCCATTTCCGATAGTTTTCTGGTTTTTTTTTTTTTTTAAGAGCCCCCCTATTTGATTTAATTCTAAAAAATTTCTAATAATAGCTCTACCTAAATTGCTATGAACATTTACATATCTTTTAGTATTTGGATTTTTAATATATTTATACATTTTATATATATATATATATTTTTAAATAAAAAAATATAGTTTGGTTTTTTTGACTTTTTTTTAAATTATACCATTGTAAATTTTTGTATGAATTTTTTTGTTTTACTATAATAATTTTAATTCATAGGTAAATTTAGAGGACCAAATGGAGTGTACTCTCTTTTTGGACATTATAGTCAGATAAAGTTCGTCCATCTTCCAATTGTTTGCCAGCAAAAATTAATCTTTGTTGGTCTGGAGGAATGCCTTCTTTGTCCTGTATTTTAGCCTTAATATTTTCAATAGTATCCGAACTTTCAACTTCAAGGGTAATAGTTTTTCCGGTTAATGTTTTAACAAATATTTGCATTATTTTTGTTTAATATTATATATCTATATATAAATTGAGTTTATCAAATTATGAATTCTTCTTATTTGCTAAGTATAAGGTAAAAATTATTGATTGATAATATTACGATAAAGATTTTTAAGTTGATTTTCGTCTAATTTATACATTTTTTTAGTAGAGTAAACTAAATTACAGACAAGTAATATATTATCCTTATCTATTTGATCTAAATAATTATTTTTGGGCATAATTGCTATATTCCATATATTGTCGGTTCTTTGTTTCATATCGACAATATGAGTCATTTGATGACCGGTTATTGCGCATAAACCTTTTTGTTCAGTTAATAATGTTTTTATAGTTTGAACATCTAAATTAATTTTTTTATTTTTATTTTTATTAATAAATTTTTTTAAAATTATTTTTATAAAATTATCATTTTTAGACATTGAATCTACTATATTTTTTTTTTTACATACTTTACAAAAATTCTGACATTTACTATTATTTGCCGTATTCTTATAAAATTCTGATACATGCTTCAATTTTTCACAAAAATTACAAGTTAATTTATCTAATAATTCATCATAAATAATATTATTTTTTTTATTTAAATATTTTAATTTTCTACAAGATTTACATACAGGATGTCTATTGTATTTACCTATGCTTAGTATATGATAATTATCTAATGATAAATGAATATTACAATCAGTGCAAGTTTTAAACATCAATTAATATATGTTAATAATTATTTTTAGATGATTATATATTAATCATATTATGATTAATTAAATATAGATAAAATTATTATCTAATATAAATATTAATAGAAATGCAAGTATGTCCAGTAGGTTTTTTTTGTTTTGATAAAAATACATTTTTATTAATAATTGTGACAATAATAGTAATAGTAGTATATTTTATACATACTAACAATATTAAATTTGATAAACAAAAATTTAAATTAGAAGATAGGAAAAATCAATATGTATCATTGAAAAATGAATTAAATAATGCTAATTATAAAATAGAGAGTGCAAAAAATAAAATTAATGAAATAGAAGATGATAATGAAAAAATCAAATATAATTTAAATGACCAAATTTATGTTTCCAATAAAGATCAACAAAGAATTTTTAATCCATTGTATGGTCCAGAAAGATCGTATCCACATAGAATTAATCATTTAGGAGTTCCAATAAATATTCCTACAAGAGGTTATAGTGAAGGATATCAACAAGTAGGTGCGTTAATACAAGAAGGTAATGATGATAGTAAAAAAATATTACCGTTATATGGTATGCCAACTTATCCAGGTTCTAGACAATGGCTTTATTACACAGGTTCAGATAATTATTCAGCAGTTAAATTGCCATTAGAAAATCATGGAAAAAATTGTCAAGGAGATTATGGATGTGGGGAAATATATGATGGAGATAATGTTAAAGTAGTAGGATATTCAAGTGATTTTAAAGTTAATTTATATAAATTAGATAAACCAAGATATTTACCATTTATTTATTGATTGATGTATAAATAATATATTAAACTACTTAAACAAATATTATTAAATATATGAAAATGAGTGCAACTATAGAATTATCTAATTTAATACATAATTATATCTGTTATACTCCACAATTTATTGAAGAAATTGCTCAAAACATTCAAACAGAATTATCACCTGATATAATTTTAAATTTACTTGAAATAAAACAAAATAATAAATTCATAAAAAAAAGAAGTCCAATTAAATTGAAATATACTATGAAAACATCGATAGCAGAAACATGGAGAAATGAAAAATTAGAACAAACAATTTCGGATGAAGATAAATTTATAGAAGAATTGAATGGTAATTTAAATAAATTATCAGAAGGAAATTATAATATAATTAAAGAGGAAATAAAAAAATTAGTATTGGAAAATAAAAATAAATATAAAGATTTATTATTAGATTTAATTTTTAAAAAATCAATATCAGAAAAAACATATACATCACTATATGCTAAATTATTAGGTATATTCATAGAAATATATGGAAATAATTTTAAAGATTGTATTTTAGAAAAGACAGAAGAATTTTATAAAGAAAAAATAAATATTAATGTTTTAAATGATAATAATAATTATGATAAATTATGTGAAAATAATAAACAAAAATCAAAAATATTAGGTATATTTACATTTTTAGGAGGTTTATATGAGAATAAAATTATAGAATATAGCATTATAATGAAATATTTTAATATTTTGCTTGAATCTAGTCTAAATGTTTCAAATGATAGTATAAATATTGAAAATTATGTAGAGTGTATTGTGACATTAATTACAAAAATTGGATATAAATTAGAATTGGAATTAGAAAAAGAAAATTTTGATAAATTAATTATGGATAATTTAATTAAAATTTCAAAAGATAATAAAAATTATAAAGCTAGAACAAGATTTATAATAATGGATCTAATTGATTTGCGAATTAATAAATGGAAAATTTAAAGAACTATTTAATAATTATATATATATAATTAATAAATAATAATTATAACAATGAATATTCAAAGATTTAAAATAGTTTTATTAGGAAATTCTTCAGTAGGCAAAACTTCTTTACTACTTAGATATGTAAAAAAAAAATATGGTAATATTTTTTCAAGCACAATAGGATGTTCATTTATGGCAAAAATTGTTGAAAAAAATAATATTAAATATGGTTTAGATTTATGGGACACTGCAGGTCAGGAAAGATATAGATCATTATTACCAATGTATTTTAGAAATGCTAATATAGCAATAATATGCATTTCAATTATTGATAATTTAGACGAAAATTATAAAAATATTAATTTTTGGTTACAAGAATTAGATAAATATAATGACTTAGATAACAGGCATATAATTATTGTTGGAACAAAAAGTGATTTATTAAGTAATAATGATAGTATTAATTTTGTCAATAATATAAAAATCAATAATAAATATAAAAATATACCTTTGTATGTCACTTCATCGAAAGATGATATTAATGTAAATAAACTATTTGACGATTGTATTACATATCTTATAAATAATCAAAAAATAAATGTAAATCAAGATAAAATAGAAGATATAAAATTAAATAATTCTTATTCTTATTGTAAAGGTTGGTATGATTTTTATAACTTATGTTGATGGTATACCCAAGAGTTCTTTTAATTTATCACTATTAAATGGTTGATTATTTGGGATATCTTGAAGAACTGTTTCAGGTTGATTTGTAGGAATAGGACTTGTAGCACCTAAAATGTTAGTCAATAATGAACTTCTTACATAATTACTATCATATACTGGAAATGATTTAATAGAATTACTAAATACAGATGGAGTGCTTGATCCTATTGCTCCTATAGACTGTTGTAATTTATCTGTAAGAATTGGTATTCTTTCTAAAAGTGAATTATCATTATTTAATTCTACAGAATTATCTTTCACTTCTACTTGTTTAACATATTCATCTGATAAATTATCATTAGTATAATATATAAGTGCACCTAAAACACATATATTTTCAGGGTTAACATGCGGAAGTTCAATTATTATGTAATTTCCTTCATCATCTAAGGTAGGATCTAATGTTGAATTTTTATTTTCTAATGTGTAAATAATATCTATCCAATTATTTACGAGTCCATGACCATATAAACATTTTTCTTTGTCGGAAGATATACCAGCCTCAAAAATATTAACTTTAGGACAATTTCCGTCAATGTCGGTTCCTTTTGCATTAACTTTTATTTTTTTAACTCTAAGTCCATCTTTTATAGTTGAAATAGCATACAAAGATGGAGGAACATATATAGGAGTATTGTAGTAATCTTCTACTTTACATAAACCGATTCCTATTAATTCTTTATCAGTTGTATAATCAGATTTTAAAACTATAGAATATTGATCAGATGATGGAATAACTGATGACCTACTTGAAAATATTGTTTGCACTGAATTTGTATAATTTGTATTAAAGAATGTTTCTGGATATCCTACTTCTAAAGGATGAATATTTGTTGCATTAGGAGCACCTATATAAATTAATGTTGTATCACTACTTGATTCTCTTGAGCAGGCTACTGTAATTTCAACATGATTAAAATTATTACTTATTATTTGTTCTTGACATTCAAGATCAGCTGTTCTATGAACAAGATCTTTTTCTTCAAAATAATAATCTGATACACTGAATTCAAATAATAATCTATAAACTTGACAATCTTCTCTGATTGCTGATGCTATTTTAGTATTTTCTTTATATAATTTTCGTGCATCTAATAAATTTTTAAATATAATTTTTGAATTTTTTTTACAATTTTTTATAGGACTGATGTAAGGTGTAAATTGAAATTTTAAATGATTAGATTTGTTAACTATATCTTCTAATACACATTCTATTAATCTTGTCATTTCATCATTAGTATGAGATGTTAAATTCATTTTTTCCCAATAAGCTGTATTACCATAACAAACATTACTTGCTACATAATCTGGTATATGGTTTACTAATGTTTTTTGTATAGCATTTGGAGCAATAGCACTATCAATATTATTATATAATAATTTTGCACAAGAATTTAGATTAAATAAATCTCGTATTTGAGTTGCAGATATAACATCTCCACTAGTGCTTAATGTTATAGGAGTTGCGGATGTATTTATAAGATCTTCAATATTAATTTTAGTATTATTTAAACTAGTATTAATAGATTGATTTGAAAATGGATTTTCTAATCCACATCCATTCATTGTATACACTTGAGATGATCTTGTTGCAAATCCACCAGTGCCTAAACGTGTGACATTTATTCTAGGAACATTATTACCTGTTTTATTAATTTCACTTTTAATTTGCGGAACTGAATCTACTAACCATTGATTTGGTAATATTTTATCTATAATATTTGTATTATTAGATGCAGATGCGGATGAAGAAAAAATATTTCTTTGTTGATTAGGAACTAATACTTGTTGATTATTATGATTTTGATTATTTTTTGATTTATAGTATAATCGTGGATTATTACTATGATTAGATCTTACGTCATTCATTATTATAATATAAAGAAATAAAATATTTTAAAAAAATAAAAAACAAAATGTATTACGTAAAATATTTTATTTTAATTTATATAATTAAATATTCTAATTTTATTAATATTCTTAAATATTATTTATTTTATACGATTTATTAAATTGCATTTATTAGAATGATTTATATTCTTTATAGATAAATAATCTGTTTTATGTTTTATTTTTTCTTTTTCTTTCTTACAAGATAAATTTACATCTGGACATTCTACTTTTGGACAGTATAAACTTGGACATTCTACTTTAGGACAAGTAGGCTTAGGACATTTAAATTTTTCACAATTTACTTTAGGGCATTCTGGTATTTCTGGATATTCTGGCACATCCGGACATTTTATATTAGGACATTTTGGACATTTTGGACATTTCGGAATTTTTTCACATTTAGGGAAAGGGTGAGGAACACTGCTTTTTAAAACATATTTATTTAAATCTGGAAATTCATATTTAGGAACTTCTGATTTTAATACATATTTATTCATATTTGGTAATCGAGGACATATAGGAATTTCACTTCTTTTAATATAATCTTTCATATTAGGACAAGTAGGTATTAATGTTTTTTCAATATATTTTGACATATCAGGAATATCTGGAATTTGAGATATATGTCTATAATTACTTAAATCGACTTTATTACATTTTTCTGGCGCAATAATTTTTTTTATTATCGGTTTAGGACAACTTAGTTTCGGAACAGGTTTCGGCTTTTCACAAGTAGGGGGTGATGGTTTTTCACAAGTGCTAGGAGATGGTTTTGGAACATAACATGATGGTTCACTTAATGAGTAATTTGATTTAGATGAAACATCATTTGACTTATTTAAATTGTCTAATACTGTATCTACAGGTGTAATCGACGGGATAGAACTGGGTGTTTGTGGATTATAATCAGTAGTCATAGTTGACAATTCTGGTTCCATCTTAATATCATTTTCCTTTTTTAATACATCAACTGTAACACTAGCTTCCGCTGGAATTGCTTCAAATTGATCTAAATTATCAGTAAAATTTTCTACAATTTTTTTTTGCTTATATTGCTTAATATTTATATAATTTAATAGAAATAAAAAACTTATTAATATGAAAATACTATATAAAAATATTTTGCTATTCATTTTAATATAATAATATAAAATAATAATTTCTTAAATTTTATAAGTATTTTAAAAAAGTCCTTAAACTTTTATTTATAAATAAATATATATAATTTATTATCAATAATAATAAAATTAGAGAATTATTATTAACTTTTTAATTTTATTTTAATCTAATTTACATCCCCAACAAGGTATTTTATCCTTTCTAATATATCTATTATTAATTTCATCAGGTAAATCATCTATTTTTATATAATTGCTTAGATCCGGTATCTCTTGTTTTGTATCTGTATTATCTTTATTATCCATTTCATTATTATTATTAATAATATCATTATTTTCATCTGTTATGTTATTATTTTCTGATAATATATTTAAAATTTTTTGAGAAGATGAACAACCAGATTCATTTGTTTTTGCACAATAATCTTGAACTATTTTTTTACATTGATTTGATATATTTGGTAATTCAACATTTAAATCATCTTCATTGCATTCATCCGAAGTGCAAGGTGAATCTTTTGGAGCAAACGGACATACATATACACTGTTTAATGATACTTCATCCGTAGATACAGGTAATATATTATTCATATCACGTTTATTTATATCTGGTCTATCAAAATCAATATTTCTATCATGTCTTATATTTTTAATATAGTGATTTAATTCTACTATTTCTGGTGTTTCTAAACCTTTATTATAAAAAGCAAAAGTTTCTATCTTTCCACGAATCATTTTATTTGGATTTATTTCAATTTTATATTCTTCTTTATTAATAAAATTTTCTAAGATCTCTTTTTTTTCAATATTTTCTTCTGTGATTATATTTTCTTTAATAAAAGGCTTCTTTTTTCTAACATTTTTAAATAAATTATCTATAAAATTACTTGTTTTATTATATTTAGGATTAGATTTTTTAGTAGGTCTTATTTCAAAACCATCAATATATAAATAAAAATCTTTAGGTGTTCTTATAAAACAATATTGAGTATAATTCTGAGTTATTCCTACAACATATGTATAAATTTCATATTGTATATTATATTCAGAATGTTCATTGTTTAATCTTATATGAATTAGATTATCAGCACCATAATTATTTTCATAAACAATTTCTAGTATAAATGAGGGATAATCCATTCTTATTAATACTCCTTTATTATGCTCACTAAATTCACCTGTCCATAAAATTGTAAAATTGTCTACATCCGAAATAATTTTATTAGATTTTTTAATTATAGCATAAGTATTGTTTAAAATAATTTTTCGTTCAGATATACAACTATCTATATTTTTATTAAACTTAATATCATTTCCTTCCATACTTAAATCTTTCCAATATTGAGATTTTTCAGCTATAGAACTAAGTAAATGTGTTGTAAAAAAACCTACTAAATTTTTGGCTATTGGTAAGTCTGGTATTAATGGATAATCTCTAATCAATTCTATATTTGTAAAATATCTAAATCCTTCCGTATTATTTGGATTTTCACCTAATTTAATCATCAAATTACCTGTAATCTTTTCATCATTATCTATTTCAAGATTAGTAGGAGTTTTAAATGAGTGACTTCGATATTCCCATACTAAATCTCTTAGTGTTTTAGTTTTTATTAATTTTCCTAATTTTTCTATAACTAGATTTGATCCATCTTTTTTTCCCATTTCTAATTTAAATAATGATCTATTTCCATTCCATTCATCTGTATAAGCAACCCAACAACTTACTCTATAATCTATTCCTGGTTTTACATCTATACTAAGATCATATGAAGTTTTTATTATTTTTTTTTCAACAAAGGCTGTTTGTTTTAAAACAAAACTTCCTCCACTTCCTGGATTCGGTAATAATTTAATTATTGAATTTCCAACAGCAGAGCCAACTTTTTGTTTAGGTATCTTCCCTCCTGAAAAATTTCCATTATTAATTAAATTAGTATTAATTTCTATATTTTTATTAATAAAACTTTCTGATTCTAAATCATTAAAGTCCTCTATTAATATATAATATTTTAGTAAATATCCAAGTATAGCTAAAAATAAAATAATACAAATTGCATAAAATTGATTAATCATATTAGAATATATATATATTTTATTTTAATAAATTTAGTAAAATAAATATTAAACTGTCTATCTATATTTTTTCTGCTTTGTTATAATTATAATATTCACTTGAAAAAGTTCCATTTTTATTTGGATAATTTATTTTATCTTGTGAAATCCATCCTGGATAATAATAATCAGGATTATATATTTCTTTATACTCAAATTTCGGTAATATAGAACCTACTTCTGTCATTGATAAAGCACCTATAGGAACTCCTTTTTCTATTGTAGGACAAACTTTACTTATGGAATCTTTATTTGGTATACAAACCGGAGGTCTTTTTTGTGGCACACTCCAAAATTGAGGTGGTATATAACTCCATCCATATGCTGATGCAATTGTTTTAGAAGGTTCATTATGATTAAATTCATATTGTGGAGTATAATCTCCATTTGAATATTCTTCTTTAATTCTAACATTATCTTCTTTATTATGCGACATTAAATCAAAACTTTTTGCATCTGATGATTGAAAATAATTTACTGGTTCATCAACATTATCTTCTAAATTATTTTCTATATCAGATAATTTCTTATCCATTTTATCTAATTTATTATAAATTGGGTCAAATAATGTTTTAAAATTACTATTATTTACAATATTATTATTTATATTTAAATTTATAATATCATTACATTTCGGTAAATTATTTAATAAATTATATAAAGATCTTAATTCTGTTAATGATAAATTATTTTCATTTTTATTATTTGGCACATAACCTAAGGTTTTTTTAAAACCTTCATTTAAATATAATGAATATCCTTTTATAAATCTATTTACATAATTTATATCTTTCATTTTATTTGAACATTCATCATTTGATAACCAGTATTTTTCTTTTACATCTTTTATTTTATATAATAATTCTTCTTTTGGATTATATTCTTTATTACTTGTTATATTAACTATTTTTCTCTCATATGGAAGACATACATCAATTGAATCTCCTGTTTTTTTATTCCAACAACTATTTTTTTCAGAGTTATATCTATAATCTGGACCTCTACATGAACAATCTTTTAAATGTAAATTACTATTAACTTTTTTTTTATATTTATTTTGTGTTTTTATTTCACTATCAGCTTCAAAATCTGTATTATTTTTATTATCTTTTATAATACTATTATTATTATTGATAATATCATTTAATAAAATACTACAATTTGGCATATCTCCAATTATATTTAAAACTTTATCTATTAATTTTAATTTTGGATCTTTATCTAAATTATGATGTAAATAATTTTCAACCATTATTTCAATATGTTCTAGCAAATTTTTATTTTCAATTATTTTTTTTTTACATATTTCATCTTCATTTATATATTTAGATAATACTATTTTTAATTTTTTCATATCATTTTTATTTAAATATAAATCTTTAAATAAATCTTTTTTAGAAACATAATTTGTAAACTTATCTATGTGCCCTACTATATTATTAGTATTTTCAAAATTATTATCATATAACAAACTATTGTTATTATCTTTACCATTATCATACAAATCAAAATTATATTTATCTGTTTCAAGTTTGTAAACAAAATTTTTAGACTTAATTAATTCTAAATAAGCTTTTTCTCTATCTTTTATTGGAAATTCCATAACATATTTATATCCTGGTTCATCAAACATTTTTTTTGCTTTATGAGCCCAATAATTATTTAAATTATTAGCTATTTCTAAAAATATTTTATCAATTGTTTCTCCTAAAGGAATTACATTTAATACTTGTGAGCATTTAGAATTATCTAAATGATTTATAAACTCATTCAATAATATTTCTTTAATCGTATCTGTATTATTTATAAATACGTCTTCTAAATTATTTATTACACCTATGTTATTAAATAATCTTTTATTTGAATTTTTAATTATTTTTATAAAAAATTTATTTAATAAATCATTTATATCTATTTTTTTATTTTTTATTTCATTTATACATATAATATCATTCTTAATAAATTCTATCAATTTTGTTTTAAAATCTAAGTATTTTAATGATAATCTTGATAAATCATTATTTTTTTTTGATTTAGAATCACAATTTATTTGATTTGGACCAGCAGGAGTTTTTCCATCTTCGCAGCAGCCATATTGTGTGCCAGAACAGCTTCCTATCAATGGGTAAATCTCATTAGCATTTATTGATAGTTTTGAGTTAGGAGACCTTATTGCACTCTGGACTAGTTCTGAAGTTAGAACGGGTGCCTTACTTGGAACTGATGCCCTAATTGAAACTGGTGCAGGACTTGGAACTGATTGCCTTGTTGGAACGGGTGCCTTACTTGGAACTGGTGCCCTACTTGGAACTGGTGCCCTACTTGGAACTGGTGCCCTACTTGGAACTGGTGCCCTACTTGGAACTGGTGCCCTACTTGGAACTGGTGCAGAACTTGGAACTGCTGCCCTGCTAGGAACTGGTGCGGGGCTTGGAACTGGTGCAGAACTTGGAACTGGTGCAGAACTTGGAAATGGTGCAGGACTTGAAACTGGTGCAGGACTTGAAACTGGTGCAGGACTTGGAAATGGTGCAGGACTTGGAACTGGTGCGGGGCTTGGAACTGGTGCAGGACTTGGAACTGGTGCAGGACTTGGAAATGGTGCAGGACTTGGAACTGGTGCAGGACTTGGAAATGGTGCAGGACTTGGAACTGGTGCCCTACTTGGAACTGGTGCAGGACTTGGAACTGGTGCCCTACTTGGAACTGGTGCAGGACTTGGAACTGGGGCAGGACTCGGAACTGATTCTTGAACATTTGTTCTAATTGGAGCAGCTTTTGTTTTTTGTTGTTGAATAAATGGTTCTTTGTAGAAATTTATAAAATTATCTATAATAGTTTGTTTATTTAAATTAGAATTATTCACTTTAAATATTTTATCTAATTTTTTAATAAAATCAATATCATTTATAAATGACATATCGACTTTGTTTGAATCTGTATTTTTGTTATAATATTTAGATGAATTTATTAAATCTAATTTATCTTCTTCTGTTATTGAATTATTTATATTTTTTACACAATACATAGAACAATCATCGTCTCCACGAAGTCTACACATAACACATTCTTTTGTTCTTAGATTATTATTTGATAAATTAAGTTCATTTAATATATTAATGTCTTCTTTGGGTTTTATATTTTCAAATCCTTCTTCTATATTTGTTTCATTTGATTTTATATAACAATTAAAATTTTTACCCGTTCCTTTTGTGTATGTACAATTAACCGGGTTTTTTGATTTACCTCGTAATTTCCATTCATTATCATTATTATCCCATTTATTATCTTTTAAATTTATAATACAAGTATTATCATCTGTTGCGTATGATACTGCAGAATTAGTTATTTGAGCTTTTTTTTTACATTGATCTGCACTGATACCATTTTTTTCAATACGACGACCCCAAGGTGCATTAATAGTGCAATTTTGATTTTTTGGCCATCCTTTCACCGTCATACATTTTCCCTTACCTAAAAGTTCAAAATTATTTTTTGTAATTAATTTATTAGGAGATGTGTCTTGCAATGGAGAAGGTTTAGGCACAGTTATAGGTGGAGGAAGTGGTGAAGGTATAGGTACTGGTGCAGGTGGATGAACTTGTGCAGGTGGAGGAACAGGTGCAGGTGTAGGAAGTGGTGCAGGTGGAGGAACTGGTGCAGGTGGAGGAACTGGTGCAGGTGGAGGAACTGGTGCAGGTGGAGGAACTTGTGCAGGTGGAGGAACTGGTGCCGGTGGAGGAACTGGTGCCGGTATAGGCACTACAACTTTTTTATGAAAACGTTTCCATTTAGATTTTATCTTTTCTAAATAATTATTTTCAGATACTTCTGTATTATTGTAATATAGCCCACATAAACATTGATTAGCATAATGACCCTTGTGTCGTGAATATGTTGTAAATTTAGTAATTTTTGAAGTATTAGATACGGGAGAACTTTTTTGAGTAATCCATTTAGAACCATTAAATTGATGTATAGTTATAGTATAAGACTTTTGTATTTTTTTAAAATCAAAAATATATATAGCATCTTTTATAGGTTTTATTTTATTAAATGTTAATATAGGTGTTCCACTACCAAGGGGCATACATCTATATATTCCATTTTTATTAGCATTTCCATAAAATCCTATTGCAGGACCTGCAGTATTAGATTGTGATGTTGCTGGATATATAATAAAATTAAGATGATATGCAGGCATATCTCCTAAATCCTTATAAATAACAACAAAATGACACGTATCTATATGATTATTAATATTAAATTCAAGATAATGTCCGTGACTATGTTGAGGTATTGTTATATTATTAATACTAAGTTCTTTACCGCTTCCTAGATGTTTGGCGTTAATATTTTCATCTAAACCAGTTGATTTAATTAATGTTGTTCCAGATTTTGAAATACCGTCAAGAATAAATTCTCCTTTAAATCCATAGCCTTTAATAGAATTAGAAAAATATTCAATATTCCTTAATTGTGGTTGAATATTAGGGTCAAACCAATTTTTATCAATAGCATTATTAGATGGAAATAAAATTGAATTTTTAATAACAGAAAGTTTGTCACAAGATTTACATTTTGTAGCATAATTATTTTGTGAAAAATTATAAAAATTATTATAATCTTCTATATTATTAAATATTTTTAAAATATTATTATTTTTCCATAATAAAACTTTACCATTATCCTCTGTTAGAGCATCAGGACAATAATTATAAAAATTTTCTTTAATAGTTTTTTTATTTATTGTTAATATTAAAAATAATAGTATAAAAATAATTCCTAACACATATAAATTATTCATTATATATATTATATGATAATTTTATTATAAATATTATTTGATATTTTATTTAATATATATAATAAGATTATATTAATATTATCGTAATTTAACTCCTAAAACTTTTTGCATTTTCATAATAATACTATTATTAGGTATAGCGGTTCCATTTTCATATGATGTAATTACATCTGGTTTTTCATTAATTGATAATGCTAATTGTTTTTGATTTAATTTTTTAGCATTTCTTGCTTTTAAAATATTTGTTTTTAAATCGTGGCTTATTTTATCAATTTTAAAATTTTCAGTTTCTTGATCTAATTTTCTCATATTCATATCATTTGTATTTGAAGAGTTTTTGCTAATTTTTTTTTTTATTTCTTTATTTTCATTTTTATTAATTTTATTATTATTATAAAAAACAATAGTCTTCCAATCTTGATGTTCCATTACTTAATATAAATTAAATTATTTTTAAATATTTTTTTTTTTATAAATAATTATAATTAAAAAGAATAATATTAATATTGCTAATATAAATGTAAGAATAAAAATAATTGCAGTAACAATAAAATAAGGATAGATTCTGTTAAAACTATAATATATTAAAGGATCTATTAAATTTATTTGTATTTTTTTCATATTTTGATCTTTTTTAAGTTCTATAATTATTTTATCTAAAATATCTGATGCAAATTCACTTATCATATAAATATAAAGATATATATAAAAATAATATTATGACAGTATATAAAATTGAAAATTTTTTAAAAGAAATATATATAAAACGTTCTGGAGAATTTTGTAAAATAATGAATAAATATACAAATAAATCTTATGAGATAAATGTAGAAAATATAAAAATTCCTTTTGGAATAGAACAAACAAATAATAATTCAATAATATTAAAAATTAACTTAGATAATATAGATTTTAAAAATTATATAATAAAAATAGAAGAAAAATTGTTTAATTTACAATGTAAATTAGATAATAAAGATTATAGTTTACAATCACAAATATTAAAAAATGATAATTATGAAGATAAATTAATTTTAAAAGTAAAAATGTTTAATAACAAAATATTATCTAAAGTTTATAAAAACAATATAGAAATATCAATTTATGAAATAAATAATAGAGATATTTTAGATATAGAAATGAAAGGCAATATATATTTGAGTAAAGAAAATAAATTTATATTAAAATGGAATATTAATAAGATTTGCGTAAAATAACAAAATTTACTTTATAAATAAAAAATATTATATGACAACAAGTAGTATTGCCAAAAATTTAGTAATAAATCTAAATAAAAATAATTTTGATAAAAGTTTTGATATGAACTTTAATATACCTTGTAAAAATAAAAATAATATATATGAAGCAAAATTAATAACATCATTAGTGCTCAAATTACCACAATTAGAAATTAAAGCAAGAGGAAAAAATGAAGATGGAAATTATGAAGTTTGGTATGATTTAGATATAGAGAACAAAAAAAATGAAAATTTAATATTATGTTTACAATCATTAGATAAAAAAGCTATTGATTTAGCTATTGATAATTCTGTTACTTGGTTTAAAAAAAAAATTAATCATAATCTATTAAGAGATTCTTATCAACCTTTTTATGGCGAAGAGAATGATAAAATTGTATTAAAATTAGAAATACATGATGAAAAATTATTAGAAAAATTTAGAGAAAATCATATGTCTTTATGCACAATAGAAGGTTTAAAATTTTATGCAAATAAATATATGTATTCAATAGTAATAACAGATGTTTCAGAAAATAATGATGATTTAGAAAGTATTGATTTTATAAAATATTTAGATAAAAAAGATCCATTAAATAAAGTTTTAAATGAAGAGCAATCAGAAAGAATAGATAATAATATAATAGATGAATTAGGAGATATAGAATCTACAGAAATGAATTTAAAAAAAAATATAGAAATATCCACAATAAATACTAATCGTGAAAATTCCAAAGATAAAGTTAATATAGAAACTAAAACACGAAATTTAGATGAAGAAATTAGACAAAAAGAATTAAAAAATTTAGAAACAAAAATTTTAAAAAGAAGAAAAGAAGCGCGTGATTATTTTGTAAGTGCAGAGAAAGCTGGATTAACAGCATCAAAATTACGAAAAGAAGCAATAAAAAAGGCAGGGGAATTAAAAAAAATAGAAAATAAATTTGATGAATTAAGTCAAACAAAATCAAAAAATTAATTTTATATAATTATTATGAGATAAAACAAACAAATATTATATTAAGTGTTAAGATATTTAGTCATATTATAATAATAAGATTAATTAAATTAAAAGCTTATATAAAGATGTTTCATTTAAAATTTAAAATATTTTAAAAAAATAAAATATTTTGTAATTTAATTTTATTTTTATATTATATATAATATAATGGAAATAGTAGATTTAATTAAAATTGGATTAATAATGTTAACAGGTTTAATTTTATTATATTTGTATAATAGACATTCTAACCGTAAAAATAATATTAACGTAGAATCTGATGAACAAACTAATGAAAATTTTTATGCAAGGGGTGATGACAATGAAAATGAATATGAATCTTTTTTTACAGGAGATGATGATGAAAATACTCATACTGAGCATTTTAAAGATTCAAAAGATAATGAATATAATGTTCAACCTAGCTTAACAAATGGCTTCAATTATGAAAATATAGGTAATGATGATGAAAATTTAGTTGGAAATCAAAATCCAGGAGATTGTTTTCCTAAGGATCAATTAACACCTGATGAATTATTACCAGGAGATGTTAATAGTAAATGGGCACAAGTAAACCCAGCAGGACAAGGAGAATTAGGAGATCAAAACTTTTTAAATGCAGGATTTCATGTAGGAGTTAATACAGTAGGACAAACATTAAGGAATGCTAATCTACAATTAAGATCGGAACCACCTAATCCACAAGTAAAAGTTAGTCCATGGCTACAAAGCACTATAGAACCGGATAGTAATAGAAAACCTATGGAAATAGGTGGATGTAATTAATAATTAATATTTTTTTATTTAAATAAATATATAAATAAAAAAAATATGAATTTAAAAGCAAAAATTAAAGAATTTATTCAATATGATGATTATATTAATATTCAAAATAAAAAAATTAAAAATATTAAAAAAAAAAGAGATGATTTAGATAAAGAAATTATTAATTATCTTACAAAAAAAAATTTAACAAAGCAAAATATTAAATTAGAAAATTCAAAAATAATTTGCAAAGAAAGTAAAAGTTATAGTAGTTTAAATCAAAATTTTTTAAAAAAACATTTAAAATGTTATTTTAGTGAAAATTATACAAATATGTCTGAATTATCAATAAAAAATTTAGTAGAAGAAATATTAGATTATATTTTGAAATCAAGAAGTCAAAAAACTAAAATATCACTTAAAAGAATGTTAATAAATGATTCTATAATTTAGTTATATTCAATATATAATGAAAGAATCTGAAATAAATTTTATAAAAATAAATGATATAGTAAAAAAAAAAAATTTTATCAAATTAAAAAAAAATCAAATAAAAAATTGGTGTAATGATAATAATTTTGAAATAGATTATTTAATATCAAATATATTATTATTAATAAATAATAATGATATTATACTTAATACTAGTTTAGATAAATTTATAAATGAATTTATTATATTTACAAATAATAATTCTTTTTAATTATTTAAAAATAATTTAATATTAATTTAATTAAAATGAATTGGTTAAATGTAGTTAAAAATAATAAAAATCAAAATTTTAAAATGAATAATAAAATTTGTACATCAAATCAAAGGATAACAGATATTATGTATAATAAAAATTTATTTGATATATATTTATTAGATAAATTAATTAATAATATAATTTTGTTAAAAGAAGATTTATATGAAAATTTTCCATATATTTTATGTAAAGCAAATTCATTTAATATTGTTAAATTTTTATTAAAGTACATTGATTATAGTAAAACTATGTATAATTATTTAGATTTTAATGAAAATTTAAGTGATAGTGATAATGATGATTCTTAAAAATATATATATAAAAATTATGTTTACTGGATTATTTTTAAATATGTATTTTTAATTTTATATAAAGATAGTTTAATTTTAATATTTTTCTATTAATTAATATTAATGAATAATTTAGTTATTGATGATTATTGCGATTTAACTGAGGAAAATATATCAAATATAGAAAAGAATTTTGTTAATAGTAAAAGTAATATTAATATATTATTAATTAGAAATGATTATAGAATTGATAAAACAAAACCAAATAATTTGTTAGGAGATATGACCAAGCATTTAATTATATACAATGGAATAATTTTTATAGATACGGGTTATTTAAATAATATACAAGGTCCAACAGGTATGATAGGTCCAACTGGTCTATCAGGAAATATAGGTTCTACAGGTATAAAAGGTGATAAAGGAATAATAGGTTTTAGAGGTTCTGATGGAAATAAAGGTGAAAAAGGAAAACAAGGTGCAGTAGGGTTAATGGGATGCTTAGGTGAAAAAGGAATTAAAGGAGATGTTGGAGAAAAAGGATTGATAGGTGAAAAGGGAATAATAGGAAATATTGGAAAAGAAGGAGAAAAAGGAGATATAGGCGAAATAGGTTGTACAGGAATTAAAGGCGATAAAGGATTTTTTGGAAATCAAGGTATAAAAGGAGAAAAAGGAAATATCGGTATTCAAGGAATTAAAGGTGAAGAAGGTATTCAAGGAAATATAGGACCAATTGGTTTGGAAGGTATTAAAGGGATTAAAGGAGATATTGGACCTAACGGAAATAGAGGAAAAATTGGACCAATAGGAATACATGGAAATACTGGCCCAAAAGGAGTAAATGGAGAAGTAGGTGATAAAGGTGATATAGGTGAAAAAGGTTATATGGGTTTAATTGGGCCTCAAGGAATTAGAGGAGATAAAGGAATAAAAGGATATCAAGGAAATATAGGATTTAGAGGAGATCAAGGAGATACTGGAATGATTGGAAAAAAAGGAGAAATAGGAAATATGGGAATTCAGGGTATTCAAGGTTTAGACGGAATTTCGGGAGTGCAAGGATTACAAGGTGAACAAGGGGAAATAGGTAATAAAGGAGAAAAAGGATCATTAGGTATTATAGGAGAAAAAGGAGATAACGGAGATAAAGGAGAAATAGGTGAAAAAGGATTGATAGGTGAGAAAGGAAATATAGGATTAAAAGGCGAAGAAGGAAATCCTGGTAATAAAGGAATAGAGGGAGATACAGGAATAAAAGGAGAAATAGGAGAAAAGGGAGAAATTGGAAATTTTGGAGGAATGTCGTTTACATATATTTTTGTCTCACAAAAAGAAAATTTATTAAATAATGGTTTATTTTCAATTAATCAAAATAAAAATGAATTTATAATTAATAATATTGATAATAATAATAATAATATTTGTTCTTATTTAGAAAGTATTAATGATAATGAAATAAAAGGTTGTATAAAAATATCTAGTAAAAATAATTTTAATAAATTTATATTATTTATTATAGAAAAAGTATATATATATGAGGATTATTCTAAAATTTTAATAAAAAATTTTGAAATAAATAATGAAAGTATAAATTTTGAACAAAATGAAATTTTTTTAATAACATTAGCAAGAATAGGACAAAGAGGAGAAAAAGGCATAGATGGAAAAAAAGGTGATAAAGGACATATAGGTTATATAGGATTAAAAGGAAATTTTGGTGAAAAAGGAGAAAAAGGAAAAATTGGTGAAAAAGGTGAAAAGGGATATATAGGAACAAATGGAAATAAAGGAGAAAAAGGGGATGAAGGAACATTTAGTTCATTTGTTAAATTATATATGAAAAGTTGTTTAAAAATCTATAATAATAATACAACTATATTAGAAATATTAAATAATAATAAAAATAATATAATTACTAATCCGGAAATTTACAATATAAAAAATAATTATATAGAATTTAAGTCTGATTTATATCTTAATATATTTTTTTCAATAAGTATTAAAAATAAAAATTATGATATAAATGATGATATAAATATTGTTTTGCAATATTCAAATTTTAATGATGATTTCATAGATATAGAAGAATCTAAATTAGTATTTAATTTTTCTGATAGTTTTGATAATAATTTCATTTTAAAACAAAGTAATACATATATAGGTAAATTTTTTGAAAATTCAAAATTAAGAATACTATGCACTTCAAATAATAATGGTAAAAATTTCTATGATTATGATTTATTGTTGATTATTTTTGATTTAAAAGGAGGAAAAGTAGGACCTATTGGTTTAAAAGGAAATAAAGGAGAAAGTGGTATACAAGGACAAATGGGTGTAGAGGGTCATCAAGGAATACAAGGAATATCTGGAGAAAAAGGTTCTCAAGGTTTAATAGGAAATAATGGTAAAAAAGGAGAAAAAGGAGAATTAGGTGAAACGGGATTAATAGGTTTAGATGGAAATGAAGGTAAAATAGGAAAAATGGGAGATAAAGGAGTAAAAGGGGATAAAGGTTTAAAAGGAGAAATTGGAATTCAAGGAATTAAAGGTGAACGTAGTGAAAAAGGAGACAGAGGTTTAGTAGGTGAATTAGGTGGAAAAACATTTTATTATACATATTGTGAAAATGATATAGAAATAGGAAATTTAAAAATAATAAATGATAAAACTATTTATATACATTCTAAAAATTTAAATAATGAAATAATAACAGATTATTTACAAACTATAGAAGATAATCATAATATAATAAAAGGTTATTTAAAAATTTCAAATAAAAATGATATAGACAACTTTGTATTATTTGGTATAAATAGTATTAAAAATAATAATAATAGACCTTTTTATTTACATTCTGATATTGAAGAAATAAATGTAACAATCTTAAAAGGCTGTAAAGAATTTATTAATAATGATAATTTAATAGTCACTTTAGCTAGAGTTGGACAAATTGGAGATAAAGGACAAAAAGGACAAAAAGGAATAGAAGGATCAATTGGAAATAAAGGATTAGAAGGGTCAAAAGGCGAAAGAGGTTCAAAAGGTGATAGAGGAAACATAGGTATTAAGGGTGAAATTGGAAATACAGGAAAAGAAGGTAAAAAAGGAGAAATTGGATTAATTGGAGAAAAAGGAGATAATGGTGAAAATGGAGAAATCGGTGAAAAAGGAGAAAAAGGAGAAAAAGGATTTATAGGTATTCAAGGAAATATGGGACCTAAAGGAGAAAATGGAATAAAAGGAGAGATAGGTATTATTGGTTCAAAAGGAGAAATAGGTAATAAAGGAGAAAAAGGATCTAATGGAGAAAAAGGAATAGAAGGAAATATAGGAATGAAAGGTTATAAAGGATCTATTGGTATTCAAGGAATTATAGGAACAACAGGATTAATGGGAAAAACAGGAGAAAAAGGTGAACAAGGTCAGAATGGTAATTTTGGAGGAAAAACATTTACTTATACTTATAAACAATTTTGTGATAAAAAAGGTAATTTTTATATTGAAAATAAAAAAATTTTTATAAATAACTATGATTTTAATGGAGATAAACTAAATGATTATTTACTAACTATTAATGATTCAATATTAAATATAAAAGGATATTTAAAAATAAGTAATATACACGAAAAAGATAATTTTATATTATATGAAATAAGTAATATTGAACAAGAACCAGATTCAACATTTATTATATCTATAATAAAATTAAGTGATAATTATAATTTAAATATAAATGATTTAGTATATTTAACCTATTCAAAAATTGGAACTATTGGTAAATCAGGACTTAAAGGAAATAAAGGAGAATCTGGAGAAAAAGGTTTTAATGGTGAAAAAGGAGAAAAGGGTTTTATTGGACAAATTGGTATAAAAGGAGAAAAAGGTAATAATGGATCAAAAGGAGAACGTGGTCAAATAGGTATAGTATCTATAGGAGATAAAGGTGAAATAGGAAATAAAGGATTAAAAGGTGATAGAGGTAATCCGGGAATACAAGGTCTTGAAGGTGATAGTTTAGATTTTACGACAGTTAATTCTATTAATGGGAATATTAAAAAAGTTAATCTTGAATTAGAAGAAAATTTATATTCTGGTTCTACTTCAAAATATATAGCTGCTAATAAAATTATATCAGGACAACCTGTTAAATTAAAAATAGAGGAATTAGGAAATGTTTATGCAAGTGACATTGATTTTAATACTAAACAGTGGGAACTAATTGGTATAGCTTGTCATGATTGTGATAAAGGAGAAAGTATTAACATATTAAAAAATGGATTTATTACTTGTAATTTTAAAAGTCATTGTAATATAGGAAATATAGGAACACAATTATATGTTAATATTTATGATACTAAATTTTTGACAGAAAAAATTAATAAATTAAAAATTGGTTATATGATATCTACTAACTTATCAAATAATTGTTGTTTTATTAAAACTCATAATTTTTCTGAATGGGATGGTGCACAATGTATTCAAGGTGATAAAGGAAATGTAGGTGATATTGGAAATAAAGGAAACAAAGGAGAAATTGGAATACATGGTATAGGAATGCAAGGTAAAAAAGGAGAAAAAGGAAATATTGGTGAACAAGGTTTAATAGGAGAGCAAGGAATTCAAGGTCCTATTGGATTGCAAGGACCTAAAGGTCCCGAAGGAAAAAAGGGAATAATGGGACAAAAAGGTGAGCAAGGAAATATTGGTTCTATGGGAAATCAGGGAATAATTGGTGAAAAAGGTATAAAGGGTGAAGAAGGAATTATGGGGGGAAAAGGAGAAATAGGTTATATAGGAGAAAAAGGTAATGAAGGCAAAAAAGGTGAACAAGGTTTACAAGGAAACTTCGGAGGTATATCATTAGAATTAAATTGTTGTGATGAAAAAATATTAAATATTAATGATATTTTTATTGATTATGTAAATAAAGAAGTTTCAATATACAATTCTAATAATATAAAAAATTTTGTTGAAGTTATCAAATATAATAAATGCTTTGTCAAAGGATTTCTAAAAATTATTAATTTAGATAATACAAACCAATTTAATTTTATTAATATAAATGAAATTTTATATACTAATCAAAATATTATTATATTTAAATGCACTTTTATAGAAAATGATTTTAAATTTGATATTAATAATAGAATTATTTTGTGTTTGGTTAGAATAGGTGATTTGGGACAAAAAGGAGAAACTGGGAATAATGGATTAAATGGGGATAAAGGATTAAAAGGAAATATAGGAGAAAAAGGATTAAAAGGAGATTTAGGACTAAAAGGTATCGAGGGTGCTGTTGGCATATCTGGAATAAAAGGAGAGCCTGGTTATAGAGGATATCAAGGTGAACAAGGTTCTATTGGTCCACAGGGTATTCCTGGTATAGATGGACCACAGGGAATTAAAGGTGAGCAAGGAATAAAAGGAGTAAATGGAATTCAAGGAAACATTGGAGATAAAGGAGATAAAGGAAATTATGGTAATGATGGTTTACAAGGTAATAAAGGAGATAAAGGAAATATAGGCACTAAAGGAAATAAAGGAGATAGAGGTTTTATTGGTGAAAAAGGAATAGATGGAAAAATAGGATTAAAAGGAGATATTGGTGAAAAAGGAATAATTGGTTTAAGAGGAAATAATGGTGAAAAAGGCGATAAAGGAAATATAGGATTATGTGGTATACAAGGTCAAAAAGGTAATCAAGGAAATCAAGGAAATATAGGAGAAATCGGTGAAAAAGGTGTCAGAGGTGAAAAAGGTATAAAAGGAGAACAAGGAAGTATAGGAGAAAAAGGAGATATAGGTTTAAATGGAGTTCAAGGAATAAAAGGCAATAATGGTTCTCAAGGTTTAATAGGGTTAAAAGGAGATATAGGTGAAAGAGGAAATATAGGTCCTATGGGATGTATAGGTGAAAGAGGAAATATAGGTGAAAAAGGCGAAAAAGGAATCGTTGGTTCTATTGGTCTACAAGGACTTACAGGAAATAAAGGAGATATTGGTATAACTGGAAATACAGGTGAAAAAGGAAGGGAAGGTGAAAAAGGTAATCAAGGCATTCATGGAATAATCGGAAATAAAGGATTAAAAGGAAATATTGGAAATAAAGGAGACAAAGGTGATATTGGATTTCAAGGTATTCCAGGAAATATAGGTGAACAAGGTATAAAAGGAAACATAGGAACAATAGGAATAAAAGGAAATATCGGTGAAAAGGGTGAAATAGGTGAAAAAGGATTTAAAGGTGTAAAAGGTGAAATAGGATTATCAGGAATATCCGGAAATAAAGGAGAAAAAGGAAATTCTGGATTAAATGGTAATAATATTATTGATTATACAAAAGTTAATGTTTTTGAAGATAAAAATACAAAAATAAATTTTAATAAAGAAGAAATAAAAGCAAGTGGTATTATTGAAAAATATATCGCTGATGATATTATTATTTCGGGTCAACCTGTCTGTTTATCAATAAATAATAATGGTAATTTAGTTTTAAAATCAAGTAATTTAAATAGTGATTTAATAGGACGTTTCGGATTTGGAGGAACAATAGGTATTGCTCTTAATAATTCATATAAATATGGTGATATAGTTAATGTATGTATAAAAGGTTTTGTTTTATGTAATATATTATCTATTTATGAAAATGACAAAATTATTTCTATACCTATAGGAACTAAATTATATACAAATAAAAATAATTATAAATATTTAACAACTTGTGAAGCAGGTCAATTTATGGGGTATACTTTAGGAAGTGATATTTCTAATAATTGTGTATTTTCTCAAATAATATAAATTATATTATAAATATATTATTAATGTTAAAAATAAAAAACACTATAGTCAATCGAGGTTAGAATTTTTCAAAACAATATTAAAAAGGTTATTTATTACAAATTATTCAGGTGTTTATAAATAGAAAAAAATTTTTAATAAAAAAAAAAATAGATTATGATACAATACATTATAGTTTTTTATAACTCATTAATAAAAAAAATTTTAGTAGCAGATCACACTTTATTAATGCAAAATATTGTGAACATTTTGTAATTGAAAATGACAAAGTAAATCTATATGCCATAAAATATATAAAAAATGAAGATTTTTTATAATCTTATGTTATTTGAATATCTTCTTCTAAATCACTATCATTAATTACATTTAATGTATCTTCGTTGTTATTATATATAGATGAATTTACATTATTCGCTATTAAATCAGTTCTACAAATTGGACAAGTTGAATTCGTAGAAAACCATATATCAACACAATTTTGATGAAAATAATGATTACAACTTATTACTTTACGTATTAAATTATTTTGTAAAATTGGTAAACTACATATAGAACAATTTTCATTATATATTAATTTATTTTGATCAGTTATATATATTAGTTGTGTTTTTAAATTTAATGATGACAAAGGAACTGGTAATGGTGTATTATTTTGTTCATTTCTAGGTATATTTAATTGACTTGTCATTACAATTCTGCGTCCATCTCTTAACATATTTTCAAATTGTGTATTATTAAATGAATTTGCTAAATTAGTTAATTCTTCACTTATTATTGTTGATAAAGAATCTATATTTTCTCTTTGTAAATCATCTAAATTTAATGTAGCAGAAGCTAATATAGGATCTATATCAACTAAAATATCATTATTTATATTATTACTTTCTCTATTATTTTCATTATTACTATTATCTATATTATTATTTACTCTATTATTATTTACTCTATTATTTACTCTGTTATTATTTACTCTATTATTATTTAATCTATTATTAGTAATATTTGTATTATTTTGTAATGAAGATTCATTTAAATTATTTAATGGATTATCATTATTAATATTTATATTATTTATATATATAATATTTTGATTATCTATATTTTCTAATAATTCTCTTAGATTTCTCATAATAATATTATATATATAATTTATTTTAAAATAGATATTGGTTTATATATATAACTGATTAATAATTTGATGATTTAAAGATAATTATAAATAATAAAATAAATGTCTAATTTAATTGATTCATCAGATAAATTAATAAATAAAAAATCTGTTTTTTATAAAAAAGCATTATGTGGATTAACAAATCTAGGTAATACTTGTTTTATGAATTCTATTATTCAATGTTTAAATTCTATTAGAAGTTTTGTAAAAATATTTTTATCTGATATTTATAAAAAAGATATAAATACTGATAAAATTGAACATAATTTGGTTGAACAATGGGCATTATTATCAAAAGGATTATATGATAAGAATTGTGTTATTACTCCATTATCTTTTCATAAATGTATTCACTTGTTATCAACACATAAAGGATTATTACAATTTACAGGATATGAAGAAAATGACTCCCAAGAATTTTTACAATTTTTTTTAGAAAATATTCATATAGGAATAAGTAAAGAAGTTATAATGAGTATTAATGGTTCACCTCAAAATGAAATTGATAATAAAGCTATTAAGGCTTTTCATTCCTGGAAACATTATTTTAAAAATGATTATTCAAAAATTATTGAATTATTTTATGGTCAATTTATCTCTAAAATTACTTCAAATAATGATGAAACATTTATTTCAGAATCATTTGAACCATTTTCTAATATATCTTTAGAAATTCCGGAAGATTGTAATCAAAATATAAATATATATGATTGTTTAGATAATTTTACAAAAGATGAAGATTTAGACGAATTTAAACAAAATAATAACGATAAAAATAAATATAAAAAAAAAATATTATTTTGGCAAACACCTAAAATATTAATAATTTTCTTTAAAAGATTTAATAATAAAGGTCTTAAGATACATAAATTAATAGATTTTCCTTTAGAAGAGTTAAATTTATCAAAATATTCAATTGGATATGATAAAAATACTTGTATTTTTGATTTACATGCTGTTTCAAATCATATTGGAAATACTAATGGAGGTCATTATTGGGCATATACTAAAAATTATGATAAAAATTGGTATAAATATAATGATAAAATAGTATCACATAAAAGTATAGATGATATAGTAACTTCTAATGCATACTGTTTGTTTTATAAAAAAAGAAATATTTTAAAGAAATAATATTAAAAACTAAATTATTATATTATTATATATCAATATAATAATTAATATGTATTATGACGATAATAATAAATTAAACAAATATTTGATTACATTAGCTTTATTTTTAATGATTTTATTATTTTGTTTTATAGCAATATTATTTTATAAAAATAAAATTTATAAAGATTTTAAATTTCGTTTTCAAGATACATTAATGAATATTTTAGGTTTATACCAAGATAAAAGTTCAATTGATAATAATAATAAAAATAATAATAATATTGATAATACAATTCCTGAAAATAAAGTTGATTTTGAAAATAATAATATAAATGTAGATAAAACAATATACGAAAATAAAGTTGAATTTGAATTAAAAGATGATAATATAATTGAATCGGAAAATGATAATTCTGAATATATTATTAATGATCCTATTGCAACTCCTTTAACTAATATAAAAAAAAAAAAAAAAAAAAAATAAAGTTAATTCAAAAATTCAATCAATTGAACCAATATATAAAAAAAAAGAAGTATTTAATATAGATCGAAATGATTTTACATACGATGATGCTTCGTTGGTATGCCATGCGTATGATGCACAATTAGCTACACACGATCAAATCATTGATGCACACAAAAAAGGTGCTCATTGGTGTAACTATGGTTGGTCAGCAAATCAAATGGCATTGTATCCCGTTCAAAGAAAAATTTGGCAAAAATTACAACAAGGTGAACTCAATGAAAAAACTAAATGTCAAGAACCTAATAAAAATGGCCTTGTTGGTGGTATTTTTGATAAAAAAGATTTAAAATTTGGAGTAAATTGTTATGGATATAGACCTAAACCCGATCATGATAAGATTATATATAATGGAAACAAAAAAACAAATATATACAATGATTTAAGCAATATAAATAAACAAAAATTAACTAAACTTAAAACTTTAAAAGAAAGCGGACAATTAAGTGTTAGACCTCATAATAATAAATATTGGTCTAATTATAGCATTAAACCATCTGAATATTATATAAATAATGAAAATGATGAAACAATTCATATTAACGAAAAAACAATTGAAGATATTCTTGATTCACAACAAAATGAATCTTAATTGTATATTTATATACAATAATTTTCCTTTAAATTGGTCAATACATTTAATAAAATATTTTCTGATTGACTAAAACTACTAAATTCTGTTTTTTTCATACACTTCATTAATAATATCTCTAATTCATCTTTAAGATAAATATCTATTATATCCGGAATAATATACTCATCTTTGCATACCTTTGGACTATTAAATATCTTTGATGAAACTATTTTTAATATATTATTAATATTTTTTTTTTTTTCTAATAATGATAAACTTTTTGTATAGTCTAATTTTATTAATTCTTCTATAAAATATTTATTTGCTGCCCATGTTCTAAAGTTTTTTGATGTTATATCTTTACCAAATTTTTTTAAAAATAAATTAATAGCTTTTGGCTTTATTTTTTCTAATTTTCCATTTTTATTATAATAACTAAATATATCACTATTTTCTATTATCATTCCTCTGTTTATAAAAAAATCTATAATTATTTTTTCATTTCTTTCACAAATATTTATTTTTTTATCTTTTCCTATAAAATTTATGTTTATTTTGTTATTTATTAACTTTATATTTTCATTTTTAATGTCTAATAATCCTTTATTTTTTTTATCTCTATTTGAACCTATCCTAAAATTACATTTATCAATTAATATTAATATTAAAAATAAAAATAATTCTTTTTCTTCATTTATATTTTTAAAATTAGCTAATTTTAAAATATTTGTATATGATAATCTAATATTTTCTAAAGCTAAACCAAAATTAATTAATTGACAATATTTTTTTTTTTTTCTTATAATATTTTGATATTCTGAATATTTATATTGTTTTTTTCCATTTTTATCTACTCCTATGTAACTATAATAACTTTTTTTGTTAAAATATATATAAACTATATCATATCCTGGTGGTATACTAAGTTCTGAAATTAATTTTTTTGTATTTTTATTTAAATCTACAATTTCATTACCATTACTATCATAATATTTATATATGTATACTATTCTCTCTTTATTTTTTTCTATTTTTTTTTTTTTTTCAAAAGTTATTCTTATTAAATCATACATATTTATTTTAATAAAATATTTTTATTTCTAAGCATTTATTATATATGCTATTTTTATCTTTTCTTCAAGCTATATATATTTTTTATATGTTTAATATATTTAAAACAAAATATAGTTTTAATCATCCTTTTGAATTATTATTTACTAATAATTTTAATTTTTTAAAACATCCTTTTAATTCAGGAAATTTTGAAAATAAAATTTGTAAATTAGGAAATATTTACGCATATTTCTTATTTTTATGGTTAATTATTCGAAATTTTATACCTATTAAATTTAAATTTTACACTAAAAATATAAATTATCTTATAATTAATTCAACATTTTTAATAACATTATTTATGAATTTTAACGCATTTTTATATTTTTTTCCTCTTTATATTATAGAAAAAAATATTTTATATCTATAATAATATTTAATTTACTTAATTATTTTAAATAATTTTTTTTTATTATTATCAATAGTAATATTTCTATTTAGGCTTCTTATTATTCTTTTTTGGCATGTATATTAATTAAACCTAAAATTTTTTTTGTCATACTTATTCTGTAATACATTAAATTAAATATTTATCTTGATCCAATTTGTTATTTTTTACTTAAAGTTAATTAAATTATTTAATGTTAAATGTATAAAATTATTAATTTTATTTCTAACTATTGGATTAGTGTATGTTTATTTCCTTTATTCTTAATTTATATTTATTTTAGATATTTTAATATTTTAATAATATTATTATCAAAATTTATTGGATATACTTTAATAATTAAAAATAAAATAATTAATTTTTTAAAAAAATTTACTCTTAAAAATTTTAAAATTAGATATATTATTATTATCCATAATAATAATTTTATTTATTTAAAAAATTTTAACGATATTTATAATTATAATGAAATTGATAGTATATTTATAGCTTATATGATAAATAATAAAGAATACTATATAATTCACTCTATTGAAGATAAATTTAATGATTTTAAATTTCCTATTTATACATATGAAGAAACTATAAAAAAAAATCCATTTGATCAAACAAATGATGATATTATATATATTAATATTAATTATATTAATAATTTAAATATTGACCATAATATTACTAATAAAATTACTGAAATTATTAAAAAATTTTCAGGACCAAAAGGTTCTTTTTATATTGAAAAAAATTATGATATAAATTATAAAAAATCTTATATAATAAAATATATTAATAAAAAATTGAATATTAATTTAGATTATAATACAAAATTTAATATTTTATATTCTAATGGAAATAAAAAAATTATATAATCTTTTAAATATTTAATATTTTACCATTTAAAGAAATAATCTTAAATTATTTAAAAATATAATTTAATATTAATTTATAATGGAGGAAACTAAGATATTTGATAATAAATATGAAGAAAATAATAATAAACATCTTACTAACACTAAGTGGATTGTTTGGTATCATAATCCTTCTGATAAAAATTGGAATAAAAGTAGTTATAAAGATATATTAGAATTATCTTCTGTTGAAGATTTTTGTGTATTAAAAAATACATGGAATAAATGTCTTCCTAAAATTTATGAAGGCATGTTTTTTTTAATGCGAAAAACTAATGATGGATCTATATATCCTCAATGGGAAGATATTAATAATATAAAGGGAGGATATTGGTCGTTTAAAGTCACCAAAGAAACTTCCGAAAATGCTTGGTTTGAATTAATGATGCATATGATAGGTGAATGTATAACCGAAAATAAAGAACATATTATGGAAATTAATGGTATTTCAATTAGTCCAAAAAAAAATTTTTGTATAATTAAAATATGGAACAAAAATTCAAAAATTTCATCTAATGATATTTTGTCAAAAAATATTAATTTCTTAAATATGCAAGATGTATTATATTCAAATCACGAAAATAATATACAAAAAGATAATATTAAATATAAAAAAGAAAATTACAAAAATGATAATAATAAAAAAGAAAATTACAAAAATGATAATTATAAAAAAGAAAATTACAAAAATGATAATTATAAATACAATAATTATAAAGATTTTTATAAAGATAAAGATAAAGATTATAACTTTTATCGTTTTTAATTTATCAATGTATCCATAATTTTTTTCAAAACTATATATTTATTACATTTATATCTCCTTTAACAAAATAATATTTCAATTTAATAACATGGACAATAACGACGCATATTATCCCATTTTGCTTTACAAGTTGTTGCTATATTATTATCTACTTTAAAATTTATTTGAGCCTCGAACTTATTTCCTTTTTTGTTTCGCATCCATAAACCAGGCACTGCTTCATAATTTTGTTTTTCTCTATTAGTAAAAGAATAATTATCTCTGTCTCTTTTTCCTATACCATCTGTTGAAGTGAAATATTTTTCATCATTACCTTTCCATTGATTAAAATTATAAAATTTAATTTGTTTTCTCATGTCATCACGTTGATCTACCATTTTACTACTACTTATTATCAATTTATTACATTGTTTTCCAATCTTTTCACAAGCTTCCAAACAGCTTTCATTTTTATCACCTATAATGAAATTAGAATTAGGTTTCATTGCTTCTTTTTCTCCTTCTTTTAATGCCTCTAGTTTTATTTTTTGTATTCTCTTTTTTATTTTTGTTATTTTATTTTCATCATTTTTCTTATAATTTAATTTTGATTCACATGGACATAGTGCTTCTCCCTTTTTTTTCCTATTTAATTTCATTACTATTTCTTTATATTTTCTTTCTCTATCATTTGGATGTGATAGATATATTATATCATATGATTTTTTTCCAAATCTTTTTAGTGCTAATTCTGCCCATATTAAAGTTTCTAAATGTCTTTTTAGCATGTTCTCATATTTTGTCTGAGCTTTTACACCTTCTCCCAATACAATATCATATGAACCCTGACGATCATACTCGAATTCTTGAAATGCTTTATCCGCCCAATATGTAGATGGTTTTACTTTAAATTTTTTTTCTCTATTTTTTGGAGGCAACTGCTGTGGCGGCGGGGGTGGTGATGGTGGTG
>Ga0209223_10000223_pt1 | contig 66225 bp, 63 predicted proteins | sample COG_06_FD_184750 | JGI IMG/M metagenome (GOLD analysis project Ga0209223, IMG submission 184750) | Pelagic Microbial community sample from North Sea - COGITO 998_met_06 (SPAdes) (version 2) | ecosystem: Environmental > Aquatic > Marine > Neritic zone/Coastal water | place: Helgoland, sampling... | reverse complement strand
GACGCGTATCTCTCTCCAGCTCTTGCTTTTAAGAGTTTTATCTTATGATTAAACATCTTAGCCACTTTTAAAATAGAATATGATTTTTTATTAGATATACTATAATGAGAACATTTATTCTTTGACCAAGCCTCATAACAAATATTTACAGTATCGTAAATGTGTGTAAATTTTCTAGTTTGAGTGCCTGGTTTTACTACAGTTAGTCTTTCATTCTTTTTATACTGCTCTTCAAATATACCTATAACGGTTGCCATCTCACCTGATTTTATGTGTCTTGGACCATAAACATTATAAAAATATACTATTTCAAATTTAAATTTGAACCATTTTTGCAAATTTTCTAATAATTCTAAATTTTTTGATTTTGTAAAAGCGTAAGGTGAAAGATTTTTATCTTGACCTCTATTTCCTAAACTTGCTGAAGTAGCAGAATAGACTAATTTAATTTTATTATCTAAACAAAATTTAAATACAGCCTGTGTACCAATTGAATTTGATTTAAAACATTTATCAAAATTTTTGAAACTTTGAAAAATTCTTGAAAACTCTCCAAAATGAAACATGGAGTGAATTTTACTTTTATATGATAATAAAATTTTATCTATTTTTAATGTATGACCTCTCAAATATTTAACTCTTGAGTCCTTTATGTGATTTTTTTTAAAACCACTTGAATAATCATCTAAACTAATAATCTTTTTTTTAGTTTTTTTTAAAAGGTGTTCAATTAAATTTGATCCAATAAATCCAGCTCCACCAGTTACAATTATATAATTTTTCATTTGAGAATTTTAGCCTGGCAATGTCCTACTCTTCCGTGTCTTAAGACAAAGTACCATCGGCGCTGAAAGGCTTGACTTCCGAGTTCGGAATGGGATCGGGTATTGCCCTTTCGCAATAATTACCAGGCACCACTCATATACACAATGGTTTACAATTTGTAAACATATATAAAAAGTTATATTTATTATTTATTTCTCTTTAAAAGACCATACTTAATTAAGGCAGTAACTGCTTTTATACCATCTATACTTTTAATCTTTTTACCCTCAGCATATGATCGGCCAAAATAATCAATAGGAACCTCTATAATTTCTTCTCCTAAATTTGAAATTTTAGAGGTAAATTCAGGGCAAAATGCGAAGCCATTTTCAGCTAGATTAATTTTTTTAAATATACTTTTTTTGCAGACTTTATAACAAGTATGAGCATCTGTTAATTTTTGATTATTAAGCACATTAGACATGATTGTTAAGATATGGTTTATGAAAATTCGAATAAAAGATGTAAAATTATTATTAGCGTATCTACTTCTTAACAAAACCCTTGATCCATAAACAACATTAGTTTTATTATTAACAATAGGTGCAATTAGCTTATAGTAATCACTAGGTCTGTACTCTAAGTCTGCATCTTGTATAAGCACTATGTCACCTTTAATATGCTTTTGTGCAGTTTTAATGCAAGCTCCTTTTCCTAAATTTTTATAATGACTTAAAATCAAATATTCACTCAAAAATTTAAAATTATTAACCAAATCTAATGAGCTGTCTTCAGAACAATCATTCACAATAATTATTTGTTTATCAATTTGTGTTTGTTCCTCAATTAATGAAAGTAACTTAACAATTGTATTTTTTTCATTAAAAAGTGGTATTATAATACTTAATTTCATAGTCAAAAATGTCTACTTTTTTTTTAAATATAGTTGTAACTAATTTCTTTTATCTGATTTTAGGAAAATTTATAATGATTAAATTTTTTGAAAAAGATTTAAATAATATCACTAGTGCTGCAATTTTAGGAGTTATATCAGCTTCTTTTTTAGCACTGACTATTAATTTTATTTTACCTTTAAATATTTTAATTAATTCAATATTCTATATTGTAATTATATTAGCTTTGTTATTTGCTAAAGTTAATTTAACTAAAAAAGACTATTTCTTTATAGCAATATCTTCTGTTATATGTTTTCTTATAATTTTATATGATTATGAATATAGACCAGATGCCGGCCTATATCATATTCCTTACACTCATATTTTAAATGAATCAAAAATTATAGTTGGTTTAGCTAATTTACATTCCCGATTTGGACACATTTCAATATTTCAATATCTTGCCGCATTTAATGTCAATATAATCACAAAAGAACCAGGTATACTAATCCCTTTAGCAAGTATTATATCTTTTTTATATATTTATTTTTTTAATGATATTTTAAAATTATTAAAAAAAAAAGAATCATTTTCATTTGGTAAAATATTTTCTTTATTAATAATAATTTATATAAGCTATAAAATTAACAGATATAGTGAGTTTGGAAATGATGCACCTGCTCATTTATTTTTATTTTATATAGTTTCTAGATTTATTTATTTAAAAGATTACTCTCTAAAAAACACTAATCTAATTTACTTTTATTGTGTTTTTGCTTTTTTAAGTAAAATTTTTTTTATATTTATTTTTTTAATTACATTTCATATCTTTTCAAAAAATATTAAAAATTTTAAAGGACTTTTAATTAGTTTTCCAACTTTGGTATTATTTTTATGGATACTAAAAAATATTCTAATATCTGGCTGTTTAATATTTCCGATGGAAAATAGCTGTTTTCCAAGTCTAAAATGGACGAATATGGAATTTGTAAAACATGCCGAATTAGAGGGGGAAGCATGGTCAAAGGCGTGGCCACAAAATTATAATAGTGAATTGCATATGAAAGAATTTGTTGAAGATTTTAATTGGGTGAAAGCATGGTCATCGATTCATTTAAAATATATTATTAAGATTCTTTCACCATTCATTATTATAATGGTTTCTATTTTTATGTTTTTAAATTTTAGAAATAAATTTAGACCAGACAATAAAAGTATTGTCCTAGATGATAAAAAATATTTAACTTTAATGACAGTTGCAACTTTAGGAGTTTTAAGTTTTTTTTTAATATATCCTATTTATAGATATGGTTATTCTTATATAATTTTATTTCTATTTTTAGTTTCAACCAAAATATTTAGAATAATTAATGAAGGTAAATTTTTAAAGATAAGTAAAATAATGTTTTCAATCTGTTTGGTTTCACTTATATCTAAACAATTATTGAGAATTTATAATCATTCTGAACAAAGAAATTATATTCCATCTTATATTTTTGTTGGGCAAGAGACATTGACTAATCTAATGAGACTAAATAAATTTGAAATTATTAATATTGATAATTACACTGTTTATTATAGCAATAATGAGTGTTATTATAGTTTAGCTCCTTGCACAAGCTATAAACAAAACACAATAAACCTCCGACATGAGAAAAAGTTTACTTATAATATATTATATAATAAATAATAAGATTATTAAAAAATAATTATAAAGTTTAAACAAATCACTTAAAATTAAAATTTATATGAAAATTTCAATTATCATACCCTGTTATAATGAAGAAACATATATTCTCAATGTATTAGAAAAAGTTAATGCTCAAAAAAATAATTTTAATCTTGAAATTATCATTACAGATGATTGTTCAACAGATGGAACTATATCAATATTAGAAAAAAATAAAAATCTTTATGATAAATTAATTATAAATGAAAAGAATAAAGGTAAAGGACATGCAATTAGAATGGCAATACCACATATATCAGGTGAAGTTACTTTAATTCAAGATGCTGACCTGGAATATGACCCTAACGATTATTCAATAATATTTGAACCTTTTATTAAAGATGATGCTGATGTTGTTTATGGAACAAGATTCAATACTGGTAAAAAGGTTAGAATTTTTTATTATATAAATAGAATTGCAAATTTTATCATCACCACTTTAGTTAATTTTTTGACAAATATTAATTTTACTGATGTTGAAACAGGCTATAAGGCTTTTAAGACAGAATATTTAAAAAAATTTAATTTAAAAGAAGACTCATTTTCAATTGAAATAGAAATTACAATGAAGCTTGCTAAAATTAAATCACTCAAAATTTATGAAGTTGGTATTTCATACGCAGGGCGAACATATGAAGAAGGTAAAAAAATTAAAATGATAGATGGAATTAAAGCAATAATAGGAATATTTAAATATAGATTTTTAAAATGAGAGATTATGAAGTACAACAAAATGAGTTGATTATTCAAAAGTTTAGAAAAAAAAATTGGAAAACTTATGTTTTTTCTTTTCTAAAAAATTTACCATTTATTTTTCCTTTTTATAAAAGAGCTATCTATATTTATAAAAAAATAATCAATAAATTAATTGGTACTGAAGTTTTTGACAGACAGTTTTATGAAATGGAAAATGTTTTCTTATATCTTTCAAATAAAAAAAAATTTATTAAAGAAACATTTCCAGCACTGAATGGACAAATTAACAGAAGAAAAATTTTTGATAAAATATTTTCTAAAAAAATAATTTCTGAAATTTATGAAACAGGATCTTACCATGGCTCAACTACAGAATTCTTGTCAAAATATAAAGTCCCTATTCAAACATGTGAAATTTCTGCACCTAATTATTTTATAGCAAATGATAGATTAAAAAAATTTAAAAATATAAAAATTAAAAATTCTGATTCATACAATTTTTTAAAAAAAAATGTATCTAAAAACAAGAAACCAATTTTTTTTTATTTGGATGCACATAGTAAAGACACACCAAGTCCACTACTATCAGAATTACAAATAATTTTTCAAAATTTAGAAAACTTTATAGTCGTTATTGATGATTTTTTAGTACCTCATGATCGTGATTATGGTTATGATTCTGCATTTGGTTCGGTTTTAAAAGTTGGATATATTAAAAAATTTTTAAACTACAAAGATACTTGTTATTTTTTTCCTAAACAGAAAAGTAAAGATGAAAGTGGCTTCAAGAGAGGTTCAATATTTATTTCTAAAGGAAATAAGTGCAAAGCTTTATGTAAATCTATCAATGAATTAATTCAATATTAAGGTTTATCGAACTAAACAGCCTGGTAGCTTTTCATAATTGAATTCATAAATATATCCATCATTAACATATCCTGAAATAAAAGGATTTCTTGCAGCAAAATTATTTATCTTCTCCTTAAAAAAGACCATCTCTCCCAAGCAGTTGTTAAACATATCTTTATATTTTTTAATATTCTTTTTTTGTGTAAAAATAATATAATTAGGTTTTTCACTTTTAATTTCGTCTAAATAAACTTTAGCTCTTTTATCTTTTATATCTAAATAATTAATAAAAAAACCTGGTACAACTTTGATTGTAGGTATAGCAACAGATCTATGAGTTGATAATATTACATCATCTTTTTGTAGTGTTTTGCTTGCCCAATTAAGCAATGAATATCCGTTAGCATTTTTGTTTAATATCTCAACCCTTGAAGAATTATAAAGTGAACTTGGTAATAATGTAAAAATTGCAAAGTAAATTATTATTATAATAAAAAGTGCCTGCAATCTTACTACATATTTTAAAAGATACTTAAAAATCTTGGTATTGTAAAATCTACTAGACGCAATTAATAAAAATAAAAACCATATAGCTGGCTCGAAAAAAAATCTTGGGTTACTTTGTCCATAATTTAAACCAACAAAAATATAAATTATGATAGTAAATAATACTATTAGGTTTTTAATATTTCTAATTCTCAAAAAAATCAAAAAACAAAATAAAACACCAAAAAAATTGGTAGCTTCATTTAATGACCTCGGCACAAAAAACCACGTTGGATAACAATTATAACCGCAAGAACTAATAGACATCATAAATGAGTCATATCCATAAAGATGTTCAGGAAGTGCCAAAAATAAAGAATAGAATATATCTCTTCCAAAATTAATATATTTCCATATAGATAATGGAACAAAAACTACACTTATTATTAAAAGTGTAAAAAACAAAATTATTAAATAATTTTTTTTATTAATAATTTTAAATACTGAATAAAATCCTATTAGTAATCCACTAAGCACAAAAGAATATTTCAAGAGGAAGGCCTCTACTAATAAAATAACAATTAAAAGATATGAATATAGTTTTGTACGCTGATTGAAATTATCAAATCTAAAGAAAATTAATACGAAACAAATTGAAGTTAAAGCAACTGGCATTAACTGAGGTTTATTAGTGCTATTAAGGAATATAAGTACAGGAATTATTAAAAACAAAAGAACAAAAAACAAAATAGATTGTTTATTGTAATCATTTTTTTTACAATGACTTACAATTAGTCCTATAATACTTAATAAACCTGAAAATTGTACTAAAGAGCCATATTGCTCTGCCCCTATAGACAATCCTAACGCAATTAAAATTTCACCTGAACCTGAAATTCTACTATGAAACCAGTAAAATTTTGTTGGGTATTCAGCAAAATTGATAATATGAATTGCTGTTGCTGAATGGTAATCTAAAGAATCTGCACTCGTTATTGGACCAAGAGATATTAAAAAATATCCAAAAATTAACAATAGAACTAGAGATAAATCTATAAAAGAATAGTTGTCTAATTTATAATTTATATTAGAAAATTTTTTATAAAATATTAAATAGTAAAAATTTAATAGAATTAATAACAGTCCAATTATCCTTATTGCATCAACAGAAAGCAACTTAAACAAAATTAATGGGTAAATTATTAAGAGTAATAATAAAAAACCAAAAATTGGCCACTGGAAATAAGGATTGGAAATATCTTTAATTATTAAATTTATTTTAGTATATTTAAGGGTAAACTTACCAAGTAAAGTAGTTCCTGAAAACATTAAAATAGAGACAATTAAAGACCATGGTGCTGATAAAACAAAAGAGTCTATTCCATATTTTATCATTTAATTCTTTTAAAAGTTAAGTAATTAAACTTTGATGAGACAATATATTTTTCGTCAGCGTAAACACAGATTTCTGAAAAAAAACCACAACTAAATGAAGATGGTGGTTTAAAAAAATTAAAATTATTATTTTCAGATATTAATATAAAATTTTTATAATTAAATTTATGCTCTATATCTGAATTAATTTTATTTATATTGTTATAATTTTTATAAAAATTTGCTGAAATCAGAACTACCATAACTAAATTTAAAGTTATTTTATTAATAAAATTAAATTTTTTGTTAAAAACGTTAAATACTGTCAAAAACAACAATATTGAAAAAGAGATAATATAACCATAACCGAATCTAATTTCTGGAGCTTGAAACCAGAGGCAAATACTTAAAAAACATATTATAAAAAATAGATAAAAACTCTTGCTTAACTCTATTTTTTTAAAAAATAACTCATATAAAATAAAAAATAAAAAAGAAATTAAAGCAATTAAAGAACAAATTATTAATAAAGAGGTTTCTAAAAAGTATGTCTTAAACCAAGGAACCAACCAATCAAATGTTTCTAGAGTATAATTAAAATCCATATATTTTGCTCTTAAGGGTGTATCTCTTGAAAATGACCTTATGATTTTAGAAAAAATTTCAATTTTACTTAAATCATATGTCCATGAAAAATTTAAACATGTAAATTTAAAGGGAAATATTCCACATCCTGATATGAAAAAATTTCTCATAACCCAAATGATATTAATTAATATTATATATGGAATTATTTTAATCTTTAACAAACTTTTTTTATTTATTAATAAAAATAATATAAATAAAATAGAAACTACATAACTAAGTTTTGTTAAATAGCAAAGTGTAGTTAGGATCAATAAAATAGAAATATCACTTTCATCATTAGATTTTTCAACTTTTATAAATAAAAATCCTGATAAAATAAATAAGAGCATAGAAATTGTATCTACTTCAGGTGACCCTAAATTAAGAAAAATGGTACCATTAATCATAGGATGTATATAACTATAAATAAGAAAAAATGATAAAGTTAAATAAAGATAACCAAATGATATTTTTTTTGTATCATAATTTTTTTTATTAAATATTTCATTAAAAGTAATTGCATAAATAATTAAATTAAAATGATAAATAGGGTTAACATTAAATATGGGTATATTAAAGATACTAATTAGAATATGCCATAAAGAATTCATTCCATACCTTGGCTCTAAATTAGCAAGTCCAAACGATATCTTATAATTAGAAGACCATTTTATAGTTTGTAAGTGATAATAAGGTGTATCTCCAGCTAAATGACTACCATTCGAATATGAAATAAATATAAAAAAGAAAAGAATTAAAGAAAAAATTAAAAAATTGTTTTCAAATAAGTATTTTTTTCTTAAAAAAATTAAAAAAAATAAGCCAACAGGAACAAAAAAATATCCCAAAAAAACTAAAGGTATAAAAAAATTTAAAATAATTGCAATTAATACTGTTACAAATATGCCATAAAAAATATCTAAATTATAAAACTTATATTCTTTGTTAGATAAAACTATGGACTTAAAAAATAAAGAATAACCAATTAAAGATATATAAATAAAAAATAAAATAAAAAATAATTTAATCATCTTTTTTTAAAAATGTTATTGCCAGCATTATAATTATGATTATGAGGAAACCACCATTAAAATACCCAGCTCCTCTTAATAGTTGAGTTAACACTAATGGTATTAAAAAACTTTTTTCTGCAAAACTTGGTTTGTTTGAAAATGAAAAATAAATAAAATAAATAAAAATTAGAATTGAAAAAATACCAAATTCAGTAATTATTTTTGCTAAATTATTTGATCCATCTCTAGTATTAAGATTGTAAACAAACTGCATTTTATGATATTGCCTTAAATTATATTTATTTATATAATTTGGATCTTGTCTGTTAATCCTTTGATTCCTATCTAATACATATTCTCCATATGCTTCCTCGTATCTATTAACTCCCCAACCTAAAGGTCTATTCTTAATTGTTGTCAAAGCAATATTGTAAGAATTCATAGCAACAGCCCCTGATAAACCTAACATTTTTTCTTCAATTTTTTTACCTGTTTTAGGATTTATGATCTCTTCACTTTGTCCCTTCCATTTAGTTAATCCAAGTTCAGCTGTGATAGCATTTTGAAATGTAAATATCTTATAAGAACAATCCTTATCAATAAAAATAACCGAGCCAGATAAAAAAAATAACAAAGCTGTAAAAATTAATTTTTTTTTAACAAAATATTTTCTATTAGATATAAATAATGCTAATAGAGAAAAAATAATACCTAGCAAGAAAGTTGCTGTGTAATTGATTACTGCAATGATAGAAAATGCTAATATAAATATTTTTTCTAATAAACTAAATTTACTCAAATGATTTCCTATTAAATAGTAAATTATAATGGGAACAGACATCATCGCTAAATGAGAATTTTCACTGAAGAAGAACCTGGTATAACCGTGCCAACCACCAAAATAAGAACAACTTAAATTAAATTTGTAAATGAAAAATGGAGAATTTGGAACAGGCGATACTTCTCTGGCAATAAATTCATCCATAAGTTCATCATAAACAAGGTAACCATTTTTAAAGAAAAAAATTATTGTAGATATTATAAAAAGTGTAATAAAAAAAAATATGATCAATCGAAATCTTTTAAGAATTAATTCTATATTTATAAAAATTATAAAAACACATAAATAAATATAAATTAATTCTTTAGGAATTTTTAATATAAATTTGTTATCATTTATTAAATTGGCATAATAATGTACTGCTATAGGCAAAAATACTAAAATACTTATAATAAAATTTTTTTTAAATTTTTGCGAGAAAATGACAGATGGTTCAAAAAATATGAATATAAAAAGAGTAATAATAAGTAATCTACTATCAAACCCAACAATTCTCAAATCCCAAAAAAATATTGTTAAACTTAAAACAAAAATTTTAGAAATATCTAAGAAATTTTTTTTTATTAAAATAAAATTCATTTATTCTTTAAATTAAAATAAATTTTTTTGAAAAAATATAAAACTAAAAGATTTAATAAAAGTGTTCCAAATAGCAGATAAGTCTGATGAGGTAGGTATCCAAAATGAATTAGTCTGTAAACTACTATATGAGACAAAAAAGATACTAAAATTAAATTATTACCAGATAGAAATGAAATGAGTTTTTCAAAGTACAGAATTAATATTCCTATTAAAAAGATAGAAAAAAGTAAGAAAAAAATATTATTAGCAAAATGAAAAAAGGTAATAAACCCCGGAGTTATTACACCATAAAGCTTTTGGCCATTTTTATTATATAAAGCAAGTTTTCTATCTGGAAACACTTCTTCATTAGTTTTTATATTATTAGCAAACCTATATAAAAAAACTTTTTCATAATAAGAATTATCAAATGCTGAAAACCTGTCATCAAAAGAACTAAAAAAGTGATTAAAATTTCTTTTATCATGTTCTGTGACTATAATCATAGACTCCATACCAATCCATCTAGATGAAGCTAGGTAAAATATTTCGTGGATAATTTTTCCAGCATTATTAAATTGATGTTTATATTCTTTTTTTTCTTCTTCTTCATTTTTATTGAGATCATCTATTTTTTGTGAATTTTCTAATATTATTTTTTCAGTCACATCATAGTCCCAATTAAAACTTAATTTTCTTAATTCTACTGAGGCAATAAAGCTAATAATAAAAAATATAACTAAAATAATTATTAATTTAAAAAATAAAAAAAAATTTTTTCTTTTTTTAAAAAATTGTAGAAAGTTTTTTTCTTTATCAAAAACTAATAAGTTTTTATAGTTTCCAAAAATGATTGCTGATGAATTAACGATCATTGCTCTACTCAAAAGTGATGAGGTTATCACAAGATTTTCAAATAAAACTATAATTGAAAACCAAAAAATATTTTTTGTTTTACTTCTTGTTTCATAATATAAAATTAATGAACCTATAAAAGAAATTCCAAATAAAATTAACCATTTATATAAATTCAAAATTAAAGGATTTATATTTTGGCTAGACGATAAACCTTTTTGATAAATTCCAAAATAAAAATTTGTGATAGCTATAAAAATGAATAAAAAAATATAAGATGTAATAATTGGTATTCTATTTTTTGCATACAAATTAGAAAAAAAAGTTTCTTCCTTGTACTGATTGTTAAAATAATCCTTGTTAAAATACTTAAAGAATCTAAATGAAGCCAACAAAACAATAAAAGCTAAACTCAATGTTAAAAACACTTCATTTAAGATTTCTGGATCCACAATTTTAGGATGAAAGCCTTCAGATCTACTTAAAGAGATAATATTATCACTCATATTGACTCTTTGATCTTTTGTCAAAGATATTTTAGATAATGTTTGTAGTACACTAAATTTCCACCAAAAACCAAGCCATAAATAAATACTTAAAAATATTTCTGAAAAATATTTTTTTTCGTAAAATATACTAATCACTAGATAAAAACTTATTATGCTAAAAATAAAATATATAAATTTATTACCTTGAAAAGTAATTAAATTATTAAAAAATATGTACAACAAACATACTGACGCTACAATTAATAGTGATTTAATAAATTTGATTAGAATTATCATTAATTAGAAAAGTTTAGAATTAAGCCGATTAAGAGAGTAATACATTATAAAAGAAACAACTGAAGCAAATAAGTAAGAAAACATTATTGCATTCTTGTCATAAAAATAAAGAACGACAGGTATAAATGAAATTAATAAGCTATTTACAATGTCATACCTGTAAACAATCCCTCTATTGTTCTTAAACATATAAAAATAATTTAAACGAAAAATTACAGAAAATAACATTAAAGATGATCCTACAATTGAGTAGATTGTCGATTTAAATAAAAATAATTGATTATCTGTAAATTGAATATTTAAAAAGTTCTCATAACTAAAAAAATAAACAATTGTTAAAAAGAATATTATGAAATAAAAATAAATTTTTGAATAAAATTTAACTTCAACTTTATTTCTAATCATGGATGGTCCTATTGCTGTTGCAAAAAAACTTCCAATAAAAGAACCTATTGCAAAAGATGAAAATAAGATACCTGCTATTTCTTTTTCATAATTTATATAAATAAATACTCTCCAAATGAAAATACTTAATATTATTGATATTGACGATGTTAGTGCAAACAATTTAGATATTGAATTAAAAACTTTAAAAAACTTTGAGCTTACAAAGTTTTTTATATTAAAAAAAAATAAAATTAGAAAAATATTAGTAAGAATAATAAAATAAAAAATATCTAACAAGTATTTATTTTCTAGAAATGAAATATTTAATATAATTAAAAATATATTAACAAAGCTTAATATGTTGTAAAAAATAATAATTTTATATTTTTTTTTTAACTCATTAATAATTAAAAATATTTCTAATAACCATTGTTGTGTAATTATAATAACTAGCGCAAAAATAAGTTTATTAGAGTAAAAATTCAAATTATAATTGTTAAAAACTAGTAACGTTAATACAATTGTAATAATTCCTAAATAGACTCTAAAATTAAAAACCTCTAATGCAAATTTTTCGTTGTTATCAAATAAAATTAAAGATTTTAAATTATATGAAAAAAGTAAATTAATAGTAGCTACTACAGAATAGGTTATTCCAATTTCAGCTGCTAATGAACTATATCCAAAAAATGTTAATAAGGTTATTAAACCTGTAAAAAACATTAAATTATTTGTATATGCAAAAGAAACTATGAATGATTTATTCATTTAAATATATCTAATCTTTATATTTGAATTTCAGTAATACTCTATTATATATATTATTATATTTCATAATTAATGTGTTCTACTCTATAATTAATTTAAATTTGCATGTTTATATTAGATTCTTTTCAAAAAAAAAAATTAACCAAACTTCATTTTTTAAAAATAAGTATTTGGTATTTAGTTAACAACTTAATTATTTATAGTTTTTTTCCATCTTCAAAATTAAGAATTTTATTATTAAAACTTTTTGGGGCAACAATTGGTAAGAAAGTTATAATACATCCTTACACAAATATTAAATATCCCTGGCAACTTGAAATTGGTGATTATAGCTGGATAGGTGCAAGAGTTTGGATTGACAATATTGCAAATGTTAAAATTGGAAAAAATTGTTGCATTTCTCAAGATGTATATTTTTGTACTGGTAACCATAATTTTAAAAAAGAAGAATTTGACTTAATGAGTGAAGATATAACAATTAATGACAATTGTTGGGTTGGTGCCAAATCAGTTTTGTGCCCAGGTGTCAATTTAAAAGAAAATTCAATCATTAAAGTAAATACTACTTTAAAGAAAAATTTTTAAATTTATTTTTTTCTTTTAATAATTTTTTTGTATAAATCCTTTTTCTATTAAAAAGTCCAGGCAGTTTAACTAAAATTTTGTGTATCCAAAAAAAAATAAATAAAAATTTAAATTCTTTTACTAATATTGAAAGATCTTCTTTAAACTTTAGAAAAAAATACTTTGGAGATGTACTAATACCTCCTAATTCCATGAATATAACAAAATTATTAATATATTTACCACTGTAGCTTTTACATAAATCTATTAATAAATTAGTATCTGACGAAATCTTATAATGTGTTTTATATAATAATTTTTTTGCTAAATTTTTTTTAATACAAATTGATGTATGTGGAATTTTAAGAAAAGAAAATCTATCTATTGTCTTAATTGGTATTCTCCACAATCTTACTGCTTCATTATTTTTATAATATACAATATTTGAAGTGTAAAAATCATAACTTTTGTTTTTTTTTATAAAATTATTTAAATTTTTCAAAATAGAATTTGAATAAAAAAAATCACCTGCATGTAAATTTATTACATAATCTCCTTTAATTTTAGAAGATGATCGATTTAATGCATAATAAATGCCTTTATCTTTTTTTCTTTGATAAATTACTTTATCTTTATAAAATTTTTTTATTAATTCTGAAGTACCATCATTTGAACAGCCATCTAGAATTATATACTCATAATTTTTGAAATTTTGATTTAGTACACTCTGAATAGTATAGTTAATATTAGGGTATCCATTTTTAACAACTGTTACGATAGAAAAACGCATTAATATGAAACTTAAAAGTGTAAGTTTTTATTTTTAAATGCCTTAATAGTTTTTTCTAAACCTACTCTTAGGGTAGTTTTTGGATGCCATCCATATTTTTTTGCTAATGAGCAATCAAGTAATTTTCTTGGTGTTCCAGTGGGCTTTGTTTTATCATAATAAATTTTAGTTTTTATATTTAGGATATCTAACACTTTGGATACATAATAATTAATTGTAAAATCTTTACCTGAACCAATATTAATGACTGAATTATTTGTTTTTTTATTCATAAAAAATATACAAGCTTCAGCCAAATCATCAACAAAAAGCACTTCTCTTTTGGTAATTCCATTTCCCCACATTGTTAATCTTTTATTATTTTTTAGATTTACTGTTTTTCTAATTATTGCAGGTAAAAAGTGAGAAGTTTGTGAGTTATAATTGTCATTTGGACCATATAGATTTGCAGGCATCAAACATTTATAGTTAGTTTTGTATTGAAGATTGTAGTTTTCACACATTTTAATTCCAGCAATTTTTGCAATGGCATAAGGTTCATTTGTATATTCTAGATAATTATTTAATAGATATTTTTCTTTTATTGGTTGAGGGCAATTTTTTGGATAAACACAATTAGAACCTAAAAAAATCAAATCTTTAATTCCCGCCTGGTAAGAGCCATGTATTAAATTATTTTGTATAGCTAAATTCTCATATATGAATTGTGCTCTTAAGTTATTATTCGTAAGTATACCGCCAACTTTAGCTGCTGCTATAAAAACAAATTTTGGTTTTTTTTTTTTTAAAAAAGAATAAACGGTATTTTGATCAAGTAAATTTAGTTTTTTTTTGTCTCTAAGTATAATTTTAGTAAATTTTTGTCTTTTCAGTTCTCTTACTATTGCTGAACCTACAAGGCCATTATGACCAGCAACAAATATTTTATCATTTTTTGTAATTTTCATTTTTTTATAAATTTGCCTCAACCATTTCATCAACTAAAACATTTATGTTAATTTCAGGTTTCCATTTTAGTTCTTTTCTTGCTTTTTTACTATCACCTAATAAAGTTTCAACTTCTGTAGGTCTAAAATACTTCTTGTCACATTTTACTATTATTTTTTTATTATATTTATCTATACCAATTTCTTTCAAGCCTTTACCTTTCCAGATAATTTCAATTTTTAATTTTTTACATACTATGTTGACAAAATGCTTAACTGAATACTGTTTGCCTGTTGAAATAACATAATCTTCAGGTTTTTTTTGTTGTAACATTAACCACATAGCTTTTACATAATCTTTAGCATGTCCCCAATCTCTTTTTGCATATAAGTTTCCTAAATGAAGAGTTTCGTTTGATCCTTTTTTAATTCTACACAAAGCATCACATATTTTTTTTGTAACAAATGTTTCTCCTCTAACAGGGCTTTCATGATTAAACAATATTCCACTACATGCAAAAATATTATATGCCTCTCTATAATTGACAGTAATCCAATGAGCATATAATTTTGCAACTCCATAGGGACTTCTTGGATAAAATGGTGTCTTTTCAGTTTGTGGTATTTCTTGAACTTTACCAAAAATCTCTGAGGTGCTTGCTTGATAAAATTTAGTTTTATTTCTTAATTTTAAAATTTTAATTGCTTCTAAAATTCTTAATGTTCCTAAAGCATCAGAATTTGCAGTGTACTCTGGTTCTTCAAAAGAAACAGCAACATGAGATTGAGCAGCTAGGTTATAAATTTCATGTGGCTTAATTTTAGAAATTAAATTTAAGAGAGATAAAGAATCTGTCATATCCCCATAATGTAACTTAAAAGAATTTTTTTTACTGCGAGGGTCTTGATAAATATCATCAATTCTTTTGGTATTAATTGAGGAAGATCTTCTTTTAATACCATGAACTTCATAATTTTTGGATAATAAAAGTCTTGCTAAATAAGAGCCATCTTGTCCTGTGATACCAGTAATTAACGCTATTTTTTTTTTCATACTTTGTGATTTGTAAATTTATTTTTTTCCCAATAATAGAACGCTACTAATAACCATAAAATTGAACCAAACCAAGTTGAAAATATGGCACCCGTTGGTTTAATTGGTAAAATTGTTGCTATAAATAAATAAAAAATCAAATTATTTGAATAAGATTCACTATTTTTTGATTTTGTTAGAAAAAAAAACGTCATTCCAAATAATAATAATCCTACAATACCCAATTCAGATATTATCTCTAATAACGAATTGTGAGGATGTGTAGAACACCTTGTCTTGCTGTATTTGGTATTAATATTAGGGTGTTTATCACATTCTATTCTAAATGACCTTATCCCTTTTCCAAAAATAGGGGCATCTTTAAAAATCTCAATTGCCGCTAAATAATGAGCCGCCCAAGGATTATTTCTAATAATATGTGATATTCTTTTGTTTGTATTCATACCAGGGTCAATACTAGGAATATAATTTGATCCTGAATTGTGCCCATACTCTTTAATATTTTTATAAAATCTATATTTTGTGTTTTCAGAAAACATAAACAATAAAGAAAAAATCACCATGGAAGAAGAGAAAATTAGCAATGCTTTTTTTCTATGTTTTTTTTCTAAAAAAGCAAATAAAGCAAAAGTAATAAATAATATAAGTAAGGGAGATCTGTCTCCAGTTAAAACTATAGTTATTGTTAAAATAGAAAAAAATAAAAATAAGTAAAAATTTTTTTTATTGTTATTATTATTTAGGTTATTATTTAAAAAATAACCTATAATCCCAAAAAATAAAATGAATGCTCCTGCTCTTTTGTCAAAACCAAAAGGACCTGCAAATCTTTGAAGAGCATGAGTATTCCATAGCTCAAATGGTGTACTGTAAAAACCATTGATCCAATCTGCTCGATAACCCAATAAGTCTTTTCCAGTAAATACTTGAATAAAAATATCAAAAATAACTAACGCAACTATAATTAAATAAAATGATTTTAATAAATTAATTTTATCTAAATTTTTATTTAATAAATAAGAAATGGCAAAAGGAAGTATTAAAAATCTTATGTACCCAATACTTTTTAGTAAATTACCATTTTCAGATAGGGCACCTTGCAAGGAAATATAAAACCAAAATATTAATACTGATTTAAAAAAATTATTTTTAAAACCTCCATAATCTTTAAAAATAAAACTTGATAATAAAAAGTTAAAAACTATAATAAATAGTATTATATTTATTGATGCTAAACTAAAAATATAAGCCAGAGGTAATAAAAAAAGACCACTTAATGATAAAAAATTTAATATTTTCATATTTTTGTAAAAGTTAAAATAAATTTTAATGGAATATAAAATAGATTATTACATTATAATTTTATTATTTACACTTTATAATCTATTAACATTTTTTATAATTAATAAAAACAAAGAAAAATTTCTTTTTTTTTTAATTGATAATCCAGATGGTAAAAGGAAACTTCACTCAAGCCCAACCTTAATTATTGGAGGTGTATTTATTGCAATCTATTTTTTTTTAATTTTATGTTATTCATATGTATTAGATTTTAATACACTATTAATAATTTCATTAGTATCTTTATTAATCTTTGTCATAGGTGTTATAGATGATTTATACTCATTAAGCCCATATAGAAAATTATTTTTTATTTTAATAATAATATTACTTGCACTAAATTTTAATTTAGATTTGAGATTAAATTCACTTTATTTTTCAACATTTGATACATTTTTAAATATTGGAAAATATGATTTTTTTGTAACTTCAATTTGTTTATTACTTTTAATTAATTCATTAAATTTAAGTGATGGTATTAACGGCTTGGCAACAGGTATTGCAATCATATGGTTGGGTTTTGCACTTTTTAATGCTTCTTTGGATATCAAAATTATTTTGATACCTTTAATTTTTTTACTTATCTTAATTTTTTTCTCTATATATAAAAATAGTTTTTTTTTAGGTGATAATGGTTCACTTATAATCTCAAGTTTTATAGGTATGATTATAATTCTTATATATAATCAATCTTTAAAACAAGATATCGAGATAATTAGTGTTGAAAATATTTTTATACTATTCATGGTGCCAGGAATCGATATGTTTAGATTATTCACTAAAAGAATTTTACAAAAAAAAAATCCATTTAAAGGTGATAGAGAACATTTACATCATTTATTAATTTTAAAATTTTCACTAAAAAAAACTTTATTTATATACTTTGGTTTAATGCTTTTTTTTATTTTAATTGATTATTTCAAAATTATTAACTCTATATACTTAATTATAACTTATTGTCTTATCTATGCGATTTTAATGAAAAAATTAAAAAAACTTAATCTAAAAGTTTAGATATTTGCTGCATAGGTAATCGATAATTAATTTTATCTAAAAGTTTATTTTGTTGTGAAATATAATAATTATAGATTTTTTTATTAGATAAAACTTTTATAATTATTTTTCTACCTTTACTAACAGAAGTGCAATGAAGATCTGGATGTATTAATAAAGAATTCCAATAACTATTTTTATTACCAACTATCAAACTCTTACACATTGCAGCTTCAATAATTGAGTTTCCCCATCTAGGAGTTGTAAAAATTGGACAAAAGAATATTTTAGTCTCTGATTGTTTTTTAATATAATCTTTTATCTTTAAATTTCCATCTAATTTGATTATTTTTAAATAATCTAAATTTAAATCTTGAATAATTTTTTTTGGTTGTTGAATTTCTATTAAAATATCTATTTTAAAATGCTTCTTTATATTTAATCTATTTAAGAAATTTGAACTACCAAAAGTATAGGAAAAATCTATACAATGTGAACGCTTTAGTAAACTATATGGAGTAAATCCTTGTGTTAAATTTAAAAAAAAATCAAAGAATTTTGGCTTAAAAAATATAAACTTTTTAAAATTAAAATGTGAATGATCTTCTAGTATTATTCCCCATTTTGGTTTTTGATATTTTTTTATAATTTCAGTTGTTGCCCCTCCTTCGTAAGATAGAACCAAGTCATAGTTATTAAAATTTATTTTATTTACATCTATTGAATTTTTTTTTTGAAAATTTAATATTTGCTTGTTTTCTTTTGATGTTAGTCTTTTTTTTATTCTTCTCTGCAAATTTAAGTCTATTTTTGACCTAGTAATAAAAAAATCTGCATTTAAATCTGCAAAAAGTCCAACTGGTCCAGATCGATGCCAACTAGAGTATAAAATATTTTTTAAATTTTTTGAACTTTTCGTATAAAGATCTAAATAAAAATATGGTTTTAAGACCGCTATTTTAAATTTTTTTTTTTTTTTAAAGTTTATATTATCATTATAAAGTTTGAAATAAATTTTTGTAATTAGTACCCAAAAAAACATGAAAAAAAGTTTCATAAATTTATGCCGACTTTAAGATTGTGTTAATTTTAGAAATATATTTTTCAGTAGTCTTCTTTTTTGAAAAATTTTTATAAAATTTACTTAAATTTTTTTTTTTAAGAATTTTGCTTACTCCTTTTGCTATATCTTCTGGCTTATATGGATTCACATATACCGGATAATTGTAAAGTTGTTCTTTCGCTCCATCAAAATTAGAATACAAAACAGGCTTACCTCTTGCAAATGCCTCTAGTGGTGGTAAATTTTCAGGGCCCGAAACTGATAGATAGGTTAATGCAATGCAATTATCATAAAGTGATAATAATTCATTTCGACTTACATATCCTAAAATTTTTATATTTGTGCTTAATTTTTGTTTATAAATATAATTTTTTATTTCATCATAAACTTCTTCATCTACTGTGCTGCCTACAAAAATCAATTGATATTTGATTTTATTTTTTTTTAAAAATAACTCAAAGCCCTTTATCAAATTTAAATGATTTTTATGTGACCAGAAATTTGCTGGATATAAAAAGTAATTTTTTATAGATATTTTTTTAATAAAATTTTTATTATTAATCTTTTTTTGAAGTGCCCAAGAAGGTGTTGGGTGACTATTTAAAATTATTTTATCTTTTTTTATATTATAATATTTTTTAATTTCATTGGCTCCTACCTTGGTGCCAACAATAGTATATTTTGCTTTATCTAAATTTGTTTTTATTAAAAGTTCCCTATATGACCTTTTTATTATTGAACCAACCTCTTTATATTGTGGAATGCTTCTGTGTTGTAAGTCCCAAATTGTAAAAAAAAATGGTATTGAAAAAGGGTAACGTAATTCAGATGAAATAGGCCAAATTATTTTTACATTATTTTTTCTAAAATAAATATCAATTTCGTTTAATTTTAAAAAATTATAAGCTTTTAATAAAAAATTAATTTTACAAAATACTAAATTTTTTATTTTAGATAAAATTTCGTTTTCATAAATATTTATATATTTAATTTTATTTTTTTTAAATAAACTTTTTATTTTTGGATTTAAATAATTAATAACTACAAAGTAAAGATTGTGGTTAATTAATTTTTTATTATCTAGTAATTTTTCTAAAATATCATATGTAATAGTGTAACCCCCACCTTCTTTAGGGTCTCTTGATTTAAGCACTATTCCAACATTCATTTTGAATATTTATCGATTAATTTACAAATTTTTTGTATTTGTTTTTCAGTTAGGTCGTAACTTGAAGGTAAATAAATTCCATTTTTCCATAAATTATTACTTATTGGAGTCGACTTTTCCTTGCTGATAACTTTTGAAAAACATGGTTGAGTTGCTATTGATTTAAAAAAATCTCTAGTATCAATTCCATTTTTTCTTAATTTTTTTTGTAAATCATTTTTTGATAGCTTATATTCTTTATTCAATACCAACCCAACCATCCAATAAACATGCTTGCATCTATTTTGTATTTCTTGAAAATCTATACCTTTTATTTGTTTTAGATATTTTTCATATAATTTGTAAATTTCTATTTTTTTTGAAACAATTTTATTTATTCTTTTTAATTGATTATCTACTAAAGCTGCTTGATATCCTGTCATTCTAAAATTAAAACCTTGTATAAAATGTACAAATCTTGGGGTAGTAAAGCCTAGGTTTCTATAAAGTTTTAATTTTTCATAATATTTTTTGTTGTTGGTGGTAATAATTCCACCTTCACCTGATGTAATAACTTTATTAGCATAAAAACTAAAGCAACCTGATATACCAAAGCTACCAACTTTTTTCTTGTTGATTTCAGCCCCATGTGCTTCTGCAGCATCTTCTATGACATGAATTTTATATTTTTTTGCAATTTTGTTAATCTTAATCATGTCAGCTGGATTACCTAAAAAATGAACAACTATTATTGCTTTCGTTTTTTTTGTTATGCTTTTTTCAATAATTTTACAGTCAATGTTCCAATGATTTTTATTACTATCTATTGGGACTGGTATACATCTATTGTGTGTAATGGCTAAAGCTGACGCTATATTCGTTGTTGAGCTCACTATAATTTCACTCCCTTCTTTCAATTCTAAAGCTGCTATAGATAAATGTAATGCAGTAGATCCACTTGAAGTAGATACTGCATATCTGGTTCCTATATATTTTGAAAAATTTCTTTCTAAATCTATAATTGATTTACCAAAAGTACCTGAAATTTCACCTCTAGCTAAAGCTTTTAAAACTGAATTTTTATCAGATTTACTAATTATAGGTTTAAAGACAGGAATCATTTTTTCTTTATAATTACTTTATCAAATTCTGCCCCAAGAAATGGTCCTTGCTTTACACTTATACATTGCATGTCTTCCAAACATTTTATGGCATGAATTCCATGTTTTAAAACTATTGAATCACCTTTTTTTAATATTATTTTTCTTATCAATTTTTTTTTGTTTGAATAAAGATCTACTTGAACTTTGCCTTTTTGAACAATGAACATTTGCTGAAGATCCTTAATTATTCTTTTAAAAGGTCTATGGTAATGAGGTGGTTCTATAAAACCTTTTTTATGAGCAAGTATACCAAATTGAAAAGAAGATTTTGCTGGAGACAAAAAAGTTGTATTTTTTTTTTTTAAACTAGATCTTATAATCTCTGCATAATGTATCTTATTATGTATTATTATTTCATGTAATTTAAGCATTAGTTTATATTAAATTTTTTATAATTTTAGCAGGATTTCCAGAAACTAGTGTGAAGTCTGGCACATCTTTTGTAACCACACTCCCAGCAGCTACAATCGAACCCTTACCAATAGTAACTCCTTTAAGTATAATACTTCTAGCACAAATCCAAGAGTTTTTTTTTATATGTATTTTTTTTGATTTTACTTCATTCCAATTCATATCATTTTTTTTAAATCTTTTTAAATCATTTTTTCTTGATAGAGAATTTGTGGAATGACTATCGTGATCAAATATAATGCATTCATAAGATACTAGAACATCGTCCTCTATATGAATTTCATCTTTACAATCAATAATTGTATTACCTCCAATAAATACATTATCTTCAATTTTAATTTTACTTTTTTCAATTTCTGTAACAAGTCTTCCATTTACTAAACAATCATTGCCAATATCGATTTTAGAATTTTTATCTCTTTTATCAATTCTACAAAATAAGTCTGAATTAAAACCAATACTATTAACAAGTTTTTTATTATAAAGGCTTAATAAATTTTTTAGAAATTTGATCATATTTTTAGTTATAATAATTTAAAAATTACTGATTTGTGTAATTTTGAATATATACGATATTTTTTTTTATACAGGAACTTTGTTATTGGTGATTTTAATATCTTATCTAATGTTGAAGATGAAATCTCTACTATTATATAGTTTGGCAAATATTTTTTCCAATTGTTAGACTTTAATACTTTTAAATCATAACCTTCGACATCAATATTAAATAAATCAATTTTCAAAGGTTTGTTGATGATGCTATCTAATATATCACTTAATTTTTTACATTGTATTTTTTCTACACCTCTAAAATTAAAATTTTTTTTAAGTTGATTTTTTTTAGCTTTATCAAATGTATTTAATGCAGAGGGTGTAAATGAATAATAATTTAAAATTTCATTTTTATCTGAAACACCAAGATTAATATTAATATCTCTTTTTCTTTTTCTATTTAAATTTTTATAAGAATGGATACTGGAATCAATATTGATACCATTCCAGTTTTTTTCTGCATAAAGCTTAAAAGTATTAGAAAATTTATTGGAATGATGTGCTCCAACATCTACATAAAATCCATTTTTTTTATTGTCAAAGATTCTCTGAAGCAAAATATCCTCTCCTTCTTGGGACCAATACAAATTAGAATGTACATCAAAAATAGAGATAAATATTAATTTAAGTCTTAAAAGAATCTTACATAGTAATTTTTTCATTTAATCCTTGTAACATAAAAACCATCTACCATTTGAAATGAAATCATTCCAAGAAGAGTTGACAACATAAACTCTATTAAATTTTTTTTTAAATTTATCTACCCACCAATTCTCACTATTGTTATGAAATGTTTGGTATGTTTTTATCCAGCCTTCATTTATATTTTTACGTGAAACTGGCATCATGTGATACGAAGCAATTTTTGTTACATGATGAAGTTTATTAACAACATTATCTATACCCTCCTCTGTAAAATGCTCTAGTGATCCAATTGAATAAGAATAATCAAAAAATTCTTTTGGGTAATCAATTAAAGTAGCGTCAACACATTTAAGGTTATCTTTGATTACACCATTTTGAATCGCAATATCAATAAGCTGTTGAGATATATCACATCCATAAAAATTTGATTTTTTATTAATTTTTTTTAAATCTATTATATTCCTACCAGTACCGCATGCTAAATCTAAAATATTTCCATTTTCATTTTTTATTAAGAATTGAATTTCATTCCACACATTATCTTTACCCCAATCATCTAATTTTTCAGCTGTGATTTCCTTGTTATATATTTCTGTATCCTGAAAATTCTCATTAACATCCTTGCTATTTTTCTTAATAAGATAAAAAAAATAAATTTTTTTTATTAGATACAAAAAAAAAGGAGGTATGAGATTTTTTAAAATTTTTATCATTAGAATAATATTTTTTTAATCTTGCTATATAAACTGAGTTCACTTTTTAAAAAAGCAGATATTTTATCTAAATTATAAGTATTAGTATTTATGCGTTTATTAAAGGTAAATTTAATGTCATTTTTAAAATTTACTGAATTAAATATATTTGATCTTGATTTATGCAGCCCAGTTCCATCAAATCCAATATTATTTACTAATGATTGAGATGGGAATAGATTTAATGAATTATTTTTAAATGAATACAAATAAAATAACACACCCCAAGAATTAAATTTTGAATTAATTTGCTTTTTAAGAAATTTTAAATAATTGAAAGAGTTATTAATATTAAATTTATATTTTAACTCTTTATTATCTTTTATTTTTAAAAACAAATTATCTATCTCTTTTTTATTTTGAGTAAATCTTTCAAATTCTTGCCATCTATCCTTCCAAATTCCCCAACCCCAACAAGAAGTCAGATTTAAAAAATATGCTTTATTATTATTAGTTTTTATAGGATAGCTATAGCCAGAAATTTGAAAAACCTTTTTATTTTTTTTATATAAGTTTAAAGATTTATTCATAAATATAAGAAAATTTTTTTTTACTTGCAAATCATCCTCTAAAATTATTGCTGTCTGATGTCTTTTTAAGATAGAGGAAATACCATGAGTTAAATTTTTAAATAACCCTAAATTTTTTTTAGAGATATAAACTTTAATATTGCTATTATTTTTCTTAAATTTATTTACTAGTATGCAAACTTTTTTAAATTTAATTTTGTCATTAATTATTTTTTTTGGTCCATCAATATAAATATAAACTTTTGATTCTTTAAAAAGCCAACATTTTGATAGGCTATCAAGCATCACACTTGTATGTTTGGGTCTGTTATATGCAAATAAAATTATTGGTGAAATTTTCATTTATATTAAACAAATTATATTAATTTTTTTTTATTATGATATTAAATTATTCAATGCAAAACAAAAATCAAACATACTTAAAAAAATATAGTTTAATTTTCAGTAATATTTTAAAAAAATCATTCCATGATCAAAAAATAGCTAAATGTGTAAAACTAATTGAAGGTATAAAAAAACAAAATAAAAAAATTATAATTATAGGAAATGGTGGAAGCGCTGCTATTGCAAGCCATGCAACTGTTGATTTTTTGAAAGTTACCAAAACTAAATGTATTAATTTTAATGACTCTAGTTTAATCACATGTTTTGCTAATGATTATGGTCATGATAATTGGATGAAAGAAGCAATAAATCATTATGCTGAAAGAAGTGATCTTTTAATAGCAATTTCTTCAAGTGGAATGTCTAAAAATATTATTAATGCATGTAAAGAGGCAAAAAGAAAAAAAATTAAATCTATCATTACATTAACTGGTTTTTCAAAAAATAATAAAATTGGAAAATTAGGTGCTATTAATTTTTGGGTTGATTCAAAAGTTTACAATTTTGTAGAAAATATTCATCAAGTAATAATATTGGCAATTGTTGATTGCTATAATAAAACTAAAATAAGATAATGAAAAAGTTAATTTTTTGTTTTGATCTTGATAATGTCATTTGTAAAACAAAAGGATCTGACTACAATAATTCTAAACCAATTAAAAAAGTAATTAACCTTATTAATTCACTTTATAAAAAAAAATATTTTATTAAAATTTTTACTGCTAGATATATGGGTAGAAATAAAGAAAACTCCTTAAAAGTTAAAAAGCAATATTACAAAAAAACTCATAAAACATTACTTAATTGGGGTTTAAAATTTGATTTACTTATAATGGGCAAACCATCATACGATATATTCGTGGATGACAAAAATTACAACTTTAAAAAAAATTGGGTAAAAAGTTTTGAGAAAAAATATATTAAAAAATAATTATTAATTTATAAATTTTTTATACTCTTCGTAGTTCCCTGTAAATGTTACCTTGTGATTATCTAAATAAATTATCTGATCACAATAATTGAGAGTAGATTCTTTGTGAGAAATTATAATTACTGTTTTGTCTTTAAAATTGGATTTCAAATTTTTCATTAATTTTTTTTCTGTTTTACTATCCAATGCATTTGTTGCTTCGTCTAATAGTAAAATTTCAGGTTCTTGGTAAAGAGCTCTAGCAACACCTATTCTTTGAGTTTGACCTCCAGACAATCTCGCATTCTTTTGATTATTTCTATTTTTTACCTCTTCTTCAATGTCTGTTATAAAATCTTCACAGCAAGCAATATTACAAACTTTATTTATTTTTCTTAAATCTATAGTTTCTTCGTTATCTACAACTATATTGTTAATAATACCATTTTCAGATAAATAAACATTTTGTGGCACATAAGATATTTTTTCTTGCCAAGATTTTTCTTGCCCTAAAATCTTTTTCCCATCAAGTAAAATTTCTCCATTTGTTGGCTCTAATAAAAGTGAAATAATATCTAACAAGGTTGTTTTACCTGAACCTGTCTTTCCACAGATACCTATAAAAGTTTTATTTTTTATTCTAATGTTTGTATTTTCTAAAATTTTTTTATGATCGTATGAAAATGAAATATTTTTGAACTCTAGATCTTTCCATTCACTAATATCAATCTTTGGTTTGTCACTTTTTTTATTATGATTTAATTCATTTATTACATCTAAAGTTACGTCTTTTAGTGAATTCAGCACTGTTAAAGAGTGATATATTTGATTTATATATACAAGCAACTTTTGTGAACCATAAGCTATCACTGCTAGAATGGTTATTATATACTGTTGATCTAATTGCCAAATTTTTAACATCGAATAAGCTATTAACACAACTGCAAATATTGCAATCATCTCTAAAAAAATTTTTGGGAAAGAATAGTATATATACATTCTTTTATTAGTTTCTCTAATTTCTGTTTCAAATTTTTTAAAATTATTTATAAAAAAATCTTGTGAGTTACTTAATAATATCTGTCTTATATAAATTAAACTGTCTTTTATTGCTCCAACTCTATAATCTAAATTTTCAGACATAATTTTTGATATTTTTTTAGTCTTACTTTTTATAAGCAAAAGTAGGAGAACATAAAACAAAGTAAAAAAAATTAAAATTTGTATCGTAATCAAGTAATCAAGGAATAAAAGTGAGCATACAATTGCAATACTTATAATGGTATTACCTATAATACTTAAATAATGCTGAACAAAATCAATAAATCTATCTATTTTGTTTAAAAATAAACTAAATATTTTATTTTGATCTTTCCCAATTAAATATTTGTAATTTCTTGATAGCATCTCACTTAAGATTAAACTTGAATATTGAATACTTAATTGTTTTATAAAATGCGCATTCCACCATAAAACTAACAATCTTGTAAAGCTACTAATAACAACCAGAGATAAAAAGATTACTGCAAAATAAACCATTAGATTGTTTTCATAACCAAGAGAGAAATTTTGATTAATATTAATTAAAAATTTTATAAAGAAGTTTTCTTCTGGTGTTGAGGTTAGCACAACACTTATTAATGGTAAAAATGTTCCTATTGTTAACATTTCTGCTATTGATGAAACAATTGTGAAGATTATTGAAATAAAAAAATAAATTCTAAATTTTTTGTTCAAACTATTCCAAAAACTTTTAAAAATTTTAATCATTATTCTTTTATCTTAATACGCAGCTATTTAGCTTTTTTTAAACAAATAATAGATGATTTATTTATCTTGTAAGAGTCTAAAATTGTTTTTTATTTTTAAGCATTTTTTTTAAATCTTTTTCTACATTTTCGCAATTCTCTATAAGATAATGTTTCATATCAAAAGCTTTAGCAATATTTTTTAAATTTAGAGTTTAAAGATTTCCAAAATATTTTTAGTATTTGATACATACAAAATAGACAAATCTATATCTAAATCAAATCTTTTAGATTATCTTGTGGCCAAAGTATCTTTTCATCAAAGCTTTGTTTTTTTAGTTTTATTTTTTTTTTAATTTTCAATTCACTCATGATTTTTTTTATTATTATCTGATAATCAATATAATAGTTTTTTACCAATTTAACAGCCGAAGGTGCTGGATGATTTTTTGGTGATAAGTAATTATATCTAAATTTTTTGTTTGATTTGACTGATATCAAAGACATAATTCCACTAAGAATACCAAACTCAAATGGTGCGCTATCTACAAATATTAAGTTATCATATTTTTCTATTATTTTTATAGATTTGGCGTCCATCTTTTTCTTAAAAGAAAAAAATGAAAAATTCAACACATCGACGGGGATGCCATAATACTCTAATTCTTTTTTTGCTTTTAGTGAGTCTATTAAAGTATCTGCATATGTTATAAGCAATATATTTGATTTTTTTCCAATTCTATTTCGATAGATTTTTGTTTGAGAAGGTTTTTTCAAAATTTGATTTAAATTAAATTCCTCTTTTATTTGAGTCAAGTATCTGTGTTCTAACATTACAGATGGATGGTTTAAACTATTCATATAAAGATTATATTGATATGCTTCTTTTGGGGTAGACGGAATGAATATATCCAAACCATAACTTTGCATAAAAATTGAATGATAATTTGCAGTATGTTGTGGTCCATTTCCCCACTGTCGACCTATTTGAATTCTGAAGTTTACCGGACATTTAAGTTTACCTCCAAAAGTATATTCCAATCTACCGGCTTGAGTAAATATTTGATCAAAAGCTAACATCGCAAATTCTACTCTACCAAATACTACTTGTGGTCTAAAACCATTCAAAGATAATCCTAAAGCAAGTCCTGCGCTCGACAATTCTGAAACTGGTGTCTCAAAAACTTGTTTAGGGTATTTTTCATTATATACATTTCCTATATTTGTGACCTCTAAACCAAACAAAAGATTTTTTTTATTTTTTTTTAAAATAGTTACTATTGAATTATTTATTGCCTCACTAAAATTCATTTTAAAGACCTAATTTTAATTTTATTAAATGTTTGATAAAATAATTTTATAATATTTAGACTTAAGCTATCATCTAAATTATTAATTTTTTTTTTATCATAATTATACTTAGTTAATTTCTTTTTTATAAGTTCCAAAGGATCTTTTTTTAATATTTCATTGTGCTCATTCTTAAATCTATACATGGATTTTTGATCATTTATATTTATATTCGCACCACTATGCTTAGAGTGTCTAAGACAATCTAAGTGTAAAATACCTACTTTTTGCTTTTTTAAAATTTTATTTCTTAATGAAGAAGCACTTTTAAATACTTTTACAAAGTCATTCCCATCAGTTCTTATATATTCAGCCTGCAAACCTTTTTTAAATAAATTGTGAAAATTATAATTTTTTACTTTTCTTTTTTTATAATCTGCTTCTACTGCATATCTATTGTCCTCAATTACAATCATAATTGGTAATTTATATAATCCAGCTAAATTAACTGTTTCATAAAACGCACCTTCTTCAGCAGATCCATCACCTACAAAAACAACTGTGATATTTTTTTCTTTTTTTAGTTTCTGGGCCATGCTTATTCCACTAGCGATTGGTACGGTTGATCCCAATATTGGAATTGAAGCAAAAAAATTAACCTTGTGATCAATCATATGCATTGAACCACCAAAACCATTACAACTTCCACGAGTATCACCAAAAACCTCAAAAATCATTTTTTCAAGATTACCATCTTTGGCTAAATAGTGACCATGAGATCTATGATTTCCAAAAAAAATATCTTTTTTTTTAGTAGCTAAAGCGACACCAACAGCAGTTGCTTCTTGCCCTATGCTAAGATGTAAAAATGAAAATATTTTATTACTTTTAAATTCCTCAGAAATTTTTTCTTCCACTCTACGAATTAAAATAATCTTCTTAAAAGCTTCTAGTAATAGCTTTTTATTAATTGTTTTCATTTGATTGTAAGATAATTTTATCTAAACAAAATTATCAATTATTTCTGACGAGTTAGTTTTAAAATTCTCTCCTGTAGTGTAGAGTTTTTTAAGAGATTGATTTATCTCATTATAAGGACAACTTGGACAAGTGTTTAGGGTTATTTCTTTATATTTTTCACAATTATTTTTATCTTTCCAGAATTCATTAAATTTTTGGTTTGTAATATTGCCAATAACAAATTTTGGATTTATTCTGGTATAACAACAAGGATAAACATCTCCATTTGCGGCAATATAAATTGAATGATTTGAATAAAAACAAACCAAATTATCATCCTTTACTTTTAAAACATCGTTTTCTCTTTCCTGCTCAATGCTTATTTTGAAATTGCCTTTCTGAAATTCCATAGCCTGATCTAATAAAGGTTTATTTTTTGATAGAATATCAAGAGGTATATCTTTTCTATCTTCCATTGGTTTCATATCTGGTCTAAAAAAAAGGTTGTCAATTTCCAATTCTCTTCCAAGTTTTGCAGCATTTACCACGTCATGATAATTCCATTCACTTACGACATAGCTAGCGTTAACTAGAACTGACTTATTTTCTTTTTTTTTCTTAAGAACTATTCTTCTAATATTTTCTTTTGCATTTTTGTATGCTGCGGCAGGATTTTTACCTTTTGGGTTATTAGTTTTCAAGTATACTTCTTCTGATCCTCCATTCATACTCCATCTTAACCATTTAAATTCTGATAAAGATTCTATTACTTCATCTTTAAGAGGCATGCCAAAATTAGAGGTTAAACCAAGATCAAACTTTAATTTGATAGCTTTTTTTAATACTTTACTAATATTTGGAAACATTAATGGATCGCCAACCGCTACAAACGATATAGCTTTGACACCAACTTCTTTTAATTCATCTAGCAAGTCCGAGAGTCTATTTAAATCAAATTTTCTATCTTTTCCATCATAACCATCTTTTTGAATTGACTTAATTCTATCAGGGTCTTGAGTTACACAAAATTTGCAAGAATAATTACAGAGCTCTGTAGGCTCGATCCTTACGTGGATTAATTTTCTAAATCCATTTTCATTAGGATTATGCAGATCATCATGTGAAAGAATTTTGTTGAATTTGTAAAAACTCATAATATTGTTTGTTTTTATTTAACTTATAATGGATATATAGTTTTAAAAATAAATGTCAAATTATGTATTAATTACTGGGGGTGCAGGTTTTATTGGCAGTCACCTAAGTGAATTTCTTGTAAAAAAAAAACTAAAAGTAATTGTGGTTGATAATCTGTCATCTGGAACTGCCAAAAATTTAAAGCCTATTGAGCAAAAAATAATCTTCAAAAAAGTTGATATATTAAATTACAAAAAAGTAGAAAAAATTTTTAAAAAATTTAAAATTAAATCTATTTTTCACTTAGCAGGGAAGGCAGATATTGTACCAAGTATTGTAAACCCAAAGCTTTATTTTGAAACAAATGTAATTGGGACTCAAAATATTTTAGAACTATCAAGAAAATATAAAGTTGAAAAAATTATTTATACTGCTTCATCAACTTGTTATGGAATTCCAAAAAAATACCCTACATCAGAAAAAGATTCCATTTTACCTCAATACCCATATGCACTAACAAAGAAAATTGGTGAAGATTTAATACTTCATTATGGAAAAGTTTATAAACTATCAGCTATTTCACTTAGATTATTTAATGTGTATGGACCAAGATCAAGAACTGCCGGAACTTATGGTGCTGTCTTAGGAGTTTTTCTTTCACAAAGAATAAATAAATATCCCTTAACTATTGTAGGTAATGGCAAACAAACTAGAGACTTCACATATGTCTCAGATATAGTTGATGCAATTTATTGCGTATATAAAAAGAAAAAGAAAATTGTTGATATATTTAATGTTGGAAGTGGAACAACTGTATCAGTAATGACTTTGGCAAAAAAATTGAGTGATAAATTTATTTTTATACCAAAAAGACCAGGGGAACCAGATAGTACATTTGCTGATATCAGTAAAATAAAAAAAAATTATAAGTGGAAACCTAAAATAGATATAAATAAAGGAATTAGCCTTGTTTTAAAAAATATTGATGACTGGAAAAATGCAAAATTATGGACAAAAAATTCAATTGCAAAAGCTACAGTCGATTGGTTTAAGTATTTAAAATAAATGAACAAGCTAATTAAAATAAAAACTCTTCACCAAAAAATTAAAAAAATAAATAAAAAGATAGTTTTGTGTCATGGTGTTTTTGATTTACTGCACACTGGTCATATAGATCACTTTATAGAAGCAAAAAAGATATCTAAAGCAGATTTGCTTGTTGTGTCTATTACTGATGATAGTTTTGTGAATAAAGGTGTTAATAGACCTATAAATAAAATAGCTGATAGAATAAAAATTCTCTCTTCTCTCTCAATGATTGACTACATAGTTATTAATAGAGCAATTACTGCAATTGAGTTATTAGAAAATTTAAAACCAAATTTTTATTGTAAGGGGCCTGATTATAGAAATTTAAAAGATGACATAACAAATAACATTTTACTTGAAAAAAAAACTATTGAAAAATATGGAGGAAAGATAATTTTTACTAATGCTCCAACTAAAAGTTCTAGTAATTTAATAAACAACCATCTTTCAAACTTTAGCAACACACAGAAGAAATTTATAGAAAAATTAAAAAAAGATGACAATTCAAAAATAAAAGACATCTTTGCAAAGTTTAAAAAACTAAAAGTTCTTATAGTTGGAGAAATTATAATTGATGAATATATTTTTTGTGAAGCACTAGGTAAATCTGGGAAAGAGTCAGTTTTAACTTTTAGAAACTTAAAAAAAGAAAATTATTTTGGAGGTTCTTTAGCTGTAGCAAATCATTTATCTGATTTCGTTTCTAAAGCTGAAGTTGTCAGTTATAGCAGTCATCCAATAAATTTTTTTAAAAAAAAATTACCAAAAAATATAAATCTGAAGACTTTTAAAAAAAGTAAAACTAATACTGTTTTAAAAACAAGATACATAGATCATATAGATAATAGAAAATTTATGGGAATTTATGATATTAATGACACAATATTAAGTTCTAAAGAAGAGCAATTATTACTTTCTAAAATTAAAGATATAAAAAAATTTGATGTTGTTATAGTTTGTGATTATGGGCATGGCCTAATAACTAAAAAGATCTCAAACTTTATCACAAAAAATGCAAAATTTTTGTGTGTTAATGCGCAAGTTAATTCCTCTAATTTAAGTTACCACTCAATAAGAAAATACAAAAATACAGACTGTGTTGTAGTGAATGGATTAGAATTAAGACATGAAAAAAGAGATCGTTATACAGATATTCATATTCTTGCTAAAGAAATGAGGAAAGAAATTAAATCAAAAAATATAGTAGTTACTCAAGGAAAGAATGGTGCTTTTATTGTAGACTCAAAAAATATAATTAATAGTTGTCCTGCATTTGCAACAAAGATAGTAGACAAAGTTGGATCTGGTGATGCGTTATTGGCAATAATTTCAATTTTTCTACAACAAAAAAATAATAATAATTTATCTCTGTTTGCTTCCTCATTGGCTGCCGCCCAATCAGTAGAAACAATCGGAAATAGTTTAAATCTTAATTATTTGAAGTTATTAAAATCAATATCCTACATGTTAAAATAAATATGAATAAAAATAAAACATTTAATGCAGCCATACTAACCAACTTAAATAAACCTCTTAAGATAATTAAAGTATCAATTCCTGAAAAATTGAAGAAAGGGCAGATATTAGTTAAATTAATTTCAAGTAGCATTTGTGGTGCTCAAGTAAATGAAATTCAAGGCGTTAAGGGGCCAGATAAATATTTACCACATATGATGGGTCACGAGGGTTATGGAAAAGTGATAGATGTAGGTCCAAATGTAAAAAAAATAAAAAAAGGAAATCATGTAATATTACACTGGAGAAAAGGAAGTGGAATAGAAGCTGATGGTGCGCTATATCATTCTGATAAAATTGGAAAGATAAACTCCGGTAAAGTTACTACATTTTCTGAAATGTCAGTAGTTTCTGAAAATAGAGTTACAAAAGTAAATATAACCAATCAGTTAAAAAAAATTGCCCCCTGCTTTGGTTGTAGTTTATCTACAGCTTATGGGTTAGTTTTTAATGAAACAAAAATGAAACAAGATGATAGCGTATTGATATTAGGTGCTGGAGGTTTGGGGCTTTCAATTGCAGCGATGGCAAGGTCAAAAGGAATAAAAAATATATTTTTTTTAGACAAATCTTTAAATAAATTCAAATTACAATTTATCAATGACCTTAATTTAAAAAGAAAAAATATTTTAACCTTAAAACACCTTATAAATAAGAATAATAATTATAAATTCGACCACGCTGTAGACACAACTGGTAATACAAAGCTTATCAGCATTGGTTTTGACCTCTTAAATAAAAATTCTAATTTGATATTGGTTGGTCAACCTAGAGTTGGCGGTCTTCTAGAAATAAAAAACCCACTGAAAATATTTGATGGAATTAAAATTTATGCAAGTGACGGAGGGTTAGTTAACCCTAGCATAGAACTAAAAAAAATATCTCAACATGTAACAAAAAATTTCAGATACTTTAGAAATTTTATGTCTCATACAGTTGCTTTAAAAAATATTAATTTAGGATTAAAACTTTTAAAAAGTGGCAAAACATTAAGAGTTGGTATAAAATTTTAGAAAATAATCTTAAATTTATTTTAATATAAATGTCATTAAAAAAAATTAAAATAATCATAGGAATTTTTTTTATAGAATATAAGTCTGCTTTTTATATTTTTATTCCGTTTATCTTGATGGTATTATGCTTTAATAGTTTAAAATATATTCTTTTAAAAAAAACTAAAAAAAAATCAAAAAAAACTATCAATAATAAAATAAACTATAATCAACTTAACTCTGAAATGGGCAAAAAACATATCAATTTTCATGAAAAATCAAAAAAAATAACCAGTATATTTAGAATTTCTACTATTAACCAAGAAATAGAAATTGCTTGTAAAAAATATAAATTACCATTCTCTAAATTCGATTTTAGAAATCTTATAAAGATTGACACTTCAAATATATCAAATGAAGAAATAAAATATTCTTTTAATTTTTGGGTTCTAAAATTATTTTTTAAAATACCTAGATCTGCATGTTTTATTTTTTATATATTTTATGGTTTAACGCCAAAGATTAATTTTAATCTTACAAAAAAAAATTCTGACAAAATAGTTATTGATTATCTGTCAAATTTATTAATCATTAAGAATATAAGAACACATAATTTATCAAAGCAAAGTTTAAAAAAAATTTGCAAAAGATTTATCAATAAATTCGATGACATTTATTCAATAAATTTAGTAAAAAATTATATTGCTAACTGTGGCATGAATTCTGATTTTCTTAAAGAAATTAGTTCTAAATTAAAAAAAAAAAATAAAACTAACAAAAAAAATAACAATTATCTAGGATCTTCTTTGTATGCATATGGGCATATGCTTTCATTTATAGATTATCACTATAGATTAAATAATGATAATATAAAAATATTACTATCTCCAGACTGGATCGCCAACAGTTGTTTAGCATACTATATAAAATTAAAATATAAAAATTGTATAATAGATAATAAAAAATTTTTAGATGCCATTATGGATAATAAATTTGGAGAAGATTCTAATAATAATTATTTTGCCTTTAAGAATACAACACATAGTATTGTATATGAAGAATATAAAAAAAATAAAACCATCTCACCCTCGTTAGATAAAAAAGTATTAGATGAAGTTTTAAAAAATGCTAAATATAAAAAAAAAAAAATAACTAAAAGATATATATGTTTATTTAATAGGGATGCATCGTTTAAAAAAGAAAACTTTGAACTTAATGCAAATGATGCCGATAGATCTTGCGATATAAATATATTTATACCTGTTATTAAATTTTTAATAAAAAAGAATTTTAAAGTTGTTATTATGAGTAACCCTGGACAAAAAAAAATAGCTTTTAAACACTCATCATTAATTGATTATGCCAATAGTAAATATAAAAATGACTACAACGATATAAGTCTAGTTAGAGACTGTAAATTTCTAATAAATGGTGGTGCTTCACCTAATCAATTTTTACCACCATTGTTTAGAAAATTTTCACTTAATTTAGAACATCCTTTTAACAGAAAACCAATTTTTCACGATTTAGCTTATTACTTATTGAGACCAATTTATAAAAACAATAAATTATTAAGATTTAAAGACTATTTCAGCAATGAACTTTTTTGCTGTGAGGATTTTGAAATGATGAAGAAATCAGGATATAAATTAGGTGTCAGTCCACCTGAAATGCTTCTAGAGGCTACAAAGCATTTCTATAAAGCTTATAAAAGACAAAAAAATTCATTCAAACAAAAAAAAATAGTTATGGGGAATATTAAAAATTACTATAACATTTTTAATTCTTAAATAGTAGACAGTTACATTGGTAGTTTTTATTCTTTAGTAACTGTATTGATTCTAATATCTTCATGAATGGGTGGTATAGAATTGTAATGAAATAATCTTCTCAATTCTTTACTTGTTTCTTTTCCAAATTTTTCTCCTAACATTTCTGGAAAATTGAAATAAGGCTTTAGAAACCATGGACCATAATAAGAAAACATACTCCATCTTCTTTGTTCTGTTGCTAAACCACCTCTGTGCCACATCCCACCATCAAAAAGTATCACCGAACCTCTTTTACCTTGCATTGATTTTTGTTCATTTTCATATCCAGTTCTATTTGGTATTTCTCTTCTTAAATGACTGTTTGGTATGTAATAGGTTCCACCATTGCTCTCAGTAAAGTCATCAAATAATGTAATTGCAATATAGGTGATACCTTTATCCAGTCTTTTTCCACCTACATAGTGAGAGTCTGTATGCCAAGTTGACCCCATATTATCACCTTTATTATTTACAGTTTTATCAACCTGTCTATTTACAATAGTTGAATTTACCAAGATATAATTTTCATCAATTAAAGTGGTTAAAATATTATCTACATTTTCATTGTAAATTAAATTAGCTAATTCAGTGTTGTGCCTGTAAGGGTTTCTAATTAATTGACAATCATTATTCAGGTTTACATTGGATATTTTAAATTTATTAATAATCTTATCAAATTTACTAATATAGGTATCACATTGTTTTTCAGTATATTGATTTTCAAGTACAGTAATGCCGTCATTTTTTAATTCATTGATTTTTTGATTAATATCTAATTTTTCCATTAAAAAATGGTTTATTTATCAAATGAGAATTTACTATAGTGATCTTTAGGAAAGATTTCAGATGCTTCAACTGGTTTAAAGATTGAAGTACCCTTCTTACTCATAAAGTTTTTTACAAAGCCTTGATCCTCACCAGCTAAACATGCTTGGCTATTTTCTCTAAATCTTTTAAAGCTAAAACCATGTTCAGATATTTCTTTAAGTGTATTATCATAAACATTTCCAATTTTTATGTGTACATAAGGACATGATAAAACATCTCCAGTTGGCGTAATATAAACTCTATTGACTGTATTACATCCTATGACTGACTCAAAATTTTTATCAAATGGGTTCCATAAATTTCTCATTATATTTTTATATTCTTTTCTCATTTCAATTAAGTGTTTTTTATCTTCTTCATCAACCATAATGTCTGTTAAGTTTTGCCACATACCAGCGGGAGTAGCAACATTAAGAAGAGTTTTATATTTTTTATCTTTTGAATATTGAAGCATCATCTTAATATCTTCAGATTTTGCGTTATAATGTCCAACTGTAATATTTAGATAAGGGTGCATACCTGCTTTTTGAACATGCTCTAGTGCTTCCATTGCTCTTTTCCACGAACCTTCTTTTCCTCTAAATTTATCATGAACTTTTGGATCCATACTATCTATGCTCACTGAAACTCTGTTGATACCATGGTCTGCTAATTTTTTTGCCACATCTTCGTCCATGTACCAGCCATTAGTTGTGACATACATATAAAATCTTTCAGTTTTAATAGCTTTTAGTGTTGGATATAAAATATCTGGTCTTAAGAGTACTTCTCCTCCTTGTATATCCCATTCAAATATACCAAGCTCATCTGCTTGATCAGCAATTTCAGCAATTTTTTCTGGTGGTAAAAAATCTTTAACCTTAGTTCCTAGTGGTGACTCTGTAAAACAATGTTCACACCTTAAGTTACAGGCATTATTTAAGTTCATATCAATGCCTCTTTGTTTAGTTCCTATTTTACCATCATTATGTTTTAAATAAGTATGAAAATCTTTTAATTTTTGAACTAATCGAGGTTTTGTTAAAAGCATAATTTATTATATCTCAATTTTATATTTTTTTAAGATTTCTTTTCCTTTTTGAAAAGAGCTAAAGTCAATTATATCATCAGTTTCAAATGTAATTTTAAATTTATCTTCTAATTCACTTATCAGACCCATATGCGCAATAGAGTCCCATTCTGGTATTGAATTATATTCAAGAGTGTCATTAATAATTTCTTCAGAAATTGAAAGACTTTCAATAAAAGATTTTTTATATATTTCTATATTATTCATGGTAATTGTGGATTTAGTTAAAATTAATTTATGCTTAAGAATCTTTATAGAGAAAAGATGAAGTTTTTCAACAAAAATTTACATCGAAATAAGACACTAATTATAGATGAAAGTGATAAAAATTACACCAAGGATGAGATTTATATTTTTAGTAAAAGAACAATTTTTTCATTTAAAAAAAAGAATTTAATTCTTTTTTGTGGTGGGAATGATGCAATCAGTATTTTGTATTATTTGTCTTTTTTAATTAATAAGCAGGCTGTTATTTTATTTGATAAAGATTGTGAAAAAGAAAAAATTAATTATTTAATTAATAAATTTAATCCAGATTATATATTTAAAAAAAATAGTTTTAAAATAGAAAGTTATGACACTATTAGTGAAGATAAGGAGTACATTTTTTTAAAAAATAATTCTCCTACCAAAACAGTAATTAATAAAAATTTAGCTATACTCCTTTCAACATCAGGAAGTTTGAAGGAATCAAAGTTTGTAAAGCTCTCATATGAAAATATTTTTGAAAATTCAATTTCAATATCAAAATATTTAAAGTTAAAAAATAATGATCTTTCAATAACATCTCTCCCATTATATTATTCATATGGTTTATCAGTCTTACATTCTCATATATTCTTTAATAGAAAAATTGTTTGTAATAATTATAGTCTATTACAAAAAGAATTTTGGCAAATGTTAACAAAATATAAAATAACAAATTTATCATTCGTACCATTTAATTTTGAAATACTTGATAGAATAGGAATTGATAGATTTGACCTTTCTTCATTAAAGTTTTTAACAGTTGCTGGTGGAAAACTTTCAGAAAATTTAACAAAAAAATTTTGTAATATTTTTAAAAAAAAAAAAATTAATTTCTATTCTATGTATGGTCAAACTGAAGCCTCTCCAAGAATTAGTTATATCAATCTTAAAAACCTTTTGAAAAAACCAAATAGTTGTGGACGAGCAATTCCAGGGGGTGTAATTAAAATTAATAAAGCAGATGAAAAAGGTGTTGGTGAAATTGTTTATAAGGGTAAAAATATTTTTAAAGGATATGCTCAAAATAGACTAGATTGTCTAATAATTGAAAATATTAAACAACTATACACAGGAGATATTGGACACATAGATAAAGATGGTGATTTATTTATTTTAGGTAGAAAAAAGAGAGATATAAAAGTTTATGGAATTAGAATTAATTTAGACATTCTCGAAAATAGCTTAAAAAAAAATAATTTTAAAATTATTTGCCATAAATATAAAGATAAATTAGCAATATTATATGAAAACATAAATTTTGATAAAAAAGAATTTCTGAATAGCTTAAATAAGTTAACAGCCTTGAAGGAAAAAGATTTACAATTTGAAAAAGTTGATCAGTTTCCAAGACTAAATAATGATAAAATAGACTACAAAGTATTAAATAAAATTTTAGATGATAGAAAAAATTAAAAAATTTAACGATCCATACGGATTAGATAAAATAAATAATAATTTATTTGATAAATTATTTCTAAAACTAACTAAATTCCATATTAATAATAATACAAAATATAAAAATTTTTTAAATTTCTTCAAAAAAAAAATAGTCAAGATTGAGGATGTACAGCCACTTCCAGTTAGAATTTTTAAAAAAGAAAGACTGGTTAATAATAAAGTTAAGATTACAAAAATGTTAAGTTCGTCAGGTACTAGTGGAGATAAATCAAATATTTATTTAGATAAAAATAACTCTTATAATCAAGTTTATGTGCTAAATAAAATTATAACTGAATTTCTTGGGAATAAAAGGTTGCCTATGCTTATTTTTGATACAAGACCAAAAAGGTCAAATGAAATTTCAGCTAGTATTGCTGCTATAAATGGCTTTTCTATTTTTGGTAGGGATCATACTTTTGCTTTAGATGAATTTGGAAAATTAGATCATAAAAATATAATAAACTTTGTCAAGAAATATAGAAATGAAAAAAAATTTATATTTGGCTTTACATATAATATTTATAAATACTTAATTGAAAAAAAAATAGAAAAAAATTTTACCTTGAATGATTCAATACTACTACATGGTGGGGGCTGGAAGAAACTAGAATCAAAAAAAATAGAAAAAAATATATTTAATAAAATTTTAAAAAATAAATTTAAAATTAAAAAAGTTATTAATTACTATGGTCTTGTTGAGCAAACAGGTTCAATTTTTGTCGAATGTAAAAATAACTATTTTCACTGTTCAAATTATTCAAATGTTTTTACTTTAGATAAAAATTTTAATAAACTTAAATTTGGACAAAAAGGATATCTTCAATTACTCTCACTACTTCCAACTAGTTACCCGGGTCATAATATTTTAACAGAAGATATTGGCGTTATTCATGGTGAAAATAATTGCAAATGTGGAAAAGGTGGTAAATATTTTAAAGTTTTAGGACGTATTAAAAAAGCTGAAATAAGAGGTTGTAGTGATACAAAGATTTAATTTATCTAAATTTGAAAAAAAAATTTTTAATTCTTTTGATGGAATAATCATTGATTATCTTAATGATTTTTCTATCAATTTAAGAAAAGATCTTAACTTTAAAAGCTACTATCAATTACATTTTCTGTCTTTATGGTGCTCAAAAAAAAATACACATAAACTAAAAAATAATTTTGGATCAAGTAAATTTTTAATAGGTAGAGGTTTGGTTTTTCATATCTCACCAAAAAATGTCCCTCTGAATTTTTTTTATTCTTTTTCAATGGGACTATTATCTGGCAATTCAAACATTATAAAATTACCCAATGGTGATTTTAAAGAAACAGAAATAGTGGTAAAAGTTGCAAATAAACTATTAGCAAATAAAAAATATAAACACCTTAAAAAATCTAATTTTTTTATTAAAACTACTCATAATGATAAAATTGTAAAAGAAATTTCTTTAATTTCTGATGCTCGAATGATTTGGGGTGGTGACAATACTGTTAATTATTACAAAAATATTTCAACACCTATCAATTGTTTAGACTTGAATTTTTCAGATAAATACTCAACATCAATAATTAATGCTAAAACTTTCTCTAATTCATCAAATAGAGAGAGAGAAAATATAGTTCATAAATTTTTTAAAGATACAATGCTATCTGATCAAAATGCTTGTAATTCACCTCATTCTTTAATTTGGGTTGGAAAAAATAACCCCTCTGATATCAAAATATTTTGGGATTACATGTATAAAATCATAAAAAAAAAATATTTATTTGACGATATAACTATTTTAGATAAATATTCGAAATTAACTGAAAGTATAATTTCGAATAACAAAATATCAAATTATTTACATTATAATAATCATTTATATGTGATGAAAGTTAGTAAAAATCAAAATATTGAAAACTTAAGAGGAATTAATGGTATGTTTTTCTTAATCAATATTAGTAGTTTACGATATCTTAATAAATATATTACTAAAAAATGCCAAACATTGACATATTTTGGTTTTCAAAATGAAGAAATTTTTAAAGAAATAAAAAATTCTAACATACAAGGAATTGACAGAATAATTAAATTTGGAGAAGCAATGAATTTTAATTATATTTGGGATGGTTATAATATAATTAGCAGCTTATCTAAAAATCTAGATTGTAATTAATATGAAGCTTAATAAAAAAGAAATTTTACAAATTCAAAAAAACAATGGAGATTTTTTAATGATAGATGAAGTTACCAATGTAGTTCCGGGTAAATCTTCAGAAGGATATAAATATCTTAATAATGACTGGTTTTTCAAATTTCATTTTCCAGGTGATCCAAATATGCCTGGTATGTTGCAAGTTGAAGCTTTAATGCAAATGGCTTCAATTGCTATTTTAACAACTGATAATAATGAAGGTAAAATCTTATACGTAGTAAAGGCAGATAAACTATTATTTAAAAAAAAAGTTAATAAAGGTGACTCATTATTCATTAAAACAGAAATAATAAGTTGGAATAGAGGTTATGCAAAAGCTAAAGGTAAAGCTTTCGTTGATGATCAATTAGCTTGTTCTGCTGAATTTGATTTTGTACTGAATGAACAATTTAAAAAATTCAAAGTTAACCAGTAAATTCTCTTGTATATATTAGTCCACCTTTATTGGTTAAATCATCATGCATCAGATCTCCTGCAATTTTAAGGTCAACCAATCCGAAATAAACGTTATCAATATAAAATTTCTGATATCCTTTTTTTTTGACTAATTCATCATCCATTTTATCACTAATGGCTGTTTCTATATTTTTTTCTAAATCCCGTACATACATCTTATAAATTTTTTTTAATTTGTTACCTTCTTTATCTACATAATCACCTTCAAAGTTTTTAAAGTATCTATAATCAACTCCAATTTTTTCTTCAAAGTAATGATCAAATGTAAACCCATTTTTATAATCAATCCCTATAAAAAGGTTTTTTGCTTTGTTCTCATAAAAATAAGCAAATAATGATTTTGGACCCCATCCACTTAAGTCATCCAGCTGAAATAATTTTTCACTATCTTTTCCTTTTGCTACAAAAGAGTAAATTGGATGTTTGGTTCTAATAAAGTCTTTTCTAGATAAAGCAATTTTACTCAATGACCCTGTTTCAGATCCTGTACTTTTATAATTAAAACCTTTGCCTCTACAAAAATCCCAATTAAAAGTTGGAAATAAAAGAGTTCCTTCTGGCCCAACTCTATCATAAAAATAATCAATTAATTCATTTGGATCAAAATTTGAATTATTCTTTTTATGATAAATAAGTAAAGTTAATATGTCTGATGCTATATATAAAATGTCTGATTTAGCTATTGGTATGTTATCTAAAAAATTTGATAATTTATCATCCATTCAAAAATTTTATATTTTTTTTTTTAAATCTTGTAAAATTGAATTTGCAATATCTTTTGAATTTAACTTGTAGTAATTTAAAATATCAAGATATTCACCAGATTTATTGTAATTATGTGGTAGACCAATTTTTGTTAACTTACAGTTTTTTCCAGACAGTGCTATTTCATTAGCAATTAAAGAACCCAAGCCATTTTCAATGTTGTGCTCTTCTATTGTAAATATTTTTTTATATTTATTGAAAATATCAGATAGACGGTCTTTATCTAGTGGCCTAATTGTATGAAAGTTAAATACAGAAACATTAATTCCTTTTTCTTTTAAAATTTCTGAAGCAGTCTTGCTATAACTAACCATTGATCCATTACAAATTAAACATGCATCATTTCCATAATCGTTAATTAGTATTGATTTGCCTAGTTCAAATATATAATCTTCCTCATACACTTTATTTGATGGTGCACTTCCTGTTAACCTTAAATATGTTGAGGTATCACTTTCTAAAGCAGCAACTACAGCTTTGTATGTTTCTAGTCCATCACATGGTGATATTATATTTATATTTGGTATTGAACTAATTACTGAAATATCTTCTATCGAACAATGTGTATATCCCAAATTACCCAAACAAACTCCGCTAGCTAGTCCAACCATAGTAACTTTTAACTTCATATAACCAAGGTTTATTTTAATTTGTTCTAAACATCTTAGGGTTTGAAAAGGAGAAAATGTGGTGGTTAAAACATTAAATTTTTCACTAGCCAATCCAGATGCAACCGAAATCATATTTTGTTCTGATATCCCCATCTCTAAATACTTTTCTTTTTTAATTTTTCTAAATTTATCTAAACCTGCTGATGTAGACGTATCTGCAGATAAAACTAAAAGATTCTCATAGTCTTTCTCAATTTCAAATAAACAAGTTCCAAGGACTGCTCTTTGTCCAATGATAGATAAAATATTTATTTTTTTTTTATCAAAATTAATTTTCATTATTATCTAGTTCGTTTATTGCTTCTTCATAATTTTTTTTTGTTAAAACTTTGTGATGCCATTCATTATTGTTTTCCGAAAAAGAAAAACCTTTTCCTTTAACAGTTTTAGCCAATATAAGCTTTGGTATATTACTGGCTTCTTTAAAACCATCAATTAGCGCTCCTATATTGTGTCCATCAATTTCTATGACTTTAAAACCAAAACTTTGCCATTTATCTTTAAAATTTTGAGATTTGTTAATATCATTATTTGACCCTGTTTGTTGAAAACCATTATTATCAAGAACTACAGTTAAGTTATCTAATTTATGATGAGACGCACACATTGCTGCCTCCCATATAGAACCCTCATTACATTCTCCATCACCAATAATAACATAAGTGTGATTATTTTTTTTCTTAAGTTTGTAAGAAATGGCTAAACCAACTCCTATTCCTAGGCCCATTCCAAGGCTTCCTGTACTAAATTCGATTCCAACTTTTTTGTTCATTATTGGGTGTCCAAATAAAAAACCATCTGTTTTTTCAAATTTTTCTAAATCAGACTCTTTTAAAAATCCTTTTTGATACAAAGCACAATAGTATGGTAATACACCGTGGCCTTTACTTAAAATAAATCTGTTTCTATCAGGTTCCATTACTTCATTATCAAGATTTAAAAACTTACAGTATAAAACGGATATAATTTCTACCAGAGAAAGTCCACCACCAAAATGAGAACTAGATGCGCCAGCTCCAAGCGACATTTTTAAAATATTTTTTCGTAAATTTTTTGAAAATAATTTAATATCTTCATACTCTCCATTGTTCAAATCATACCTCCATCAATCCTGATTGTTTCACCATTTATATAGGATGACTTATCAGAAATTAAGAATAATATTAATTCTGCAATCTCTTCTGGGCTACCAACTCTTTTACTAGAATTATTAAATATCATTTCATTAAGAGTTTTTTCAGGTGTACTTTGCTTCATCATTTTAGTTTCAATTAAACCTGGAGCAATACAATTTACTCTTATTTTAAACATTGATAAATCTTTTGATAAAGATTCAGAAAAAGCAATAATTGCAGCTTTACTTGTATTGTAAGACAGTCTACCAATATTATTATCAATTCCTGATGTTGAAGATATATTTATTATAGATGGGCTATCTGATTTTCTTAATCTGTTAATTAATAATTTAGTAAAAAAAACATGTGAAAAAAAATTAATTTCAAATTGATCTCTTATTACCTGGTCTTTAGTCATTTGAAATAAGGAAGTTTGAATACTACCAGCATTATTAACCAAAACATCAATCTTATCAAATTCTTTTATAATTTTATTTCCAGCATCATACACTTCGTCTTGCTTGGAATGATCAAATACAAAGTTTTTACATTCGATGCCGTATTCTTTTTTAAGCTTTAAGCATTGTTGATTAATTTCAGTTCTTGAGCAAAGAATAAGATTATAATCATTTTGGGCAAGTTTCAAAGATGTGGCAAATCCAATACCACCATTGGCTCCTGAAATTATTGCTGTTTTTCTTTTTTTCATATAATTATATAATTCAGAAGTTATGAAATTTATTACAAATCTATTTTATTTAATAATTGGTTTTATAACCTTTTTTTTAAAGAAAAGAAATTCAGAAAATTCATATCAAGCTTTTGTGAAGATTTATTGCTTAACAAATGGCCTTTCAAGCTCCATTATTAATATATGCCATCGGTTATTTAATAAATTAATTAATCTTAAAAAAAAAAAAATATCCCTTATTCATTCTGATAAGATTAAAATAGTAGACAAAAACATTGGACAAACAGACACAATTTTAAGAAATAATAGTTATTTTAAATTTGAAAATTTACTTAATAAAAAAATTTGTGATAATATTTTAGATTATGTCTACTCTTTAAAAGGATTTGCTAATAGAGATAAAAATTTTAAGATTAGTTTAGATCATAATGATCCTAATGTAACATTTATAAATTATCATGAAAAAGATTTGATTAAAAATGAATATATACAAAAATTAGCTGCAAACGAAATATTCCTAAAAATATGTAGAGATTATTTTGGTACAGATCCTATAATTTCTAATATTGGTGTTGCGGTAACTTACCCTACTGATGAACCCAAAACTGAATATGCACAATTATATCATTTTGATTTAGATAGACTAAAATGGTTAAAATTTTTTATATATTTATCTGATGTAAAAAAAGAGAATGGACCTCACATGTATATTGAGGGAAGTCATAAAACTTTTTCAAAACCTTATAATTTAGTAAAAAAAGGCTATGTAAGAATACCTGATCATGAGTTTTTTAATCACGTAAGTAAATCAAAAGAGAGAATTATTACTGGTGATAAAGGAACTATTTTAGTTGGTGACACTTCGGCTTTTCATAAAGGAACTAATCCAACTTTAAACAAAAGAATTTTACTTCAATTTGAATATTCAAGTAGTCTATTTGGTGGAAACCTTGATAGAATTAATTTAGATAAGAATATTTTTAATGAAAAATTTTTTCATACTGAAGAAGTCAAAACTTCAAAATTATTTTCCAGATATAACTTTACCATCTAAATTTATGGTCTTTTTGTATAAAATTGTATTATCTTTTTTATTAATTAATACTTTTGATAGCTCTAAAAAACCATTTATATAATCTTTGTCTGTAACATGGTCAATTTTATTTGAAGTTTTATCCATTTCATTTAAAATATTTAAATTACTATTAAAAAATTTATTAAGTTTAAGATTTGTAGTTTTAATATCGTTATTAAATCCCTGAAAGTCTTTAAAATAGGTCTTAATAGAGAGAAAAAAAGTGATTTTGTTAATTGCTTTAAATAAAAAATAAAGAATATTATTTCTTTTACGATGTAAATTTATAGCATTATCCTCCATGAAAGATGTTGAAAAATTATAAAAGTTTTTGCACAACTCTAAATCAAATTGTTTATTGTTTAGATCTAAAATTGAATTAATTTTTATGAAATAATCTTTTTCATTTCTTTGAAAATTTTCTATTTCGGCTGGATATACAAGTAATTCTTTTGATATACTAATGGTTGGTATATTTAAAATTCCAGCCTCCATGCCAAGTGTTGACCAAGCATTCAAAACTAAATCTACATCTTTTAAAATTGTATAAAGAGAAACTTTATGATTTGGTAAGTTGAGGGTTACATTATTAGGTAATGTGTTAGTGTTTTTTAAAAAATTAGAGATATCAGAATTTTTATTATCAAAATCTCTAGGATGAGGTCTAATAATCAATCTACAATCTTTTTTGGATTTAAAAAATTCTATACATTTATTTAACCACTCATTTTGATCTTTAAAAATTAATAAAGTATCAAGATTAACTCCTTTATAAATATAAGTTGCAATCACCTCATCCCAACTACTTGTGCATAATAAAATGATTTTCTTTTCAGATATATTATAGATATCTTTTAGATCCTTATCTGAATGATTATATCGTTTTGAAAAATTTCTTAAAGTTTTAGCATTAATAAGTGACTTAAAGTGTTTATTAACATTCTTAATATTATCCTTGGTTATGGGCCTGTCTTTTAGTTTTAAAGACCAGTTATTCTTAATATAATTAATTCCATAGTTATTATCATTTTTTTTTATAAATAATTTAGAAAAATTATCGTGATAATTTAAAGAACAATCCCATGCATAAGATTTTTTTTTCATATCTATTAAAAAATTATTAAATAATTTGCTTAAGGAATAACTACCATTTTGAAATATTCCTATATCTGGTTCAATATCTTTATAAATTTTTTTTAATGCTAAATAAAATAATATTGTATCAAAAATAGTATCTTTAATTATTTGAAATTCATTCTTGGTAAACTCTAGTTTATTCTTTTTAAAAATTAGCATAGTTTCAAATAATGCTATCTTTCCAATTTCATAATTTGCAAATTTATATTCAACAAAATTATTTGCATTGATCTTTAATAGCTCTGAATTAACCAATAGTTGGTCTTCTTTAGTAATGTAATTTTCTAAATAAAATATTTTATATTTTTTTCCATAATCTTTTTGATTTTTAATACACCTTTTGCATATTTTATTTTTTAAATAATCATTTTTATAAAAATTACTGTGTGCCTTGATGGCAATGCATGATTTTTTTAAGATGTTTTGACAACCAATAAGATAAATTTCATTATTGCTGGATAATATTTTCTGTAATTGAAATTCTGAAAATTTCCAGTCATCAATTGCTCCATATGGAGATAAGAAAAGATATTTCATTTAAAATATTTATACAATTATTACAAATCTTATTATATATAACTCAGAATGAAAAATTATAAATATAGTAAATCAATACTTTCTTTAATAAAAAAACTTTATCCGATCAATAGAAGCTTGACGGGTAATGGAAATAGAAAAAGTTTAAATTTACTTAAATCAATTTATCCAAAGTTAAAAGTTTTAGAATACAAATGTGGTCAAAATGTTTTTGATTGGAAAATTCCAAGTGAATGGAATGTAAATAATGCCTACATCAAATGTGGTAATAAAAAGATAGTAGATTTCAAAAAGAACAATTTACATCTAATGTCTTATTCTATTCCAATAAACAAGCTTCTTACCTTCAATGAATTAAATGAAAATTTGTATTCTTTAAAAGATACACCTAATGCCATTCCATATGTAACATCTTACTATAAAAGGAAATGGGGTTTCTGTATTGAACACAAGAAGAGAATAAAATTAGATAAAACTAAAAAATATAAGGCTGTTATTGACTCAACTTTTAAGGAAAATGGTAGCATGTCACTAGGTGAAATTTTAATTAAAGGAAAATCCAAAGAAGAAATTTTACTTAGCACAAACATATGTCACCCATCTATGGTAAATAATGAGCTTTGCGCACCTTCAATACTCACGCATATAGCAAAATATTTTTCATTAAATGGCTCTCATTACACTTTAAGAATATTATTTTTACCAGAAACAATTGGATCAATTTCTTATTTGAAAAAAAATTTAAAGACACTAAAAAAAAATTTTCGTGCTGGTTTTCAGGTTTCATGTTTTGGTGATAAAGGAAATTTTTCCATGATAAGCACCAAATATAATAATAGTTACTCTGATAAAATTGCAAAAAATATTATAAAAAAAGAAAATAAATATAAAATTTATCCTTTTAAAAGTTGTGGATCTGATGAAAGACAATATAATTTTCCAGGTATTAATTTACCTGTGGTTACACTAACAAGATCTAAATTTGGTGAATTTAAAGAATACCATAATTCTTTAGATGATTTAAAAATCACAAACAATAAATCACTAGATGAATCTTTCAATTTTTTAGTAAATATAATTGAAACAATTAATAAAGATAGGAACGATAAAAGTTATAAAAAACAATCTATAATAAGAGATAAATCAAATGTAAGTAAAAAAAATTATACTAATTTTAAAGTTTATAGTCTTACAAAATGTGAGCCTTTTTTATCAAAAAGAAAATTGTATAGAGATGTTTCTGATAAGACAATTTTACAAGACGAAGAACTTATTATGTTTAACTTATTGTATTATGGAGATGGAATAAGAATCTCACAGATTTCAAAGATATTATCTTTTACACCCAAAAAAATACTAAAAATTGCAAAAATTTTAGAAAAAAATAAACTTATTAAGCTTTCTAATATATAAATTTATTGCTTTTTATTAATCACTATAAAATAATGTGGTTGTAAAATACACCCTGAAACTTGCTCATCCCCAACTATACGTGTAGCAAGTGGCCTTTTTTCTTTTTTATTGCTTTGTGTTATTTTTTTTTTATCGAAGAAGTCATCTTTGATTATTTTGATATCAGCTTTAGGGTAAATTTTTTTTATATTAGAAGTTATATAATCAAATGAGAGTATATTAAAAAATGAATAAGCTCTTGGGTTTCCTTTACTGTCAAACTCTTCTTCAGGACTTATACTGGTATCACTCCACCAATTCTTATTATAGACTAATTGTATCTTGTAAGAAACATCATAAAGAACAGTTCTTATTATTATAGTTTTTTTTGTCACTCGAATAAGTTCTTTAAGTGGTTTTCTTACATCATTTAAGTGAATGAAAACATTACTACAAAATGAAAGATCAAATTGATTTTTTTTAAATGGCAAATTATAAATATTTCCTTTCACAAAATTAACATTAACTTCTTTTTTCCAAGCAATTTTAGCTTTATCTAAAAAAATTTGATATGGATCTGTGCCAGTATAATAAAAGTTATTTTTTACTTTATTTTTTAAAGATCTATAAAAATGACCACTTGCACAACCAACATCTAAAATTTTACCATCTAATCTAATGTATTTTTTAACAACATTAGCCATTGCTTTTGAAGCTTCCATTTCTGGCGTTTTGCCTGTAGCTCTATCAAAATATATTTTGGCATTATTGTGATTTTTTTTATATTCATTAAGACATAGTCCATGCTTATCAATTATAGATTTTTTAATTTTTTTTTTCATATAGAATTTATTAACTCCCATTTATTATTTTTTGCACTTTTCCAAATTTCCGTATTTCTATGCTTGTTTACTATTTCTACAAATCTATTTTGATCAAGCTTTAAATAATCTAAAACCTCATTAAAATCATCTTCAGGAAATTCATTATCATATTTTCTCGCTAAATCGATTGCCTCTTCTCTTTTTAATTGATTGTTCTGTATCATTCTACAGGAATCTCTTGTTGCTCTACCAAATCCAAATTTAACATACTGCATATAATAATATAAACCATCAATTTTATCATCCAGACTATCAAAATCTGTAAAGGTTCCTTTTGTTCTCTTATGAGGATTAGTTTTAAAATTTGGAATATTCAATTTTACATATTCATAATTTTCTAACATGCTCCATTTAAAAAAATATCCAAAATAATATGCTTCTAGTTGAGAATTTTTGATTTCATTTTCACTTGGATAAATATATGGAGCCAAGTCTTTTTCTGTAATTTCGTCACTAACCCAATTTTCTGGGTAATCACCAATTTGATGCTCTATAACTTCTCTTAAATCTCTTTTTTTTTCACTCTCTTCATTTAAGACTAATCCTCCATATTCACTTTCGCCGTGTTCAGCATAAAAAACTGTCGGAATTTTATAATTCAAAGCTATTTGAACTGGTCCAGTATTTACGCCAGCATCCCATGCGACTTTTGGATTTCCTCTTTCAATAAAAAATCTTTTGGCTAGTTTTCTTGCAATATCTTTATTGGGATTTACAAAGATACTATCAAAGCCAAGTTCTGATAAAATATTTCTATTAAATTCGCCACACTCATTAGTAATTAAAGGAGAAAAAGTTACTAAGAGAGGATTTAGTCCAAAATTGAATTTAAGTTTTAATGCAATAGATGTTGAGTCTTTACCACCTGACCAAGGAACAACACAGTCATATTTAGATTTATTTTGAAATGATTGCTCTTTTATTTTATTAACTAGCTCATCAAATTGATTTTTTCTATCGTCCCAGTTTATAATTTTCTTTTTCTCACTATGCAAGCATGCATTACAGATATTTTCATTGTTAAAAACAATCCTGGGTCTAGTATTTGGCATAATACATACCCTACAAAACTTTATCATTTTAGATTAATTCCTTATTTTAATTTTATTAAATTTTAAAAATTTTTTTGCAGATAGTATACTTTGTTCTGTAAAATGAAAAATATTTTGTGTGCATGCAGCAGAAATATTTGCAGTATTAAATAAATCTAACATATGCTGCCAATTGCCTGCACCACCAAGTGCAATTATTGGGCTGTTTATCTCTTGAGAAATGGTTTTAATTAAATTTAAATCGTATCCTAAAAGACCACCATCATTATCAACACTATTTATTAATATTTCTCCCACTCCTTCTAAAATGGCTTTTCTTGCATAAGTCAAAGGATCAATGCCCGTGTTTACGGTTCCGCTATCAACCATGACTGAATATTCATTTGAGCTTGAATTTTTTCTCATACAGTCAAGAGATTGAATTATAGATTGATTTCCATATTTTTCTGAAATAAATTTTATTACATCATTCTCGTTCAGTGAGTTAGCATTCAGTACAATTTTATCAGCACCATTTTTAAAATAAATATCTGCATCTTCTAATGATTTAATTCCTCCTCCTACTGATAATGGTACAAAACAATTGCTAGAAAAGAATTTGATAATGTTAATAAATTCGTTAGAGAATTTTTTATTTGAAATATCAATAATTATAAGTTCATCTATACTTAACAGATCTACAAAGTTTTTTGTATATCTGTAGTCTGGTTTAAAATTTTTAGTTCTAAATAGAACTCCATCTAAAAATGTTAAAGATATGATTATTCTTTTTTTTAACATTTAACAGATTTCATAAAAATTTTTTAGAAGTTTAAGTCCACTTGCTTGACTTTTTTCTGGATGAAATTGAACTCCATAGATATTACCAGTATTTATAGCTGATACAAAATCAATTTCATAATTGGTTTTAGATATTATATTTTGCTCAAGACAGTTCTCAAGAAGAAAAGAGTGAGTAAAATAAAAATCTGAATTTTCTTCAATATCAGTGAAAAGTTTATTATCTTTAATTAACCTACATTCATTCCATCCAACATGTGGGGTTTTTATTTTTCGAGAAAAATCTTTAAAATTTTGAATTCTTCCGTCCAAAATTTGTAAACCCTTTGTTTTTCCATGTTCATTACTTTCAGAGAAAAATACTTGAAATCCTACACAAATTCCTAGAATTGGAATTTTATTTTCAATCTTTGATTTAATAATTTTATCAATTTGATTATCCTTAATTTTTTTCATAAAATCTTTAAATGCACCTACGCCTGGCAATATAACTTTATCAACATCATGAAAATCGAAATTATTTCTGCATATTTTTGCAGGTATATTGAGCTTATTGAATGCTGACATTAATGATGCGAGATTTCCAGTATCTAAATCTATTATCCCTAATTTCATACAATTTTTTTCTTTTCTAAAAAAAATTTAGTACTAATTATTGAAAATAAAAACTTAGAGATATGATTTGGAATTAAATTTGGGTTGAAATCTTTTTCAAATTTTTGCATATCAACATATTCATTAATTGGAGATTTTTTATCAAAAATAAAATTTCTTATCTCATTATCTTTAAAATTTAAAATAGAACTAATAGATGCATTGAAACCTTTTTTTTCTTTATTTGTTCTTACCGAATCAATTAAAATATTTTTAGCTGAATCTCTTAATATTTTTTTTTGAAAACCCTTTGAAATTAGTAAGTGTGGAGGGATAGTAAGAGCAAACTCTAATAGTTTTTTATCCAAGTACGGACTTCTATTTTCAATAGAGTAATACATTGAATTTAGATCATCATGTTTAAGTATTACTGGCACTACCTCATTGAATAATTCATTTAACATTCTATTTCTTAAAAGTTCTTTGCAGAACTTTGTTTCTGAAAAATTATCATTTACTTTTTTTTGAGAATATTTAGATAGATTAAAATTTTTTTCATACACGAGGTCTCTATTATTTCTATCCCTAATATAGCGATATGGGTCTTTAAGATGTGGATTTCTTATATTTGGTAGTATAAATTTTTTCCAGTTATTTAGATTTTCTTCAAAATATTTAGTTTTATTTACAGACTGTAAATGCAATAAAAAATGATCATAATAACCAGTAAAAAGTTCATCAGCTCCTGTGCCCGAAATTGAAACTTTATATCCTTTGTTTGATATTGCCTCACTCAAAAAAGAATGAATATAATATGATATAGTTGCAATTGGTCCATCATGATAATTGGTAAGTGCGTTTAGTCTTTCTAAAAATAAATTTTTTTTTTTATTTATTTTTATTAAATTATATTTACATCCAATATTATTAATAACTTTTTTTATATTTTTTTCTTCATTGTATCTTTCATCGCTATCTATAATTGAAAAAGTAGTAACATCTTTTTTTAGGGTTTTTTTAGCATGGGAAGCTAAAATTCCAGAATCAATTCCTCCACTAAGGCAAAATGCAAGAGGAACATCGGACCTCATTCTTAATTTTAAACTTTCAACCAAATATTTTTTAACACCTTGAATTGCTTCATCTTCTGTCATTTTTTGATTAATACAAATTTTGGGTTTCCAATATTTTTTAAAAGAGACTTTTTGACTCATATCAACATACATATTTGAACTTTTTTCTAGTGAATAAATATTTTTATAAAAAGTAGCGTTGGTTAAATTAATTGATTTGTACCCAGTGAATAGATTCTTGTTTAGTAATTCTTTATTATGATCAAATTTTTTTTTACAAAGTGATCTAATAAACTTAATTTCAGATCCAAAAAAAAAACAATTTTTATCAAAATAATAATATAATGGTTTTTCACCAAAAGGGTCTCTTGATAGAAAAAGTTTTTTCTTTTTCATATCCCATATAGCAAATGCCCACATTCCAACTAAATGATCTACACATTTTTCACCATATTCTTGAAAACTTTTTAACAAAACCTCTGTATCAGACTGTGTTTTAAACTTATAATTTTTTTTTTCTAATTTTTTTCTTATTTCTAAATAATTATAGATTTCACCATTGAAAATTATCGTAAAGTTTTTATCAGTAAAAGGTTGGTCTGCTCTATTATTTAAATCTATGATACTTAATCTGGTATGAATTAATGCAATCTCTCTAGAGCCAATTTCTTCTTTTATATAATTATTAGCATCAGGACCTCTTCGTCCCATCAATTTTATAGTGTTATGGATACCATTTTCAACTAACAGGTTTTTAGTGCTTATGTAGCCACTTATTCCACACATTAATATAGATTTAACTTATTTATTCTTTGGTTTTTTTTAATATTTTTTTTTGTTTTTTTCCCAATATACTCTTTTAACTCTAAAAAATCATTTGATTTTGTTGGCCTTAAAAATATAGAATTTGATAAACTAATTCTATCATTTGTCTTAATAGTTATTCTTGAATATAAACCTCTTCTCACAAGTTTAATTAATTTTTTTTCTGGAGGCTGAATAATTTTTTCAAAATTTCCTTTTAATTTTTCCATTTTTCTTACTGATGTTACGAGAGCTTTTAATTCTAAATAATCAGAAGACAATGCATGATCTCTAAATTTAGAAAATTTTTTATCTATAGTAAAATGTTTTTCAATTATTCTTGCGCCAAGAGCTACCGCTCCTAAACATGCCTCCAGACCTAATGTGTGATCAGAATAGCCAATTGGAAGATCTAATTTATTTATTAAATAAGGTATTGAGTTAATATTTGCATATTTAAACTCTACTGGATAGCTCGTCACACAATGTAATAAGGCAATATTTTTGATCATTCTTTTTTTCTTAAAATTCTTTGATATAATTTTTAATAAGTTTTGAATATCTTCAAAATTTGTCATCCCTGTTGATATTATAATGGGCTTTTTTCCTTTTATAACTTCATGTATCATAGGAAAAAAATTATTATCTCCAGACGCTATCTTAATTGCATCTGCATTTTTTATCAAAAACTTTGCACTTTTAAGATCTAGTGGTGTAGAAATAAACTTAAGTTTTTTTTTATGTGCAACGTTTTTTAAAATTTTAAACTCATCAAAACTTAATTCAAAATTTTTTAATTGTTTAAATCTTTTTTTATTACTTTTATGAACAAATTCTTCCGTTTTAAAAGTTTGAAATTTTACCGCATCTACTCCAGCTTTAGCAGCCAAATTAATTAATTTTTTTGCAACTTTTAAGTTTCCCTCATGATTATTCCCTATTTCAGCAATTATGAAAATTTTTTTTTTTATATCAAAATTTTTTATTTTCATGCTTTGAGTGAAAAAAACTATCTTCTATTTTCTGAAAAACTTCTATACCAAGAAATATATTTTACATAACCTTCTTCAATTGAATTTTTCGCTTGAAAGTTGAGAAGTTTTTTTGCTTTATCTGTTTTTAAGGTCCCTCTTTCAGGTGTAAACTTTTCTTTTTCTTTATAAAAAATTTTTATTTTTGGAAATTCATTTTTTAACACAGCTATTAATTCATTTATCTTTCTTCCATTTCCATAGGTAATATTGAAAGTCTCATTTAAAGATTTTTCTGTTTCGCAGCAATCTGCTATACCTCTAACTAAATCAGCTATATAAGTAAAATCTAACTTATCTTCACCATCCCCATTAACTGTGATATCTAAATTTTGAATTGCATTTTCTATGAAGATTTGCCCTACTCTTCTACTAACACATCTTTCACCATAAAGTGCTGATGGTCTAATAATTGAATATGGTAAATCAAAAACTTGATTGTAAGCTTTAACCATTAATTCTCCAGCATACTTTAAAGTACCATAGATACCAATAGGTTTACAAAGTGTGTTTTCATCAACATCTTTCTTATCAAAATTCCCATAAACCATGCTTGATGACATATAAATTACATGTGTCTTATTAACTTTAGCATAATCTAATGTATTTTCTAATGTCCTTAAACTGTGATCAAATGTTGTATGAGGATCTTTATTAGATCTGTTAGCGTGAGAAACCGCTGCTAAATGAATAATAATATCAGGCTTTATGTTTCCATATAATTTTGAAACTACATTATAATCTCGTGCATCTTGTATTATTAAATCTATACTATTTTCTTTTAATAATTCTATTCGATTTTCTAATATTGATTTATATAACTTTTGATTTTTAATTTCATCATTGTCCATTGAATAAATATTATTAATAGATAAACTATCAACAATAATTGGACTATGACCTCTGTGTTTTAAATGCAACGCAAGGTTATGCCCTATAAAACCACAACCTCCTACTAGAAGAATTTTTTTGTTATCCATGGTGTGTTCTAAAGTAACTTAATAATAGTTTTACAAATTGTATCAACTTCACTTAATTTTAATTTAGGGTATACAGGCAATGAGATATTTGTACTACCATAATTATCTGCATTTTTAAAGTTTCGTGGATTCAATGCATATTTTTTTTTATAATAAGTCATTTTTGGTAAGATTCTTGTATAATGCACACTTACACCTATATTTTCTTTTTTTAACTCTCTTAATATTCTATCTCTATCTTTACAGAAAATTTGAAAAATAAAAAAAGAACAATTTTTTGAATAGGGCATACATTTAACTTTATCGTGATTTAAAAAATTTTTTATATATCTTTTTGCTATTATGTGCCTTTGCTTCAAATTATCTTTATATTTAATTATTTGATTTAAGCCTAATGCTGCTTGAAAGTCTGTCATTCTATAATTAAAACCAAGTGATTTAACATCATAGTCACCTTGTTTTTTTCTGTCTTTTATATCTTTATCTATTCCAAAAGCTTTTAACTTCTTTATTTTTTTATAAAAACTTTTATCATTAGTTATTACCATTCCACCTTCACCGGTAGTTATTTGTTTTGTTGGATAAAAGGAAAAACTTCCTGATAATCCATAATTACCTACATGTAATTTTTTAAATGAAGTACCAACAGCATGGGCACAATCTTCTAGTAAAATTAATTTTTTTACTCTACAAAAATTTATAATTTTATCTAATTCACAGGGATAACCAGCCATGTGAACTATAATTACACCTTTAGTTAGTTGTGTTACATTTTTTTTAATATTTTCTAAAGTTATATTGCCATTCAAAGCATCAACATCTGCAAATACAGCTTTTGCACCAGTATATTCAACAGCGTGAGCAGTGGCTGTGTGAGTTTGTGCTGGAACGATAACCTGATCTCCCTTTTTAAACCCAGAAGCTAGGCAAGATAGATGCAAACCAGCCGTGCAACTAGAAACTGAAATTGCATATTTTGATTTTGTGTATTTTTTAAACTCATTTTCAAAGCTTGAAGTATACTTACCATGCGTCAACCAACCACTTTTAATAATTTTTCCAACAAGGTTGATATCCTTTTTAGAAATGTTAGTTTGACTGAATTTTATATTCTTCATAAATATTTTATTTTTATTTTTTTTTTAAACTTAAGTGATTTGTCAGATGCAAAACAAACACTCATTAGATCAAATTGCTCTTTTAAAGTGACAATAGGTTTAATTTTTTTGCTGATTAATACATCAATAAAATTTTGAATCAATTTTTTTCTATTTTTTTTATCAGGATATTCGTGCGTCAAATTAGTAAATAAAGTTTTTGTATTTTTTTTTTCGAATGAATAGGATTGAATAAAGTTGTTAACTAATGTTTTATTTTTTTGAAAAATTTTTATTTCATGAAAATGATTATAAATTCCAGCAGCATTTGCTGAAACTTTTACAATTAGATTACCTGGAAATTCAAATATATATAATATAAAACTTGGTTTCTTAAATTTTGTGTTCTTTGTAGCTAAATCATTTCCCAGTGCTGTAACATTAATAGGTCTTTTCTTAGTAAGCCACATTACTAAATCAATCATATGAATTCCTGCACCTAAAGTAATAGAGTAATCTTTTATTTTAGATCTCCATTCAAAAAGCTTTTCTTTTCTGCCATATATATAATCAGCTTCAATATAAAAAATATTTTTATACTTAAGATTTTTTTTAAAACTTAAAAATAATGAATTTGTTCTTAAAACTAAATTAGATGTTATTTTAATATTTGGTTTTTTTTTTATTAAGTTCTTTATTATTTTTAATTGGCTTTCTTTTAAACACATTGGTTTTTCAACTATAATATTTTTATTATACTTAATACATTCAACTATTTGAGGGAAATGGTCATCGTCATAGCTTGCTATAGATACAAGCTTAATTTCCTTATCTAAAAAAATTTTTTTATGATCTGTAGTAATTTCAATATTTTTAAACCTTCTTTTTAAATCTTTTATTTTTTTTTTATTTACCTCGCATATAATTTTTACATTTACATTTTTATACTTATGTATAGCTTCAAAATGTTTTATGCCTATTCCAGTTCCAATAATTGCTGCTTTAATCATGAATTAAATATTGAATAATTTTCAAATTGTTTTTTTTTATATTTTTTTAATATATTACGCAAATCTTGCTTACTATCTATTGCTAATTTAATCGATTTTTTTTTATTTTTATTGATAAAATTTTTGATTAAAAATGATTTAGCATTTCTATAAAAAAATTGGGTAATATGTTCTTGATCAGAAATACTCATTTTTTTTAAATTTTTTTTTAAAATAGATTTTTTAATTATTTCAACTGATTGACCTTTTGGAAAAGTTCTTGGAAAAACATTGGTTACTATATCGTTATTCATATTTTTTTTAAAAATTGAAATAACGTGATCTATTAATTTAGGGTCAATTAAAGGACTGTCTCCGTTAACTCTCAAAAAAAAATTAGTTTTTTGTGTTTCAGCTGCTTTAACAAATCTTTCTGCAACATTATCTAGACTTCCTCTATAAAATTTTATTTTGATTTTCTTTAAGTATTTTACAAGTTCATCGTCTGATTTATTTTTTGATGTTGCAACAATTACTTTTGAAATTTTTTTTGATTTAAGCACTCTTGTTATCACGTGATATATTAAAGGATTTCCATATACTTTTTTTAGTACTTTTTTGGGAAACCTTTTAGAATCAGATCTGGCTTGAATTATAGCTAGCAATTTAAGCTCTATACACTTTGGGGCCTATAAGAAACTTTCCCCTACAATCTATTATCATTTTAGAATGTTTATAAATTAATTTATAATTAAATAGATCATGATCAGTCATCAAAATAACTATATCAAATTTTTTCAAATTTGCAGGGTTCAATTTAAGGCTTTTTTGCTTGTAATTAAAATCTCGTGTTAAAATTGTATTTTTAATATATGGATCGGAATATTGTATATTTTTAAAATTACTCTTTAATAATTTTTTGATTAAGTTCACTGATCCAGACTCTCTTAAATCATCAACATTTTTTTTATAAGCCACACCAAGAATTAATATTTTGCTTGTAATGTTAGAGATATTTTTTTCTTTTAAAATTTTTAAAATTTTTTTTTTAATAAAATTTATTACCTCACTATTTGTTTCTGCAGATAATTTTATAAAATTTGCATTAATTCCTTTTTTTTTAGCTTTCCAGTAAAGATAATGAGGGTCGATAGGAATACAATGACCACCAATACCAGGACCTGGATTAAATGCTCTGAAGCCAAAAGGTTTGGTACTAGCTACTTTTAAAATTTCAAAAATATCAAGATTCATTTTGTCAGCTACAAATTTCATTTCGTTAATAAAACCAATATTGACTGCTCTATATATATTTTCTAATAGTTTTGAAAATTCAGCTACTTCTAGACTGTTTGATTTTACCACTTTAGTAAAACTTTTTTTATAAAAATTTGAAACTACTTCAAGGCAGTTCTTACTGAAACCACTAACAACTTTTGGAACTTTATGTATTGTGCTTTCATTGAAACCTGGATTAATTCTTTCTGAAGAAAAACCAATAAAAAAATTAATACCTGGAACAATATCTTTACCTACCTTGTTAACTAACTCTTCTCTAGTTGTGCCTGGATAACTGGTACTCTCTAAAATTAATAGCTGTCCTGCACGCAAATACTTTTTAACTGAATTAAAAGTACTTCTTATAAAAGATAAATCTGGAATATTTTTATTCTTTAAAGGAGTGGGCACACACACTACTATTATATCACATTCAGAAATTTTATTAAAAGTAGAATAACATTTTCCTTTTTTTAAAATTATATCTAATTCAGAATTCTTAATTCTATCTATATAGGATTTTCTTGAGTTAACTAAAGCTACTTTTTTCTTATCAATATCAAAACCCAAAACCTTAAATCCTTTTTTTGCAAACAAGATTGAAAGTGGCAATCCCACATACCCAAGACCAATAACGCCTATCACTGATTTACGTTTTTTTATAAGATTGTTTAATTTTTTTTTAATCATTATTTTTATAATTATTTTTTATGTATATGATAAGTATATTTCTTTTCCAAAAATAAAAACCCATTTTTTTTTAAAAAATTTTTCACCCATTCATATCTAATTTTAAACGTAAATTTTTTTTTAAATTTATATCTTGAACTAATCGAGAATTACTTGTTTTTTCTAGACTTATATTTTTTACTTGTTGATAGTCTTTTTTTTGGATCAATCGACAAGTTATTTTTTTGTTATCAAATATCTTGTATCTATATTTTTTTATGAATGTGATTTGTTCATAAAAAAAATCAGGAATATTTTTTTTGTAAATTTTTCTATTTGACTTAATTGTTAAAAAAAAAGGTGTATTTAACCTATTTAATTCTTTTTCACTAAATTGAGTACCAATTAATCTATAGGAGTTAGTTCTTAAAATTTTAGTAAAAAATTTATCGATTACAATTTTTTGTTTCATGACACCGCTATATTGAATTTTTAATTTATTATTAAACAATTATATCAACTTTTTCTTGTAAAATCTTTTAAGATTTAAAATATTTTTTTTTGTAATTTTTAACTTTTTTAATAAAAAAATTAATTGCATCACATCATCTTTTGCATTATGTCTTTTTATCATTAAATTATCTTTAATAACTGTATGAATATTTTTTTTTATCAACTTTGGTTCAAAATTTTTTAAAATTTTCATAAAATCAATGAAGTAAATATTTTTATTTAACTTAATCAATTTATTTAATTTTCTATTATTGTTTATTAAATTAATCTCGTCTCCATTGCTTATGATTAAAGAATTTTTAGGAAAAAAATTACAAATCTTGTGATATATTTTACTAAATATCTTTCCTTTATGATCTAAAAACTTTTTACTTATTGATGTTAATTTTGTAATTCTGTATGGATATTTTTTATAATACTGTGGTTTTATAAACAAATTTAATTCATTTTTATTTTTTGTAAAAATTTCTTTTGAATAAAATTGAATTATTTCTGCTTCTTGACCTTTTAATCTTTTATTTGGACTAATTGATGATTGAGATTTATTCCATGATAAATATTCAGTATCAAGAATAAACACTCTAATATTATCATTTTTTAATAACATGCTCTTAATAATTAATAAATTAATTCATTATATTAATAGTTTTGAAAAAGTTTTCTTCAATTAATTTAATTCCCTCATAAGAAAGATGCCCACCTCCATCAAGGAAAATAAATTTATTTAAATCTTTACTAAATACTGAACAACTAAATTTTTTGAAATTACACAAGTATTTATTTGGATCAAATATTTTTATATTTTTACTATTGGCATAAATTTTTATTTTTTTGCTAATTTTTAATGAAACTTGATCTATTGATTCAAATAAATCGGAATTTATTTCCTCTTTGTTGGACAAAAAAGTATTTTTATAAAAATTATCAAATCTTACTATCTGATTAACTATTAATATATTTTTGTCAGAAAAATAATTACTTAAATATTTTGGAAAATAATTAATATTATCCTGTTTCCAATTGTTTGATAAAATAAATAATTGCACATCATTAATTTTGATTTGCTTTTTTAAATTTTCAATTTGTTTTTTACAGGTACCCTTATGATCTTTTCCATAAATTAAATACCCTAATATTCTTTGTTTATGATGGGGATTTGTACATATAGTATCTATTTGTATTTTTATAACTTTAATACCTTGATAATCATATGAATACTTATCAAAAATCATCATTATATTATCTGCATGACTATCACCCACAATTAAAATAGTTTTGTCTTTTTTGCTATTATTTGAATATTTTGATTCTGAAATTTTATTTTTTTCAGCATAGTTGAATTTTGACCTTAACTCTTTCTCATTATTAAGCTGATTAATAAGTTCATTATTTTTCAATTTAAAATAACCAGACTCTAAAGAAGTAATTAAAATAATAGGTATTAACAGGAGTAATGGTGAGGTATATTTGTAAAAAAAAGAATTTATACTTGCATGTCTAGTTTTTTTTTCAACAAAAGCATATAATGCATATGATAATATTCCAGTTAAAAAAGTTGAAACAAAAAATATTATAAAATGATTTCTAAAATGATAACTTAAGAAAATAATTACTGGGTAATGAACTAAATATATTGAATAGCTTAGCTTACCAATAAACCTTAAATAACTTATTGATAAAATTTCATTTAAATTTTTATTTTTAGATCTAATTAAAAAAAAAGTAGCCAGGCATGGGACTAAAGCATATAAATATGGGAATATTAAATTATTGCTAAAAATAAATGTACAGGCTCCTAATAATAAAAGTGAAATGACGGATATATGTTTATCTATCTCTAAAAATTTTTTATTAATCGTAAGGTAACAAAAAGAACCTATTAAAAATTCGTAATAACGAATTGGTGTTGAATAATAAAAACTCTTAATCACTGACAAATCAAAACTTAAAAATAAACTCACAACAAAACTTATAATCAAAAAAAAATACAGGGTTTTATTTTTAAATAATGTAAATAAAAGTAATGTTATTAAATAAAATTGAATTTCAACAGAAAGGGTCCAGAAATGAGTTAAAAAATTTAACGTTTCTAAATTATTAAAATAATCTAAAGAGTTAAAAAATAGAAAAAAATTATAATAGTTAAAAAATATTGAAACAAAACTATTTAATAAATTTTGGGATTCAATTGGAAATAACAAATAACCTAATATCACAGATGAAGAAGAAACCACAAATATACTAGGACAAAGCCTTTTAAATCTTTTTATTATAAAAGTAAAAAAGTCTCTTTTATTCTTTATTTGATATATTTTACCTGTAATTAAATAACCACTTAATGTAAAAAAAACATCTACACCAATAAAACCACCTTGCAAATATCCCAAATGAAAAAAAAATACAGCTAAAACAGCTAAACCTCTTAAACCATCCAGATGATTTTTATAATTTAACATTTAGATTAATTTAATTGTGATCTTATAGTTTCTCAATAAAATACTTTAAGGACTGCTTTATGAAAATTAGGTTGGAAAATTTTATTAACATTACAAAGAATAATTATTAGTCAATTCGTTTAGTAATTTATAGATTTGTAATTTTTCATTTCTTAAATTTTAGAAAATTGTCATATTTCAGTAATGTAAGAATATAAGTTTTTTTATATCAATTTTACTAATTAAATTTTTTTTGTGATTTATTTTATCTATTTGGGCCATGTATTATTTATTTATATTTTTTAGAAATTGACTAGTTCTTTCCCATTCCTTAAAAAATTTTATAACATCATTCAAATTATCTTTTTTAATGATTGGACGATGATTTTTTTTATTCTTTTTTTGTGCAATAATAACTAAATCATTTTCATCATAATATCTGTTATTTTTAATTATCCTAAATCCTGAAATTTCCAATAAATTTGATAAGGAGTTAAAAGAAAAATACCAAGGATGTGTATTTTGTGTTTCATATTTTTGTACGAAAAAATTATAAATGGGTTTCTTAAACGGTACTAATATTCTTGAGCTTTCAGAGATTAATAAAAGGCCATTTTCTTTTAAAGATTTATGTATTGTCTCCAAAATTTCTAATGGTTTTACGCAATTACACAAAGTCCAAAGCAGTGAAGCTGCATCAAAATTTTTGAAATTTTTATTCAACAGTGAGCTTTCAATTGAACCATTATGCCCATAAAAAATATTCTTAGATTTTTTTTTGATTAAATTATAGGTATTCTTATAAATATGTAGACTATCTTCTGTAAAATTAAACTGTATTTTCTTATTTATCTTTAAAAGTTCGCAGCCAAAATTTCCTTCTCCAGCTCCATAATCACAAAATTTTATTTTGTTATTTTTTAACATATCATTCAAAAAAAGTGCTGAATAATAATGTCTTGATTTCATGATTGGATTATTTGATGTATATAAAATTTTATTGGAATCTATTTTTTTTGAGTAAATTTTTTCTGACCATACAGATAGGCTTTCTTGAGCGCTAATATTTGGTGAGTGATAAACTGTTCCAGTCTTTTTTGATATATAAACTGTTGATTTTGATATTTTTTTTGAAAAAATTATTGGCTTAGCACGCTTACCTACTTTGCCTCTAAAATCTTCAAACACATCACTTATTAAATTGTTTTTTTTTGTCATTTTTATTATTTTGAATGTAAGTGATAAATATATGATGATATTTTTTGTTTAATAAATCCTATTTTTTTATAGATCTTATTTGCCTTGATATTATCGAGCTGAGTTCCAGCTCTAATTATATCTTTTTTTCTTAGATAATTATTATTAACATAATTAATTAAACTTGTTCCAACTTTTTTATTTTGGTGTTTTTTACTTGATACTATCAAATCGATCTGTAATCCAAAATTTTTTTTTAGCATTAAAATGAATCCAAGCACTTTATTTTTATTGTATGCTACAATTAAAATATCTCCTCTTTTTTTTTTAAAGTAATTTAAAAGCCATTCAGCCCTAAAATTTTTTCTAAATTTTACTGGTAATTTAAGGTCATTAAAAAACCTTGAATTAGAGGTGTCTTCTAAACAAATTTTTTTTAATTGGGGTATGTCTTTGTTCTTTGCCTCACGACAATCAATGTATGTTGCTAAGTCTTTAAGATATTTTCTCTCATATGTTATCATCTTAGAAACAAGCTTAACTTCTAAATCTTTATGTTTGGTGGAGAAATTTTTTTTAGTTTTACTTTTAAATGATATAAAAAATGGTTTTTTTAAATATTTAAATAACTTGATATCTAAATTGTTATTACCTATATAACTTTTGTAACCAATTAGTTGAGAAACGAACTTGTCTTCGAATAATTTACTCATTTCTTAAAATTAATATTTTCAATTATCTAATCTTTATATAAAATTTTTTTCAGTGCATAAATCAAGCCAATTGAGCTATTAGTACTGGTCAGCTGCACGCATTACTGCGCTTCCACATCCAGCCTATCA